>Ga0210406_10000248_pt1 | contig 80056 bp, 74 predicted proteins | sample IncBWC30MmetaG_FD_155454 | JGI IMG/M metagenome (GOLD analysis project Ga0210406, IMG submission 155454) | Forest soil microbial communities from Barre Woods Harvard Forest LTER site, Petersham, Massachusetts, United States - Inc-BW-C-30-M | ecosystem: Environmental > Terrestrial > Soil >...
CGGTCACAAGACGCGCGGCGGTATTGGCCGATCCGCCGCCGATAACCGCGACCATTGGCATTGCCGGCTGCTGCGCTTGTACGGCAAAAGGCCACGCGAGCGCCGTGGCGCCGAGTCCGGCTATGAAGCCACGCTTGTCGATGCCGATTGCCATTTGATCTGCTCCACAGACGGGATCATAGCGGCTCGCAGCGTCGTGCAGGTTATCACGCGCCCATCGGCGTATTTTACAATGATGCGAAGGCGAGCGTAATTCCGTAATTCGAGAGTCCGCCATTGGCCCTTTTCCGACGTGGCCCGGTTTAACTGCGATGTCGGTTCTTGGGGGTAAAGCGGACTCACAGCCGACATCGCGGAAAACGACGCGAATGACGCGAACCGGTCATTCAAACCTCGGCCTAGACAGGCTGTCTCGCCTGGGGGATCATGCAGCGGTAGGCGAACTAGGGTGCCGCCATGGACGTCGGAGGTTGGCTGGGGAAGCTTGGCCTCGAACAATATGAGGCGGCCTTCCGCGAGAATAAGATCGACGACACGGTCCTGCCGAGGTTGACGGCCGAGGACTTGAAGGATCTTGGTGTCGGATTTGTCGGACATCGTCGTAAACTGCTCGACGCCATCGTAGCCTTGCGCGCTGAAGCCAGCGCACTGAAGCCGTCGCTGTCCGGTGCGCCTCTGGCAATCGACAAAGCCGCCAAGGACACCGCCGAGCGTCGCCAGGTCACCGTGATGTTCTCGGACCTTGTGGGTTCGACGGCGCTCTCCACCCGTCTGGACCCAGAGGACCTGCGCGAGGTCATTTCGGCCTATCAAAGGTCCGTTGCCGAGACCGTGCGCCACTTTGGGGGCTTCGTCGCCCGATATATGGGCGATGGTGTGCTGATCTACTTCGGCTATCCGACAGCGCATGAAGATGACGCCGAGCGTGCCGTTCGGTCTGGCCTCGCGTTGATCGATGCGATCGCCGCGCTCCCGGCTTCCGAGCCGCTACAGGTGCGGATAGGGGCTGCCACTGGGATGGTGGTGGTCGGGGATCTTGTAGGGTCCGGCGAAGCGCAGGAGCACGATATTGTAGGCGAGACGCCGAACCTCGCGGCACGCCTACAAGCCATCGCCGAACCAAACACGGTCGTCATCGCGGAGGGCACGCGCAGGCTCCTTGGCAATCTCTTCGAGCTGCAGGACCTCGGGCCAAAGGAGCTCAAGGGGATTGCTGGGCCGGTGAAAGCTTTCGCGGTGCGGCGGCCACGTTCTGTCGAGAGCCGCTTCGAAGCACTGCATTCGGAACCGTCTAGGCTCGTCGGCCGCAAAGAGGAACTTTGGCTGTTGCAGCGGCGCTGGAACGAGGCCAAGGCTGGCGACGGCCAGTTGACATTGATCTACGGAGAGCCAGGCATCGGAAAGTCGCGCCTTGCTTTCGCCTTCCAGGAGAAGATCAAGGGCGACCCGCATCACTGGCTACTGTATCAGTGCTCACCGCATCGTAATCAGACGGCTCTGTATCCCGTTATCAATCAGCTGGAATGTGCGGCCGGTTTCTCGGTCGCCGATAACGACGAGGCTAAGCTTGACAAGCTCAAGGTGCATCTTGCGCCATCGTCGCAGGACTTGACCGGCGACCTTGCGCTGTTCGCCGAACTGTTGTCGGTTCGCTGCGATGCCGGCCTGCCTGCCTTGTCGATCAGTCCGCAGCGGCGCAAGGAACTGGTGCTCGAGCAATTCATCGCGCACATCGAAAGCCTTACCGCACAAAGGCCAGTCTTCATTGTGCTGGAAGACGCACATTGGATCGACCCGACCACGCAGGAATTGTTCGACACTCTCGTCGAGCGTATCCGGACGCTTCCCGTTCTACTCATCCTCACGTACCGCCCGGAGTTCGCTCCGCCCTGGCTAGGCCAGTCCCACGTTACGGTTTTGGCGCTCAACAGGCTTGGCCGGCGGGAGAATGCCGCGATGATCCGGCAGGTGGCGAAAGGCAAGGACCTTCCACCTGTCCTGCTCGAACAGATCGTGGCCCGTACGGATGGGGTGCCATTGTTCATCGAAGAGGTAACGAGATCCGTTCTGGAAAGCGACGTCCTACGCGAGGAAGATGATGCTTATGTCATGGTCAAGCCGTTGCTGCACTTCTCCCTTCCCGCAACGCTGCAGGCTTCTCTGATTGCGCGGCTTGACCGGCTTGCCTCGTTGCGCACTGTGATCCAAGCGGGAGCGGCATTCGGACGTGAGTTCGCTTACCCGCTGATGCGGGCGGTGTGCAATCTCAGCGATTCCGAACTCGAGCGGGCACTCGATCAACTTGCCGCTTCAGGCTTGGTCCACCAGCGCGGTGGCGTCCCGCACGCCATCTACACATTCAAGCACGCGCTGGTGCAGGATGCCGCTTACGGCACGATGCTCAAGAGTCAGCGCATCGAGATCCATGCGCGTATCGTCGAGACTCTCGAACGCGAATTTCCGGAAATTCCGAAGCGAAATCCGGATACGCTCGCCTATCACTGCACCGCGGCTTGCTCTGCCGAGAAGGCGATCGACTATTGGCTCAAATCCGCGCGCATGTCGCTCGGTCGCTCCGCCGGAACCGAGGCGCAGGCGCAGCTTGAAGGGGCGACGGTCCTCTTAAGAGATATCACCGACCCGAGAGCAAGGCAGCAATTTGAAGCGCGCATTCAGGTCGCCCTTGGCGACACCTTTGTCATGACAAAAGGATTTGCCTCGCCAGACGTCGCGAGCACGCTCACAACGGCACGAGCGCTACTGGATGAATCGGCGTATCCGCGCGAGTCGCTGCAGGCGTTTGGCGCCCTCTGCAACTACCATTTGATCCGCTCGGAGGCGCCCAAGATCCTGCAACTCGCACTGCCATTCCTACGCCGTCCTGCCGATTCCCTTGGCGCGATGGTTGGTCACTACGAGGCTGGCCTCGCCTATCTGCATATCGGCAAGTTTGAAGACGCCAGACTTCAACTCGAGCAAGCCCTATCTCTTTACGAAGAGGACTCCTGTCGTCCAATCGCGTTTATGGCGGGCATTCACGTCCACACGTTCTCTCTGGTCTGGCTCAGTCTCACCTATCTCTACCTCGGCAAGCTGAAAACGGCGACAGAGATGATAGCCGCGGCGGTGAGCGATGCGAGAGGCCGCCAGCACCCATTCACGCTGGTGTCAGCTCTACTCGCCTCGGCGCGTTTCTTTATTCACACGCGCAACCGTCATGAAGCAGTTGCCGCCACCGAGGAGGGGTTTGCCATCGCGAACGAGCAGCGGAGCCCTTACCACATTTCCCGTGCAAACGTTCTGAAGGCTGTCAACCTCGTCGAAGCCGGCCGGGCCATGGAGGGAATCTCGCTGATGGAGCACGCGCTCGTGCAGCATCGCAAGACAGGTGCGAATTTCCAAAGTTCATTTAACCTGTCGTGCTTGGCCGGGGCTTATGCCCGTGCTCAAGAGTATGAACGCGCACTCCAATACGCGGATCAAGCAATCCACGAGGTTGAGCGAACGGGTGAACGCTGGTGGGCTGCTGAAGCACAGCGGGCAAAAGGGAGGATCTTGCTGGCAGCCAATCCGACCTACGCTCGTCAGGCAGAGAGCCACTTTCGTGCCGCCCTAGATTGCGCGCAACGTCAAGGTGCCAGATTTTGGGAACTACGCGCCGCCTATGATTTGGCAAGCCTCTGGAATACGGAAGGCCGCCGTTCTGAGGCGAAAAACCTGCTAAGCCCATATGGCAAGTTTATCGAAAGCGTCGAGTTACCCGATTTGGAGGATGCTAGGCAGTTGTCGGTACGCCTTGAGAGTTCTGCCTAGCCGCACGGTGAAAGTTGGTGTCTGTAGCGAGCATGATTCCAAGACCGCTATTGGCCGATTTTGTTGCAAAAGTCGGCGACGACGACGGCGGCGGCGAGGACGAGTCTATTGATGCGGTGGTCTGCCATCTGCTGCACCGGAAGCGGATAGTTGCTTCCGATGCCGCTGGGCTACGCGGGATCTACGCGAAAGCACTCCGGTGCAGCCGGCGGCGGTCGCACCAAAAGCTTGGCGAGCCGCTTTAGGTTCTGAGTGATAGCAGCCAACGTGAACTCGAACTGGGCACCCCTTGGCCCCCGTAAGCGCAGCCGGCCGAGCCGGAGAATGAGCTTGAGATGGGCGCACGCACCGGCAAGATTCCCGATGACGATCCGCGAACGCCGCGATTTTCGTAATGAACAGCGATTCTGACGCATCAGGGCACTTACGCCCACACACTGAAATCGTTTTTACTGTTGGGCAGCTTCTCGCTGGGGCGCTTGGGCTGGCTATCTCGCGGCTCAGGGCTTCGTGGCGGGCTTGACCGATGCGTTCGAATTCATTCCGGTTGTCATTTCAAGGCCTGTTTTCACAAGGCTCGTTTTCATCACTGCCCACGCCACGAAGATCGACGCGAACAGACATATGATGGCGAACAAACCCGCGTAGCCTGGACTTTGGCGGCGGCCGACAGGCGCCCTTTCATACATTTGCATGATCCTCACTCCCTAAAGAGTCTTGAGGCTCATTTAATGCTTCTACAATCTTTCATTCGCGCATTGATCCGCGTCAATTTCTTCACAATTTCACAAGCTGCTTGCTCATCCTCCACGAGAGATATGCAGCTCGTCGCCGCTGTGACGACCTTGATCCGGCTCAAAAAGCCCGCCTGGCGAGTCGAGCGCGACGGTGTCGTCATCGCCGAAGGACTCTCAAACTCTCGCGCATGGGCAATAGCCGACGACCATGACAGCCAGGCCCGGCGCGATGAAGAGACACGGCGCCGGATCGATATCGCGATGGGGCAATGGTGAAGTCAGTGAGGATTCAAGGCGTGAGTGGGTGACAAGTACGCCACAGTGCTCATTATGTGACACGTCAACACTAATCTCGGCTCAGGCACCTAACGTGTCCCATTAAGGACAGAATCTTATCAGTTTCTCGGTGGCATCGGTCAGCGGGGACGCTCCGACAATTAGCGGGGACGCTCATTTTGCGCAGGCTGAACCTCAGGTCGCTTTGAGCGTGAAGTGGACATCGACTTCTGCGCCATTATAACGTTTATCATGGAGGATTGCCCATGCGATTGTCATCCGCCATTCGTGCCGCGCTGATTGTTTTGACCATGACGGTCGGGTTCGGGACCGCCGTTTACGCCGACTTCGGCGGAATCCGGTTCAACGTGGTCAAGGCCGGCTTTGTCATTGGCGGCTCGGGCGGTAGCGGCACGTTGCTATTTCACGGTCGGTATTATCCGCTAGCGATCGGCGGGGTGAGCTATGGTTTCACTTTTGGCGCCTCGGCAACCGATTTCTTCGGGACCGTCAGCAACATCCGTTGGCCATCCGATGTTAATGGTGTCTATGTCGCAGCCGGCGCCGGCGCTGCGGTCGGTCCCGGTGGGGGCGCGATCCTGCTGACCAACCAGAACGGCGCGGTGCTTACCGTGTCCGGCCGCCAAGTCGGATTGATCGTTGCTGCTGACCTCAACGGACTGGTGATCACGATTCGGTAGCCTTGAAAGGCTCGGGGCGCGAACGAGGCGATTGACGGAAGGTTGCGCGACATTTCTTTGCAATTGCATCCTCGTCCGCGCCGGCAAAGGCGGGAACGGCGCTCAAGAGGCCAAGCACAAGCATAGGAAAGGCGAGCTGACGGCGATCGATTTGCATGGCGTTTCCTCCCGTATTGATCGTGTCGACAGTCTTGCAGTTGGGCTGCAGCTTGTCGAGCACGCCACGCTCCTGCGCGGCGTCGTACTCGTCGGCCAAACGAACACCATCTCGACGCCTTTGCAACGTAGACTCCCAGCCAGACCCATGGCACCGAAAGGCTTCGCCATCGGGTCGGTACGGGTCCTGCCTTGCGCCGCCGGCGGCTGCATGGGCGGGGCCGTGCTTCGCGCACCTTCGCCGAGCCGCATTTAACACCACTCAACGCCGGCGGGGAATTGTTGCGGGCAGCGAGTGCTTGGGACCAATCAGAACGATCAGGTTCTCACTTGTCTGACATCATCCCCGCGCCTTCTGAGGGCCTAGTTGATGGAGCAAACTAGAAACGGCCCCGTCCCCAGGGATGGGAAAGCGCCCTGCAAAGCTGCCGGCAAGAGAGCCCGTGAAACGCACGGCTGCAAGCGGGCCAAAGAGGAGCGGGCCAAAGGGGAGGGCCAGGAATTAGCTGGGGATGTTTGCTGACCGATGAAATCGAGCACTGGTCGACATGTGGGTTGTCGGAGCAGACCAGAAATGACTTGTCGCGGCCAAGAACGCCGGTTCGTGACCCGCAACAGATATCAGCTGGTTGAAGGACTACGTATCGCCAAGGCTGAGGGAGCCAGTTGCTTGTCGCGCACTATTAGACCTCTAGGTATCGAAGAGCTGCCAGCTCTCTCAGCACTGTGCTTCAGATCGAAAGCAGTATGGGGTTACGACAACGACTTTATGGAAGCGTGTCGCAGAGAGCTTTCCATTGAACCTTGTGACCTGCGATCAACCTCGATTTCGAGGCCGTTCGATTTTCGACTTTTGCAACATGGGGTAATTCCGGGATCGAGCCAGACAAGGGCATAGGGAATCAGCTCTCCAGGGATAGAGGGGCCAGCCTCATGTGGCCCCAGCAATGATGGAGAGGTGCAATGGAATGCTATGTTGGACTGGACGTGTCGTTGAAGCAGACGTCGATCTGCGTAGTGAACGAGAGGGGATCGGTTGTCCGAGAGGGCGTCGTCGATTCTGTCCCTGAAGCGATTGCTGGGTTCGTGAGGTCGAAAGCGCCGGGTGCGGTTCGGATCGGCCTTGAGACTGGACCTACAGCAACTTGGCTTTGGACCGAGCTCGCGCGGCTTGACCTGCCGGTAATCTGTATCGATGCTCGCCATGCAAAAGCGGTGCTGAAGATGCAGGTCAACAAGAACGACCGCAACGATGCGGCTGGCATCGCACGCATCATGCAGACCGGCTGGTTCAAGGAAGTGCGCGTCAAGGACCTTGATAGCCACGCTGTCAAGGCACTGCTGGCGAGCCGGGCGTTGCTGGTCAAGATCAAGCGCGATCTTGAGAACCAGGTCCGTGGCCTGCTCAAGAACCTTGGTCTTGTCATCGGCCATGGCACGTTCAACGTTTTCGCCGTGCCGGCCAAGGAGCTGATCGCGGATCGTCCTGAGTTGACCTCGGCTGTCAGTCCTCTACTCACGGCGCGGACAGCCATCGAGCAGCAGATCGGCGAACTCGACCGTCAGGTTCTAAAGCTCTCGCGCCAGGATGCGCAGGCCCGCCGGTTCATGACCGTACCTGGCGTAGGTCCGATCACCGCGCTGTGCTTCAAAGCGACGATCGACAATCCGGCGCGCTTCAGGCGATCGAGAAGTGTCGGTGCTTACATTGGATTAACGACCAGGCGTCATGCATCTGGAGAGCTCGATTGGTCCGGTCGGATATCCAAGTGTGGAGACGCCATGCTCCGCATGTATCTGTTCGAGGCCGCTGGCGTGCTGCTGACCCGCGTGCCGAAATGGTCGGCGCTGAAGGCTTGGGGCATGAGGCTCACCAAACGCAACGGGCTGCGGAAGGCCAAGGTTGCCGTCGCGCGCAAGCTCGCAGTCATCCTTCACCGCATGTGGATCGACGGGACCGAGTTCAACTGGTCGAACAAGGAGGTTGCTGCTTAACGAGCATAACGAGATCTCAGGTCCCGCCACACGGCGGGAAGAGACGTCCCTGCCGGGACGGTGGCGGTGGTGAGATCGTCCGATTGTTTGCGAGCTCTCAAACAGAGAGACCGCGCTTGCAACATTGATCCACCAGCGTCGTCTTACGCCATCATGCGGAGGGCTCGCCCCTACCGCGGAGAGAACAGTGGGCCCGGCAAGGATGTTCGCGGAGAGCTTGACACCTAGTCCCGGAATTAGAGAACACTATCCGCTCGGCAACGGACATGCAGTCCGGCGGAATACAGGGCAGAAGCCTGCTCGCGATATTCCCAATTTGGGTCTCGGAGAATTTTTTATAAAAAACGAAAGCAGCCAAGTTCTGGTCCAACGGACACCGCCCTTTCCCCTGCGGGGGGTGGGAGGGGTCGGGTCCCCTTTCAGAAATTGAAGACCTCGCTGTCTGAGATCATCACCGGCATCTTGGTGGAACGGAGTGCGAACTGGCTGCTACCATTTTGCTACCGAACTCGGTAGCACGACGGGCTACTGGCTGACACGACCGAGGCGTTCGAAGCGAGGAAGCTCCAATAATCCGGGACATCTCGATACAGAACAAAACGGGGTGGCATGGTATCAAGCGAACTCCAAAACCGGGGTTCGCAGGTTCGAGCCAATTTTTTCACGCAAGACGGGCCCGGAAATCGGAAAATCGGATCGCACAATCTTCGAGACCAAAACCGAGGTTCGCATGTTGGAGGGTGTTTCCCGGTCGGCGGGGGGCGCCACGTTCGGTTTCCGGGGAAGGCACGGGGTGCTACGGCGCAACCATCGATGCGACGCTCGATGCCGAGTAAGCCGCGCCGCTGCGAGTGACGTAGCCGCGCTCGACAAGAGCCGCCGAGACCTTGCGGAGCGAGATCGGCCGCTTGTTGGGATCAGGCCGGTACAGTCGCCGGGCCAGCTCGACCATCTCGGGATCGCGTTCGGCGTGTGACTTCCGACCCTCGACCTTGCCGCCGGTTGCCTGGCGCTTGCGATCACGCGCGGCCTTCAGCTTGGCGATCATGGTGGCTTTATCGAACTGCGCGACAGCGCCGAGGATTTGCCGCACCATCACGGCAGTCGGCGTTTCCTCGGTGAAGTGGCTTGGTGCTGATGCAGGGATGAGCGTGACACCAAGAGATTTGAGATGATCGTGGCCGGTGAGCTGCACGATCAGATCGCGGGCGAAGCGATCCGGGCTCTCGCACAGGATTGTCCGCACGCCGTTGCCAGCAATGGCCTGCAGCATTTGCGCGAAGCCCCGACGCTCGGTCACGGGATCAGCTCCCTTTACCGCCGCGTCGTAAAACCAGTCGACGATCTCGAAACCAGCGGCCTTGGCGTAGCTTTCGATTGCCTTGCGCTGCCTCGGCTCGCTGTCCTTGCCTTGGCCGACGTTGCTCGCCGAGCTGGTTCGCAAGTAGCCGAATGCTTTTTCGACTTTCCGTTTTGATGCCATGCTCTTAGCCCAGATATGTACTCATTTCCTCAGAAAATCGTACAGGAGCACGGGACAAAGATCAACAAGATTGCGCGATTACAGCGGTCGAAGACCGCGCCGCTTTCGTCCGGCGATCTGATGCAGCCGCTGGCTCACCTCGGTGTAGCCCATCGATGCCACGCGCCGAACCTCGTCCGGCGGCAATTGCGCATGCCTGGCCAACATTTCGACCATGTCCGCCTCATCGTCGCCTGCGGTGCGCGCGTCGGCGATCAGCATGGCTAACACCTCGTCCACCGTCTCCAGCATCGACAAGATGATCCAGCAAGCCTCGTTCTAACTTTCCGTCCGTTGTTGGTGTTGGCTGTTTTGTTTTCTGTCGGCGTTTTGCGCGGCAGCCCGGCATCAAGCCGGGCGGTTGCCGCGTACAACGCCATGGGGGGTATGGGGGGTGTGTGAGCAGGGGGTTGCAAGGGGGGTTGGCAGGCGTCGCAAGGGGGGTTGTCACCGTGGTCGCAACCCACTTGCAAGGGGGGTTGGAAGGTGTTGGAAGGCAGTCGAACGGTGGCAGGCTGTCGGCGGAAGTTTTGTTTTTTTGCCGCCACCGGCTAATCAATCAAGATTGAGGTCTCTGGCGAGGACCGCGAGCATTTCCAGAGACGCGTTCATGCCGATCGGCACGGTCCACTCATCGTGCATTTTTCCGGGGCGTGGCCGGTTCTCGATCTCGGTGATCACGGAATATGCCCGCATGTGGCCGAAGCCAGCGGGCCGCCGATATCTCTCTGCGAATTCGCCGGGCATCTTGGCGGCCTGCGCTTCCACTGCGGGCGGAATCGTAGGCTTTTCCTCGCTGCCGCTGCCGGGGGCGAAGTGGAACAGCACGGCCTCGACGGCATAGCGCAGTGCCATGGAGGTGAAGAGGTCGGATCGCCAGCTCAGGCCGGTCTCGCGTTCGATGCCTTCGGCGAGGTTGCCGATGATGGCGGCGAGCGCGCGGTTACGCGGCGAGCCGGACGGCTTCTTCAGGTATTCCCGCAGTCCGGCTTCAGCCTCCTGAGACAGCGACCGACGGTGTGCTCTGGCTGACGCCTCCAGCGCCCGCCGGGTCTCAGCCGAAATCCGCGTCGTGAACGCCGCCCCCTTCTTGTCAGCCTCCGCCTTTGGTGGCCTGCCCGCGCCGGGAGCGCGTTTTCGCTTAAGTGCCTTTCGCATCAGGGTCCCTTATTTTTGTCTTCACGAATTCTGCACTCTTGCATACAATCTGACGGCAATCAACCGTGCAGCATGGTATAGCCGTAAACATCGCTCACGGGGGATTTTAGATGGCAGAGGACGACAAGGGCACGGCAATTCAATGCCGCTTCGATGAGCCCGATTTTGCTCTCATCGAGGATTGGCGGCGCGCACAGCCGAAGATTCCAGCACTGGCGGAGACGGTGCGCAGGCTAGTGAAACGCGGGCTCGATGCAGATCGCCGCGCAATCAAACCCAAGGCGGAAAACGCCGCTCCAGAGCAAATTAACAAGGTGGCCTGATGAAAGAAAACGCCGCCCTGGGGCAAGCCAAGGCGGCTCGGAAAAATCTGTGCGATACGGCAATTAGCACGAGCACCGCCATAATATCGTCCAGCGTTCCGAACGCGCAAGCCCCCGGCACCGTCCCCGATCCATTCGAAGTATTTTGCGAGCGTTGCGACGCCCGCGCGGTGCTCTTCTTCAACGGCCATATGTCTATGCATGAGGCCGTGGACGAGCTGCAGGCGGCGGCCGAGCGCACCGGCTTGGTTGATCGCATCGGCCAAGATCATGTGCAGCAGATCATGGGCGCGGCTTTCGCGGCGCCGCGTGCGGATGTGTCACATGACACAACTGCCTTGGAGCCCGAGCCGCGCAAGCCGGTGGTGCCGCAGCGGTCCTATCGAACACCGGCCTCAACCATTGCGGCGTTCTGGTTCTTGGTCGGCTGCAACGACCCCGGACGCCTAAAGGCATGGCTGCGCCAGCGTCCCGCCGACGCGCCGAACTTGTTGAAACTGCTGGAGGGCAAGTGATGCTCTCGTCGGAACATATCGAAATGGCCAAGGGCGTGTTCCGTGATCTCGGCTATAGCGCGGCCACCGAGGAGCCGCCGTCGCCGAATGGCCCGGACGACTACGCGCCGATCAACGAGCCGCTCCCGCCGATAAAGATCATCACGCCTGCTGAATGGCCGGACGAAAAGCCGCCGCCGGTCGATTGGCTGGTCGACCAGAAAATCCCGCGCGGTGATGTCGCAACTCTTCACGGCGATGGTGGTGCCGGGAAGACGGATATCGCACTTCAGCTCGCAGAAAACTGTGCACGTGATGCCGGACATTGGCTCGGCTACACGATCACCACCGGCCCGGTCTTCATCATCAGCGCGGAAGAACCCGAAGGCGAAATCCGGCGTCGGATGTATTTGCATGCCGAGCGCGACGGCTACCGGCTCGATAGCCTCGCCAATCTGCATCTCTGGTTTCCCGATGACGTTGCTCATGCGACGCTGGCCATCGCGGACCGGAACGGCATGATGCGTGCCACGCCGCTGTTCGATGCCATCAAGGCGGAGATCGCCGCCGTCGCCCCGGTTCTTGTGCTGGTCGACAACATCGCCGCGACTTATACGGGCAGCCAGAACGACAGGGTGATGGTGCGCAGCTACATCAACCTGTGGCGGACTATCGCGCACGGTCCCGGCAAGCCAGCAGTGCTTCTTCTCGATCACCCCAGCTTGTCCGGTCTCAGGGAAGGCACCGGTCGCGGCGGCCATACGGATTGGCGGAACGGCCCTCGGTGCGCGCTTTACTTGCACGCGCCCGAAGACAAGGCGGAAGCGGATTGCGGCATCCGGGTTTTGGAGCAGGTGAAAAATAATCAGGGACCGATCGGCAAGCCGATCCGCCTGCAATGGTTCGATGGCGGTCTTCGCTTGGAAAGCTCGCCCGGCTCGCTGCATTTGCTGGCAAAGGATGTCGAGTGCGACGAGGTATTTATGCGGCTGTTGGACGAGGTAAATGGTTCGGGTCGCCATGTGAGCGACGCTCCGAGTTCAACTTACGCGCCAAAGGTCTTCGCCGGTATGGACGGCAACGGCGGGTTCACGAAGCAGAAGTTTGCCAAGGCGATGGAGCGGCAGTTCCGCGGGAGGAAGATCACCAAAGAGATATTCGGGCCGCGCTCGCGCCAGCGCTCGCGGATCGTGCGGACCAAGGTCGACAATCCGGCAGAGGCGGTCGAATGACCCGCGCCGCCAAGTTTCCAATGTCCGAGCTGGACACGGTCGGCAAGGCAAAGCCGGAAGAAACTGGCAAGAAGGCGACCAAATCAGGTAACCAGAGAGCGGCGGCCTGGCTGCCTCGCGCCATGCGGGCCGAGCAGGCGGCGGAATATCTCTCGATGAGCCGGTCGATGTTCCTGAAACTGGTTGCCGAGCGGAAGATGCCGCCCGGCATCAAGATCGGCGCGATGACGCTATGGGATCGGTACGACGTCGACGCTGCGTTTGAAGATTTGAAGCTCGGCGACGGCGAGCCAAGCGAGAATACAATGCACAAAATCTTGGGGATCAAGCCATGAAACGAAAATACCTTTACCGCAAGCCCGATCCGAAAAACCCGGACCTGGTGCGCGTCTATTTCCGGCACCCGAAGACCTCGCAACTGACACCGCTGCCGACGGATGAAACGTCAGCCGAGTTCGCCCGGCAGTACGACGCACTGTTCGCCTCGCTGACCGCGAAAGTGAAGGTGCGTGATCAAGGCGTGCGGATCGCGCGCAACCGTGACGACGGCAACGTGCTGTACCGTCCGGCGACGCTCGGATGGTTCGTCGAAAAATATCTCGCGTCGGATGTCTTCAATCCCACCAGCAAACAGGCGTTTGCCGACAGCACCCGGTACAACTATCGCAAGCACCTCGATCTGTTGAAAGCGCGGCTGGGCGGCGGCATCCTCGCCGATCTCGATCAGGAGGCGGTCGAAGTCTATAGCGCCGAGATCGCCCGCGAGCATGGCCCGTCGGCAGGCGACGACCAGATCGCGATGATCTCGAACCTCTGGCAATTTGCGACCGGCTTCCGCGAATTTAAACGTCACGGCAAGATCAACCCGACGACGCGCATCACCCGGCACTATCAGCACGACGGCGAAGGTCATTTGGTTTGGCCGGAAGACGTGATCGAGAAGTTCGATCAGGATTGCCCGCCGCATCTGCAATTCGTCCGCATGGGCCTGCACTATACCGGCCAGCGTGGCGGAGACGTCGTCGCGATGAAATGGGCCGACTTCGACGGCAAGCGCATTTACGTGGTGCAGGAGAAGACCGGAACGAAGCTATGGCTCAATTGCCCGAAACCGCTGCTCGCCGCCCTAAGACGGGAACAGCGCAAGACCAATCGCGAATACATCTTCCACCACGCCTATGACGCGCCGTTCGCCAATGCGCAGACGTTGAGCCAGGCCATCAAAAACCGCCTGCGCGATCTCGGCCTGACCGACTACACGATGCACGGGCTGAGAAAAAATGCCGGGATGGAACTGGCGCTCGCCGGATGCACCGTGCCGGAGATCATGGCGGTGCTCGGTCACAAAACGCCGAAAATGGCGCTGTTCTATGTCCAGCAGGTGCAGCAGGCCGACATGAACGAGAACGCTGTCGCCAAATGGGATGCCGCCATCGAGCAGCGCACGGCGAGGAAGGTCGCGAGCAAGCGGGCGGGGCTGGTCGTGGTAACTTGACAGGTCAACGCGATCCCGCGAAGACACAGGGCGGCCTTCGGGCGGCCCTTCGTTTTGGGAAATTGGGAAACTTTCGGCGTAAAGGTTAAAATAAGGGTGGGAAACGCTTGATATTGCTGGAATGTAGGAAACGGCAATAATTATTTATAACTGGATGCGGCCCAACTTCGTTAAGAGATGGCATCCGAATCTTTTTGCTTTGGGAGAATTTGAGGCGCATGTGCGGCATCGTCGGCATTCTCGGGCACGGTCCAGTCGCCGAGCAGTTGGTGGATTCGCTCAAGCGCCTCGAATACCGCGGCTATGATTCCGCCGGTGTGGCGACGCTGGAAGGTGATCATCTCGAACGTCGCCGCGCCGAAGGCAAGCTCAGGAATCTCGAGGCCCGGTTGAGGCTCGAACCGCTCGCCGGCCATACCGGTATTGGCCACACTCGCTGGGCGACGCACGGCAAGCCGACCGAAAACAATGCGCACCCGCATGCGACCGACAAGGTCGCCGTCGTCCACAACGGCATCATCGAGAATTTTCGTGAGCTGCGCGAAGCCCTGCAAAAAAAGGGAACCGTTTTCAAGACCGAGACGGACACCGAGATCGTCGTGCATCTCGTTGACGACTATCTCCGACAAGGCCTTCAACCGGCGGATGCGATCAAGGCAACCCTGTCCCAGCTTCGCGGTGCATTTGCACTCGGCTTCATTTTTGCAGGCAACACCGACTTGATGATCGGGGCGCGCAACGGACCGCCGCTCGCCGTCGGGTATGGTGACGGCGAAATGTATCTCGGTTCTGACGCCATCGCGCTTGGTCCCTTCACCGATACCATCAGCTATCTCGAGGACGGCGACTGGGTTGTGCTGACGCGCGCCGGCGCGACCATCTACGACAGGAACAATGTGGTGGTTCGCCGCGAGGCTCTGAAACATGCGGCCGCGACCTCCCTGGTCGACAAGGCGAATTATCGCCATTTCATGGCCAAGGAGATTCATGAACAGCCGGAAGTCGTCGGCCACACGCTGGCGAGATATGTCGACATGGCCGCGGACAAGGTCATGCTGCCGTTGCAGCTGCCTTTCGACTTCAAGAACATCCAGCGGATTTCCATCACGGCTTGCGGCACCGCGAGCTATGCCGGCTATATCGCCAAATACTGGTTCGAGCGGCTGGCACGCGTGCCGGTCGAACTCGATGTCGCGTCCGAATTCCGTTACCGCGAGGCGCCATTGGGCAAGAGCGATCTGGCGATCTTCATTTCGCAATCCGGCGAGACCGCCGATACGCTTGCGGCCTTGCGCTACGCAAAATCGCAAGGCTTGCACACGCTCTCTGTGGTCAACGTGCAGAGCTCCACGATCGCGCGCGAAAGCGAAACTGTGCTGCCGACGCTCGCTGGTCCCGAAATCGGCGTCGCCTCGACCAAGGCCTTCACCTGCCAGCTGATGGTACTGGCTGCGTTGGCGATCGAAGCGGGCAGGCAACGCGGCGAATTGTCGGCCGACGACGAAACAAATTTGGTGCATCGGCTCGTCGAAATTCCACGCCTGATGTCGGCGGCGCTCGCAACGGAGCCGCTGATCGAGAAACTGGCGCGCGATCTTTCCAAATCGAGGGACGTGCTTTACCTCGGCCGCGGCACCAGCTATCCGCTGGCGCTCGAGGGCGCGCTGAAGCTCAAGGAAATTTCCTACATCCACGCCGAAGGCTATGCGGCCGGCGAACTCAAGCATGGCCCGATCGCTCTCATCGACGAAAACATGCCGGTGGTGGTGATCGCGCCATACGACCAGGTCTTCGAGAAGACGGTCTCCAACATGCAGGAAGTGGCGGCCCGCGGCGGCGCGATCATCCTGATGACCGATGCCAAGGGAGCCGCGGAGGCGACCATCAAGTCGCTGGTGACCATCGTGCTGCCGGATATGGGCGCCATCTTTGCGCCGATGGTCTATGCCATTCCCGTGCAACTTCTGGCCTATCACACTGCCGTTGTCATGGGCACGGACGTCGATCAGCCCCGAAATCTCGCCAAATCCGTAACCGTGGAATAACCGGTCAGTCGACCTCCGGCCGATCTTGGGTCTTCAAAAGTCTGCTAGGATGGCTTAGCTGGCATGGATGATGCTTGCTTCGACTGACCTGGAACCCCAATGAATCCTGACAATTTGCCGCCGGCCGACACCCCGCCGGAAGTCCACACTGGCTTGATGGCCCGTTTCCGGAACTATTTCCTGACCGGGCTCATCGTCGCCGGCCCTATACTGATTACCCTTTATCTGACCTGGTGGTTCGTCACCTGGGTTGACGGACTTGTGCGGCCGTTTGTCCCCACCGCCTATCGGCCGGAGACGTATCTGCCGTTCGGCTTACCCGGCTCCGGACTGATCGTCGCTGTCGTCGCGCTGACGCTTCTGGGCTTTCTCGCCGCCAACCTGATCGGGCGCACTTTGGTCGATCTCGGCGAGCGGCTGCTCGGCCGCATGCCGGTGGTGCGCGCGATCTATCGAAGCCTCAAGCAGGTCTTCGAAACGCTTTTCTCCGGGAAAGGATCGAGCTTTCGCCGGGTTGGTCTGGTCGAATTTCCTTCGCCTGGCATGTGGTCGATCGTGCTGATCTCGCAATCGCCGAGCACGGAGATCTCAAGCCGCCTTCCGGTCGAAGAGGAGCATATTTCGGTGTTCCTGCCCTGCGCGCCGAACCCGACGACAGGTTTCTTCTTCTACGTGCCCAAGAGCAAGATCATCGAGGTCGAGATGAATGCCGAGGAGGCCGCGACACTGATCATGTCCTGCGGCGTGGTGCAGCCCGGCTCCGACCCGCAAAGGAAGATTGCCGCACTGGCGGGCATGGCGAATGCTGCTCGCGTGGCAAACTCATCCATGCTGCAGGCGGAACCCGCGAAGGCGGAGTAAGGCGTACCGTCATCGGGGATGACGCCAGCGGACTACCCCGCGCCCATCAGCGGCAGGGCCTCGTCGCGTTCGAACAGATAAAGAAGGCAGCGCAACGCTTCGCCACGCTCTCCCGTCAGTTTCGGATTTTCCTTCATGATGCGCAGCGCCTCGTCGCGCGCCTGCGTGATGAGCTGGGCGTGCACCTCGGAGCGCGCGATCCGGTAACCGGGCAGACCACTTTGTCGAACACCGAGCACGTCGCCTTCGCCGCGCAGCTTCAGATCTTCCTCGGCGATGCGAAATCCGTCCGTCGTCTCCCTGATCACCTTCAACCGAGCCTTCGACATTTCGCCGAGCGGCTCCTTGTAGAGCAAGAGGCAGGTGGAGGCCTCGGAGCCCCGGCCGATCCTGCCGCGCAGTTGATGCAGTTGCGCTAACCCGAAGCGCTCGGCATTCTCGATCACCATGACGGTGGCGGCCGGCACGTCGACGCCGACCTCGACCACCGTTGTTGCGACCAGAAGGCTGACTTCGCCCCCGACAAACTGCGCCATGACACGATCCTTCTCGACGCCGCGCAGCTTGCCGTGAACCAGCCCGACCTTGTCGGCGAACCGTTCCCGCAGGCTTTCGAAGCGTTGTTCGGCGTCGGTCAGCGCGACGGTTTCGGATTCCTCCACCAGGGGAACGATCCAGTAAACCCGTTTTCCCTTGTCGATCGCCCGGCCCACCGCCTCCATCACCTCGCTGAGCCGGCTCATCGGGATGGCGCGGGTGTCGATCGGCTGGCGTCCGGCGGGCTTTTCGCGCAATTCGGAGACATCCATGTCGCCGAAATAGGTCAGCACCAGGGTGCGCGGGATGGGCGTGGCGCTGAGTACGAGCACGTCGACCGCTTCACCCTTGCCGGTCAGCGCCAGGCGTTCGCGGACACCGAAGCGATGCTGCTCATCGACGACCGCAAGGGCGAGAGATTTGAAGACGACGTCATCCTGGATCAGCGCGTGGGTTCCGACCAGAAAATCGATCTCGCCGCCTGCGAGCCGCGCCAGGATTTCGCGCCGCTCCTTGCCCTTTTCGCGCCCGGTCAGGATAGCGACCCTCAAGCCGGCGCGCTCGGCGAGCGGCGTGATGGTCTTGATGTGCTGGCGCGCGAGGATTTCGGTCGGCGCCATCAGCGCGGCCTGCTTGCCGACCTCGGTGACCGCAGCCGCCGCCAGCAAGGCCACCACCGTCTTGCCCGAGCCGACATCGCCCTGCAGCAGCCGCAACATGCGAACGGGCTGGCGCAGATCTTCCGCGATCGCAGCCGCGGCCTTTCGCTGCGACGAGGTCAGCGCGTAGGGCAGCGCGTCGATGATCTTCTTGCGCAGATGACCATCGCCGGCATTGCGGTCGCCGGCAGGACGGCGCAACTGCGCCCGCACCAGCGCCAGCGCGAGCTGGCCGGCGAGCAACTCGTCGAACGCCAGGCGCGACCAATAGGGACCGTCGGGCAGGATATCGGCGAGTTCGAGCGGGACGTGAACGCGATTGAGGGCCTCGGCGAAGGGCGGAAACTTGCAGCGCCGGATCACGTCCGGACTTGTCCACTCCGGGAGTTTTGGCAGCTTCTGCAGCGCCTGCGCCATCGCCCGCCGCAGCGAACCGAGCGCCAGCCCCTCCGTGAGGGGGTAGACGGGGTCGATGCCGGTCAATTTTGCAAAGCCGACTTCATCGACCACGCGGTCGGGGTGCACGATCTGCGGAACGCCGTCGAACATCTGCAAGGTGCCGGAGACGTAGCGTTTCGAGCCAACCGGCAGGAGCTTTTCGACATAGCCGGGCTTGGCGCGGAAGTAGGTCAGCACCACGTCGCCGGTATCGTCGCTGGCGTAGACCAGATGCGGCGCGCGGGAGTTGCGGGCAGGGGTGGGCCGGTGGCGGTCGACCGTCACTTCCAGCGTCACGACCGTTCCGGGCACCGCATCGCGGATCTTCGGGCGCGCGCGACGATCGATCACGCTTGCCGGCAGATGCAGCAACAGATCGACCAGCCGTGGCGTCTCATCGCGGCCGAGCAGGTAGCGAAACAGCTTGTCCTGTTTCGGCCCGACGCCGGCCAGGCTCGTGACCGGCGCAAACAGGGGATTGAGCAAAGCGGGGCGCATCCGCAAGCTTTAGAAAGCTTTCTGGCACTGCGCAACGCGTCATCCTGGAAAGACGACAGCGCTCACCACGCGTAGCGCACTACGCCCTTGCCGGCGTAGGAGCGGGTGACGTTAGAGAACTCGCCCTCGAAGGTGGCTGCGGCTGACCAGCCATTCCTCCATTTCATTTCGATCGACGCCGTGTTGAGCGCGGAGTCGGCCGCCTGCGCGGCACCGTTGACGACGAAGGACGCGCCCGGAAGTGTCTGGAAGGTTGCGGCAATGGACCGGTCGGGATCGAAGTCATGGGCCCAGGCGAAGCGGCCTCGCAGTGTCAGGATGCCGTTGGCGAGCGCCCAGGACTTGTCGGTGCGGATACCGAGTTCGGTCCGTGTATCGGTGACGTCCTTGGCGTTATAGCCAAGCGCAAAATTGTTGGTGCCGACGATCGCCTGCTCGGCGTAAGCAGGAAGATCAAAGGTGACGAATTGCGCGGCGGCGTAGGGCGTGATCCCGAAGCCGCCATTCCATGGCGTAACAAGGCGATACCCGCCTTCAAGTCTTCCCGAATACGCGTTCGCATTGAACTCGGCGCGCAGCTGATCGATCCCGGCAACCGTCACCGTGCGGTTGGTAGTGATGTCCTGCCAGCCATAGGCGAGTGCAGCAGAGATATAGGCAGGCCCGTCGGTGTGGCGGAGATAGGCGCCGGCCTGGAACAGGTCGGAGCGGCCGGTGCCGCCATTCGCCACGGAAAAACTGGTGCCGCCGCCGGCCAGCGCAAAGCCGGCGATGGTGGTCGGCGAGATCAGATAGTCGGCGCCGACCGCGGTCGCAGCGATATTGCTTGTGGTGCTGTTCGATCCGACCGCGCCGTTGCCGTCGGTGGATTGCGAACCGCCGAAGCCAGCCGCCCATACGCTCCAGTGCTGCTCGAAGGTCGGCGGTGCCTTTGCGACCATTGCAAACGCATCGGTCCTCCTGTTTGCCGCATAGCCGAGCGCTTCGTCGGCATATCCGTTCGCGCCCGGCAGAGAAGCGCCGCCCGTCCGGTTCATGAAGGGATCGGTGAGGAGGCCCATGAACTGGCCCATTGCATCGAAAGTCGTCTGCTGCGAACCCGTCGCAGTCTCACCGGAAATCTGCGTCAGACCGTTGAGAAGTCCGGCGCCGGACAGGTTGAAGATCGCGCTGAACGCATTGCTCAGGCTGTTGCCCGCCAGAATGCCGGTGTCGATTGCGCCGGCGACTTTGGTCTGGTTAGCGTTGGCGTTCCCGGGCAGGAGCGGCGACAACAGCCCCGGCGCAAGCGTCAGGAACACGTCGCCGCCGGCGTAGGTGAGGATCGGATCAAGCGCGAAATTGTTGGCGATCAGCAGATTGACGGAGCCGAAGGTGGTGTTGTTCAGTCCGGACGAGGTCAGGATGGTGTAGGTGGTCTTTTGCGTCAGCCGCGTCAGCACGTCGACGGTAACGTTGCCTCCGAGCGCGGCAGTGCCGGTAACCGTGGTGTTGCTGGCGCTCGTGCCCGACACCTGCACCAGATAAAGCGCACCAGAGGCGAAGGCGAGATTACCGGAAACGGCGAGTGCACCGAGCGGATTGGCAGCGTTGCCCGGAACAAGCAAGCTGCCCGCATTGAGTTGCGTCGCGCCTACCGTACCGGTACCCGTGAGCGCGCTGCCAGATGTGACCGTGGTGAGGTTCGATGCCGCGATCGAGCCATCGACTTCCAGCACGCCTGCGTTGATCGTGGTTGCACCACTATAGGTATTGATGCCGCTGAGCGTCTGCATGCCGCCATTAAGCGACAGCCCGCCGGTGCCCTGGATGCTGTGAGCACCAGCTTGCCGCCGCCGGTAAGGACGATATCGCCGGGCGTCGCGCCGTCCGAAATCCCGCCCGTGATCGTCTGCGTCGCGCCCGGGCTGACCGTGACGGTCGGATCACCCGATATACTGATCGAGTTGGAGACCGTGAAATTACCGGCACCAAACGACAGCGTCGTACCCGCTCCCAGCGAGAGCAGGCCGGTACCCACCGCACTGTTGTTGCCGATCACCAGTGTCCCACCGGATACGGTCGTGCCCCCGGTATAGGTATTCGCGCCCGACAGCGCCAATGTGCCGGATCCGGTCAGCGCTATGCTGGCTTGACCCTGACCATCAGCGACAACATTGCTGATGGTCTGGGTGTTGCCGGCTCCCGGGTTGAAAGTGAGCGGCGCGCCTTGCGAAAAGATTCCGGAGCCGAACGCCGAGCCGTTCAATGCGGCGTTGCCGCCGCCGCCGGCTCCCGCCGTCACCGAATTGCCATTGACCGTGAAACTGCCATTGACGGTCAGCGAGCCGCCGCCTTGCACGAAGATGGCGCCGCCGGCGCCAAGACCACCGCCGCCATTGATCCCGCCGGCAGTCGCGCCGCCGAAACCTCCCGCACCATTGCCCGCACCACCGCCGCCGCCGAACCCGCCTGTACCGCCACCGCTGCCGCCACCGCCGCCAAAGCCGCCGTTGAACTGACCGCCACCGTTGCTCGCGCCGTTGATGCCACCGCCGCCGCCACCAAAGCCACCATCGCCACCCAAGGAACCGTTGACCCCGCCGACACCACCGCCACCGCCGCTGAGGCCGATCCCTCCGCCAGGCGCGCCGCCACCACCAGGACGAATCGTGACGCCGGTGATGATACCAGTGCCGCCCGGGCCGCCGCTGCCGCCGCTTGCGCCAAGACCTGCACCGCCACCGCCGCCGCCACTGGCGATGCCTGCAGTGTTAACTCCCGCACCGCCATTGCCGCCAAGACCACCACCGCCGCCGCCACCGGTGGAGAGATTGCCGGTAGTGCTGCTACCCCCGGTGCCTCCGGTGGCGTTGTTGCCGGAGAGCGAGACGTTGCTCACCGTGACACTGGCGCCGCTCGCCACAAAAATGGCGCCACCGAGCCCTGCACCTCCGCCGCCGCCGAGCCTGCCGCCGCCACGGTTCCGCCCTGGGCGACCGCATTTTGAATCGTGACGTTTTCAATCGTCACATTCACCGTCTGGGGCGAGGTGGCGCCGCCGGTGAAATTAGCGACGAAGAAGCCGCGAAACTGGCTTCCACCGTCGAGCGTATGGCCGCCGCCGTCGATGACGATGTTGTTGGTCTGCACTGCCGGCAGTTCGGCTGTAAGTGTGATGTTCTGGGTCAGCGTGATGGTGGTCGTGTTCGCGCTTGTAATGCACGCCGCCAGGCTCGCCGTATCGCTGGCGGGGCAGTTCGTCGCCTTCGCCGGCGTGACGAGCAGAGAAATGCTGATGGGCACCGCGCCTAATCGTGACAGCCAATTAAGCAAGGTCGGCACGAGCAAACGCGCCGTCGATCCGGTCTTCACGAAAGCACTCCGACAATCTGGGCGAATAGGCGGCACGAACGAGGCGCAGCGTTCTAGCACGTCGAAAAAATCGACAATGTGCCCAGTGTCTCAGCCGCAGATTCTCGCAGGGGTTGTTGCGCCCACGACACACATTTTTGGCAACATAAAGCACCCGATCACGCCGAAGTTGATGGACGGCGATCTTCGCAACGCTACACGCCGCATATCTGGGACGCTTAAGCCATCACATGGGGCGAATTACACATGACGGAGAACATATCGGATGGCGAGCATGGCGCGCCGGCGCTCAAACAGCTGCGCGATTCGGCAAGGGACATCTGCGATGTGATCCCGCTCACTGCGGAAGATCATTTTCACGCCACCACGACAACGCTCATGGTCGATAATGCCCTGCTGGTGGATTCATTGATCACTCCCGTGCAGTACGATCGGACGCCAGCGCACGTTGCGCGCGGCGCACTTGATTTTTATCAGGTGGCTCTTTGCCTGAATGGCAAGATGAGGTTCTCCTCGGGACGCCGCGAGCTGACATTGCGACCAGGCGACATCTGTCTGATCGACATGTCAGAGCCGAACCGGACGGTACTGACGCAAACCGGCGAAGACCGCTTCCATCTGAGGTCGCTCGTGTTGCCCCGCGCGGTCCTCGCGCCAAAGCTGGCGCATCCGGATTCGGCAAATGCGACATTCCTGGCGGGAGATAGTCAGCGCGGACTTCTGCTAGCCGGCCAGTTTCATATGCTCTGGGAATCCGGGTCCTGCGAACCTTCAAGTCTGCCCGGCATGATCGAAGCCATCGCCTGGGTCGTCGCCGAGACCGTTGGCCCGACGCCGGACTCGATCGGCGATGTCGAACGAGCCGAACGCCATCTCTATCTCGCGGTCATCAAGCGTCACATCGAAGCCAATCTCAATTCTCCCGCGTTGACCGCGAGCCATCTCTGTCACCGCTTCCGGATTTCCCGCGCGAGCCTGTACCGATTGTTTGAAGCCGATGGCGGGCTTGCCCGCTTCATCCAGGAGCAGAGACTAAATCGCGCTTTGAGGCAGCTGGTTTCACCGTCGTGGCAGGGCAAAGACCTGATCAATCTGGCCGCCGATCTTCAATTCAGCAGCGCCTCCACCTTCATCCGCGCGTTCCGCCGGCGGTTTGGTGTGACCCCCGGCAAGATCAGGGAAATGGCAGAAACCTGGCGCCACGAAAACGGAACCTTTTTTGAAACGGACAATCTGCTCCATCAGCTCACGCGGCGTCGCGCCGCTCAAGGCATATGACTGACGTTCCAGGGATTACGGGCGCCAAAGCCAGGAAATCTAGCCTGCGCCAAATCTCGCACCGTGATCGCCCCACTTGAGGGGGTGCATCCAAATCGTCAAGGGACGAGAGCGGGATGCGGTGGACGCAACACGTTGGACCTACGACAGGACGGCAGGGCCGACTTTGCCTCTCGCCGCCCACCCGGCGCTGCAACTTTGCGGAAATCATGCCGCGCTTCGACGAACATCAGCGTCGGCCGAAAGCGGCGCATCGAGCCCGAGTGCGGCCTTGATTTTCTGGTTCGGGCATGATCTCGGTCCCAACCTGATTTGCCCGTCGTGTTAATCTGCCGCAGGCCGGCGTTATTGATCCTACCCCCAAATCACCGGCAGATTCCGCACGTCCCGTCCCACAGAGGGGCGGCTCGCGATCGTCACGAACGCGGGGCGGGATGCGATGGACGCAGGCTGCGCTTCTGACGAAGGCGCGTGCCTGCGGACGGCGAAGTCGTGTGGTCCTGATATCCCGACGCTGATATCAAGTTGGCGACGATGCTTCGCATCGCGCCGATGACGGTGGCAAGAAAGCCCGGTCACCGGGGAGAGCGCGCTATAAGCCATTAAAACCATTGCGCGGGGAATGCCGGGTGTTACCGGTGTGACCGTGGTGACTACGCTTGTGTGCTCTTCTACCATTGCACACAAGGCTGCGGGCGCATTGAGCGTCCGGCATTCCCTGCGCCCTCTGATTGGAGAAGGCGGGTAATTTCGGGCAAACCTCGCGCGGATCATGCGGCGAGACCGCGAGCCTATGTCTGCGAAGGAATAGTTGGTAATTCGTTTGACACCAGGGCTGACATTCACCGATCCCAACGCTATATCAGCCCCGCCCGGCACGTCCGGGCTTTTGGCGTTGGCATCCGGAAAAAAGGAAGATGACGGGAACGACACGATCGAGCGGCGGCCTCGACGAGCGCCGCAAGCGGCTCCTTTTCCGCTGCTGGCATCGCGGCACCCGCGAGATGGACCTGATCCTCGGCCGCTTCGCCGATGCCGAAATCGCCGGATTGACCGACGAGGATCTGGCGCAGCTCGAAAGGCTGGTCGAGGTGCCCGACGTCGAGCTCTATGCCGCGCTCACCGGAGAGGCGACCATGGACCCAAACTATGCAGGTCGCGTTTTCGACCGTATCAAGTCGTTTCGCTCTGGAGATCGCTAGCGCGGCGAATTTGAAGTTCCTGTTAGTGTCGCCCGAAATCATCTTAGGAACTTCAAATTCAGGGCCGCACTAGAACCAAAAAGTTGCAGGAGCTCCTTTGATTCCGAAGTTCGCATCAGAGGTTGCCGCGATTATTTGCGAACTTCGGAACCGGAGCTCCGAAGCATGAAGCCGCCTGCCCAATCGCCCGCGCAACTCCTGGCTGTTGGCCGTGCGCTGACCCTTTCCAACGTCGCCGAGGGGGCCGAGGGACTGATCGTTTCGGACCTCTCGCGCGCAGTTGCTGCGCGCGAAAGGCCCCCGGCGGTCAGCCTTGCCGTCGTGTGCCGGGATGGCTCCCGCATGCAGCAACTGGCACGGGCGCTGGCGTTCTTCGCCCCCGATCTGCCGGTTCTTCAGTTCCCGGCGTGGGATTGCCAGCCCTATGACCGGGTGTCGCCGCATGGCGGCATCCTGGCGCAGCGGCTGACGACGCTGGCGCGGCTGTCGCGCCTTGCAGGCAGCGACAAGCCGCTGATCGTGCTGACGACGGTCAACGCCATCGTACAGCGGATCCCGGCGCGCGAGGTCATCGCCGCGCAGGCGCTTTCGGTGGCTCCCGGCCATGTCGTGCCGATGGATTCCATCCTGGCCTGGCTCGAGCACAACGGCTACAACCGCTCCTCGACCGTGCGCGAAGCGGGCGAATACGCGGTGCGCGGGGGCATTCTCGATCTTTTCCCGGCCGGACTCGATCAGCCTGTTCGGTTCGATTTCTTCGGCGACAGCCTGGAATCGATCCGCAGCTTCGATGCCGAAACCCAACGAACGCATCTGGACATGCGTTCGCTCGATCTCGTTCCGATCTCGGAATTCCAGCTCACCACTGAAACCATTCGCCGTTTCCGCATGGGCTATGTCGCCGCCTTTGGCGCGCCAAGACGCGACGATTCCCTTTACGAGGCCGTCAGCGAGGGCCGCCGCCATCCCGGCATGGAGCACTGGTTGCCGCTGTTCCAGGAACGATTGGACACGCTGTTCGACTACCTGGCCGATGCACCGATCGCCATCGAGCCGCAAGGCGAGGATGCCGCGCGCGAGCGCTTCAAGCAGATCGCCGACTACTACGAGGCGCGGCGCGAAGCGCTGGAGCACCCAGGCTCCGGCGCGATCTACCAGCCCCTGCCGCCCGACCGGCTTTATCTGACTGAGGACGAGTGGAGCAAACGTCTCGAAGCCTCCGCAATGGTGCGGCTGACGCAGTTCGCGATGCCGGAGGGGACCGCCAACGTGGTCGACGCCGGCGCGCGCCAGGGACGCAATTTCGCGCCGGAGCGCAACGACAGTTCGGTCAACGTGTTCGAAGCCGTCGTCGCTCATGTTCAGGCACTGCAGGCAAACCGCAAGAAAGTCGTGATTGCGCTGTGGAGCGAGGGCTCGCGCGACCGCATGGACAGCATGCTGCGGGATCACAAGCTCCACAACGTAACCAGCGTCAACACCTGGCGCACCGTGCAGGCCACGCCGCGCAACGAGGCGATGCTGGCCGTGGTCGGCATGGAATCCGGTTTCGAAACCGACCATGTCGCAGTCATCAGCGAGCAGGATATCCTTGGCGACCGGCTGGTGCGGCCGCGCAAGGCGAGCCGAAAACTCGACAATTTCATTTCCGAGGTGACGAGCCTTGCGTCGGGCGACCTCGTGGTCCATGTCGAGCACGGCATTGGCCGGTTCGTCGGCCTGCAGACGCTCGACGTGTCGGGCGCACCCCACGATTGTCTCGAACTGCATTATGCAGCCGATACCAAGCTGTTTCTGCCGGTGGAAAACATCGAGCTGTTGTCCCGCTATGGCTCCGACAGCGCCAATGTCGAACTCGACCGGCTGGGCGGCAGCGGCTGGCAGGCGAGGAAGGCAAAACTCAAGAGCCGCATCCGCGAGATCGCCGGCGAACTGATCAAGATCGCCGCCGAACGGCATCTGCATGAAGCGCCGAAATTGCCGGTGCAGGCGCATGTCTATGACGAATTCTGTGCGCGCTTCCCCTACGAGGAAACCGAAGACCAGCTCGGCGCGATCGCCTCGACCTTGAAGGACCTCGAAAGCGGCCGCCCCATGGACCGGCTGATTTGCGGCGATGTCGGATTTGGCAAGACCGAGGTGGCGCTGCGCGCGGCTTTTGCGGCCTCTCTCGACGGCAAGCAGGTCGCCGTCGTCGTTCCGACGACGCTTCTTGCACGCCAGCACGCCAAAACCTTCGCCGACCGTTTCCGCGGTTTTCCGATCCGCGTCGCCCAGGCTTCGCGTCTGATCCCGGCGAAGGAACTCACCCTGGTCAAGAAGGGCCTCGCAGACGGGTCGATCGACATCGTGGTCGGCACCCACGCGCTGCTCGGCAAATCGATCAAGTTCAGGGATCTGGGCCTATTGATCGTCGACGAGGAGCAGCATTTCGGCGTCAGCCACAAGGAACGGCTGAAACAATTGCGGGCCGAAGTGCACGTGCTGACCCTGAGCGCGACGCCGATCCCGCGCACGCTGCAATTGGCGCTGACGGGCGTGCGTGAGCTTTCCATCATCGCCTCGCCGCCGGTCGACCGGCTCGAGGTCCGCACCTTCGTCGCCCCGCACGATCCCCTGATGATCCGCGAGGCGCTGTTGCGCGAACGCTACCGGGGCGGACAAGCGTTCTACGTGGCGCCCCGCATCGAGGACATCGCGGGCGTGAAGGATTTTCTGGACAAAAGCGTCCCGGAGATGAAAGTGGCGGTGGCGCATGGCCAGATGCCGCCGACCGTCATCGAGGACATCATGTCCGCATTCTATGACGGCAAGTACGACATTCTGCTCTCGACCACGATCATCGAGTCCGGGCTCGACATCCCCAATGCAAATACGCTGATCGTGCATCGCGCCGACATGTTCGGATTGGCGCAGCTCTATCAGCTGCGCGGACGGGTGGGACGATCGAAGCTGCGCGCCTACGCGCTGTTCACGCTGCCGGCGCAGCAAAAGATCACGGCACAGGCTGAACGGCGGTTGAAGGTGCTGCAATCGCTGGAAACATTGGGCGCCGGATTCCAGCTTGCCTCGCACGATCTCGACATTCGCGGCGCCGGCAATCTGCTCGGCGAGGAACAATCCGGCCATATCAAGGAGGTCGGTTTCGAGCTGTACCAGTCGATGCTGGAAGAGGCGATCCTCAACCTCAAGGCAGGCGTGGCCGAGCCTGCGGCCGATCGCTGGTCGCCGCAGATCACAGTAGGCATGCCGGTGCTGATTCCGGAAGACTACGTCGCCGACCTGTCGGTGCGGCTGTCGTTGTACCGTCGGCTCGCCGATCTGGAAACCGACGAGGAGATCGACAATTTCGCGGCCGAGTTGCGCGACCGTTTCGGCGTGTTGCCGGACGAAGTGCGCTATCTGTTCAAGGTCGCTGCGATCAAGAACTATTGCCGAAGGGCCAATGTCGAGAAGGTCGATGCCGGGCCGAAGGGCGCAGTCATCAGCTTCCGCGACAACAAGTTCGCGCATCCCGATCGGCTGGTCTATTTCATCCGCCAGCACGGCCAGGCCGCCCGCGTCCGCCCCGACATGAAGGTCGTCTTCTTCCAGGAATGGGAAACACCGGAAGAGCGGCTAAAGGGCACGACCGAAATACTGCGACAGCTGGCCAGTCTCGCCGAAAGCAAGAAGGCGGCATAACAGCTGCCGTTGGCGGTTGGCGCGCTTAGATCATGCTGCGACTAAGTGGAGTCGCATCATGATCTCATCTCTTTGTTGGAGCATGATCTCCGCGCAAACGCGTTCCGCGTTTGTCGCGAGGGAAAACCGGTTAACCACTTTTCCGGATCATGCTCACGAGGCGGCGCGGCGGCCCTGGTCGTAGAGTCTTGCGAGCAGCGATTGCACCGTGTCCGAGCTTTCCAGGGCGGCCAGGGTGACGACGGGTTCGGAACGCACGTCGCGTTTGCCGTGGGAGGTGTGTCGCATCACGCTGGAAAGCCGCCGGGCGATCGCGTGCGCGTTTCGCAGATCGGCCCCCGCGAACACCACGATCACCGAGCCGTCTTCCCGTGCCGCGCCGAAATCCATCTGACGCAACAGGCGACTGAGAATCCGCGCGCCGTCAAGCTGCGCGCGTGCATGGTTTTTATCGAACGCAAAGCGCGCCACCGACAGGCCACCGCCGCGCGACTGCGCTTCGCGAACCGCGGTGGCGAAATCGCGCTCGAATGCGGCCCTCGTCAACAATCCGGTCAAGGGATCGAGCAAACCGCCCGCATCGATCGAACGGAGCGTGCGGCTCAAATGGGTTTCGAAGGCGTGCTGGCGGATCAACGGCAAGGCATTGGCGGCAATATGGGCGGGATCGCCGCAGATGATCTCGAGGTTCGGCAAATCGTAAGCCGGCACCACGCCATCCAGCGTCACGATCACCGGCAGGTTGCGAAAGCGCGCATCCTCGCCAAGCACGGTGAGGAATGCATCCACCACCCGTGCGCTGAAACCTTCGCCTAGCACGATGCCGTCGATGTCGCGGGTGTTGAGATGTTTTGCAGCGGCTTCGATGCTCAGCGCGCCCACGATTCCCATCCGCTCACCGAGCGCAACGGAAAGCGCAGCGTAGCCGGCGCCCCGCCCGATCAAGAGCGCGGTCGCGTGGCGAACCGGATCTGTCTGCGCAACGGTCGGATGGGCCTGCGCCTGATCGTTACGCCGGCGCATGACGGTTGCATGCAATGCGCGAACCCTGAGTGCCGCGCGCAAACGCGCCGTCAGGCGGTCCCAGCATGCCTTGCCTTGCGAAAACGGGATCGCATTTTCGGGCAGTGCGGCCTGGGGATCGATTGCGATGAGGGGCAGGTAAGGCTCGATTGCGCCGATCTGTTCGGCAAGCCTGGAAAACTCTCCTTCCGGGGCCTGCGACATCGCAACGACGATGCCGGCCGGCTGGAGCCTGGCGACCGCGCGTGAGACCTCAGTCCAGGTCGCATCGATAATCGGAAATATGCCGGCGCGGTCAAGCGCGACCGCGAACGCCGGCTGCCTTGTCGACGACACGACGATGATGGGGCCTTGCAGGGACATCGAAAATTCGGACCAAAACGCCTGAATCGGAGGCGCGATCCTAGTGGGCGCCGTCTTAATGCCCCGTCAACGAAGCCATCCGTTTGCTGATCAGCCGAGGATGTTCCGATCGCGAAATGCTTCGACCATCAGAGGGTTGAGGCCAAGCTGGCTCAGCGCCTCGCGGCCGCGCGCGTGATCCTGGGCGCGCCCGGCGAGGCGGTAGCCGCACAATCGATCGGGCAAGGCCGTCAGAAGTGCGCCGTGACCGAGCCGCCTGGCCCATTCCTGGAGATCGTGCGACAAAAACCGATAACCGCCGACTGACACGATTCCAGCAGGCGGCGCGGTAATGCAGATCGCGCCGGTCGCACGGTCGAGTCGTGCGGCGTAGCCCGTGTCGGCGTAGTCCTGCGGCGGCTGCGATACCAGGGAGTCGCCGGCTGGCGGCGGCGGCGCATAGGCCGGGACGGGCACCATCGCGCCGCGCAAGGCCAACGTTCCCTTCGGTGTGAGGAGGGTCTCGACAGCACTCGACGTTCCCGGGACGTCGCGCGGCGCGCCATGCGCTCCCGGCATGATCGGCACCGGCGTCCCTTCCGCGGTCCGGCGGGCGCCGAACAAGCCGACCTCGCCAAACAGATAGACGTCGGTGAAGCTCGCAGCCTCGGAGGTCCACTGCGCACTCGATGCGACCTGTTCCGGAGTACGCCATAGCCCGATCACATGACGCAGCGTCGGCAGACGCGCGGACGAATCGATCTCGGCCAACCGCAGCGCCATTGGAGCCGGTGTCACCAGCGTGTCGCAGCAATCGTCGTCGATCTGCCGTTTAAGAACCTCGCCGTCGAAGGGGTGATGCAGGCTCAGCGTGCCCGCCGACAGCAGCCAGACGACAAGCGAAGAGGTCAAACCGGCGAACGAGGAGGGGGCGAATGCCGACATCAGGGTCGCCCCCTGCTTCAGGCGGCTTTCGAGGAAAACCGCAAGTCCGCCGGCTATCAAATTGAGATGGGTCCGCGGTACCGGGCGAAACCCGTCGGCCGTCACGTCGAATGAGACGGCCGCTGCCTTGCGGCCGTCGTGTATGACCTTGCGCTTGGTCGCCGATCCGTTGGACATGGCAAGATCCAGCGAAGCCATGCCTTCAGGCAGGTCATCGCCGAAGCCGCAGACGTGGCGAATGGAAAAGGCTTCGGCCGCCGCATTCATGGCCAGATCGGCATGATTGACGCCGTCGATCCTGGCCATGGTCACGATCGCCCGCGCGCCCGTGCGATTGAGTGCCATGGTCAATTCCGCCTGCCGCCAGAGTTGCGGAAGCAGCGCGACGATCAACCCGGCACGATGGGCGGCCAATACTGTGAGCACGAACTCCACCGTATTCGGCAACTGGATTCCGATGACGGAATTGGCGGGAAGTCCGCTTTCGATGAAGTGGGTCGCGAGCGCCGAGATGGCCCGATCGGCTTGGGCGAAGGTCATCCGCCTCGGCGCCAGCCCGGTGATACGCTGCTTGTTGAGCGGATCGAGCAGCGCCGGTGCGTCAGGCTGCCGGGTCAGAACCCGCTGAAACAGTCCGTCAAGCGTCGGCGATTGGCTGGTCTGGATCACGGGTCCACTTAATCTGACGTCGGTTTCGATTTGGGTCGGAATTGAGATCACTTGCAAGAGGTCATTGGAAGAAATCACCGGGATTTCGCTTCACGTCTCAGCCACCAGGTCTCTGGAAGATACCCGGTCAGCGCCGTTGTAGCGGGACGCTCAATCCGGCTCCAGCGCGCGATCCATTGCTCCTGGATGTCGAATAACGGGATGCCGTAAAAACCCGACATCAGCGCGCGATCGAGCGCCCGCACCGCCGAGACGAACGCACCGCGCTCGCGCGCTTCCAGCATGTTGGCGATCATCGCGTCAATGGCAGGGTCCTTGGCCCCCATGTAGTTTCGCGTCCCCTGATTATCCGCCGCTTCGCTTCCCCAGTAAAAATACTGCTCATTGCCCGGCGAAAGCGACTGGTCCCAGCGGTTCTGGATCATGTCGAAGTCGAAGCCTAGGCGGCGCTGGTCGAACAGGACCGCGTCAACCGCGCGGACCGTTGCTTCGATTCCCGCACGCTTGAGGTCGCGGGCACAGGCGAGCGCGATGCGCTCCTGATCACGCGTGGTCACCAATATCTCGAAGGTGAGGGGTGCTTTGGTCGCGCGATTGCGCAACACCGTGCCATCGAGATCGTAGCCGGCCTCGGAAAGCAAATTCAGCGCGCTGCGTAGTGTGGTGCGATCCCGGCCAGAACCGTCGGTCACGGGAAGGCGGTAGGTGCCTTCGAGGATTTCTGCCGGTATGTGTGAAGCGAAGGGTTTAAGCAATTCGCGCTCACGCTGGTCGGCGGGGCGGCCATAGGCCGATAGCTCCGAGCCGGCAAAAAAGCTCGGGGACCGGCCATAGAGCCCAAAGAAATAATTGTGATTGATCCACTCGAAATCGAACAGCAGCGTCAAGGCCTGGCGCACGCGAATGTCCGAAAACACCGGCCGTCGCGTGTTGAAGACCAGGAATTCGGACGGCTGCGGCAGCCCTGTCTTGATGCTGTCGCGGATCACCTCGCCGCCGCGCGCGGCCGGAAAATCATATCCATCGTGCCAGCGCAGCGGTTCGGTCTCGACGCGGAAATCGTAAAGTCCGCGTTTGAAGGCCTCGAACTGGGCATTGGACTCGCGGTAGAAATCGAGCCTGATCTCGTCGAAATTCCACAGGCCCTGGTTGACCGGCAGATCGCGTCCCCAATAGTCGGGATTGCGGATCAGCGTGACGTTCGTGCCTGCCTTCACCGCTCCGACGCGGTAGGGACCCGAGCCGATCGGCGCGGCCAGCGAGGTTTCCTCGAAGGTTGCCGCGTCGATGGCGTGCCGCGGCAGCACCGGCATCAGGCCGAGGATCAGCGGCAGTTCGCGATCCTGCGTGCCGCCGAAATCGAACTTCACCGTGAGCGGATCGAGTGCCTCCGCCTTGGCGACCTTCGAATAGTACTGGCGGTGATTGGGGCGGCCCTTGTCGCGCAACAAGGCCCATGAGAACAGAACATCGTCGGCGGTGACTTGCCTTCCATCGGAAAAACGCGCCCTCGGATCGAGGCGGAACGTGACAAAACTTCTGGCGTCGTCGGTTTCGACGCTTCTGGCCAAGAGACCATAGAGCGTGAAAGGCTCGTCGTTGCCACGCGCCATCAGGCTCTCGACCACAAAGCCCCTGATTTGCTGGACCGCAATTCCCCTCACGATGAGCGGGTTGAGACTGTCGAACGTCCCCAGGATGCCCTGAACCAGCCGGCCTCCCTTGGGCGCCGCAGGATTGGCATAGGGCATGTGGGTGAAGTCGGGTGGGAGCGCGGGCTCGCCGTGCATGGCGATGGCGTAGCTTTGCGCCGCGGCGCCATCGGCAATGCCTGCGAACAGCAAGTTGAGAGCCAGGAAGGCCGAGACGAAAGAGGCAACATAGCCCCATCCGGGAACTTGCCATCTGGTGGAGGGCATTATTCGCTGCCGTACCGACCGCGAGTTCGAAAAGCGAATGTCAAATCCAAAACTCCACGAGGGAACCTGCATTTACCGGTGCTTCCGACGCTAGAACCTGGCGGTTAAGGTGGCTGAGCCACCCCAAGGGCTTCAGATCGAAAGCGGTACTGGAAGCATAAGATTATTTGGTGCCCAGAACCCTCTGGTCTTGCGAAACGATGTTGTAGGAAAATCTTCCGACAGGATGCGAAATCTTTCAATTCGGCAGCCGCGGCTTGTTTGATTCGGAATGATTCACCGCGCATTTTACCATAGGCGAAGGCGTCCGTTGGCGCTGACCGGAGATGCCCTCGGCATTGATCTTTTCGCCCGTGCCTGTATGAAGGCGTGCGATCAACCGATGGGCAGGCCGGTCACGCATCCGCCTCAATTGGCAAGGAGACAGCCCCGCAAAGGGCTACGTGTCGGTGTCCGCAGCGGTTTCGGTACTTCCGTTCAGAAGGGGTTTTCTGCAATGAATTTCCGTATCTTGGCCGCGCCTCTCTGGCCGCGTGGGCGCCTCTTCGCCCTGATGGCGGCCACGGCTTTGACCGCCACATTGCTTGCCCCCGACCTTCAAGCTCAGACGCCGGCTCCATCGCCGGCGGCGCCAGCGGCGCCGGCGCCGGCGACACCCGCGCCGAAAGCGAAAGCTGCTCCCAAGGCAGCACCGAAGGCGGCGCCAGGAGCGCCCGCCTCCTCAGCGCAGCCAGCGCCCCAGGCACCCGCGGCGGCGGCTCCGGCGCCTCAGCAGCCCGAGCAACAGGTTCAGCTCATCTATTCGCCCTGGACCAAATTTTGTCTCAAGCCCCAAGATCCCAATGCCAAGCAGATCTGCTTTACCGGCAAGGATGGGCGTATCGAGTCCGGGCAGCCGGTCATCGCGGCTGTCATTATCGAGCCCGAAGGCGAGACGAAGAAGGTGCTCCGTGTGACGCTTCCTCTGGGCATGCTGATCGCCCAGGGCACACGGGTCATCGTCGACACCAACACTCCGGCGCAGGCGCCCTATGCGATCTGTCTGCAAAACGGTTGTATGTCGGATTACGAAGTCACGCCGGACTTGCTCGCCAACCTGAAGAAGGGGCAGAACCTTTATATTCAGGCGATCAGTTCCAACCAGCAGCCGATCACGCTGGCCCTGCCGCTGGGCGACTTCGCCAAGGCCTATGACGGTCCTCCGACCGATCCGAAGGTGTTCGAGGAGACCCAGAAGAAGCTGCAGGAAGAGCTGCAGAAGCGGGCCGACGAGGCGCGCAAGAAGCTCGAGGGCAACCAACCGACGCCGAATCCGGTGGCCAAGTAGGGCCGTAGGTTATGCAAGCATAGCTCAAGACGTCACTTGAGCTTACCTGCAAAGAAAAAGGCGCTCTGTTCGAGCGCCTTTTTCTCTTTTCTTCTTTCCTTTATCTCTCGCGTTCACCGAGCTTGCACGGCGGGGTATGTCAATTCAACGACGGATTTCGCGGACGGTAACCGCCCGATTTGTCCTTGACGAAGATTTCGGCGACCTGCGAATGCCGGATCGGCTCGCCGGAATTGTCAGGAAGCAGGTTCTGCTCCGAGACATAGGCGACGTATTCGGATTCCGAATTCTCGGCGAGCAGGTGATAGAACGGCTGATCCTTATGGGGCCTCACCTCTTCGGGGATCGACAGCCACCACTCTTCGGTATTGTTGAATTCCGGATCGATGTCGAAAATCACGCCCCGGAAAGAAAATATCCGGTGGCGCACGATTTGCCCGATCTGAAATTTGGCGGTCCGAGCTTTTATCATGTCTCGTCGATAGACCATGATTGTGGCCGATGCTAGAGGCAAACCGCTGAATTAACCTTGCTGTGGCCGGTCCATCCCCGATGTCAACGCGTCCGTTCAGAATCGGACGCCAAATCCGGCCCAAACGAATCTCGAGAAATGTTCCAAATGCTCGCTCGATTATCCGAGAACAGGTGAAATCCGACAGCTAACTAGCTGACGTGCCGAGAAGATCGCCACGATGGCGCCAAACCTTCCCGCATCGCAAGGCGCCGCAGCGGCCCGAACGAGCCGATCAGGTGCAAGCCCGCGGCGCGAAGTGTTTGCATCGGCACGAATGCACTGAGCAACGAACGGTTGGCGATATCGATGGCGAAGGTGCGGCTCACGACATCGGCGCGCCGAGCCGACGCATAGCGGTTCAGCGCCGCCGGCGCGCCGGGATCCTCGCCGAGCGTCAGCGACTCTCGCACGACATCGGCAATATCAACAGCGTCGCGCAGCCCCATGTTGAGGCCCTGCGCCCCGATCGGCGGCAACACGTGCGCGGCCTCGCCGACGAGCGCCACACGCGCTTTGGCAAATTGCCTGGGTTGCTCGATCGCAAGCGGAAACAAGTTGCGTCCCGGTTCGACCTGCAGGCGCCCCAGAATCGAATGCGCTTGGACTTCGGCGGCTTCCGACAGTTCCTCGTCGCCAAGCGCCATCAGCCGCTCGGCTTCCCTTGGCGATGACACCCACACCACGCTGGAGCGGTCGCCGGGCAGGGGAACGAAAACGCAAGGCCCCTGGGGGGTGTGAAATTCAGTGGAGATATTCCCATGGGGTCGCGAGTGGCTGACGTTGAAGGTCAGTGCGGTCTGATGGAGTTCCCGACGTTTGACTCCGATACCCGCAGCCTCACGGCATAGCGACTGCCGTCCGTCAGCGCCGACCGCCAGCAGAGCAAAAAGGGATCCGCCACCGACGAGGTGAATCGCCACCAACCTGTCTTCGGGGGCAACGGTGGCCGCATCGTCGTCGAACCGCGTCAGGTTCGAAAGCTCGGCGGCGCGTTCTTCCAGTGCCGATACCAGAATGCGGTTCTCGATGTTGTAGCCGAACACGTCGAGCCCGATCTCCTCGCAGCAAAAGCGCACCTCAGGGGCCCGGATCAGACGGCCGGTGTCATCGACGAGACGCATGACGCGCAAGCCTGCGGCGTTGTCCTTGCAGCGCGGCCAGACTTGCAGTGCCTGCAGAAAATCGATCGAACCATCCAGAAGCGCGGTGGTCCGGTTGTCGGCGTAGTGCGCACGCCTTGCAATCAGGGCCGTGCGCGCTCCGGTCTGCGCCAACGCAATCGCGCAGGCGAGTCCCGCGGGCCCGCCACCGACCACGACCACGTCATAGGCGATGGATGCGTCGTTCATACCAGAACAGATGACATTCCCGGCGGCAATTTCAAGCCCGTCGCCCGGCCGGCTTTTCAACGAAACGGCAGTCAGAAAGCGCGACAACTGCGCATGTACAAATGACGGCGATTTCTGATAGCACTGACCGGAACCCGGCGACCAGCAGTCAACATGGATCACGCAACCAGGCAGGATTCCTCTCGTGCGCCGCTGCTGCGCGCGGCGGCATTTTCAGTGCATATTTTCACCGCGTTGGGCGCCGGCGTCGCCCTGATCGCCTTGCTTGAGGCGGTACGCGAACATTGGGCTGCAATGTTCTGGTGGCTCGGGGCAGCTCTCGTCATCGACGGGCTAGACGGTCCGGTCGCGCGCCGGCTGGACGTGGTGCATCTGCAGCCCAATTGGTCGGGTGACGTGCTCGACCTCGTGGTCGATTTCGTCACTTACGTCTTCGTTCCGGCTTACGCCATCACCGCCAGCGGTCTGTTGCTGCCGATCGCAGCGCCCCTCCTGGGCATAGGTATCGCCGTTTCCGGCGCGCTGTATTTTTCCGATCGCCGCATGAAATCCACCGATAATCACTTTCGCGGCTTTCCCGGCTTGTGGAACATCGCGGCTTTCTATTTGTTCCTGCTTCGCTTGCCACCGGTCTGGTCGAGCCTTGCCGTCGCCATCCTGATCGTTCTGACCTTCGCTCCGTTTCATGTCATTCATCCGGTCCGGGTCGTGCGCCTGCGCTGGTTGACGTTATCCCTGATCGGTGCCTGGACGGCGCTCGCGATGGTGGCGTTGACGAACGATTTTCAGGCCGGCACTGCCGTCAACCTGGCGCTCTGCGCAATCGCCGTCTACGTGGTCGGATGCGACGCGGCCATCCGGTTCGTCCGATCGCTCAACACATGATCGAGTTGTTGACCAGCACCGAAGCGTGGGCGGCGCTGTTGACGCTGACGGCGCTCGAGATCGTTCTCGGCATCGATAATGTCATCTTCCTGTCGGTCATCGTCTCCGGCATCCCGCCGGCGCAGGCGAAGCGGGCGCGGCAGATCGGGCTGGCGCTGGCGCTGGTATTCCGGATCCTGTTGCTCAGCATTCTGGTATGGCTGATCGGTCTCACCGAAGCCGTCTTTACCGTGAGCGGCTCACCATTCTCCTGGCGCGACATCATCCTGATTGGCGGCGGTCTGTTTTTGATCGCAAAGGCGACCCACGAAATTCACAACGAGGTGGAGGTAAGCGACGAAACGAACGGCGAGAACCGAAGATCGTCGGCGTTCTTCTTGGTGATCGTCCAGATCATCATCGTCGACATGGTGTTTTCACTGGACTCGATCATCACCGCGATCGGCATGGCCCAGGATCTGGCAATCATGATTACAGCGGTCATCATCGCCTGCATCGTGATGTATGTGGCGTCCGGTCCGGTGGCACGATTTGTCGGGGAGCATCCTACCACCAAGATGCTGGCGCTCGCCTTTCTGGTGTTGATCGGCGTCGCGCTGGTGGCGGACGGGTTCAAATTCCATATTCCGCGCGGCTATATCTATTTTGCCATAGCGTTTTCCGCGGCGGTTGAATTCTTCAACGTTCTTGCCAAGCGTAACCGAAAGAAGCGGACGTTAACCAATTGATTCTAACGCGACGCGCTTGAGATCAACGAGTTGACATTGCGGCCTTGATGGCTTTCGCTCACCTTGGGTGAAAAATGCCGGAGAGGACCGCAAGATGGCCAAGGCCGTGCGCGTGCACAAGGTAGGGGGCCCGGAGGCCCTGGTCTACGAAGACGTTGACGTGCCCGCGCCCGGCCCCGGCGAGATACGCATCCGCCAGCACGCCGTCGGGCTGAACTTCATCGACGTCTATTTTCGCACCGGTCTCTACAAGGCGCCGGGGCTGCCGTTCATCGCCGGCAATGAAGCGGCCGGCGAGGTACTCGCCGTAGGCGCCGGCGTGACGAATTTCCATCCCGGCGATCGCGTCGCCTACTACACCAGCCTCGGCGGCTATTCCAGCGAGCGTAACATGCCCTGGGAAAAACTGGTCAAACTGCCCGATCACATCACTTACGAGCAGGGCGCGGTGTTGATGCTGAAGGGACTGACGGTCTGGTACCTCCTGCACAAGACCTTCAGGGTCGAGCCGCACCATCGGGTATTGATCCACGCCGCGGCCGGCGGGATCGGCCTGCTCGCTTGCCAATGGGCGAGCGCGCTGGGGGCACACGTCATCGGCACGGTCGGCTCCAAGGCCAAGGCCGACCTCGCGCTGGCCAATGGCTGCGATCACGTCATCCTCTACAATGAGGAGGATTTTGTCGCGCGCGTCAAACAGATCAGCCGGAACGAGCTATGCGACGTGGTCTATGACGGCGTCGGCAAGTCGACCTTTCCTGGCTCGCTGTCCTGCCTCAAGCCGCGCGGCCTGTTCGTGAGTTTTGGTAACGCGTCGGGGCCGGTGCCGCCGTTCGCGATCGCCGAACTCAACAATCACGGCTCGTTGTTTGCGACCCGGCCCAAACTCAATGACTACATTGGCAAGCGCTCGGATCTGCTCGAAGGCGCCGACACGCTGTTTGCTGCCGTCATCAACGGCAAACTGCATGTGCCCATCAACCATGCCTATGCGCTCAAGGACGCCGCCAAGGCCCATGTCGATCTGGAAAGCCGGGCGACGACGGGTGCCTCGATCCTCAAGCCGTGACCCACCTCACGCTGTGCCAGAGATCGCGCCATTTGCCGCTAAGCGACTCCAAGTCGCCCGGCATGATCTCGAAGCATACGGTGTTGTTCGGAATCCGCTGCCAAGCCTGTGCATGACGAAGGTGAACATGCGCGATCGGCCGCATCCAGGAAGTATCATCGAGCGTCCCCGCATGCACCGCGGTAATATCGGGAAGGGAGCGTTTTTCGCAGGCGATCCCGCCGCCGCAGATCCCGCAAAACCGGTGCCTGCTTTCGGTAGCGCCGCCACCAATCTGATGCCAGTACTTTGGCGTGCCGCAGGTCACCGTGAAGCCTTCGGTTTTGACCAGCATTGACAGGCCGAAAGCACTTCCTGACCGGCGCTGGCAGTCAGTGCAATGGCAGACATAGACAAGAAGCGGCACGGCTTCGATCGAAAACCGCACCGCCTTGCAGGGACAACCTCCGCATATCGGCAGCTCCGGCGGAAACAACTTGCTCATGGCTATGCCACTCTTCGCGCAATCCCGGCCTTCATCACCAGGGCGTCAAGACAATTGATCATCAGGTCAATCTCCTGATGCGTCACGTTGAGAGCCGGCATAAAGCGCAAGGCGTCAGGCCTGGGAGCGTTGAGCAGCACGCCTTCCACGAACGCCTGTCCGACGATCGAGGCGGCGATCGGCATTTTCAGATCAAGCGCGAGCAAAAGACCTCGGCCGCGAACCTCGCCAAGACCATGCCGCACGGAAAGCCTCTGCAGCTCGCCTTCGAGATAGAGACCGGTATCAGTCACCGATTTCAGGAAAGCGGGCGCTGAGACCTGCTGCAGAACGGCAAGCCCCGCCGCGCACATCAAGGGATTGCCGCAGAACGTGCCGCCCTGGTCGCCGTGCTCGAAGCAGGCGGACGCTTCCGTCGAGAGCAGGGCGGCAAGCGGGACGCCACCGCCAATGCCCTTGCCGAGCGTCATGATGTCGGGCGTGATGCACGCGTGCTCGTAGTGGAAGAGCTTGCCGGTGCGGCCATAGCCGGTCTGGATTTCGTCCAGGATGAGCAGAAGGCCATGCGCCCTCGTCAATTCGCGCAGGTCACGCAGGAAGCGATCCGTGGCTGACCACACGCCGGCTTCGCCCTGGATCGGCTCGAGCATCATGGCGACCGTCCGCTCGTTGATCAGCCGCTCGACCGAAGCGAGGTCATTCAGTCGGGCCTTGGGAAATCCCGACACCTTCGGCTCGAACAGAGGTTCGAACGTCTTTTTTCCCGATGCCGACATCGTCGCCAGTGTCCGGCCATGAAAGCCGCCTTCGAAGGTGATGATTTCGTGCGCACCGTTTTTATGCCGCGCGCCGTATTTGCGCGCGAGCTTGATCGCGCCTTCATTCGCTTCCGCGCCGGAATTGGCAAAGAACACGCGATCGAAGCAGCTCTGTTCGACCAGCGCCTGTGCCAGCTTGAGGCTGGTATCGTTGTAATAGGCGGGGCTCGGCGTGACCAAACGCTTCGCCTGCTCGGCGAGCGCCTCGGCCAGAAGCGGCGGTGAATGGCCGAGACAGTTCACAGCCCATCCCTGGACAAAATCGAGATAGCGCTTGCCGCTATCGTCCCACAGAAAGGAGCCTTCGCCGCGCACGAACACGGCCCGAGGGCGCGCGGCGATCTCCATCAGCGCATCGAACGGATGGGTGGCGTTGGTCATGTCGAACTCCCGGTGGTTTGAGGTGAGGGCGGCCCGAAACGCAAGAAGGCCGCACTTTTCGGGTGCGGCCTTCTCGAAAACCTTGCTGATCTACTTGTTCAGCGATGTCGTCGGACATGGCGCGACCCGTCGTCGTCACGGACGTGACGGCGGCAACGGGCGCGGGCTTTGGTCCGGTTCAAAATCATGGGCTGCGCTCTTACAGCGTGACACAGGGCAATGTCAAGGAGGTTCTCCTTAAGCGTCATTTCCGCGCAAACGCCTTCGCGTTCGTCGGATCGTGCTTTAGCCAACCCGAAAGCCGGGCCGCTCGCGGTCCGACGCCGGCGGCTCGTACCAGATGGTCACCACGATACACGGACGCGTCCCTTCGTTCGGCTTCTCGGCTACCGCCGCAATCACCGTTTCAGTTTTGATAATCGTTATCGAGCTTGCGGACGCGATGAAGGCGTTGATCTGCTCTTCGACCCTGCCTGGGTCCGCATCCATGAAGATCTTGATCTTCAGCGGTTGTGGCATTTGGCTCCCTCTAAAATCCCGAGACGCTGCCGTGCAGATCGTATTCGTCCGATCGCTCGATTTTCGCGGTGACAATTTCGCCGACGCGCAGCGGCCGCCGGCTCGACAGATAAACCGCACCGTCGATCTCGGGCGCATCGGCTTTTGAGCGCCCCTTGATAACGGTCGGCCCGACCTCGTCGACGATGACTTGCTGGCGCGTGCCGACTTTTCGCTTCAGCCGGCGGGCGGATATCTTCTGTTGCCGCGCCATCAGCGCGTTCCAGCGTTCCTGCTTGACCTCTTCAGCCACCGCGCCGCCAAGCGCGTTGGAGGCGGCACCCGCGACCGGCTCATATTTGAAGCAGCCGACGCGATCGATCTCGGCTTCCTCGAGCCAGTCAAGCAGGGAGGCAAAGTCGGAATCCTTTTCGCCGGGGAAACCCACGATGAAGGTTGAACGCAGCGTCAGCTCGGGACATTCCTCGCGCCACTTCGAAATCCGCGCCAGTGTCTTCTCCTGAGCGGCCGGACGCTTCATGGCCTTGAGGATCTCGGCACTGGCATGCTGGAAAGGAATGTCGAGGTAGGGTAGCACCTTGCCCTCACGCATCAGGCCGATGACTTCGTCGACATGCGGGTAGGGGTAGACGTACTGCAGGCGGACCCAGACGCCGAACTCGCCGAGCGCCTGGGCAAGATCAAGAAATCTTGCGCGGACTTCGCGGTCCTTCCACGGGCTTGGCGCATACTTCAGGTCCACGCCATAGGCCGAGGTGTCCTGGGAAATCACCAGCAATTCCTTGACGCCGGCAGACACCAGCTTTTCTGCCTCGCGCAGCACGTCATTAGCCGGCCGCGACACCAGATCGCCGCGCAGCTTCGGGATGATGCAAAAGCTGCAGCGGTTGTTGCAGCCTTCGGAAATCTTCAGGTACGCGTAATGCCGCGGCGTCAGCTTGATGCCTTGCGGCGGAACAAGGTCGATGTGCGGATTGTGGAGGGGAGGGAGCGCGCGATGCACGGCATCGAGCACGCTCTCATATTGCTGCGGTCCTGTGATCGACAATACGCCGGGGTAGGCAACCTCGATCTGTTCGGGTTCCGCACCCATGCAGCCAGTGACAATGACCCTGCCATTCTCCGCCATCGCCTGCCCGATCGCGCCAAGCGATTCCCGCTTGGCGCTGTCGAGAAAGCCGCAGGTGTTGACGATGACGAGATCGGCGCCGTCATGCTTGCGCGCCAGCTCATATCCTTCGGCGCGCAGGCGCGTGATGATGCGCTCGGAATCCACAAGAGCCTTGGGGCATCCGAGTGAAACAAAGCTGACTTTGGGCGGAGCCGCCTTTTGCATCACCAATTTGTCCGATTATTGGGCAGGAACTAATCCCGATTGCGCACAATTACAAGGCTTTGCGCGGGCCTCTTGCGTGCTATCAAGGCTTTTGCCGGAATGCGAGTGAGCGATGGGCGCCGAGTCGTCTCCTAGGATCGCGATTGTCGACGAAAGCCCGATCCGTGCCGCAATTCTGGAAGAGGGATTGCGGGAGGCGGGCTATACCGAGGTCGTGCGCATCGGCGAAATGCAGAGCTTGCTGAGCCGCATCTACGCGCTCGATCCCGACGTCATCGTCATCGATCTGGAAAATCCCAGCCGGGATATTCTCGAACAGATGTTCCAGGTAAGCCGCGCGGTGCGGCGGCCGATTGCGATGTTCGTCGACCAGAGCGATACCGCCTCGATCCAGGCTTCCGTCGATGCCGGCGTCTCCGCCTATATCGTCGACGGCCTGAAGAAAGAGCGGCTCAAGCCGATCCTTGATCTCTGCATCTCGCGCTTCAACGCTTTTTCCAGGCTGCAGGACGAGCTCGATCGCACCAAATCCGCGCTGGAAGAGCGCAAGGTCATCGATCGCGCCAAGGGCATTCTGATGAAGCTCAAGGGCCTCACCGAAGAGGAGGCCTATGTCCTGCTTCGATCGACCGCGATGCGCGAGAAGAAGAAAATCGGCGAGATCGCGCAATCGATCCTGACGGCATCGGAGCTCTTGAAATGAAGGAAACGCTCCAGATCGGATTCATTCCACTGATCGACGCCGGCGCCCTTCTCGTCGCCGTCGACAAGGGTTTTACCGCAGCCGAAGGGCTGGATGTCACCCTGGTACGCGAAGTGTCGTGGTCGAATGTCCGCGACAAACTCAATATCGGCCTGTTCGACGCCGCCCATCTGCTCGCGCCGGTCGCAATTGCCTCGAGCCTCGGGCTCGGACATATCAAGGTGCCGATCGTGGCGCCGTTCAATCTCGGCCTCAATGGCAACGCGATCACGGTATCATCGGCGCTTCACGCCGCCATCATGGCGGAAATCGACGGTGATCCCTTCGACCCGATGGCGACCGCGACCACCCTGTCGCGCGTTGTCGCAAGCCGTCGCAAGGACGGAGCCGAGCCGTTGACCTTCGGCATGACCTTTCCGTTTTCGACCCATAACTACCAGTTGCGGTTCTGGATGGCGGCCGGCGGCGTGGACCCGGACGAGGACGTCCGTCTCGTCGTGCTGCCGCCCCCCTTCATGGTGGAGAGCATTGCCGGGGGGCAGGTCGATGGATTCTGCGTAGGCGCTCCCTGGAACTCGATCGCTGTGGACCGCGGCGTCGGTCGGATACTGCATTTCGGCTCGGACATTTTGCAACGGGCGGCGGAAAAGGTGCTGGCGGTCAGGGAGGGCTGGTGCGCGAAAAATCCGCACATCGTCGCCGCGCTGGTGCGGGCGGCACAGCGAGCGGCCGAATTCGTCGAGGAGCCGCAAAACCGGATCGAGGTCGCGCGCATTCTCGCGCGCGCGGAGTATGTCGGGGTCGATCCCGACCTGATTTTGCGGACGCTGGAAGGCCGCCTGAAGATTTCAGCCGAGGGGACGGTGCGCGAAAGCCGCCGCTATCTGCTCATTGGAAGACAAGAGGCTCCCCGACCGGATCCGGTCCAGGCCGCATGGCTTTACGCTCAGATGGTATGCTGGGGGCAGGCCGAGATGAGCCATGATGCGCTTCAAACCGCGCACGCGGTGTTCAGGCCCGATCTTTACGATCAGGCTTTGGGGTCGGCGGCAAAGCCTATTCGCGCTTCCGATTCCGTCGGCGCCTTCGCCGGGCCAGCCTTCGATCCCGAAAACGTCGCTCGCTACCTCGCATCCTTCCCGATTGGCCGCCAAAAGCCCCGCTGACGTAAAATTAGGCAGCAATTGATAGCGGTCTAATTTTTCGGCACACTGCCCGAAATTCGATGCCGCTGGGTGCTTGGCGGTTCCATTTATGCGGCATAAGCAATTGTAATATAAATACAATTCCTGCCAGCGCGGATGGCACGCAACTTGAATGTTGCGGTGCAGCCAGCCGTCGCAGATGCCCGCTGGCATAGGTCCAGGATGGATTTCCGCAGCAACGAGGCTGGTCGGACCGCATCCGGAAATGAAGGCCGACGTTCGCACGTCTAACCCCATTTCCCGCGCGGTCAGATTTTCGCATTTCCGAAAGAGGCCACGGGGCCGCGAGGAGTTTCGCCACGCGCATGAAGATCGATCCCCTCTCAGTCGACTTTACCGACGAGCAGAAACGCTATCTCGAAGGTTTTGCGACCGGCCTGCAGATCAGCAGGGTCGGGCGCGGCTTCGGCGGCGGGGTGACCGTCAAAGCGAACACCGAACCGGTTGGGCCGGATGCCGCACACCTCAAGGCACAGGACAAGGTTCTCGCCTCGGGTAAAAAATTGGCGGATCAGGAGAAGTTCAAGCGGGAAGAGCATCCGTTCGACGCCTATCCGCGCCTCAAGCAACAGGCGTTGACCAATTCGTCGCCGTCACCAGCAGACAATTTCCGCTGGCGCTATTATGGCCTGTTTTATGTCGCGCCGGCGCAAGACTCTTACATGTGCCGTTTGCGAATCCCGAACGGGGTGCTCAAGCACTGGCAGCTTTCGGGGGTGGCGGATCTCGCCGAGAAGTTCTGCGGCCCGTATTGCCACGTCACCACCCGTGCCAATCTGCAGGTGCGGGAAATTCCGCCCAAACATGCGATTGCGTTGATCGAAGGCATTCAGGAACTCGGCCTTTGCTCGCGCGGATCGGGGGCCGACAATATCCGCAACGTCACCGGCACCCCGACGGCCGGAATCGATCCGCAGGAATTGATCGACACCCGCGAATACGCCCGTGAATGGCACTACCACATTCTCAACGACCGCTCGCTCTACGGCTTGCCGCGCAAATTCAACGTGGCGTTCGATGGCGCGGGTCAAATCGCGGTGCTCGAAGACACCAATGACATCGCTTTCGCCGCCGTCGAAGTGAGGGACGGTTTTTCCGTCGAGCCCGGCGTGTGGTTTCGTCTCGGGATCGGCGGCATCACCGGCCACAAGGATTTTGCCAGGGAAACCGGCATTATCGTCAGGCCTGCCGACGCAACCAGGGTTGCGGATGCGATCGTGCGGGCATTCATTGACACCGGCGATCGCACCAACCGCCTCAAGGCCCGCCTCAAATATGTCATCGACAGAATGGGAATGGAAAAATTCCTCGCACTCGTCGAAGAGAAGCTTGGCCACGCCCTGACCCGCGTGCCCGCGGAAGCATTGGGGAGGCGGCCTGCGTTTGACCGGATGGCCCATATCGGCGTGCGCCGGCAAAAGCAGGAGGGTTTGAGCTGGATCGGCGTTTCATTGCCGCTCGGCAAGGCGACCTGCGAGCAGATGCGCGCGCTTGCCAAAATCGCCCGCGATCTCGGCGACGGCGATATTCGCCTGACAGTCTGGCAGAACCTGTTGATCTCCGGGGTACGCGACGAGAGCCTGGGCGTTGCGGTTGCGGCGATCGAGAAAACAGGTCTTGCGGTCAAGGCGTCGCAAATCCGCGCCGGATTGATCGCGTGCACGGGCAATGCCGGCTGCAAGTTCGCCGCCTCCGACACCAAGCGTCATGCGGCTGCGATCGGCGACTGGTGCGACGGGCGCGTCGAGATCGACACGCCGCTGAACATTCACCTGACTGGCTGTCATCACTCCTGCGCCCAGCACTACATCAGCGATATCGGCCTGATCGCCGCCAAGGTGCCCGTCGGCGCGGGCGATGACACGGTGGAGGGCTATCACCTGTTCGCCGGCGGCGGATTCGGGCCCGATGCCGATCTCGGGCAGGAGGTCTATCGCGACCTCAAGGCGGAGGATGCCCCGAAGACGGTTGAGAAATTGCTCAATGCCTATCTCGCGCACCGCATTTCCAAAGATGAAACCTTTCTCACCTTCGCGCGCCGCCATGACGGCGAGACGCTGCGCAGGCTCGCTGATGCAGATACTTTGAAATGAACCAGATCACTCCTCCGCCGAAGATCGAAATTATTCCGCCAAGCGCGCCTTTTTCCGAGGCGCAGCGCTCATGGCTGAACGGCTTTTTCGCTGGCCTCTTGAGCGATGCGCCAACGCCGCTGAGCCCCGAGCAGGGCGCTGCCCTGGTGCCGTCGCCCGCGGGCGACGCCGACGACGGTGAGGCGCCCTGGCACGACCAGACCCTGCCGATCGCCGAGCGGATGAAGCTTGCACAGGGACGTCCGTTGCGCCAGCGGATGATGGCCGCGATGGCGCAACAGGATTGCGGCCAATGCGGCTATAATTGCCACGACTACTCTGAGGCGATCGCAAGCAAGGCCGAAGCGCGTCTCAATTTGTGCGTCCCCGGCGGCAAGGAAACCGCCCGGATGCTGAAAACGCTGCATGAAGAGCTGGAAAAATCGCCTGGCGCGGCATCAAGCCCGGCGGCGGCGCCAGCTGCGAACGTTGCCGCCGCGCAGCTCGCCGAGCCCGGTCGGTCGCGCGACAATCCGGCGGCTGCGACATTGGTGTCGCGGCGTCTGCTCAACAAGGCGGGATCGGAAAAGGAAACCTGGCACATCGATTTTGATCTTGCCGGCAGCGGCCTCGATTATGTCGTCGGCGATTCCTTTGGCATTTTCGCGCGCAACGAGCTCGGTCATGTCGACCAGATCATCGCGCTGCTCGGGGCATCCCACACCACCAGGGTGAGAGGCAGGACGCTTCGCGAAGTCCTGGCCGACGAGGTTTCGCTCTCGCCCGCGCCGGATTCGCTGTTCGAGCTGATTTCCTTCATCACCGGCGGCGCGCAGCGCGAGAAGGCGCGAGCCCTTGCGCAAGGAGACAATCCCGACGGGGACGCTGCGACGCTCGATGTGATGGCGGCCCTGCAGAAATTCTCAGGCGTCCGCCCGCATCCGGAAGCCTTCGTCGAAGCGCTCGAGCCGCTGCAGCCGCGACTCTATTCGATCTCCTCATCGCACAACGCAACTCCTGGAAAATTGTCGCTGACCGTGGACTGCGTGCGCTACGTGATCGGCAAACGCAAGCGGCTGGGCCTGGCTTCGACATTTCTCGCCGAGCGCATCCAGCCGGGCGAACAAGTGAAAGTCTATGTTCAGAAGGCGCACGGCTTCGCACTGCCGCAGGATCCTAAGGTGCCGATCATCATGATCGGGCCCGGCACCGGGGTAGCGCCGTTCCGCGCCTTTCTGCTCGACCGAAAGGCCACAGGCGCCACCGGCAAGAACTGGCTGTTCTTCGGCCACCAGCGCAGCGGGTGCGATTTCTTTTACGGCGAGGAACTGAACGCGATGAAAACGGCCGGACTTCTGACGCGCCTGTCGCTGGCCTGGTCACGCGACGGCGACAAGAAGTTCTACGTTCAGGACCGCATGCGCGAAGTCGGTCGCGAGCTATGGTCATGGCTTGCCGAGGGCGCCCATGTCTATATCTGCGGCGACGCCAAGCGGATGGCCAAAGACGTCGAACGCGCGCTGGTCGATATCGTCGCGCAACATGGTGCGCGTTCGACCGATGAAGCGGTAATTTTTGTCGGGGAACTCAAGAAGAAGGGGCGGTTCCAGCAGGACGTTTATTGAGCGACGGAACCGGTTCCCGCTGCGTTACGAATAAAATTCTTCCTCGAATCTCCACCAAAGAATTTTCACCTGCATTCGGCCTTGTACAGAGGCTGGCATCGCTATTTTCCTCTGCGCCTTGAATCCACCCGCCGCCGATATTCCATTAGTCGGCATGTCCCATTGGGGTGGATCTGATATTCGCGGGAGCGCTCGCTGAAACAAGAGAGCGAATGTCGGAGCCCGACCACCCGTTGGAGAACGTCCATGCGCGAACTCTCGGCGGAAGCCCGGCTCCACCTTTATGCGCGTTCCCTGTCGCGGAAAACCGGAGCGGGAATTCATGCCGCGGCGCTTTACGGCGCGCTCGTCCTTATCGCGGCCGTTATCTTCGGCTCGCTTTCGGTGCACCCGTTCTAGACCTGGCTAGCTTGCCTTCCTGAACGGCGCGACATCGATGCCGGCGTCTTTCAGGGACTTGCGTACACCGCGAGCGATGTCGACAGCGCCCGGCGTGTCGCCGTGAATGCAGACGGTGTCGGTGCGCATCTTGATCACTTTGCCGCTGGCGGCAATCACGGCGCCGTCCTGCACCATCCGAACCACGCGCTCGGCAATCTGCTTCGGATCATGCAGAACCGATCCCGGCTTGCGGCGCGACATCAGCATGCCGTCGTCTTCATAGGCGCGATCGGCGAACACCTCATGCACCATCGGCAAATTGGCGGCTTCCCCGGCCTGCACCAGCCTGGAGTTGGCGAGAACAACGAAGACGAGATTGGGATCGACCGCCTTGATCGCCGAAGCGATCGCTCGCGCGGTCGTTTCCTCCTCGCAGGCGACGTTGGAGAGCGCGCCGTGGGCCTTAACGTGGGTCACCTGGTAGCCGGCCATGGTGGCGATCGCCTGCAAGGCACCGATCTGGTAGGCGACCAGGTTTTCGATTTCGGAAGCGCTCATGCCGTAGAACGGGCGGCGGCCGAAACCATGAATGTCCCGGTAGCCGGGATGCGCGCCGACGCTCACCCCGCGCGCTTTCGCAAGCTCCACGGTCTTGCGCATGGTGTTGTAGTCGCCGCCGTGAAAGCCGCAGGCGACGTTGACCGAGGTGGCGAGTTCGATCATGGCGGCATCATTGCCCATCTCCCACGCGCCAAAGGATTCACCGAGATCACAATTCAGGTCGACTGTTTTCATTTTGTTTTCCATTTTCCCTATGGACGGCACCAGCCTGGCTTATTCCCGCGTCAACGCGCCGTCCGGCGATGAAATCTGCCACGTCCCGGCGTCAACTGCATTCACGGCGGCGCCCGCTACGTTAGCATCCTGCAGCGCCTCGATGTTGAGATCAAAGCTCTCGATTCCGCGCAGGCGATCGCGCAGGCCTCGCAGCAGTTGAGCGAAGTTGCGCGCCTCCGCTTGCGCCTCAGCCATGCCGATCGCCCTGAATCGAAAGTTGGTCCCGGCCGGGGTCTGGGCGAAGCGGCCAAGATCGGCCGATATCACGGTTGCTATTTTGGGGTAGCCGCCGGTCGTACCGCGATCCGGCATCAGGACGATCGGCTGGCCATTGCCCGGCACCTGGATGCTGCCGTTGACGGTTCCGTCGGAGACGATGTTGTGGCCGTGCAGGTGTTGGATCACAGGTCCCTCCAGCCGATAGCCCATGCGGTCGCTGGTCGCCGAGACCTTCCATTCGCTGTTCAGAAGGACATCGATGCCGTCGCCGAATTCGTCATCCTGCGGGCCCAACACCACGCGGATCGGACCTGCGACCTCGTCAGGAAGATCGATCCGGCATTCGGCGTTGCCGCTTGCGGCGGCTACATTCAATTCGTCGCCCGCCTGCAACGGACGAGGGTAGGGGCTTCCAAGCCCGGCCCGCGCATTCACCGCAAGGCTTCCGAACATGGCTTCCCCCGCAATTCCGCCTTCGATCGCGAGATAGCTGAAAGACCCGCGTGCCATTCCGAGTTTCAAGGTCTCGCCTTCGGCGAGCGTCACCGAGGAATTCCACGCAACGGCGCGTCCCGCAATATCGGCGCTGCGCGGCGCGGCGGAGAGGGCGAGCCGAACAGCGCCTTCGCGCGCCGTGAACAAAGCGCCGAACGGGCCGATTTCGATCGCGGCATCGATCAGCGCGTTACCCACAAGGCAATTCGCGGCGGCAAGTCCCAGCCGATCCATCGCGCCGCTCGGCGGCAGGCCGTAACGCTGGGCGCCGAAACGTCCGCCATCCTGCACGGAACTCGCGGGACCGATCGATGAAACAACGAGCTTGCTCATGCAGCCATCAATTCCGCGACGAGTTCGCCGTGTTCTGCGGCACGATCCTGCTCAACGAATGTCTTGGCATCGACCACGTAAAACATCACGCGATCGCCGGGCTCCAGCAGGAAGATCGGATCGCGGTGCAACTGGTAGGTTCTGACGGGGGTGCGACCCAAGAGGTGCCAACCGCTCGGGCCGGCGAGACATTGTATCCCCGTCTGCACGCCGCCGATTGAAATCGTGCCCGCCGGCGTCAGCAGGCGCGGGTTTTGCCGCCTTGGCATCTGCAACTTTTCATGCAGACCGCTCAGATAGGACCAACCCGGCGTGAAGCCGATCATGGCGACGCGATACTCGCTGGCAATGTGCCGCGCGACGATGTCATCGGGCGTGGTGCCGAGTGTTTTGGCGACATCTTCCAGGTCGATGCCGTGTTCCCCGCCATAGGCAACCGGTATGCGCCATCGTCGCGCATTCTCGGTCGGGGGAACCGGCGCGAGCGCAAGTTCAGCCAGTTTTCTGCCCAATGCTTCGAAGTCGATCTGCGTCGGATCGTAATGAACCAAAAGCGACCGATAGGTGGGCACCGTCTCGGTCACCCCGGCGATCGGCTCTCGCGCAAGCTCGCGGTCGAGCGCCAGCACCCGCCGGTTGGCGGCATCGTCGATATGGCGGGAAAATTCCACCGTGATGGCGCTGTCACCACCTGGCAGAAGGCGGGGCGGGGAGAGTGGCGCGGCCATGGCCTCAACTTGCTCGTCGGTCGGTGTTCGGATTTAGCGCGTTTTGAAGCAAAGTGGAATTCGGCCTGGCGCAAAATAAGCCTGTCGTCTCAATAAACTAATGCAAACCTTCCTGATAAATTGAGCTGATCATGCCTGATTGCGATTCATTCCATCGCACAAGCCTTGCCGACAGCCCTTGACGCGATGCGCCCGCCCCGCAAGATGCGCGGCCAAACCATCCGCACCGGAGTTGCTCTCCCAGATGTCCCTGACCCCCGAAGCGATCGCGACGCTTTCAGGCGTTTCCACCGCCACCATCACCACGGTTCTCCTCAAAAAGGGCCTGCGCAATGTCTGGATGCGAGGGACGCGTCCTTTGCGGCCGGGCCAGAAGCGGCTGGTCGGACCAGCCTTTACGCTGCGTTTCGTGCCTGCCCGCGAAGACCTGGCTACACCTGAATCGTGGTCGTCGCCGATTTCGACCCGAACCGCGATCGAAGCGATGCCCGAGGGTTGCATCGCCGTGGTCGACGCCATGGGCATCACAGACGCCGGGATTTTCGGAGACATTTTGTGCGCCCGCATGGTCAAGCGCGGGGTTTCGGCGCTCGTCACCGATGGCGTGGTGCGCGACATCGAGGGCGTTCTCGGCACCGGCCTTCCCGTATGGTGTGATGGTTATGCCGCGCCGCCTTCGGTTGCCGGATTGACCTTCGTCGGCTGGGGCGAACCGATCGGTTGCGGCGGCGTGGCCATCTTCCCTGACGACGTCGTGGTGGCGGATCAGGACGGTGCCGTCGTCATTCCCAAGGCGTTTCTCGATCACGTTCTGGCCGAAGGCCGCGAACAGGAGCGGATGGAAGGCTGGATCGTCGAGGAGGTCAATAACGGCGCGGCGTTGCCGGGCCTCTATCCGATGAATGCGGAGACGAAAGCGCGCTACGCGGCATCGAAAAAATGATCGGGCCGCGCCAAAGCACCTAACCGAGAGGAGGAGATCCATGGAGATCCATCTCGCCGGCTCGCGACCGACGCGGCGCGCGCCCACGCAGTATTTCACGGGGACCGTCTGGCAGGATCCGATCGTGGCGACGCCGGCGCCGGCGCGAGTGGTCTCCAACCGCGTGTCATTCGAGCCGGGCGCGCGCACCAATTGGCACACCCATCCGCTCGGTCAGACGCTCTATGTCGTCTCCGGGGCGGGCCGCGTGCAGGCGGAGGGCGGCCCGGTACGCGAGATCCGGCCCGGCGACGTCGTGTGGATTCCGCCGGGCGAAAGACATTGGCACGGCGCTTCTCCGACCAACGGCATGACTCATGTCGCGATCCAGGAATCGCTGGACGGCAATTACGTGACCTGGATGGAGCCGGTCACCGACCAGGAATACTCCGCAAAGCTCGGTGGTTGAAAGGGGCAGGTCAGCGCGAGTGCTTCCGGCCTTCGTATAACTTTGCCGCACGCACTTTTATGAATGTCGGAACCAAAGGGACACTAGCAACTCTATGATTCTGGTGGGGCTTTGGATTTGACGTTCCTGTAACGCACTGGCGGCGAGACTGATAGGAACGTCAAATCCGCCACACTAGATCCGTTGCGCCGTCCACGTACCCGAGCACATCGCGCCGCGCCAGGTGCCCGATCCCGACGTGCCGGTGAGGCGGCCAAAACCAACGGCCCGCTTCACGCCGTCATTCAGGGTCACGCTGATGTTGCCGGCCTCGGCTACATGGCCCGATGCGCTGAACGAGCCGTTGCTGGAAGCAACCTGACCATTGCTGATTCCGATCGAAAGGGTCGCTCCGCTCGGACAAGCCCCGTTCGACGAGGCGATCTGAACAGTCCAGGCACCATCGAACGTCGCCGCCGAGGCGGGCGTGGCAGCCGATATTCCGGCGAGCAAGAGAAGGCGAGTGATGACGACTGCTTTGCGAAAGGACCCCATGACAATTCCCCTTGGTTCAGGTGCGATCAACGTCGCACGGGGAACTGCCTGGGCACTGTGATGGGTGTCACACCGGCGGCAGGTAGCGGCGGCCGTTCGAATTGAAGGTCGCGGGCCCTCACTAGCGGCCCGTCAATTCAGCCGGCTCCAGGTCTGGCCGCCACAGAACATGCCTCCAAAGGCGCAGCCCTGCACCCGCAACGTGTCCGGCCCCTTCAGGGCAATCGTGGAGTCATATGTGCTGCCCGTGTTCGGATCGACGATGCGCCCGCTCCATTTGGAATCCTTGCCGGGCCTCATGTTGATGAGAACCTGCTCGCCGTTCTCGTTCGACTTCGGGTCCACCGAATATCCGCAAAGGTTGGCGCCGCACTGCTCGATCCTGACCTTGCCTTCCTTTTCTTCGGTCAACCAGAGGCCAAGCGGTGAATTCGGTTTCGGTGCGGCTACAGGTGTTGGCGCAGCAGCGGTCGCCGGCGGCGATCCGGGTGCTGTCGCAACCACCGGCGGCGCAGCCGTGGCTGCGGGTGGATTGTTCTGTTGAATCGGAGGCGCGGGGGTAGCGGCGGAGGATTGAGCCGGCGGGGACGTATCGGGGGGCACGACGTTGGCCGTGGCAGGCGCAGAGTCAGGCGGAGCCTTGGCGGGCGCCGGCGCTACTGCCGCTGGCTCGGCTGTCACCGGTGCTGTTGATGGCGCAGGAGCCGGCGCAGGAATGGGTCCTGGCGCTACGGCGGGCGCTTGCGGTTCGGACTTTGCCTGCTCGGGCGTCTGCTTTCGTGAGCTGTCCTGACCGGTTCGCGCGCGCTTGTTTCGTCGCCCGGTATTGTCAAAGACGCCGGGGATCGAGACGGTTCCGCGATCCGGATCGATGCGAATGGTCTTTCCGCCGTACTCGAACGTGTATTGAGCCTGCGCTGCTGAGCTCGCCATCAGAAATGCGGCTATCGCAAAAAGCCGTTTCATGCTCACCTCCTGGGCAAGACAAAAATTCACTTGATCTTGCGCCTCGCGCCGACGCTCGAAAGTGATTTACATCACTTTCATCCTATAAGTCGCAAACCGGTTATTGTGGTTCAACCTGCGCGTCCGCCAAGCAGTTCATGATTGCGCGAAGAAATGACGGCAAACCCAAGGCATCTGTCGGGCACCAATCTATTCAAACCACGCAGAATGAATCTTCTTGAAACTGCCGTCTTCGCCGGCCTTCTCGATCCATCGGTCGACGAACGCCTTCAGATCGGGGTCACGCTGCAGCCAGTACGCTTTCTCGGCGTGGTCGAACGGCTTGTCCGGATGGATCGCGCAAAGCACCCCGGGGTGAAGCTTTTGCTGATACATCGTTTCCGATGAATCCGTCATCATCAGGTCCGCATTGCCGCTGACGATCTGGTCGAAGATGGTGAGGTTGTCAGCATGGATCCTGACCTCGGCGTTCCTGATATTGGCGTGGACAAATCGCTCGTTGGTTCCACCGGGATTGACGATGACACGGGTGCCCGGTTGGTCGATATCCGCAAGCGTTTGGTATTTGCCCTTGTCCGCGCAGCGTGCGATTGGCGTCTTGCCTTCCTGCATGATCGGCCTTGAGAACAATCCCCTGGCTTCCCGCTCGGGCGTGATCGAGATTCCTCCCATCGCCATGTCGAAGCGGTCGGCCTCGAAATCTGCCGACAATTGCGGCCAGGCGGTGCGAACATACTCGACCTTGACCCCGAGCGCCTTGCCCAGAGCTTCGGCGACATCGACGTCGAACCCCCTGAACGTCGATGCGGCCTTGTCGAAATAGGTGAATGGCAAGTAGTCGCCGGTCATGCCGACGCGCAACGTCCCGCGTTGGATGATCGTCTCGAGCCGCGAGGCCTCTTGTGCTTGCACCGCGGACGCGATGAGGAGAAATACGACTGCAAGGCAAAGGAAAACGCGGGGCATAAAACTTCCTCCAGCTTCAGCCCGACTGCCGCAACGTGTGAACCCTTGGATTTGCAATCAAATCCCGTGTATTTGGATTTGGATCGCAATATAGGGGATCATAACGTGACTATCTCAATGCATCAGGCATCCGTCGAGGTTTTCGATCACTTCCTGGAAAGCCTTTCCGATCTGCTCGATCATGCGGCCGCTCACGCCGAGAAGCGCAACATCGATCCCTCGATTCTGCTCAACGCGCGCCTTTACCCCAACATGTACAATCTGACGCGCCAGGTCGGCGAGAGCATCAGGCATGCTGTGCTCGCCTGCGCTCTGCTCGCCGACATCGATCCGCCGATTTTTCCGGAAGCAGCACCCGTCATTCCCGAGCTCAAGGCACGCATTGCGGCTGCGAAGGATTTCGTGGCAAGCATAAAACCCTCGCAAATCGACGGCACCGAAGAAAAGCAGGTAGTCTTCACGTTCCGGAACGGTTCGACACGACAATTTACCGGTCGATCGTTGCTGTTGACCTTCAGCGTGCCGCAATTCTTTTTCCACGTCACGACGGCCTATGACATCCTGCGCCATTGCGGCGTCGAACTCGCCAAGAAGGATTTTCTGGGAAAGCCGGTTCAGCCAAAAGGATAAAAGATCGGACCGGGCTTCAAAAAGTTCGGCGGCCTCAGACGTCGTCTTTGCCGCGCAGAATTTCCGCTGCAGCGGCCCGTCCGGCCATCTCGTTCCTCAACGCTTCGAATCGCTGTCGCGCCTCGCTTGCCTGATCGTCGACGAACCGGATTGCGGCGTCCGCCGACATCGGTCCGCGGCTGATGGGGCGGGAACTATCGCCGAAGGTCTCGTCCACGAAGTACTGGTCCTCGGCCTGCCGGCGAACGGTCCATTTGAAGCGAAGAGCTTCCATCGGACCGGGACCCGTCTTCGAATAGCCGTCGGCCTCGACTTGCGCGGCGACATCGGGTTCTTGTTCAGCCGCCATCCCGCCAGGCTCGCGAGGCGAAGCCACCTGGTCGAGAATGCTGGCGATGGTCGCGAGCGCATGATCGGTCGGGTCGCTCTGGCTCAATGCTTCAATCTCCGCTGCCAGGGTTCGATGCGGGAGCTGGGCATGCTTCCTTCCGGCTTATACTTCCTCGGCGGCGAATGCAGCTGAGTTTTGTCTCATCATGCTGAATCGGCGGTATCTTCTTCTTCCCGGGCCGGCCGCCAAACCCGTCAGCTTTCTGCAATTAACCAAGCACGTCCTGGTTGATCACGTTCTGACGGATCGGACCGCCATCAAGAACGCTCAGGATATTCCGCGCGGTCTGTTCGCTCATCCGATCGACGGCTTCCCAGGTAACGCCTGCGACATGCGGCGCGACGACGACATTGGGAAGTTCGGACAACGGATAGGGTACCGCCGGCGGCTCCTGCTGGAAGACATCGAGCCCCGCGCCGGCAAGCTTGCCGGACGAAAGTGCATCGTAAAGCGCTGCCTCATCGATGATGCCGCCTCGTGCTGTGTTGATCAGATAGCTGGATGGCTTCATCCGCCTCAATCGAGCCGCGTTGAACATCCCGACCGTTTCCGGCGTCTTCGGACAGTGAAGGCTGACAAAATCGGCCCGCGGCAGCGCCGCATCGAGATCGCTTACGGCCTCGCAACCCGCAGCTTTGATCTCCTCGGTCGACTTGTAGGGATCGTAGACGAGGACATTCATCTCCATGGCGAGACAGCGCCTGGCGGTTCGGGTACCGATGCGTCCAAAGCCGACAATGAGGAGCGTCTTGCCGAACAGATCGTAAGGCAGCTTGCCAAGACGCGCAGCCCATTTGCCCTCCCTGACGAGCGCGTGCATCTCATTGGCGCGCTTGGCAAGCATCAACATCATGAACAGGGCGTGCTCGGCGACGGATGGTGAATTGGCGATGCCTACGACCATCAGCGGAACCTTGCGGCGGCTGAGCGCTGCGACATCGACGGCGTCGTAGCCGACCCCGATCCGGGTCACCACTTTCATGTCCCCGGCCGCCTCAAGCTCCGCCTCTCCGAAGCGGGTGGCGCCGAGCGCAACGCCATGAACCGGCGCGTGCTCCTTCAGCAGCGACTCGAAATCGCTCGCCGAGATCATATTTGGAAATTCGACGAGTTCGATGTCGTCGCGCTCCGTCAGCAAGGCGCGTCCCGAAGGTGACATCGTTTGAGTAATGAAGATTTTCTTCTTATTGGCAGTCATTCCTGCTTCCCTGCCCAGTCCGCCGGCCTCGCCAGCCGTCAGATGACGGCGCCGGTGACCTCATTTAGCAGGTGCATGTTGTTGAGGTCCATTGCCAGGCGGAGCGCCCCGCCATCGCGCGCGCCGGCATTGGGATTGACCCGCCCGCAGACTTGTCTGCCTTCGAGCGCAAAATAAATCAACGTCTCCATGCCCATCGGCTCGGTCACGTCGAGCACGGCGTCGAAGGCTTCGACTCCTTCTTGCCGGTGGGCGTGCGCCTCGGTGACGTGCTCGGGCCGCAGGCCAAGCAGAAGTTTTTCGCTTCGCGTCACATTCTGATAACGCGCCGCCCGGACGGGAGGCAACGGAAACACAAGTCGATCAGTCAGCCGGACGTGGAGCCTGCCCGCGACCTCTTCAAGCCTGCAGGGCAGGAAATTCATGGCAGGCGAGCCGATGAACGCTGCGACAAAACGCGTGGCCGGCTTGTGGTAAAGGTCGTTGGGGGTGCCGATCTGTTCGATGCGACCTTTGTTCATCACCACGACCCGGTCGGCAAGGGTCATCGCTTCGACCTGGTCATGGGTTACATAAACGGTCGTGGTTCGCACCTTCTGGTGCACTTTCTTGATCTCGATCCGCATCTGCACGCGCAGTTTGGCATCGAGATTGGAGAGAGGCTCGTCAAACAGGAAAACCTTCGGGTTGCGGACAATCGCCCGTCCCATTGCCACGCGCTGGCGCTGGCCACCCGATAATTGCTTGGGTTTTCGATCGATGAGTTCGGCTATGTCAAGCATTCGCGCGGCTTCATCGATCCGTGCCTTGATCTCGGCCTTTGGATAGCGCTTCAGCCGCAAGCCGAACGACATGTTCTCCGCCACCGTCATGTGGGGGTAAAGCGCGTAATTCTGGAATACCATCGCGATGTCGCGGTCTTTCGGCGGCACATCGTTGACGATGTCACCGCCAATCATGATGTCGCCGTCGGTGATATCCTCCAGCCCTGCGATCATGCGCAGCGTCGTCGACTTGCCGCAGCCCGAGGGCCCGACCAATACCACGAATTCCTTGTCGGCGATGTCAAGATCGATGCCACGCACCGCCTCGACATCATCGTAGCGCTTGACGACCTTGCGCAACGCAACTTCAGCCATTTCGTTCAACCCTTTGTGGCACCCGCGGTAAGACCGGCAATGTAGTAGTCCATCAGGAAGGCGTAGATGATCAGCGGCGGTGCTGCACCGAGCAACGCGCCGGTCATGATCTGTCCCCAGTTGAACACGTCTCCTTTGATCAGGGTGGTGATGATGCCGACCGGCAGCACCAGTTGATCGGTTGATGTGGTGAAAACCAGCGGATACAAAAATTGCGCCCACGAGACCGTGAAGGCGAAGATCGTCGCGGCGATCAGGCCGGGAAGAGCGACGGGAATAAAGATACGGGTCAGCGTCTGAAACCAGGAGGCACCATCGATGATGGCTGCCTCATCCAGCTCCTTCGGGATCGACGCGAAATAACCGATCATGATCCAGGTGCAGAAGGGAACGGTGAGCGTCGGGTAAACGATCAGCAGCACGTACCAGCGATTGATCAGCTGAATTCCCGTCAGATCCCCGAACGCCGCAAACATCTTGAACAGCGGCAGGAACAGCAGGGTGTCGGGAATGAGATAGGTCAGGAACACGCCGGCCGCGAGCGTCGCCGAGCCCCAGAACTTCATCCGCGCCAGGGCAAACGCCGCCGGCACGCTGATCAGCATGGTGATGATCACCACGACGACCGAGACAATCGCCGAATTGAAGAAAAATCTCAGGAACTGGCTCGATGACAGCAATTCGATGTAGTTCGAGAGCGTCGGGTGAAACACCCACCAGGGATTGGTCGCCGCCGAGATCTCTGCACTGCTCTTCAGCGACGTAATCAGCATATAGATCGGCGGCACCAGCGCGAAGATCGCAAACAGCGTGAGAAAGAAATACGACCAGCGCAGCGCCCAGGCGCGGTCGCGGCTCATACTGCCGTATTTGACGTTGCGCCTCGGGCCGGCCTTGTCGATTGCGAGCGTGCTCATCAGGCTTCGTTGCCGCGCTTTGAGATATCACGGAGGATGAATATTGCCGCGACCGCGAGGATCGGCGCCATGAACAGCGAGACGCTGGCGCCAAGCGGAATATCACTGCCTTCGATGCCGACCCGGAACGCCCAGGTCGCGAATATGTGGGTATGGTCCAGCGGACCGCCGGAAGTGAGAATGCGAACGATGTCGAAATTCGCAAAGGTCACGATCAGCGAAAACAGCGTCGTGATTGCGATGATGTTGCGCATCATTGGCAGGGTGACATACCAGATGCGCTGCCACCAGTTGGCGCCATCGATCGCCGCGGCTTCATAAAGCTGGTCTGGCACCGATTTCAGCGCCGCCAGATACATGATCATGAAGAACGGCGCGCCGTACCACACGTTGACCAGAATGACGGAGAAGCGCGCCCACAAGGCATCTCCGGTCCATGGAATGGGCCCAATTCCGAAGAAAGACAGCGTATAGTTGAACGCGCTGTAAGAGGGGTCGAACAGCCAAAGCCAGGCCAACGTGCTCATCGCGGGAGGGATGACCCACGGAACCAGAAGCATACCGCGCCACTTGCGTTGACCCTTGGGAGGAACGTTGTGCGCAAAATGCGCAACGATGAAGCCGATCAGCGCCTTGAAGATGACGGCGGTGATCGCGAAGATGCAGGACTGCTTCACCACCAGCCAGAAGGTTTCGCGCCGGAACAGAAATTCGAAATTGCCGAACCCGACGAATTTCGTCATCGCCTTGTTCAGCGTCGCCAGATGGATCGCATAAAGCGCAGGATAAATGACCAGTACCGCGATCAGCAGGATCAGCGGCAGCGCCATCAGAAAGGCAACGGTCGATTTGTGCCGCAGCGCGTTTCTCAGGCTGGAACGCTTGCTTTCGCGTCGCTTGCTTAAAACCTTGCCCTGCGGGATTGCGACATCGGCCATGGTGCATCTTCCTCAGAAGAGAGCGTTCGTTACCGGCAGGCTATCCGAGCGCCTGATCAGGCGAGTCGTAACTGCAACGGCGCCGCGGCCGCCACGAGGCGGACCGCGACGGGTCTCAAAGTCAGCTTCGCATGAAGCCTTCGCACTCGCCTTCCGCCCAGGCGAGGGTCTTTTCCATCGGCTCGCCCTGATGGTGACGCAGGCACATCTTGGTCAGCGTTGCCTGTGCGTAGATCTGCTGGGCGATCTTGGGCGGCGCCGGCGAGGCGGCAATCGATAGCTTCTGGTGGTTGTAGGGATTGGGGTAGTGGTAGAGGGTGCCCTTCGGCGGCCCTTCCTCCGCCCAGGTCTTGAAGGTGGTGAGCTTCTCGTACGCCGGCAGGTCATAGCCGCCGCTTGCCGCGACGAGCTTTTCGATCGAAGACGGCTTCGACAGGTGCACAAGCAGGCTCTTGGCTGCCTCCTTGTTCTTCGAGAAGGCCCAGACGTTCCAGAAGAAGGGCAGATAGGGCGCAAACCGGCCCTTCGGCCCCGATGGGAAGCCGTGGGTCCAGCACTGCTCGGCGACTTGCGGCGCGTCGCGCTTGGCCACCGCCCAGGCGCTCGGCGGGTTCATGATGAGCGCACCCTTGCCGGAGATCAGCCACTTGTTGTTGGAGGCGTCGTCCCAGGCTGCAACGTCCGGCGGCAGGAACGCGATCAGTTTCTTGTAGTATTCCAGCGCCTGGCGCACCGCATCGGTCTTGACGGTGAGGTTGCCCTTGGCATCCACCAGCTCGGCGCCGAAGGACTGGAAGATCGCGCCGGCGGTGTCCACGCTGTCGGTCGTTTCGCCAAGACCGATGCCGAATGGGAAGCCACCCTTGTGGCAAGCTTCGGCCGCTTTCAGGAAGGTGTCGAGCGTCCAGTTCTCGGCCTTGGGCGGGCTGCCGGCCGGATATAACTCCTGGACGTCGATATTGGCGTATTTCTTCATCAGGTCGATGCGGGAGCAGGGGCCCTTGATCTGGCTGCCGATGCAGGCGGGAACGCCGAGCCATTTGCCGTCAGCCTGGCCGAGATATTTGACAGTGCCGTTCACCTCGCCGTTCTCTTTGATGATCGGCCCCAAAATGTCGTTCATCGGCTCAAGCAGGTCGGCATTGGCGTGCGGCAACCAGGCCTGCTGCGCCAGAATGTCGTGCCCGGATTTCGCCTGAGCCTCCGCGGTGGCGGTCAGCAGCAGCTTGTTGCCCTGGCTGGTGATATAGTCGATCTGGACCTCGACCTTCTCCTTCTCGGCCCATTCATTTACAAGCTCCGTGGAGGCCTTGTTGGCGCCGGGGACCCAGTGATCCCAGAAACCCATTGTAAGCTTGCCGGCCGCATGCGCCGTTCGAAGATAAGGCGCAGAGATCAGCGCTGCGGACGACAATGCAGTAGCGGCTACGAATTGCCGTCGAGACAGCTTTCTTCCTGACATAGCATTCCCTCCAGATGTGCTGCTTTAATTTTTGGACTTCGTTCTGACCGACAGAACAAGTGTTAACCACCAGCATCCGCATGTCGGCGCGAAGATTTGATGGAAAAGATCAGAGCAGAATTGACGGCCGGTGTCGAGAAATCAGCTCGGTTGTACTCTAGAACTATCGTTGCGTCAGACGCGATTTTGAAGATGCCGCGACCCCGCATGCACGGCCCTGAGCTATTTTGCGCTGCACATTGGGGCGACCCGGGAGCAAAGGTCGTCCGGACCGCCGCAGCCACCGGGTTCCACTTTCCGAGGGTTCAAAGAAGAGCGTCACTGAAAAAGCCCTGCGATTTCTGGACGCGGGGGCGTGGCGGTAGACTTGCTCCGCGCTCAAACGTTAATGTCAGCATTGGGACGCGTGATTCAAAGCCGCCAGCGACCTGTCGAAATCGGATGGAGCCCAAATAATGATCAGCCCGACTCAGGCCGCGCGCATGCAACCGAGATGGTGGTTTGCCTGTGGGGCAGTCGTCGCGATGCTTCTTGGCACGCCCCAGGCGGGGTTCGCGCAAGGTCTGGTCAAGGGCGTGCAACAGGGAGCAGAGGCAGGCAACAAGGCGGCGGGTCCGGTCGGCGGTGTCTTGGGGGGCGCCATTGGTGGAGTGGTTGGTGTATTCAATGGTGTGCTCGGCGTCGGCGGCGAGGGCAGCGCGGCGCCGGCGAACAACGCCGGTGCCAACAACGCCAAACAGACCCAAACCGCCCCAGGCAAGGCCGGCAAGAAAGTCGCCAAAGCCGCGTCGACAAAGTCGATGGAGGTTCTGACCCAGCCGGGCGAACCCCAGCTGACGGCCGAACAGATCGTCACGAACAGCGACGCCAATATCGATCGGATCAAGGCTGAATTGAAGCTGACGGCGGAGCAGGAGAAGCATTGGGGCGCATTCAACAGTGCGATGCACTATCTCGGCCACAATGGGGCGGAGCGCCTCAATCTGCGGATCGCGCGTGCCAAGCGCGACCCGCCGGACGACATCGTTGAGCAGATGCGGAACGAAGCCCAGTTCCTCAACGATCGCGCGGTGGACCAACGCAGCGTTGCCGATGCCGCCGAGCCGCTCTTCATGAGCCTCGACGACAAGCAAAAAGCGGTCTTTATCGAGGAAATGGTCCGCTTGAGCCACGAACGCGGGCTTGACTAGCACCCTATCTCAGGCTGGAACTTGGCCAATCGTCGGTCAGTTCGAGCGCCGAATAGCCGGGCGAACAAGCCCTGGGGTAGGTGGAAGGCGAGTCACCCGGCTATCCTGCCGCAGCGGTGCGGCCCTTCAAATCGTCATGCAAAATTGAAGAAAAGCTGACCGCTTCGCGCCCGAGATATGGCCGCGTCATGACCTTGTCGCGATCTGCCTTGCGCAGTGCGCGCAATGCATCGTGGCGGCGTGGCCGACCGGGATCGTGGCCAAGAAATTCAGCTCTTGGGGAAATTCAACTCTACGCAAACACCGTCGGGATCGTAGAGAAAGAACTGCGTATCGCCGGTCCGCGGAACGATACTTTCGCGAAATTTGACGCCCCTCGACTGCAAACGTTGGCGCATGCCCTCGACGTCGGTTGCGGCAAAGGCGATATGGTCAAGCCGGCCGGTGTCCTCATATTTCTTCTCTGTCCCACGTACCACGATGCCCTCTCGCGGCTTGCACGTGCCCATCAGAGACCGGGTCTTGATGCCGAAGAAATAATATACCGTTCCGGCCATCAGGAACCAGCAGCCCAGATAAAGGAAAGCAAGAGGGATTTGCGGTAAAGGCACGTCAGGCTTGAGATAATTGCTCGATCCAACGATCAGCGCGAGGCCCAGCGGCCCGATGGTCTTGCCGATCCCGCCAAAGCCGTAGGGCGACCCCATGCCCGACGTTCTCAGGTGCGAGGCTGATCTGGTTGGCGGTCAGGCTGGTCCGTCGATCGAGTATCTCGAACATCGCGCTTCCCTACGGCGCTTTTGATTTTTTTCGCCGGACGTTCGCGCCATCTCGCCGACAATGACCGCAGGCTAACCTTTCAATTCGGCACGCTGAAGCCCGAGAACAGCCAACCACCGCAAATTGTGCGTTCCCGGGAAAACCCGTCCCCCCCGGGGCATGAGCACGGGCCTAAACGTGGTTTACGAATTCTGATACCTTCGCGAGGAAAAGGCCTGCGGCAAATTTATTTAAGGTTTGGCGCTAGTCTACTTCCCTCACGAACGATCCCGTATCAGTGCCGATGGAAGAGCGACGAAGACACCAGCGGACCGAACTCAACGAACCGGCCTACATCTCGTGGGCGGGCTCGGTCATGAGTTGCGTGGTGCGGAATATCTCGCCGGAGGGCGCTGCAATCGACGTGGAGAACCCTTCCTTCGTGCCGGGACATTTTCGTCTCGTCATCGCAAGCGACTCGTCGGTCCGCGAGTGCAAGGTGATATGGATCCAAAAGAAGCGGATCGGCGTGGCTTTTGCTCGCGAGCCCCAGGCTTGAGCTTGGTCTGATTGAAGGCGACGCCAGAGAAGCTTGCGGCCCGCAGACGACGTCGGCGAACAGTATGTTGGCTTATTTTCTCAGGCGGGAGGAGGCTGCGCCGAGTCGTCCTGGGCGGGATGATGTGCCTTGTGAATGGATGACGGCACAACACCGAAATGCCTTCTGAAGACGCGGCTGAAATGAGAGGAGCTGGAGAAGCCCCAGGAGAAAGCGACATCCGTGATCGTCTTGTGGCACTGGGTTTCCAGCTCCTGGCGGCAGTTCAGCAATCTTGCCCGCCAGATGTAATCGCTGACCGTGATACCCCTCTCGCTGAACACCATGTGCAGGTAGCGCTTGGTGCACCCCAATGCCATGGAAATCTGATCGATGGAAAGATCGGGATCGCGCAGATGATCATGGATGAAGGCCTGGGCCCGCTCGCAGATCGCAACCGGCCCGCTGCGATCGAATGAAGCACCGGCTTCGCGAAGCGGCAACAGCAACAGATCAATCAGCGTGTCGGCGACGCCCTGCGCGGTTTGCGGCGATAATCTCGTCGCCTCGCCAAATGTGGCGTGCATGAAGTCATGCGCGATGCGCCCGGTACCGCTGCGTGCCGAAAGTTTGAAGGCAGGAAACTTTGCCGGATGAAAGCCGCGCTCCTGCAGCAAGTCGGTCGGAACGATAACCACCTCATGACGCGTCAACGAGGGGCTGGTGATGGTATGGGGACAGGAGACGTCATAAGCCAGGCAGTCCCCGGGCATTAGGTCAAAATGACTGCCATTTTGCTCAAAATGTGAAGCGCCATGCGTCTGGAACAAGATCTTGACGAAGGGATGATCGCTTGTGCTGGCACGCGAAAGGGGATGAGCGATGCGGTGTTGGCTGACTTCGATCTGGCACAGCTTCAGCCGTGAGACATTGGTATAGTTAACCCGTCCCTCGAGCGAGGATGCATCGAGCGGGTCGACATCGAATTGGCCGCAAAGCTCCGTCAGCGCATCGGTCCAGCACTGGATTTGCTTTTTAGGCGTCAGTCCTGAAGTGCTGAGAGAATGCACGTAATCTGGCATACCAAATCACTTGGGTGAATCGAGATTAGCGCCGGGCAGGGCGTTTGCTCGCTTTGAGGCGGAAGTTAGCTTGGTTCCGATCGTTGCCGCACTGCGTGATCCTCGGACTAACTTCCGACGCCGTCAAGAGAAACCTTCCTCTGTTTGGATCAAGCGAGAGCTTCGAGGCAGGCGAGGAGGCGATGTTTGGACGCTGATGCAGGCGGGAGTACAATGCCTGGGCATTCGAAAAAATTCCATCGGCTTCGCTTTCGAGCAAGTTCGCTTCTCTCTTGGGCAAGTTTCCTCCGATCAAACGGAGTAGGGATTCGGGATAGAAAAACAAAACAGGGCAAGTGGACCGTCCTTCGACGAACGCTGCTCGCATCCGGGAGGAGAAACCGTCGCGCACAACGGTATCGGTATAGCTCGTCCACATTCAATCAATCTCATGTTGACCGGATCAGGCGTTCGCACCCATCGGAGTGCGGTGCCTTCTCGTCGACATGCTTGTCGGCGCCGGGACTGTGCGAGCCGCCGACATCGTAAGTTCGATGCACGAGTTGACGCTGGACGAGGCAAAGCCCAGCGGTAGGTGAACCGAGAGAGAACCGAGAAACAACCGAGAAACAACATGGGAGGTTTCGTCATGCGGAAGGTGCTTGTTGCAACCTGTCTTGCCGCGACCACGACGTTTGGCGTAGGCAGCGCCAGTGCCAACGAGGAACTGCTGAAGATGTCGGATAACCCGAAGGGCTGGGTGATGCCGACCGGCAACTACGCCAATCAACGATACTCGAAGCTCAATCAGATCACGGCAGCCAATGTCGGCAAGCTGCAGGTGGCCTGGACGTTCTCCACCGGTGTGCTGCGCGGCCATGAAGGCGGCCCGCTGATCATCGGCGATACCATGTATGTGCATGCGCCGTTCCCCAACACGGTCTATGCGCTCGACCTTGCCCACGACAACAAGATCCTCTGGAAGTACGAGCCCAAGCAGGATCCCAACGTCATTCCGGTGATGTGCTGCGACACCGTCAACCGCGGCCTTGCCTATGGCGACGGCAAGATCTTCCTGCACCAGGCCGACACCACGCTGGTGGCGCTCGATGCCAAGACCGGCAAGGTGGCGTGGACTGCCAAGAATGGCGATCCCAGCAAGGGCTCGACTGGTACCTCGGCGCCGATGGTGATCAAGGACAAGGTCCTGATCGGCATTTCCGGCGGTGAGTTCGGCGTCCAGGCCCATATGACCGCCTATGACATCAAGACCGGCAAGCAGGTCTGGCGCGCCTATTCGGAAGGCCCGGATGACCAGATCCTGGTCGATCCGCAAAAAACCACCGAGCTTGGCAAGCCGGTCGGCAAGGACTCCAGCCTGAAGACCTGGGAAGGCGATCAATGGAAGATCGGCGGCGGGGCGACCTGGGGCTGGATCTCCTACGACCCGCAGCTCAACCTGATCTACTACGGCTCGGGCAACCCCTCGACCTGGAATCCGAAGCAGCGTCCCGGCGACAACAAATGGTCGATGACGGTCTGGGCACGCGATCCGGACACCGGCATGGCCAAGTGGGTCTATCAGATGACCCCGCATGACGAATGGGACTATGACGGCGTCAACGAGATGATCCTTTCCGATCAGCAGATCAGCGGGACCGCTCGCAAGCTGTTGACCCATTTCGACCGCAACGGCCTCGGCTATACGCTGGACCGTGCCACCGGCGAATTGCTGGTCGCAGAAAAGTACGATCCGAAGGTCAACTGGACTTCCGGCGTCGACATGAACAAGAGCTCGCCGACCTATGGCCGGCCGAAGGTGCTCGACCAGTACTCGACCGACAAGCAGGGTGAAGACCACAACGTCAAGGGCATCTGCCCGGCGGCGTTGGGCAGCAAGGACGAGCAGCCGGCGGCGTACTCGCCGGACACCCAGCTGTTCTATGTGCCGACCAACCACGTCTGCATGGACTACGAGCCGTTCAAGGTGAGCTACACCGCCGGCCAGCCCTATGTCGGGGCAACGCTGTCGATGTATCCGCCTCCCGGCGAGAGCAACATGGGCAACTTCATTGCCTGGGACGGCAAGACCGGCAAGATCGTGTGGTCGAACAAGGAAGAGTTCTCGGTCTGGTCGGGAGCGCTGGCGACCGCGGGTGGAGTGGTGTTCTACGGCACGCTGGAAGGCTACCTGAAGGCGGTCGATGCCAAGACGGGCAAGGAGCTTTACAAGTTCAAGACCCCGTCGGGCATCATCGGCAACGTCACGACCTATGAGCAGGGCGGCCGGCAGTATGTTGCGGTACTGTCCGGGGTCGGCGGCTGGGCCGGCATCGGGCTGGCTGCGGGCCTGACCGATCCGACCGCGGGTCTTGGCGCAGTCGGCGGTTATGCGGCGCTGAGCAACTACACCGCGCTCGGCGGCACGCTGACGGTGTTCGCACTGCCGCAGTAAAAAAGCCAACAACCGTTCCCGGCGCGGATCTCGTCCCGCGCCGGGACGTTCTGTCACCGAATTTCGAGGAAAAGGCCTTGCGTACCGTTCGGTTGATGGTTGCCGCGATCATACTCGTCGCATCCGGGCATGCCTTCGCCGACGAGCCCGGCGATCCGACGGCTGCCAAATCCGAGAACGGCAAATATCTCGACAAGGAGGGCAACCCGACCTTCCACGTCGCCGCGGACGGCACGGTCGACTGGTACACCTATTCCGGTTACCGCCGATATCACTCGGAGTGCCACGTCTGCCATGGCCCCGATGGAATGGGTTCCAGCTACGCTCCGGCGTTGAAGGATTCGCTCAAGCACATGAGCTACGGAGAATTCCTCGCCATCGTGGCAACCGGCCGGGAAAATGTCTCTACGGCGCAGGAAAACGTCATGCCGTCGTTTGGCAACAACAAGAACGTCGTCTGCTATCTCGATGACATCTACGTTTACCTTCGGGCGCGCGCCAATGATGCCGTCGGCCGCGCACGGCCGGCAAAGCACGACGACAAATCGCCGGAGATCCAGAAGGCCGAAGATTCCTGCATGGGCAACAAATGATTTCCCGGAAGTGGCCGACCGCGCCGTTCCTGAGAACGAACCTTAGAAGACCCTGAGATGCGAAAGTGGAGATCAAAATGAAAACCCGAGCCGCTGTCGCGTTCGAAGCCAAGAAGCCGCTCGAAATCGTCGAGCTTGATCTGGATGGCCCCAAGGCCGGTGAAGTGCTCGTAGAAATCAAGGCAACAGGCATCTGTCACACCGATGCCTACACGCTGGATGGTTTTGACAGTGAAGGAATCTTTCCTTCGATCCTCGGTCATGAAGGGGCAGGGATCGTTCGCGAGGTGGGAGCTGGCGTGACTTCGGTCAAGACCGGCGACCACGTGATCCCGCTCTACACGCCTGAATGCCGCCAGTGCAAAAGCTGCCTGAGCCAGAAAACCAATCTGTGCACCGCGATCCGCGCAACCCAGGGCAAGGGCGTGATGCCGGATGGCACCTCGCGCTTCAGCTACAAGGGAAAGACGATTTACCACTACATGGGTTGTTCGACTTTCTCGAATTTCACGGTGCTGCCCGAAATCGCGGTCGCGAAGATTCGCGAGGATGCCCCCTTCGACAAGAGTTGCTACATCGGTTGCGGTGTGACGACGGGCGTCGGCGCGGTGGTGAACACCGCCAAGGTCACGCCTGGCGCCAACGTGGTCGTGTTTGGCCTCGGCGGCATCGGGCTCAACGTCATCCAGGGCGCGAAGTTGGTTGGCGCCGACAAGATCGTCGGCGTTGACGTCAACGACGGCAAGGAGGAATGGGGCCGCCGCTTTGGCATGACCCATTTCGTCAACCCGACCAAGCTTGGTGGCGATGTCGTTCAGCACCTGGTCACGCTGACCGACGGCGGCGCGGATTTCACGTTCGATTGCACCGGCAATACCACCGTGATGCGTCAGGCGCTCGAGTGCTGCCATCGCGGCTGGGGCGTGTCCGTCATTATCGGCGTGGCCGAAGCCGGCAAGGAGATTGCAACCCGGCCATTCCAGCTCGTCACCGGCCGGGTCTGGAAGGGCACGGCGTTCGGCGGCGCGCGCGGCCGCACCGACGTGCCAAAAATCGTCGACTGGTACATGAACGGCAAGATCCAGATCGATCCGATGATCACCCACGTCCTCAAGCTTGAGGAGATCAACAGGGGTTTCGACCTGATGCATGAGGGCAAGTCGATCCGTTCGGTCGTCGTCTACTGATTTCAAAACTTAAAACAGGAGGATAGGCCCATGACAGTTCATCTCCATCCATCCATCGACAGCGGAGTCAAGAAGGGCTCCGGCAGTTTCGCTGGCGGCACGTTGGTCTGCAAATGCAAGGACAGGCCGGTCAAGGTCGGAATCAAGGGCGACGTCGCCCACAACCACGCCTGCGGCTGCACCAAATGCTGGAAGCCGGAAGGAGCTACCTTCTCGGTGGTGGCGGTTGTGCCGCGTGAGAATGTCACCGTTCTCGAAAACGGCGACAAGCTCCAGATCGTCGATGCGTCGGCAGTGATCCAGCGGCACGCCTGCAAGGCCTGCGGCACGCATATGTACGGGCGCATCGAGAACAAGGGGCATCCGTTCTACGGGTTGGACTTCATCCATCCGGAGCTGTTTACCGAAGCCGGTTCGGCCGCTCCGCAATTTGCGGCGTTCGTGTCCTCGGTGATCGAGTCGGGTGTCGACCCGTCGCAGATGTCAGGCATCAGGTCACGCTTCAAGGAGATCGGACTGGAGCCTTATGACTGCCTGTCTCCGGTGCTCATGGATGCGATTGCGACCCACGTGGCGAAATCAAAGGCCAAGGCGGCGTGAACCGGGTTTGATTCGGTGACGGCGGCGAACGCCGCCACCCGTCGAAAGCGATGCGGCACAGGGCAGGCGGCCCTACTGACAAGCCTTGTTCGCTGCTTTGGGCACGGTCAGAAAAACAATGGTGGCGGGCGCGATCGCCGAAGCGCCCGCCACTATTGGCAGGCCTGCGATGGGCGGCAGGTCGCCCCGCGGTCCCATTTGAAGCGGAACGCCGTTGAGCAGCACGCCCTTGTCCTGCACGCGCGTTGCTTGCAACTCATAGCGCTCGGCCGTCACCGGCAAAATCACCGCGTGCGATGCCTCTCCGACATTGATGATGAGAACGCTGATGCCGCCGGGTACTCCGCGCTGGCAATGCGCATAGAGGCGAAGCCCCGTCGTCACGGGCACGCCGGGATCGAGCACGACGTCTCCCATCAGGCGTCGCCACAATAATGCACTCCAGAAGTTCGGCCGCGGCTCAAACGTTCTTTCGTCCAGCAGCCCGTAGTCGCTCGCCGCGAGCGTATTGTGCATCACGACCTCAACGCCCCCCGCGGCCAGCCGGCCGAGCTGGTCGAGATATCTGAACGTATCCAGGAAGGTCGCGTCCCACCGGTTGCCGCCGCACGCTGCTTCCGCTGTCTCGGTCAGCCAGATTGGTTTTCCGGGTGCGAAAGTATCCCGCAGAGACCGGTAAAAGGCGAGGGTCCGATCGGTCTGAGCCAGCCGCTGTTCGGAATGCGCTTCCGCGGGCAAGCTGCGGCCGCTGCAGCGCTCGGAAACCGTCCCGTAATAGTGATACGAAATTGCATCGAAGCTGCCGACAGCCGATGCGACTAGTTCGGACGCAGACGCGGCCTCGCCGGCGGTCCCCGGGGCCAGGATCAGGATTTCGGGAAAGCTTTCCTTCACAAGCGCAACGAATGCCCTGAAGTCGCGTGTATAGGAGGCCACGTCGCTACTGGCCGCGCTGCGACCGTTTACTGCGATGTTCGGCTCGTTCATGAACTCCGCCGCGACGATGCGTCCCCCGATCGCGCGGGTGTAGGTGAGCAAGCGGCGCGCCTGATCCGGTGACCAGATGCCGGCGGCGTCGCGGGTGCCCGGGCTAACGGCGAACGAAGTCACGATCTCCGCACCCACAGCTTTCGAGAAATCGACCAACCCTTGCCATTGCTCCCGGCTTAGCACTCCATCGAATCCGGCTGGAGGTCGAGAGGCCGAGTCCGGATCGGCGAAATAGGTGGCATTCGCCCAGCTGCCGCTGACGCGCAGGTAAGCCGGCGCCAACGCCGACGCCAGTCCGCGCAGCTTCGGGTTGGCAAGATCGATGGGGGGCCGGTATTCAAAGTGGTCCGATTGCGGTTGCGATTGGGAATCATACGGCTTCCAGAATCTTCCGCCGGTCACCTCAACCATTTCGATGTTGTAGGACTGGAAGCGTTTGTCGATGGTCCCGATCCGGACCATCGTCTCAGGTGCTATTGCGAGTTCCGATGCCGATGCACCTGCGAAGGAAAGCGCGCCCGTTGTCGTTGCTGCCAGAACACGCAACGTCCGCAATGCATTTGGACGGAACACTTTCAGCACGATCTACCCGGTCGGCACATGATGGCAGTTGGCGGGTCGCGGTTTCGTTCCTCGCTTCTCGATCGGTACATTGCAGTTGTCGATGCGCTGATCGTCCATCCATTTCCGGCCCAGCCGCTCTTTCCCTGTGAGCACCGCCGGCGAAGTTTTCGACGTCGCAGCCTCCGGCGCGGCGAGGCCGATGCTATCTTGCGCGGATGCCGGAAGGGCAAGAAAGCCCGGTAGGACCGCAAGCAGAAGGACCGTGGTTTTGCGCATCGGAGCCATCGGCGAGCACCCAAGCATCGGAGCACCCAACATACCACCCCATTTCCGCTTGCTCGCGGGAACCCGCAAGAGGCGAATCCGTTTTTTCCGGACCAGACCGGAGAGCCGGTAAAGGCTGAAAACGGACGAAAACGGAGTAGGGTCATGATTTCTCGCCGGTTTGTTCTTGGGATAACGGCTGTTGCAATATTATCCGCGACAGCTTCGCCGGTTTTGGCGGTTTCTCGCCGAAATGCGGCCATGCGAATGCTGGACACCGACAATGACGGAACGCTCGATCTCGCTGAGGCGAAGAAGGCCGCGTCAGCCGTGTTTGCGAGACTGGACCGCGATCACGACGGAACGCTCGACAGACGCGAGCTGAGGGGAAGATTGAGCGCCAGCGAGTTCGCCGCCGCCGATCCCGACCATGACGGTACATTGACGATGGAAGAGTATCTTGGCCTCGTCGAGCGGCGCTTCAATGCAGCAAATCCGGACAAGGATGGAACCCTGGACGCCAAGGAGCTGAACACCAGCGCCGGTCGTGCATTGCTGCGATTGCTGAGGTAGTCGGCGATTGCAAGATCACAACGTTACTTTTCGCAAGCGAAAACTTGCGTTACCTCGGTGGCGGCTCTACCTTCTGTTGGCGCAACAGCGCGACCAAAATCCAAGGAGGTTCGAAATGGCCTGGAAGGCTCCAAAGATTGTCGAAGTGTCGGTGGGCATGGAAATCAACATGTACGCCTGCGCAGCGCGCAAGTAAGCCTCGATGGAGATGACCTGCCCGGTTCAACAAGCACTTTCTGCTTTCGAACCGGAGCAGGCGTCCTGCAATCTAAAGTAGTCTACCCTGTTCATTTTGAAAAATTGATTGGCGCTTTCGCTCTGATGAGCGCCCCGGACTGGCCCCGGACTAGACGCCGCTTCCGCGCCGATTCCCGGCCGCACCAAACCTTCAATCGCCACTTTTGGAGGGGATAGGCCGATCCCATCGCCTCGCCATTGATCCTGATCCCGTGATAGGATTTTCTTTCGATCGGTAAGCTATCCTCTTCCGTTCCTCAGCGGCTATTGGATCGTGGATGTCTTTTGGCGCTGCAGCGTTTCGGACTGCGCTCTTGTGCTTGTCGACGCTTGCGCCGGCATGCGCGCATGCCGAAGAGATCGATACCGAGCATCTATACGGATTCATGATCGGGACCGATGTCGGCAACCTCGGAGAACGCGAATTCCAGACGCAGACGACCGGGCGCTTCGCCAAGTCCGCAGGCGGTTACCGGGCGATCGAGGAGGAGGCCGAACTGGAATTCGTGCCGGTCAAAAATTTCAGGATCGAAGTCGGCAGCTCGTTTTCCTATTACAACGTCAGCGGCGTTCCAGGTCTTGAGGATCGCAACCAGCTTGACTGGCAGGGGGTGTCCCTCGATTTGCGCTACAAATTCCTTGACCGCAGGACAGCGCCCTTCGGCCTGACTTTGGCGCTTGAGAGCCGCGCCCGTCAGATCGATGATCTGACCGGGGCGCCCTCACGAAATTACTCCACCGAATTGACGCTGGCGGTCGAGCGCGATCTGGTGGAGGACCGCGTCGTGGCGGCGTTCAACCTGTTCTACGAACCGGAATCGACCCATTTTTTTGGAAAGGCATTCGCCGAGCAGGAATCCACCGCCGGCGCCGCGGCGGCGGTGATGGTGCAACTGCGGCCAGGATTCCTGATCGGAGGCGAAGCGCGGTATTTTCGAAAATACGAAGGTTCGGCTCTCGACAGCTTTGCCGGACAGGCCCTGTTCGTCGGGCCGACCGCATACTGGCAGTTGTCGGAGCGTTCGAGGTTAACGCTGGCCTGGAGCCCCCAGGTTTGGGGCCGGCCGACCGGGTCCCCAGCCGCGCTGGATCTCCTCAACTTCGAACGCCATCAGGCCCGGCTGATCTTCGGGTTCAATTTCTAGCTCCAGCTGAGCAAAGCTCATCAGTATCGCAATGCGGAATCTCGCTAATTTGAAACTTTGCCCTCATCTGGCCGTATCCCCTCTTGTGGTTATATGGTGCTCGCGGCAGAGGATTCGGTATGAACGCAATCACTCTCATAGTGACGGTCTGCGCAGTATTGTCGCCGACAACCTGTGAAGAGACCTACCTGACATATTCGGGAGGCACATCGTTGCGGCAATGCGCCATGGGCGCACCGCCCTATATCGCCCAGTGGATTGGCGCACACCCGAAATGGAACGTCGTAAGCTGGCGCTGCGAATACCCGCACAGCAAGGACAAGGCGCATGCCGCCGGCGCGGCGTCTGCGGGATGAGCCGTCAGGCGCAGCCTTTCGCGGCCACGCACTACTTTTTACATTCGGTCAAGTCCTTGTCCGCGATGGAGAACACGGCGTCTGCCCTTATCTCGATATTCCGCACCACACATTCGCGCTGGTCGCGGTAGTTGACCCTCACGTCAAAGCGTCCCGGTTCTATTCCCGTGATGCGCAGCCGTTCATCGTGATCGACCTCGCCGTCCTTGTCGTTCGCCGTCTGATTCGGCCCCCAGTCGTTCTTGCCGGCTGGCGAGAGCTGCAGGCCCGAAATGGTGGCCGTGGTCAGATTCCAGAACCTGATGCCCTTCTTGCCTTGTGCCGCAAGCTCGCTGCTGCAGGCGAGCGAAAGCACCAGCGCCAGGCCCCATCGCATCATTGTCAGCTCCTCTCTCGGCAAATGCTTGGCCGGCTAATTCCGGATCAGACGGTCGCGATTTTTCGCCTTGTCGAAATTCTTCGCCTGGTCCAGCCCGATCGGTGCGACCAGTTTCGCCGACGCCAGGTCAGCGCCCTCGAAATCCGTACCAGTCAGCGTAACGCCGGTCAGATCGGCGCCACCAAGCTGGGCACCCCTCAACGAAGCGCCGGTCAGGTCGGCGCCCTTGAGCGAGGCAAATTCGAGATCGACGCGCGACAGATCGGCCCCGCGCGCGTTTACTCGCTCCAGATTTGCGGATTTGAATACGGCACGCATGAGGCCCATCGACTGGTTGCGCATGTCGGCACCCAACTTCGCATCCGCAATCGAGGCTCCGACCAGGCTCGCGCCGGTCAGGTCGGCGGCAACGCGCGAATTCGAGAGGTCTGCGCCGTCGAGATGCGCGCGCGCCATCTGCGAAGCGAACAGGTTCGCCCCTTTCAGGTTGGCCCGCGTCAAATCCGCATCAAGCAACCATGCCTGATCGAGGACGGCATGTTCAAGGTTCGCGCCTGCTAGCCTGGTTTTGTTGAGGCGCGCGCTGCGAAAGATTGCGCGGGAGAGGTCAAGTCCGGAAAGGTCGAGATTGGACAGTCTTTTCCCCGTGAAATCGGCCGGCGCGGCGCCTGCGGCGGCAACGGCCGCCTCAAGGTCAGCGCGGTTCATTTCGGCCGAGACCATGTCTGGCGAGGAAAGATCCACGCCGCGCATCATGTCCTGCGCGGTTGCGCTCAGGCAGAGCAGGCCAAGGCCGAGTGCCGCATTTGCAAGAATTCGCCCCATCGGCACCTCCTTTCCCAAACGCAGTAACCCACGTTCCCGCCTCATCTTCAATCACGAATTCGGTGGGGCGTTTCCCTGACGCTCTCGTTCTTATTATAATGGCAAGAGTTCGCCACCCCAGGAGGGATGTGATGGTGTTTGCGCAATCGCTGCGGATGGGCGCATGCCTCTTGTTCGTACTCGCAATGATGGCGATCCCTGCGGGCGCCGACGACGTCAACGATTACCCCACGGTGGCGCGGGCGGAATATGTATTCGGCTGCCTGAAGGCAAACGGTGAAACGCGACAGGCAATCAGTCGATGCTCTTGCTCGATCGACGTCATTGCCTCGCTGCTGCCCTACGATCGCTACGTCACGGCCGAGACGGTCTTGAGCATGTCCCAAGTGCGCGGAAACCTCGGCGGAGAATTCCGATCGTCCGAACAGGCGGCGAGCGCGCTCAACGACCTGCGTCGGGCCCAGGCCGAAGCCGAAGTGAGATGTTTCTGATCATCGGTGTCCGCGCGCCGCCGATTCAGACCGCTTCGGCAGCCTCATATTCCTGAGTTTTCGACCGGCCATTCGCCCTGGAACAGGTGGCCTTCGGTGTCCCTGGCCTCGACGCGAACGCGCTTGGCTCCGTTCGGGACATAGGCAAAGCGAATGTTGGGATCTTCGGAAATCGAAATGCCGCCCTGCATTGCGAGCACCAGGGTATCGTCCTGCCATATCCGCAACTCGTTGATGAAGAACGCTGGAATATAGAGCCGCGTGAGCTGATCCATCTGCAGGCCCGAATTGTTGGGGTGACCAATCATGATCTGGGCCTCGCGGGTGCCGTTTTGGGGCCCATCGGTAGCCTTGGCAAATTGTCTGAATCGTATCTGGCCAAGCCGTGCCTTGGCTTCCTCGGCATTTTTGGCAGCGGGCGCCGAACATCCGCCGGACGCCTTCACATAGGTTTTTGTCATGTAGAGCTTGCCGTCGCTCAGTTCAGCGACCGCGTGGACGTCGGTGTAGTTGTTGACGCGGATGCGGGTCGAGATCTCGGATACCGACGAATCCTGTCCAAGTTCAAAACGCGCCGCCATGGGCGCCGGATTCTGGTCGATGACAAGGGTGATCGCCACGACCCGACGGTTATCGGCCGGTGAAAGTGTGATGCGCAATGTGACCGGGACGATCGCGGCGTCCTCGGCGCGATAAGGCATCTCGATTGCGACAATGCCGGCGCCTTCGTCAATCTGGCGGTTGTTGAAGATGTCCTGGACCAGTCCCGGCCAGGGATCAAAGCTATCCGGCGTGGCCGCCTGAATTGAGCCAGCGCCTATTGGCGTGACGGTCATGAGACCGGCAACCAGGAGAAAGCGGCAATGGCGAGCCAGCATTCACGTGGTCCTTTCGGTAACCGAAGGACAACGAACATACTCGATCGACCCGACTATTCCCATTCAATTTCCGAGAAGGCGGCTGTGGCGTTACGCGCATTATAATCGTCAAACAGCTTCCATCGCGACCGCTCCGAGAAGGCGGCGGTATCGGCTGCTGACCGTATCGGCTTCCCTTGGGCGACCAGTGCGCGGATGTCGGCCGCCAATTTCTCCAGGTAACGGCGTTCGTCGAGCAATGCGGCCGGCCAATTGCTCACGGGACCGTGACCAGGAACCACCTGCTGTGCGGGAAGTGCTGCAAGTTCGTCGATCACCTTCAGCCAGCCACGGATGCTGCCGTCAACAACGGGTACATGAGCGAGGAAGACAAGATCGCCGCCGAAGAGGGTACCGGTCTGCTCGTCGAGCACGGTGAGGTCGCTGTCGCTGTGGGCCACAGGCCATGCGCGCAATATCAGATTCCTTTGGCCGAGATCGAGGGTGAGCGTGCCGTCCACCAGCAGCGTAGGCTCAACAATACGCACCTTGTCGATCAGATCCCCGCCCATGATCCGTCGAAACGCGTCGATGTAGAATGCCCCCCGCACGGCAAGAGCTTGCGGCAAATTCTTGTGGCCAACGAACCGGGTACCATTTTCATCGAATGCTGCATTGCCAAAAACATGGTCCGGGTGGGCGTGCGTGTTGATGACGTAGCGGATCGGCTTGTCGGTACGCTCGCGAATGGCAGCCAAGAGCCGCTCGCCTTCGCGAGCGCTGCCGCCGGTATCGATCACCGCGACTGCATTGCTGCCGATCACGAATCCGACATTTGCGATCGCGCCCTCATTTTCTTTCGTCATCAGTTCCGTCGCGCCGGCATGAACGAAGACGCCGGGAGCGACTTCGCTGGTCGGCAACGCGTCCTGCTGTGCGTGAGCGAATGACAGCCCAGAACTCAGCAAGAGGCCGGCAAGAATGAGTGGGCGAGTGATCATCTGTAATGTCATCCAAAGCTGCATCGTCCGGGGCTACAAATATGTTATTGTGCGCTCCAACGGCCGGGCCTAGCATCCAGCGGTTTTCGCCTCAATTGGAACTAGGTTCACCGGTTCACTGACTTGCCGATGTTTCGCGCGGCTTCGCTTGGATGCACATGGCGGTCCTTGGCACGACGTTGTTCGAGCTCGGATTGGCGGTGGGCGCATCGGAGCCCGACGGGCCAATAGAGGGCGAATAAAATAAACGCGAATAAAATGGGAGGTTTCGTCATGCGGAAGGTGCTTGTTGCAACCTGTCTTGCCGCGACCACGACGTTTGGCGTAGGCAGCGCCAGTGCCAACGAGGAACTGCTGAAGATGTCGGATAACCCGAAGGACTGGGTGATGCCGACCGGCAACTACGCCAATCAACGATACTCGAAGCTCAATCAGATCACGGCAGCCAATGTCGGCAAGCTGCAGGTGGCCTGGACGTTCTCCACCGGTGTGCTGCGCGGCCATGAAGGCGGCCCGCTGATCATCGGCGATACCATGTATGTGCATGCGCCGTTCCCCAACACGGTCTATGCGCTCGACCTTGCCCACGACAACAAGATCCTCTGGAAGTACGAGCCCAAGCAGGATCCCAACGTCATTCCGGTGATGTGCTGCGACACCGTCAACCGCGGCCTTGCCTATGGCGACGGCAAGATCTTCCTGCACCAGGCCGACACCACGCTGGTGGCGCTCGATGCCAAGACCGGCAAGGTGGCGTGGACTGCCAAGAATGGCGATCCCAGCAAGGGCTCGACTGGTACCTCGGCGCCGATGGTGATCAAGGACAAGGTCCTGATCGGCATTTCCGGCGGTGAGTTCGGCGTCCAGGCCCATATGACCGCCTATGACATCAAGACCGGCAAGCAGGTCTGGCGCGCCTATTCGGAAGGCCCGGATGACCAGATCCTGGTCGATCCGCAAAAAACCACCGAGCTTGGCAAGCCGGTCGGCAAGGACTCCAGCCTGAAGACCTGGGAAGGCGATCAATGGAAGATCGGCGGCGGGGCGACCTGGGGCTGGATCTCCTACGACCCGCAGCTCAACCTGATCTACTACGGCTCGGGCAACCCCTCGACCTGGAATCCGAAGCAGCGTCCCGGCGACAACAAATGGTCGATGACGGTCTGGGCACGCGATCCGGACACCGGCATGGCCAAGTGGGTCTATCAGATGACCCCGCATGACGAATGGGACTATGACGGCGTCAACGAGATGATCCTTTCCGATCAGCAGATCAGCGGGACCGCTCGCAAGCTGTTGACCCATTTCGACCGCAACGGCCTCGGCTATACGCTGGACCGTGCCACCGGCGAATTGCTGGTCGCAGAAAAGTACGATCCGAAGGTCAACTGGACTTCCGGCGTCGACATGAACAAGAGCTCGCCGACCTATGGCCGGCCGAAGGTGCTCGACCAGTACTCGACCGACAAGCAGGGTGAAGACCACAACGTCAAGGGCATCTGCCCGGCGGCGTTGGGCAGCAAGGACGAGCAGCCGGCGGCGTACTCGCCGGACACCCAGCTGTTCTATGTGCCGACCAACCACGTCTGCATGGACTACGAGCCGTTCAAGGTGAGCTACACCGCCGGCCAGCCCTATGTCGGGGCAACGCTGTCGATGTATCCGCCTCCCGGCGAGAGCAACATGGGCAACTTCATTGCCTGGGACGGCAAGACCGGCAAGATCGTGTGGTCGAACAAGGAAGAGTTCTCGGTCTGGTCGGGAGCGCTGGCGACCGCGGGTGGAGTGGTGTTCTACGGCACGCTGGAAGGCTACCTGAAGGCGGTCGATGCCAAGACGGGCAAGGAGCTTTACAAGTTCAAGACCCCGTCGGGCATCATCGGCAACGTCACGACCTATGAGCAGGGCGGCCGGCAGTATGTTGCGGTACTGTCCGGGGTCGGCGGCTGGGCCGGCATCGGGCTGGCTGCGGGCCTGACCGATCCGACCGCGGGTCTTGGCGCAGTCGGCGGTTATGCGGCGCTGAGCAACTACACCGCGCTCGGCGGCACGCTGACGGTGTTCGCACTGCCGCAGTAAAAAAGCCAACAACCGT
>Ga0210406_10000250_pt1 | contig 79761 bp, 72 predicted proteins | sample IncBWC30MmetaG_FD_155454 | JGI IMG/M metagenome (GOLD analysis project Ga0210406, IMG submission 155454) | Forest soil microbial communities from Barre Woods Harvard Forest LTER site, Petersham, Massachusetts, United States - Inc-BW-C-30-M | ecosystem: Environmental > Terrestrial > Soil >...
TGTAGAGTCCAAAGCCTCTCCAAAATAATGGCCACCGCCGCGATGGAACATAAGATGATCGGCCACATGAAGCCGCCGCCGGCGCGGATGATCTCCCACATTGCGTCCTCGTTTAAGTCAAATAAAAAGCTGCGGGCATGATACTTGACCGCCGACAGTTCAGACAGCGCTTTTGGCACTCGCTTCAAGCCATTGATTTACCTGACGGACAAGGAGTCCAGTGCGCGCGTCACGAAAACGGCATAATGCGGCCTGGCGGGGCGTAAAACTAAAATCATGAGACGCTGGCTAAAACGCATCACACCGGACCGGCTCACCCTGGAGAATCACTGGTGCTTGAAACATTTCACCGCGTTGATGCTCGATCGCTGCTGCTGGACCTTTAATCGCTCCAGCGTCACCCGCTCGTTCGCATTGGGCCTGTTCATCGCTTTCATCCCCCCCACGCCTCTTCTTCCCGTCCATCTCGTCACCTGCGCGCTGCTGGGCGTGTATTTCCGGTTGAATCTGCCCATCCTGTTTGCGACCGTCTTCGTCAGCAATCCCTTCACCTGGCTGCCGCAGGTGGCCGGCTCCATCTGGGTGGGCGCGAAGCTGTTGGGGTTGGATTTGATGCCATTCCTGCACGCCATCAGCCACCGGACCTTCTGGGCCGATATGAGCGTGCTGTGGCCGCCGCTGCTGCTCGGCGCGCTGGTTCTTGGGTTGCTCGCCGCCGCGTCGGGATATGTACTGGCGCAGTGCGTATGGCGCGCACGAGTCATCTATCAGCTGCGGCGCCGTCGAACACGCTCAGGCGGCCGCGGCGCCGCGCTCAATCAGGATTCCATCCGCGAGCGTCAGTACCCGGTCTAGTCGCGACGCCAATCTTTCATCGTGAGTCACGATGACCAAGCTGGTGCCGAGCTCGCGATTGAGCTCCAGCATCAACTCGAACACCTGTGCGGCATTCCTGCCATCCAGATTTCCCGTAGGCTCATCGGCCAATACCAATTTCGGCCTCGTCACCAATGCGCGGGCCACGGCGGCGCGCTGGCGCTCCCCGCCGGAGAGCTGTGATGGACGATGCTGCAAGCGTTCCGCCAATCCGACCCGCGCCAGCAAGGCGCCGGCCTGAAGTTTTGCATCGCGCGGGGCCATGCGCCGCACCAGCAAGGGCATCGCCACATTTTCCAGCGCGGTGAACTCGGGCAGCAAGTGGTGGAATTGATAGACGAAGCCCACGGCATGATTGCGCAATCGGCCGCGCTCGGTGTCGCTCAACCGGTTCATCGCGGATCCCGCGATTCCCACCGTGCCGCGCGTCGGCAGATCCAAGCCCCCCAACAGTTGCAACAGCGTCGTCTTGCCGGAGCCCGATGCGCCGACGATGGCGATGCGCTCGCCGCTTCGGACGCGAATGCTCGCCCCGCGCAGCACCTGCAGCGTCACGCCTCCCTGGACGAACTCTTTGACCAGATCCACGCCCTCGAGCACCGTATCGTTCGAAGTCGACATGTCTTACCCTCAATCGTTCCGCAGAGATTCAGCCGGCAGGAGCCTTGCTGCGCGCACCGCCGGATACACCGTGGAGATGCACGCCAGGACGAACGCGAATCCGCAGATGCGCAGCACGTCGGTCGCGCGCACGTGCGCCGGCAGGTCGCTCATAAAGTACACGCGCGCGTCGAGGAATTTGAACCCGACGACACTTTCCAGCGCGTGCACCAGATCCTGCAGGTTCACGGCGACCACCACGCCCAGCACCACCCCGACGAGGATGCCGAGCATGCCGATCAGGCTGCCCTGCACCACGAACACCGACAGGATGCTGCCGGGCGAGGAGCCGAAAGTGCGCAGGATGGCAATGTCGCGCCGCTTGTCCTTGACCACCATAACCATGGTCGAGACGATGTTGAAGGCCGCCACCGCAACCATCAAGGATAAAATCACGAACAAAATACGTTTCGTGATCGCGATGGAGCGAAAGAAATTGACGTGCTCATTGGTCCAATCCTGGATCTGCACACCGCCGCCGATGGCGATGGCGGCTGCACGCGATACGCGCGGCGCGGCATACATGTCGGCGAGGTTCAACCGGATTCCGGTGACGTCATCGCCCATGCGCAGCAGTCTCGCCGCATCCTGCATCGCGACCACGGCGATGCGCCGGTCGTATTCATACATGCCGACGCTGAGAATTCCCGCGACCTCGAAGGCGCGCATCCGCGGTAACACGCCGAGCGGCGTGACATCGCCGAGCGCGACGATCAGCACCACGCGATCACCGACCTTGACGCCAAGTTCCTCAGCCAGGTCCTTGCCCAGAATCACCCGATAACTGCCTGCGGATAGATCAGTCAGACGGCCGCTCACGAGATGCGGACTCAAATCAACCACGCGTGCCTCCGATCCAGGCACGATGCCGCGCAACAGCACGCCCGAGGACTTCTCGCCATGGGTCATCAGGCCCTGTTCCTCGATATAGGGCGCGGCGCCGTTGATGCCCGGAAAACCCTCGAGCTTCGCGACGTCCGCGCGCCAATTCGTGATGCGTCCTTCGAGTCCGGAGATGGTGGCGTGCGCGGTCAGGCTCAGGATCCGCGTGCGCAGAACCTCTTCGAAGCCGTTCATGACGGAGAGCACGACAATCAAGACCGCCACACCCAAGGCTAGGCCGACGATCGCGATGCCGGCGATCAGCGACACGAAACCGCTGTGCGGCGACGCGCGCAGATAGCGCAACCCTAGGAACCCTTCGTACCAATGGAGCCTCATTCGTAGCGCAGCGCCTCGGCCGGCTGGGTGCGCGACGCCTGGTAGGCTGGATGGATCGTGGCCACGAAGGTGAGAATCAACGCGGCCACGGCAATCCTGACGACGTCGGGTGGATGCAGCTCGCTCGGGATGCCGGACATGTAGAAGACATCCGGGTCCATGATGTGGAATCCGAGACTCGATTCAAGAAAAGGCACGATCACATCCACATTCAGCGCGAGCGCCAACCCCAGGCCCACGCCGAGCGCCGTGCCGATCCATCCGATGAGTGCGCCTTGGGTCATGAATACCGCAAGCACGCCCCGCGGACTCAACCCCAGGGTGCGCAGGATCGCGATGTCGGTGCGTTTGTCATTCACCACCATCACCAACGTTGCCACGATATTGAAGACGGCAACTGCGACTATCAGCATGAGCATCAATCCCGTCGTCGTCTTCTCGATGCGGATCGCGCGAAAATAGGCTTCGTTCTCCTCTGTCCAATCACGAACGTTGAGCGTCGGGTTCAACCGCTGCACCGCGGCGCGCGCGAGGCTCGGCGCCTTGAGTACATCATCGAACTTGAGGCGGATGCCGGTAGGCCCTTGCAGGCCTCGCAGCGCCTCGGCATCGCTCAAATTGATCAATGCGAGCACGCTGTCGTGTTCCTGCAAGCCGACTTCAAACGTACCCACGACCTCGAATTCCTGCAGGCGCGGCGCGAAACCGCCGCCGGAAGCGCTGCCGGGGATCATGACGACCACCGTGTCGCCGGCCCCGACCTGCAGCTGGTAAGCCAGCATTCTTCCCAGAATGATTCGGTTCAATCCCGGTTTAAGGTCGGTGAGCCTGCCCTCGCGCATGGCGTCGGCGATGGATGAGACTTTCGGCTCCCACTCAGGATCGATGCCCCGCACAATGGCTCCGCTCATCGAAGACTGGCGGCTGAGCATCGCATCGGTATCGAGGTACGGCGCCGCGCCCTCGAGGCCCTGGGAGCCCTGAATCTGGCGTATACGGGCTTGCCAGTCCGGGATGGCCGCACCACCGGAGGTCAGCGTGGCGTGTGCGGAGAGGCTCAGCAAGCGGCCGCGCAATTCCGCCTCGAAGCCGTTCATGACTGAAAGCACGGTAATGAGCGCCGCAACGCCCACGGCGACGCCAAGCAGCGACACCCAGGTGATAAAAGATACGAAAAAGCTATGCTCCCGAGCCAGCGAATACCGCAGACCCACGAAGACAGGGAGAGGTTGGAACATGAGCGGCGACTAACCCTTAAACGGACCGGTTAATTGGCAATGCAATCAGAGTGTTAATTGAGTCAAGTATTGGTCCATAAGGGCAGTGGTATAGTTTCAGGGGGCACCTATAGGGTCCCATACGTAGTCATAGGATATCGGTAACATATGAGGTACGCCATGAGGTATCGAATTCTGCTGCTAGCCGCGGTGCTCGCGAGCGGCCTCGCGGGAGCCGAGACCATTGCCGTCGACAACGGCATTGCCGTCAAGCAATCCGACGTTCCCACGCCCACCCGTGGCATGACCATGGAGCAGGTTGCGGGCAAATTCGGCGCTCCGGCTACCAAGGTTCCGGCCATCGGAAAGCCGCCCATCTCTCGCTGGGAGTATCCGGGATTCATTGTGTATTTCGAGCACGAGCACGTCATTCACAGCGTAGTTGTCAATTCTTAACGCGTCACCGCAGCAAGGGTTCGCGTAACATCATCTAGTCGATCCTAAAGGACCCACCGCGAATTATTTCGCGGCGGGCGTTTTTTATTTTTCAATGCCGATGTCCCTACTCGAACCAATCCTTCCCTCGAGCGATGAGCGCCTGGTCAAATGGGGCAAATTGTATGGCGCCGCTCCCGCGCTGGCGATCGCCGAGGCTGCGCCGCGGGCCCCCGGGCCCCTCATCGTCATCACGCAGAATTCCCGCGAAGCGGAAACCTTGAGCGATGAGATTCGATTCTTTACCGGCCCTACCTTAAGCATCCGGGTGTTTCCGGATTTGGAGACCCTGCCGTACGATAGTTTTTCCGCACACCCTGATATCACCTCCGCGCGACTTGCCACCCTGGCGGAACTGCCGCGCGCGCGCCACGGCGTTTGGCTGGTGGCCATCGACACCCTGCTGCAGCGATTGGCGCCGCGCAGCTACATCGAGGGCTACTCGCTCAAAGTCCATGTGAAAGAGACCTTGGATCTGGAGGCTCTGCGCGTGCAGCTGACGCTGGCCGGCTATGCGGCCGTCACGCAGGTCGTGGCGCATGGTGAATTCGCGGTGCGCGGCTCGCTGATCGATGTGTTTCCGATGGGTTCCGACACGCCATACCGAATCGACCTGCTGGATCGCGATGTCGACAGCATCCGGCGCTTCGATCCGGACACGCAGCGTTCGCTCGACAAGTTGGACCGCATTCACCTGTTGCCGGCCCGCGAAACCCCCTTGAATCCGGAAGCGGTGCGCGAATTCCGGCGCCGTTACCGGCTTCGATTCACCGGCGATCTTGCCGAGCAGGCGGTATATCGCGACGTCAGCAATGGAATGGCGCCGGGAGGGATCGAATTCTTCCTGCCGCTGTTCTTCGAGCGCACCTCGCACCTGTTCGAGTACCTGCCGCCGAGCAGCACGCTCGTGGATGTCAATGATGCCGCTTCCTCGGTCGAAAATTTGTGGCACGGGATTGTCGAGCGGCACGAACAGCTGCGCCACGATCGGTATCGGCCCATCCTGGACCCGGCGGAAATTTATCTGACGCCGGCTGAATACGGCGCACTGCACTCGCCGTGGGCAAGGATTCAGCTGCAAAATTTCGAATTGCCCGCCGAGACTGCCGGGCCGTTCCAGAATTTCCGCAGCACCGCGCCGGCATCGGTGCGCATCGACGCTCGCGCGGAGCAACCCGCCGCTGAATTGGTGTCGCATATCAATGCGAGCAATGCCAGAATTTTACTCGCGGCCGAATCGGCCGGCCGCCGCGAACTCATTTTGGATCTGCTGCGCGGCCGCGACGTCCAAGCGAAGATCTTCGATGGCTTCGCGGCCTTTCTGGCGAGCGGCCTCAAACTCGGCATCACCGTATCCCCCGCCGCGTCGGGTCTGACGCTCGAATCCCCGCCGCTCGAGATCCTGACCGAATCGCAGCTGTTCGGCGATCGCGCGCGGCAGGAGCGGCGCCGCCGGCGCACCGAGCGCGATCCGGCAAAAATTCTCAAGGAATTGTCGGACCTGCGCATCGGCGCTCCGGTGGTGCACGAAAGTTACGGCGTCGGACGTTACATCGGGTTGCAGACGATGGATATCGCCGGCTACACCGGTGAATTTCTGGTCCTCGAGTATGCCGACGGCGACAAACTGTATGTGCCGGTACAATCGTTGCACTTGGTGTCGCGCTATACGGGGGCACCGGCGGAAACGGCGCCCCTGCACAAGCTCGGCGGGGAGCAGTGGCAGAAGGCGCGCCGCAAGGCGGCTCAGCGCATCCGCGATGTCGCCGCCGAGTTGCTGGATCTGTACTCGCGCAGGGCCGCGAGGCTCGGCACCCGCATGCTGGCGGGCGAAGCGGAATATCGCGCATTTCAGGCCGGCTTCCCCTTCGAGGAAACCGCGGATCAGGCAGCCGCCATCGAACAGGTGACGGCGGATCTGAAATCCGACAAGCCGATGGATCGCGTCATCTGCGGCGATGTGGGTTTCGGCAAAACCGAAGTAGCGCTGCGCGCCGCCTTTATCGCCGTACAGGCAGGCAAGCAGGTGGCGGTCCTGGTGCCCACGACGCTGCTCGCGCAGCAGCACCACACCTCGTTTGGGGATCGATTCGCGGATTGGCCGGTCCGAATCGAAAGCCTGTCGCGCTTTCGCACCAACAAGGAAGCCGAAGGCGTCATCAGCGGCATCGGGGCAGGCACGGTGGACATCGTCATCGCGACGCAACGGCTGCTGCAGGGGAAGGTTCGCTTCAAAGACTTGGGGTTGGTGGTCATCGATGAAGAGCATCGCTTCGGTGTACGCGACAAGGAGAAATTAAAGGCGCTGCGCACCGAGGTCGATGTCCTCACCTTGACTGCGACCCCCATTCCCCGAACGCTCAACATGGCCATGGGCGGCCTGCGAGATTTGTCGTTGATCACCACGCCACCGGCTGAGCGTCTGGCCGTGAAGACCTTCGTGCTCGAGTGGAATGAGACGGTGGTACGCGAGGCGGCATTGCGCGAGATCCGCCGCGGCGGACAAATCTACTACGTTCACAACACCATCGAGACCATCGAGAAAACGGCGCAAGCCATTCGCGAGCTGGTGCCCGAGGCCAACGTCGCCGTCGGCCACGGTCAGATGCGCGAGCGTGACCTCGAGCAGCTGATGCTGGATTTCTACCATCGTCGATTCAACGTCCTGGTCTGCACCACCATCATCGAGAGCGGCATCGATGTACCGACGGCCAACACCATCATCATCGACCGCGCGGATCGATTCGGCCTGGCGCAGATTCACCAATTGAGAGGCCGCGTCGGGCGCTCGCACCATCGCGCCTACGCATATCTCATTACTCCGCCGCGAAAGGCGATGACCGCCGATGCCGTCAAGCGCCTCGAGGCGCTGGAATCCCTCGAAGAGCTGGGCGCCGGTTTTACGCTGGCCACGCACGATCTGGAAATTCGCGGCGCCGGCGAGCTGTTGGGCGAAGAGCAAAGCGGCCAGATCCAGGAGATCGGCTACAACCTGTACATGGAATTATTGGAGCGTGCGGTCGCGGCACTGAAATCCGGCAAGCAGCCGGATCTTGAACGGCCGTTGGATGCGGGGCCGGAGGTCGAACTGCATGTGCCGATGCTCATCCCCGAAGACTATGTGCCCGACGTGCATCTGCGGCTGATGCTTTATAAGCGCATTGCGAGCACACCCTCACGAGAGGAGCTGGATGAGTTGAAAGTCGAAATCATCGACCGCTTCGGCCCGATACCGCCCTTTGCGCAATCCCTGTTCCGCGCGACCTATCTCAAGCTTCGCGCCGCTGCACTTGGAATCCGCAAGATCGATGCCGGCGCCAGCAACGGCTACATCCTGTTCGAGGAGCAGAATAAGATCGATCCGAAGCGCGTGCTCAAGCTCATTCAAGGAAAGCCCAAGGAATACCGTCTCGACGGTCCGCTCAAGCTGCGCTTCGCGCACATCGCGCGTACGGAGGAGACGCTGTTCAGCCGCGTCGAGCAGCTGGTGGACCAGCTGGCGTAGGAGCTCCTGCGGCTTGAGGTGGGGCGGCGCCGCAGTATCTGTGGCGCCGCCCCGCCGCTGCTACTGGATATCGCCCAGAAAATCACCCTTGCCGATTTCGACGCCGCTCTTGCGCAGCAGGGCGTAGACCATGCTGGCGTGGAAGTAGAAATTGGGCAGCACGAAATCGTTGACGTAGCTCAAGGCGGTAAATTTCCACGCTCCGTTGGGAAACTTGATCTCGATGGGACGGTTCTCGTCGCCCGCGACCTTTGCCGCCGTAGCGGTCTTCAAGAAATCCAGCGTTTTTGCGATTCGCGCCTTGAGTTCCGGCAGCGTGGTCTCGGTATCTTCGTGCTTGGGCACTTCAATCCCCGCCAGACGTCCCGCCGCGCCCTTGGCCGTGTCGCACGCGATCTGCACCTGGCGGCTCAGGGGATGCATATCGGGGAACAAGCGCGTCTGTGCAAGCACGGTGGAATCAATTTTTTTTGCCGCAGCATAGGTCGCGGCCTTATCGAGAATCGCGGACATGTTGGTCAGTCCATGCGTCAATGCCGGAATGGAAAAATCATACAGGGAAGTCGCCATCGAAGATCTCCTAAAGTCAGCCTGAAGCGGAGGGGGCGTCACTGTAGCTAAAGATGACTCGTTTGAATAGCGAAGCCAGGAGTGCGCTAACATTACCGGCCGTATGCTGCCCTTCTCCGAAGCCTGCGAGCGAAACAAGGCGCCGATACTCGATGTGTTGCGGACCGCGTTTGCCGGGCGGACGCACGTGCTGGAGATCGGCAGCGGCACCGGCCAACACGCGGTGCACTTTGCGGCGCATTTGACCCACCTGACCTGGCATCCCACGGAACAATTGGCGTATCTGGCCGATCTTGACACCCGGGTGAAACTCGAGGGCTCGCGCAATCTGCGCCCGCCCACGGTGCTGGACGTCAATCAAAGCGTGTGGCCGCTGCGCACGGTCGATGCCATTTTCACGGCCAATACCCTGCATATCATGTCCTGGGCGGAGGTGCGGCTCATGTACCGCGGGCTCGATGCCGTGCTTTCGCCGGGCGGCATCCTGTGTGTGTATGGTCCTTTTCGCTACAACGGCCGCTACACATCGAACAGCAATCAGGACTTCGATCGAATGCTGCAGGAGCGGGATCCCATGTCGGGCTTGCGTGATATCAATGACCTTACCGCACTGGCGGCGCAGTACGGCCTGCGGCTGCGCGCCGACAACGACTTGCCTGCCAACAATCGGTTGCTGGAGTTCATCAGGGATTAGGAGTCTCGCATTGCCAGGGAGCGCTGCAATGCCGTGAGCAATGCCCGCTGCTGCAGAATTCCATCGTAGCGTTCGCCGTTGATGAAGAACGTCGGCGTTGCCGACACCCCGCTGCGCATGGCGCCCATGAAGTCGCGCTTGACTCGCGGCCGATAGCGGCGCGCCTCCATGTCGGCCTCGAATCGCGGCATATCCAACCCGAGCGCGAGCGCCAGCGTGTGCACCAGATCCGAACCCAGTTCCGATTGGTGATCGTAGATGGCATGATGCATTTCCCAAAACCTGCCCTGCGCGCCGGCCGCCTCCGCCGCTTCCGCGGCGTACTGCGCGTACGGATGCATCTCGCTGAGCGGCATGTGGCGAAAGACGAAGCGCAGGTTCGCGCCCATCGTTTTGGCTATCGACTGGATCATGGGGTGCACGTCAGCGCAATAAGGACACTGATAGTCGCCGTATTCAACCAGAGTGACCGGAGCATTTTCCGCTCCCTGTGCATGGTCGCTCGTACCGACAGCCACCGAGAGGCTCATCGAAGCAGGGACTCGCAGTCGGTATCCTTCGCCTTGCCACGGTCAACGAGCACCAGCTTTGAATCGTGCGCCTGGATGCCGACCGATGGATGCTTAAGGGTGCCGCCGATCAGAATCGGCGAGCGCAACTGAAAAAACCGCACGCTTTTTGGATAGCCGCGCAACACAAAATCAAGAGTCTCGGTATCCAGATGGACAAACCCTTCGCCGGCAATCAGGACAGGCTCCGTATCGAGGACCAAATTGCGTGCCGTGAGCGTGCCGTCGTGGGCTTGAAAACTCGCGACGCCGCAGCGGATCGGGACCTCTTTCGTGTTCTTGGTGAGCAACAGGCCCAGCCCGCGAAGATCGATGCCGGTAAGTTCCGCGAATGAATCTCGAACCGTGCCGCTCGGCAGCGTCGCGGTGACCGTTCCCTCGGCGCTCGCTGCCGCTTCATGCATGGATTTTCCGCGGCCCGTGAGCTTGGCCCGCACCTCCAGCGGGCCCTCGATGGCAGGTGGACCGCTACCTTTGCGCGCATATTGTCCCAGCTGCAAGCCGGTGATTCCAACGTCCAAGTCAACCGCTGGAATTTCTTTTCGCGCATCGATCTTGAGTTGCGCGGTCAACTTGCCGTCCAGCACATCGGCCGACAGCGAAGTCACGGTGAGCAGGCCGCGATCGACCGCCACCTTCGCCGCAACCGAACTCAGGGTGAAGCGGCCCACTGCCAGGCGCCGCGCTCGAAATCTGAAGCTGGCCGTCATGGGACGAAGCGCGTCGGCATTCGGCGCCGCATTGGACAACAGCATGGGCTGGGCTGATTCGGGCTCCGGTTCGCGGCCTGCCGCGCGCGCCCCTAGATCGGCCAGGCGCAGGGACTGGGAAATCAGATCAGCGTCAATATTCGGCAGCCCCCTGTGCAGCGCAATCGATACGCTGCCGTGAATATCGCTTTGTCCGAAGGTCACGACAAGATCGCTATACGCAGCGGTGTCACCGTGCCGTGAAAATTTGCCGGCAAGATGATAGGCGCCGGTATCGATCAATTTGGTGCCCATCAGATAGTAGATATCCCTAAGATCGGCGCCGCTTGCTTCAAAAGATGCATTCAGGCTGAGCAAACTGAAATCTTCCAAAGCGCCCTTGGCGGCGACATGCGAGCCGCTGGAGCGCTCGGTCAGTGTAAAGTTATAGGGTTCGCTGCGACTCGCAGTGCGCAGCGGATCACCGAGAAGTTCGAAGTCGACCGGCCTGCCGTTCAGTTGTCCTTTTGCCTCGATGCGCAACGCCTGTGCTCCATGGGGTCCACTGGAATCCTGGGCAGTGACGGTGCCGTCGAACTGCCGGTTTTTTTGCGCGTCATCGATCAACAAATGCGCATCCACCACGGACAGGGCATGGATGATCGGCAATCCCGGCGACACAGCCTTGTCCGGGTTTTTCAACTGCCAGTTGGCATGGCCGGGCACGTCGCGAAACATATGCAGAGTGGCCCCCGCCAGTCCCAAGCTCGCGATCTCAAAGAAGCGGCCAGGCCGGGGCGTTTCAAACACGACGCTGATCTTATCGGCCTGCACGGCGACGCCGGGCGGCGTCCACGGCGGGTTTCCAATGGTGACGCGCTCCGCAACCAGCCGTGGATTTCGCGAAAACAGATGAAGTCGCAGCTCCCCGTCGACGCGTATTTCGCGCTGCGCTCGGGCGGCGAGGAATTTGACCAGCGGCCCGTGAAGATAGCCCGCATCCAGAGCCACGCCAAGCAACAAGGCCAGGGCGATCAGCGCCAGGAATGCCCCAAACAGCCATTTCAGCCCGCGACGCCATGGGAAAACTCCGGTCATGTCGCATTAACCCATGCTTTCACGAGACAGCCTCCACATTTGGTGGCATAATGACACCGAAACGTAGATACCGCGTGGCAGACGCGCGGGCAACCATGGCGAACCACAGGGGAAGGTTAACGACTATGAAGAAGACGCGTACATCTGTCGCGGCGGCGGCGTTGATTGCAGTCGCGGCTATAAGCTACACGGGCACCAGCCTCGCGACGGCAAATCCGGCTGCGAAAGCGCCAGTCGAGGTCGTGTTGCCCGTTACGGTCGATGACTTCCGGCTGTCCGACCAAAATCTGCATTCACATGAATTGCGTCAACTCGGAGACGCCAGTGCGATCGTGCTGATCACGCAGGCAAACAGTTGCCCGGTCAGCCGCAATACCAGCGCCGCGGTGAAGGCGTTGCATGATGAGTACTCGGCGAAGGGCGTCGAGATTTTCATGCTGAACTCCACGCCTACGGACAAGCGCGAAGCGATCGTCGCCGAAGCGCAAAGCTACGGCTACAACCTGCCCATCCTGATGGACACCAACCAGTTGGTCGGTGAGCAGTTGGGCGTGACTCGCACCGCCGAAGCCATTGTCATTGATCCGAAGACCTGGAAAATCGTTTATCGCGGCCCGATCGACGACAAGGTCACCTACGAGCGCCAGAAAGCCGCCGCTGATCACACCTGGGCCAAGGATGCGCTCGATGCGCAACTGGCCGGGAAGCCGGTAGCGGTCGCAAAGGTCGAGGCAGTCGGCTGCATCATCGACTTCCCCGAGCGCGCCAAGATGGCCGCCAGCAAAGTGACTTATGTAAAAAACATCGCGCCCATGTTTGAGGACAAGTGCGTGTCGTGCCACGAGCCCGGCGGCATCGGCCCGATGCCCTTCACGAAGTTCGAAGAGATTGCGCCCTTTGCGCCGATGATTCGCGAAATGATTCGCACGCAGCGCATGCCGCCGTGGCGCGCCGATCCCAGCGTTGGACACTTCCTCGGCGACAGGAGCCTGTCGGCCGCCCAGATCAAGACGCTGGTTCACTGGGTCGAAGCGGGTGCACCGCGCGGCACGGGCGCCGATCCGTTGGCCTCCAAGAGTTTCACCGCGCCGGAATGGCCGCTGGGCAAGCCGGACCTGGTGCTCGATGTACCGGCCTACACCATACCGGCGAATGGCATCGTCGATTATCAGCGCCCCTACGTGGTCAATCCTCTGAAGGAAGGCAAGTGGCTGCGCGCCTCGACCATCAAGGTCGTGAATCGCCAAACTGTGCACCATATTCTCACCGGCTACATGGCCGAAGTGCCGGGCCCCGGACAGGTTGCCAATGAAAGCAAGTGGGGCACGTCATTGGGCGGCTACGCGGTCGGTGCCGAGTCCTTCGTCGAGCCGCCGAACACCGGTGCCTACATACCGCCCGGCGGTGCCGTAGGCTTTCAGGTCCACTACACGCCGTTCGGCCAACAAGTCACCGAGCACTCGCAAATCGCGCTGTACTTCTGGAAGGACAAGCCGAAGTACGTGATGCGAAATTCCGTGGTCTTGAATGCGAACATCGTGATTCCCGCGAACAAGGAGAGCACGGAGCTGCAGGCGTACATCGATGTGCCCAAGGACATGATGCTGTACGGCGCGTTCCCGCACGCGCATTATCGCGGCGCCTCCTCGCAGTTCTTCATGATCGAGCCGGACGGCAAGAAGACCTTGCTGGTGTCGCTGCCGCATTACGATTTCAACTGGCAGCGCGAATACAACTTCGTTCAGCCGGTCAAGGTTCCGGCAGGTTCGAAACTGCTGGCTGTCTACACGTATGACAATTCCGTGAGAAATCCGGCCAATCCGGATCACAACCGCGTCGTACCCTGGGGTGATCAGTCCTTCGATGAAATGCTCTATACCGCGTTTCACTACGAGTGGGTCGGAGAGACCTCGGACAAGATGGACCAATACAAGGCCTACGACAAGGAGCTGAATGACAATCGCCTGTTCGGCATGCTGGACACCAAAATGAACGGCAAGTTGGACATGTCGGAATTGACCGGCCCGATCGGCAAGGATTTTGCGGCGAGCTTCGCCAAGATCGACACCGATCATGACGGCTTCATCGAGCCCAATGAGTTGCTGGCGGCCCAGGCGTCCATGCAGAAACGTCGCCAGCAGGCGTCGCAGCAAGGACAAGGTGCTCCGGCTCCCGCACCGGCGCAACCGGCGCCGGAAAAGACCGGAGGCGGTCAATAGCCCAAAAGTGGCGGCCCGTGCATTCCTGTGATGCGTTGAAGGGAATTGCGCGGGTCGCCACATTCATGTCGATGGCGGCTGCAGCCTTAAGCCTGTGCAGCTTCGCGCATGCCACGGGCTTGAGCCGCGTGAATCCGGGCGCACAGGCGCCGACGTTCAGCGCACAGGGTGCCGATGGCAAACGCCACAGCTTGCGCGATTTCGCCGGCAGGCTGGTGGTGCTGGAGTGGACCAATCCTGTTTGTCCCTTTACCGCGGTGAAGTACAAGAACGGCGCCATGCAGGCGCTGCAGCGCTATGCCGCGTCCCACGACGTGGTGTGGTTGTCCATCGATACGGCCGCACCCGACAAGGCCGGATATTTGACCGCGGCAGCTGCGCGCGCGCGCATTGCGCAAACTCATGCGACGGTCACCGCATTTTTGTTCGACCTCGACGGCAGCATCGCGCGCAGCTATGGCGCCAGGACGACGCCGAGTTTCTTCATCGTCGACCGCGACGGCAACCTCGCATACCAGGGCGCGATGGATGAGCAAGTATTCGCCGACCAGCCCTACGGGCACGAGTATGTGAAATCCGCGCTGGACGATCTGGTTGCCGGACATCGCGTGAGAGACCCGCAGACCCAGCCTCAGGGCTGCGCGATCGAATACTAGATGCGCCTGGTGAGCAAAAACGCTGCCTCAGCGCGCCGTATCGACGCCGCCGCAAAATCCCGCCGCGAGCAATTACTCGACCAGGCCGCGCGGGAATTGAATTCCAAGGGCATTTCCATGACGTCCCTGACGGACGTCGCGGACAAGCTCGGGTTTTCCCGCGCATCGCTCTACTACTATGTCGAGGATCGGGAAGACCTGATGTTTCAGGTTTACCTGCGATCCTCCGAGATCATGGCGCGCCAGTTGGGCGAAGCGGCGCAATCCGGCCGCGGCGCATTGCAGGTTGTCGGCAGATTCATTTCCAACACCTTGGATCCTGCGGAACCGGAACTTGCGGCCCTGAGCGAAATCGGCCTGCTTGATCAAGCTGCACGCGAGACCGTGCTCGGCATCTTCGAAGCAGTCGTGGCGCGGCTTGCCAGCCTGCTGGAGGCCGGTGCAAAAGCCGGCGACATACGCTTCTGCGACTTTCCGATCGTCGCGCGAACCATCATCAGCATCATTCATTCGATACCGCTGAATTCGCCCTTGGCGGTCGCGCTGCACGTGAGCCGGCTCGAGATCATTGCCGCGGCCAAAGACATCCTTGCAAACGGCTGGGCGGCCGACCGCACCCGGGAAGTGAACCCTCCGCCCATCGATTTCTCACCCCTGCTCGCTCAACCCGGCGGCTTGTTCGATCGCGGCGCACAGTTCGACGCCAAGCGCGAAAAGATTCTTGCAGCAGCCTCGCAGCTGTTCAATCGACGCGGCGTCGATACGACCTCGCTCGATGATATCGCCGCCGCCGTGGGCGCAACCAAGCGAACGCTGTATCACTATGTCGGCGACAAGCAGACCATTCTTTCAGCCTGCTATGCGCGAACCGACCGGATCTTCTCCTTCATCCGCGAACAGGCCACCGCCCAGGGCGGTAGCGCCGCCGATACGCTGATCGCGGTGCTGCGCGCCAATGCCATCTCGCATCAGCGCGACGACATCGAGCCGCTGCGCTCATCCACCGGCTACGATTCCTTAAGCGCCGAGGAAAAGGTATTGGCCACCGAGCGCGGCAAGGTCTTGGTTCAGGCCTACCGCGCGCTGTGCCGGGAGGCGCACAACGAGCACTCCATGCGCGATGTGAACCGGGACTGCCTGTTGCTCTTCATGCGCGGGGCCGGCAGTTGGCTCGCCAAAGGACTGGTTCGCGGCGACGATCAGCGCAAGGCGCAGATTGCTGCGGAAATCGCGGATCTCTTGCGGCTCGGCTTGAGCCCGCTTTAGCGGTTGGCGGTGTTCAGTTCGCGGTGATGACGATCAGCTCGATCCCCGGCGGCGGCAGCGCGGCCTGCAAACGGATGCTCGGACCGATTTGCATGCTTTGGTCAACCAGCGCGAAGTTTGACGAATCATTGATCCGGTAGCGCTTCACCTGGTACTTCCCCGCCGTCGGCAGATTGATGGTGGCGTCATAGCCGCGGTTGTCGTGGTATTGCAGCGTACGTCTTTCGGGCAGCGACGTGTCCCAGTTGTCGCGCGGCTGCAGGTACTTGGCGGCGATTTGATAGTTGCTGATCAAGACCTGGATGAGCCGGCCGTCCCGGGAGCGGCCCGCCGCCACTGCGAAGCCTGACTCGTCGCCGCCGGCGGTTCGAATCAACACCGGCGTGCTCTTCAGCGCACCGAAGGCGCTGAGAGCATGACCCACCTCGTCCGGCATTCCCTTGTTGCCGAGAAGCTCAGCGTCGGCGCGATAAGTTTGCGCATCGATGGGTCCGCCGAGCATGTAAATGAGAGCACTGGCTGCAAAAGATGCGCGCGCGGCTTTCGACATGTCGCGATCGGCGGGATCCGCATTCCACTCATCCAGGACGTTCTTGGTGGAGCCGAGACCATGCGCATCGATGACGCGCCGCAGTTCCCTGGCAACCGTGACAAAGGTGTACGGATCGTTTGAATCCACCGCGAAGAAATGCCATGAAAAGAAATCGAGCGGCAGGCGATTGAACCGCACGAAGTCCATGAATTTCTCACGGTAGGCACCCGCAATCAGCGGTTTCGATATCGCCGGCCCGCCGACCAGGGCCGAGTCATCGGCCGACTGGATGGCACGGGCCATCCGGTCGTACAGGGCGTAATACTCCTGCGGTAAGCCTGTCCAGAACAGCTTGGAATCCGCTTCGTTCCAGACCTCCCAATAGCGGATGGCATGGCGAAAACCCTTATCCCAACCCTGGTTGTAGTGAAGCACGATATGCCGCGCAATTTGCGCGTATTTGTCCAGATCCGCAGGCGGACTTGCGTCAGCGCCGCGACTTCTGCCGATCCGAAACAGCGGCTCCGCTCCCGCCGACTTGATCGACGCGACCAGGCGGTCGGTCGGCGCGAAGTTATAACTCCTGGCGTTGTCCACATCGGCGCTCATGTCGGGAAAAATCGCGTCCATATCACCCGATCCCTGCGTGTCGTCGATGCGTACAAGATCGATGCGGGCGGCCTTGTACAACGCCGCGCCATCGACTCCGGCGGCGGCTTGGATGCCGCTCAAGGGGCGCAGCGCGCCGACCGTCACGCTGGTATCGACCGTGATCTGGCGCAGCGGCAAGTCATCGGCGTGGCACGGCAACGCGCCGATCATCAGGGCCGCGATACCCATACCCCATGCAACGTTGGTATTCATTCGCGCCACTGTACCCGGGGAAACCACTAACGCACAAAAATAGTTGCCTGCAACAATCGTAGTCGGTACAAAGTAGAGCGGTTAAACGATGCGAGCTGACCATGGCGGGTGGCTGGACGATTGTCCTTGATGTCGGCAAGACGTTTTCCAAGGCATCGCTGTGGGACGAGCGCGGAGTTTGCGTCAGACAACGCTCACGGCACAATCAACCGCTCACCGTCGGCGCTTACCAGGCCTTGGATGCTGACTCCATCCAGGTCTGGCTGAAGACAGTATTGGCGCAGTACGCGAGCTTAGGTCCCATCGAGGCCATCATCCCGGTCGCGCACGGCGCCGGAGCAGCGCTGATTCGAAACGGCCGCCTGCAAGCTGCCCCGGTAGACTACGAGTGGGCGGGGGTCGAGGATCATCGTGCGGTCTATCAGCATGAGTGCGATTCCTTTGCGGTTACCGGTTCACCCGCCCTGCCGGCGGGTTTAAACCTGGGGCTGCAGCTGCATTGGCTCGATTCGCTGCAGTCGAGTTCCCTCTCCTCCTCGCAAATTCTACCCTGGGCCCAGTATTGGGCGTGGGTACTGTGCGGCGTCGCCGCCTCCGAGGTGAGCAGCCTGGGCTGCCACACCGACCTTTGGCGTCCCTTTGATGGTGCGCCGTCCGAACTGGCCGTGCGACGCGGCTGGGCCGATCGACTGGCGCCGCTGATGCCGGCGGCCACCCCATTGGGAACGCTCTCCTGGGAGTGGGCGCTTCACACCGGACTTTCCCCGGCCGTGAGAGTGTATTGCGGCTTGCATGATTCGAATGCCGCTCTGCTGGCGGCGCGCAGCCATGATGAGATCGAAGGTCACGATGCCACGGTGCTGGCGACCGGGACCTGGTTCATCGCCATGCGTTCTTCCCAGCAGCCCGATGCGCGCCGGGTCACCACACTACCGGAAAAACGCGATTGTCTGGTGAATGTGGATGTCGCAGGCAAGCCGGTGCCGTCGAGCCGCTTCATGGGTGGCCGTGAGATCGAGATGTTGATTGGCGCGGACGCGTCGCAAAGTGATGCGCGCTTCGCCGCCACGCATATCGAGCATGCCATTCGCGCCGTCGAATCCGGCACGATGATTCTGCCCTCATCGGTGCGCGGTGTGGGACCTTTTCCGAATGCGGCAGCGCGCTGGGTCGGTGCGCGTCAAGACGGCAACGATGCCATCGCGCGCGCGCATCTATACGCTGCGCTGGTCGCGGATGTGTCTCTCGATCTCATCGGCTGCAACGACACGTTGGTGATCGACGGACGATTCTCCAACGCGCCGGTGTTCGCGCAATCGCTGGCGCGACTGCGGCCCGCCACCCGAGTGTTCATCGGGAATGATGAGAATGGCGTTGCGCGAGGCGCATTGCACCTCGCGACCGGAACCAGAGGCGAAACGGCGCTCGAGCGCGTGTCCCCGCTGCCGGTCGACTTGACCGAATACCGCGCCCGCTGGCGCGAAAGCGCCGAGGCAAGCGACAGACTGATCTAGGAGCCTAAACCGGCACCAGCGCCAGCACCCGCAGAGGGCTGCCGGAACCATTCACGATTTTCAGCGGCGGCGCAATCACCACGGCGCCCGTCGGCGGCAGCTGATCCAAATTCGTAAGGCTCGCGAGGCCAAATCGGTTGGCGCCGTGCATGATGGTATGGCAGGGGAACATGGGATTGAATGTGTGCGCCTGGCCCGCGTCGGTGCCGACGGTTTCCACCCCCACGCCCAAGATGTCGCGCTCGCGCGCGAGGAATGGCACGCATTCCGGATGGAAGCCCGGCGTATGCGAGCCGTCGCTGCTGAAATTGAGAAAGGATTCGCCCGGGCGTTTGGACCAGTCGGTGCGAATGAGCACCCATGCGCGGCTCGGAATGCGACCGTGGCGACTCTCCCACTGCTCCACGATGCCCTGGGTCAGGAGAAAATCCGCACTGCTGCGAACTTGGGGCGAAACGTCGATCACGCAAGCCGGGCCGATGAAGCGTTCGACGGGAATGTTATGCGTCGCGTTGTCAGGATAATCCTTGCCGGTGACCCAGTGTATGGGCGCATCGAAATGCGTGCCGGTGTGCTCGCCGCAGCTGATGTTGTTCCAGTACCAGGCCGGACCGCGCGAGTCGTAGCGCGAGATCTCCTCCAGCGCAAACGGCTTCGATGGCGCGAACTGCTCGGGCAGGCGGATCGTTGGCGTGGCCGCCTCCAGCGGGACTGTGAGGTCGACGACGCGGATGCCGCCGCGGAGGATGCCGTCGACCAGTGCGGAAAGAGCTTGCGAATGGTTGGCCATTTATTTCTCAGGTTAGAGGAGCGCAATGGATTTTAGTAGTTGATGGAGGGATTGTCCCCCGGATAGATCACGCCCACGATATCAAATCCGCCCGGCGTTGTGCATTGAACCGAATGCAGTTGCTTGCGCGGCAGGAATAGAACATCTCCGGCGACGACTTCAGTCTTGGTCCTCTCCGTCCACACCACTCCTCGGCCATTCAGAAAAATCAGCGCCTCTTCGTAGAGATGCCGATGCGGCTCAGCCTTGGACAACGGAATGTTGCCGATGAACTGTGTCACCACGGTTGAACCGTGTTCGCGATTGACCAACATCTGATAGTAGCGTTCGGCCATTTTGTGACGCTGGGAAGGATCGATCGACGCGATTCGATCTGGGTACTGCGACTCAAAAGTCGTCGGCATCCGCTCCATCAACACCAGGTCCTCGCTGCCGGGACCATTCGAGACGAAGAACTTGATCGGCTCTCTGGCGTTGTTATGAACGCGGTAGGCTTCGCCCGGCCGGACGTAGATGCCGGTCAGCGGTTCTACGGCGAAGCGCCGTCCGCTGATTTCGATATCGCCATGGCCATGGGTCACGAACAGAACCGTATGACGCCCGTCCGCCCCGATCACCGGTGAGCTGCCGCCGGCGACTTCGGCATAAAACTGCGACTGGAATAGCGCGCCGAGAGCCGGGGTAACGACCTGGCAGTAACGCATGGCGCCGCGCGGGATCAGCGTCGCCCGCGCAGTCGAGAACACATAGCATTGGCCGTCGAGCCGAACGATCGGACCTATACCTGCCTCGACCATGGCCACCCGGCGATTCTCGGGACTATCCGGGTCATCAGTGAGATAACCGCCGGGCAGGTTGCTGTGGGCGCCATCGCAGAATGGCCCGGTGCCGGTTTGCTTGCAGCCGCAGAAGATGACGTCTTCATCGCGCTCGGCTTTGAATACAATCGGCAGAAATTCGCTTCCCGCATGTGAGCCGTCACAGAAGGGCTGCGACTGGGAACGCCCGCAGGCACACCACAGGTAGCGCTTTCCCGCCTTGACCTCGTAGTAGAACCCTTTGCGGTTGGCGATGACCGGCGCAGTTTTGGCGGCGCTCATGGTGTTTCCCGCATCACGCCGTCGGCGCCGCGCCGCAGCGCACGGCTGTGCGTCGGCAGGGGCGCGCCGGACTGCTGCTCGAGTGTCACGCCGAAGGGCCAGCTCGCGGGTGCGATCGCGATGTAGCGCGCAAATCCGCCGGTGCCGCCCTCGAACTTCGCGAAACCGATCGTGATGAGCGCCCCGCTTTCAGGAACCTGATCCAGATTCGCCACGCCCTCGGCTTGGGCAAAATTATGCTGCAGCAGCCATTTTTCCCCCACAAATTCCGGAGCGGTATTGTCGGTATCCAAGGGTTCGTGTCCGTGCATCAGAACATGCCGATCCAAGTACAGATATTTGAGCGCTCCTAAGTTTACGCCAGGAAACGGCTGGGTCGTGAAGCGCTTCGGATCATTCCACTTCTTCGACCAGTCGGACCGAATCATCACCACGGATCCTGCCGGGACCGGGCCGTGGCGCCGCTCCCAGTGTTTGATATCGGCAACGGTGGCCTGGTAGCCGGGATCCAGAGCGACTTTGGGCGCGACATTGATCACCACCAACGGACGCAGCGCCACCGTGGGGGGAATATCGCTGATGGTCGCGCCGTGCTCATTCTCATGGGCCGGCGGACCGAACTGAGTGCCGATGTGGTCCATCGGCAGCTCGTAGGCCGTGATCGCCACGCCATGCTTCTCATACGTGAAGGGCTCCCCTTTGTCGATCACACCGGGGATGGCGGCGCCCGCGAGCGTCGGCCCCACTTTGAAGTCAACGAATCCCTCGCCTATCGGCCCACCGGGCGCGAGCGTATGCGTCAGGTCGATGTACTTGGCATGGCTCAAAGTCGAACTATAAAAATCCCACAGCGGCAATCCCTTGCCACCGGGCTCTGCAGCCGCCACCTGCCCTGCACCAGTACCCAACAGTGGTACAACGATGAGCATGACAACCACGCGGCGCACGACTGCCCTCAAGGCGCGCTAGAATTTCCGCGTTGCGGTCAAACCAATGGTCCGCGGACGCACCGTCAGCAGCGCATCCGGATCTTGCGAGGAATTGATCGCGGACACTTGCGCGCGTTTGTCGGTCAGATTGCGCGCAAAGGCCGTGACGCTCCACGGACCGTTGATCACGCCGGCTCGCAGATTGAGGAGCGTGTAGGAGTCCAACGGAATGTTGAATTTCTGATTGGATGCGAAGTACGCTTGCACCGAACCTCGATAAGTCACATCGCCCGCAACCATCCCCTGCCACGAGCCGGAAATCGGCGCCGTGTAGTTGAGTCCTAAGTTGAACTGAAACTTAGGTACGTTGGGAATCGAATCGCCGGTCCTGCCCAGCGTTGGGTTGAGCCCATATTGCAAACCATTTGCGCCTTCCGTGAGATACGCATCCTGATACGAGCCGGCAAAACTGGCCGACAGATACTGGAAGGGATGCGCGGTGAACTCGAATTCCGCACCCTTGACGCGCGCGGTACCCGCATTGCCCAGATAAACGAAGGCGCCGTCGGGCGTGGTTTCCTGCACCTGAATGTTGTCCCACTTGATGACATAGACATCGGCCTGATAATCGAACATGCCGCCAAATAACCGGCCCTTGGCGCCCAGCTCGTAGTTGGTCAATGAGTCCGGCGAATATGCCGGCGGGATGGGCTCGAACGGTTCGCTGACGGCGTTCAAGCCGCCACTGCGAAAGCCGGTCGATATGGTTCCGTACGCCAACACTTCCTCGCTGAATTTGTAGCTGCTGTTGATCTTCCAGGTAACCTTGTTGAACTTCTCCTCCGGATCGAGGACCGGCACCAAGTTGGGCGCGCCGGGAAAGCCGCCGAAGGGATGGGTCTGCGTCTGCACGCCATTTAAGGTCTCCGTGAAGTAGCGCACGCCCGCCACGGCGGTCCAGGCGTCGGTGATCTTCCAGGTGGCCTCACCGAAGCCCGCATATTGAGTGCCGCTGCGCTGATCGGTACGTCCGAAGAATGTGTTCCCCACGCCCGGGAAATCCAACGCATCATCGGCGGTCGAGGTGCTGAAGGGACCGGTCACCAAACCGTTTCCGCCGGTGGTGATGACCTGCACCGCCAGATCCTGCGTCTCGTGCTCACGGTAGACGCCCGCTACGAAGTTGACGGGAGAATTCAGATCGCTGGCAAACCGCAGTTCGCTGGAATTGACTTTGCGGGTGCGCGGCTCGAGCGTTTCGGCCGGAACGGGAACATTGAACGACACTAGAACCGGCGTCGAGTCGAATGTGAAGCCGGTCGTCCGGTTGTACTGGTTGGTAGTGCCAGTCACGGTGCCGAAGCCGGTCTTGTATTCCACCGTCAGGCCGAAGATCTTGAGATTGTCGCTCCAGGGACTCAACGTAACATCGGTGTTGCACAGATCGCAGCCCTGGATCGGCGGGATGGGTCCGCCGGCAAACGCCGCCACCCCGGCCGGGGTGTAGCGCGATGAACCGCCCGACGTTTCGGTCTGGGTGGTGTAGTTGGCGTCGACGGTCAGATTCTCATTCGGTTGGAAGCGCACGATGGCCCGTCCGCCGCCGACATCGTCATCGTTGACGCCCTTGACGAATCCGATGCCCTTGACCGGCAGGGTTTGGAAATTCGGGGCCTTGGCGGTTCCGATGTTCGTGATGCCCGTGACGCCCGCGCCCACGCGAGTCTGATTGATATAACCGCTGTCGTAGAGTTTCCATCCGACCATGCGCAGCGCGAGTACGCCGTCGATGATCGGCAGATTGACCTCGCCGTTGATGTTGTAGTTGCCGCTGGCGTGCGAGGTCTGCGAGCCCTCCATGGTCACGTAGCCGCCGAGATTGTTCAGATCCGGGGAATTGGGGACGAAACGGATCGTACCGCTCATGGAACTCGCGCCGTACAAGGTGCCTTGGGGTCCGCGCAGCACTTCAACGCGATTCAAATCGTACAGACGGATGTCGGATTCGAAACCGCCGCCATCATCGGCATTCGAGCCGCTGATCACCGCTTCGCCGTAGTACACGCCGGTCGTCGCATCGCCGGTGGAATTGATACCGCGGATGACGTATTTCTTGTCGCCCGGACCTAGGTCTTGAATCGAGAGGCCGGGAACCTCCCCTGCAATGCTCATGATCCCCGACGCGCCAATGTTCTGCAAAGAATCGCCGCTGATGGCTTGGATCGATGCCGGGATATCGAGGACTTTCTGGGCGTTGAGCTTGTTGGCGGTGACCACGATCTCTTCGAGACCGCCCGAGCCGGCGGCGGCCGTCTGTGCCAGGCAGCTAAGCGGCGCGGCCAATGTGGCGGCAATGCCTACGCCGGCCGCAAGCAGACGCCCCGAAACCCCTGACTTGGCGGTCAAACGCCGGCCCATTGTTATTTTCATCGCAGATTCTCCCTGTGATTGAGCCGTCACAATATGAGTTATCATATGAAAGATCAACTAAACACCGGCTGTTGCGCATGGCCCACAATTGCTGCGTCATATGAGGGCGAAGGCCGGCGGCGCGCGCCCCGAAGAGGCGCACAGAATTTCCACAGCCTGCTCGAGTATTCGCGGCCCGGAGCTTAAGGTCAGCTTCTCATATTGCGGCTCAAACGCCGCATCAGGCTGAACGCCGCTTCGACGCCGGAAGGCGAGAAACCCTCCAGCAAGCGCTGCTCACGGCGGCGCACCACGATATTCAACGAATTGAACAGCGCCCGTCCCTTGTCGGTGAGGTATACCTCGACGCAGCGGGCGTCCTCCCGGCGCAGGACCCGGCGGACGTAGTTTTCCTTTTCCATGCGCATCAAGGCCCGGCTGAGCGCCGATTGCTGCACCATCGCGCGATCGATGATCTCATTGATGGTGATCCCGTCGCCCATGGCGAGCACGGCGAGGATGCGCCAGCGGGTGACGTTGATGCCCTCGCGCCGCAGTTTCTCGATCAGATCCGCGTTGAGCTGATAGGCAAGCCGCGCGATCAGGTGCGGCAGAAAGTCATCGAACAGCGATTCATCCGCCGATTTCGGTGCTGCGTCCAAACTCGCGGCCGGTGCTTTTTTCTTGGTTCGCGCCATGCTCTTTAGAAGGGATTCTGACCGCCGAGGATAGCGCCCAATTTTGCGGCATCGATGTTACCACCGGAAACGATGCAGACAACGTTACCCTTTCCCGCCTTCGCTCCCAGGGCCGCCGCGACCGACACCGCGCCGGCGGCTTCCGCGATGACGTTGTGACGGTGAGCGAGCAGACGAATCGCCTCGGTAATCTGCGCGAACGATGCGCATTGCGCCTGATCCGCCACAGCACGCAGCAGGGGCCACATTTCCGGAAGTACCGTGGTGCTGCCCATGCCATCGACGAAACTCTGCCGATGCGGAACCTGCACCGGACCGCCATGTTGCAACGCCGCCGCGGCCGGCTGCGCGGCTTCGGATTCAACCACGATCATCCGCACCGCGGGGCGAAGACGCCGCATCACGGAACCGATGCCGCAAATCAGGCCACCGCCGCCGAAAGGCACGAGCACGGCATCGCAATCCGGCAGCTCCTCGAGAATTTCGGCGCCTATCGTCGCATTGCCTGCGAGCACGCCCGGCTCGGCGACCGGATGGACGAAGACCCCGTCTTCACCGGCGCAGCTGCGGCTGGTCAGAACCGTCCACCATTCATCGAAGGAGCGTCGGATCACTTTCGCGCCAAGCTCGATCAGCGCGTTGACCTTGGTTTCGGAGGCGCCGTCGGGGACCACGACGGTGGCAGGCACGCCCAGCGCGCGCGCCGCAAATGCCAGACCTTGGCCGAAATTTCCGGCGCTCGCGGTCAGCACCCCGCGCTGAAGATGCGTCGGATCCATGGTCTTCAACACGTTGACGGCCGGCCGTATCTTGAACGAGCCCCAGGGCTGCAGATTTTCAAGCTTCAGAAAGATGTGGGTGCCCGGCACATCGGCGTTCAGTCTCAACAGCGGTGCGCGCAGCGCAAAGGGGCGAATGTTGTAGCGTGCCGCGGCGACCTGCGCCGCGGCAGGCAGGATGAGCGCGCTAGAAGTCAATGACCTGTCCAACTCCGGCCGCGCGCGCCTTCTCGAGTATATGGTGAGCGGAGGCAAGATCTTGCGGCGCGATGCCGAGCGATTTGTAGAGCGTCACGTCGAGGGGCGAGGTTCGACCCACTTTCGAGCCGTTTGCAACTTCGCCGATCTCTCCCAAAATGTGATCGGCATTGATGGCGCCGGACTTCAGCGCGCGCAAATATTCGCCGCCCTCATTGATGGTGGACTCCCGGCGGTCGACGAAGAATCGTGCCTTCACGACGGCCGGCGTGTCGATTTCCGCAGCCGCCGCAATGCTCGAGCCGACCACGTTCAGATGCGTCCCCGGCGTCAGCCAATCGCCCTGTAATATGGGCTCGCGCGCCTTGGTGGTCGTGCAGACGATGTCGGCACCGGCGATCGCTTCGCGCACCGTCGGCGAAGTTTCAATGGCGATTCGGTGTCTTGCGCCTTCTGTCTCGGCGAACGCTCTGGCCTTGTCCCGGTTGCGGGCCCAAACTCGAATCCGCCGCAGCGCGCGCACGCTGAGCATGGCCTCGAGGTGACTACGGGCTTGCTCGCCCGCGCCCAGCAGCGCCAAATCGCCGGCTTCCGGCCGCGCCAGCAGCCGCGTGGCCAATCCGCTCGCGGCGGCGGTGCGAATGGCGGTGATTTCCGCCGCATCGAGCAGCGCGACAGGCTGACCGTGATCGGCTTCGAACAGCAGCACCAACCCCAAATGCGATGAATATTGCGGCGGCTTGTTGCGCGGAATCAAACTGACGAGCTTGACTCCGAAACATTCCGGGTCGGCGAGATACCCCGGCATCATTCCCATCATGCCGCGATCGCCGGGCATCACCAAGATCGAACGCAGCGGCAGCGCGACGCGCCCCTCCGAGACTGCGATCATGGTCCGCTGCATCAGCTCGATGCACTCTGCCATCGGCAACAGTTTGCGCACCTCGGCGCCGCGCAAAATGCGAATTTCCATCAGGACTGAGCGTTCCGCGTGCGCAGTCCGAAGGAATCACGCAGCCCTTTCATCGCCGCTATGAAGGACTCGACGTCATCGTCGTTATTGTAGAAATGAAAACTGGCGCGCACATTGTCGTCGCGATACGACGTCACGATGTCCTGCTTCATCAACTCGGCCGAAAGCCCCGCGCTGTTGCGCGAGGGTACGGCAACCGTGGCGCCGCGGCGCTCGTCCTCGGCGGGCGTGATGCTCGGCCAGCCGATCTCCTCGAGCCTTTGCATGCAGCGCCGCGTCAGCGCGTAATTGCGCTTTTCAATCGCCTGCGTGCCGATCTTCAGCAGCATCTTGAGGCCCGCCTCGGCGGCGTAACAGTTGACCACGGGCGGGGTGCCCGCTTCGAATCGGCGCGCATTCGGCGCCGGCCGATTGGCGGTGATATCCATGGCGGCAATTTCCGCCTGTGCAAACCAGCCGCTGTTGGTCGGCACCAGGGATTGCACACAGGATTCTTTCGCATAGAAAAATCCGATTCCCGCCGTACCCAATAAATACTTGAGCATGCCTCCGGCCGCGAAGTCGACATCCAGGGCTTTGACGTCGATATCGAGCGATCCTACCGACTGATAGCAGTCCAGCAACACTTTCGCGCCCTTCGCCCGCGCGAGACGCACGATCGCGGGAATGTCCAGTTTGGCGCCGTTGCGAAAACAGACGTGGGTGATGGCAACCAGCTGGGTTTGCTCATCGATCGCCTTTTCGAACATCTCAGCCGGAATATAGCCGTCCGCAGCGCGCGGCACGTGAACGACGCGCGCACCGCGCGGCTCTTGCGCGTGCCAGATCTGCGCATTGGTGGGAAATTCAAAGTCGCTGACCACGACCTTGTTGCGCGGACCGGTAAATCGCAAGGCACTCGCCAACGCATTCAACCCGGCCGATACGGACGCAGTGACCGCGATCTCGTCGGGTGCGGCGTTCAAGAGCGTCGCCGTCAGCTTGCGTACCGACTCATTCTTCGTCACCCAAACGTCCCAGTTCGCGCCCACCAGCAGCCGATCTTCCATGTAAGCATCGAATGCGGCCCGCACTTCATTCGCGAGTGCACAGTAGGAACCGCTGTTAAGATAGGTCTTTCGCTGCAGAACCGGAAATTCCTTGCGTAGTGCCTCGAAGTTCTGTTCCATGTTCCGATCCTGTCGCAAAAATCCTTATCGACGAATTATATGCACAGTCATATAAACATGCAATTATACGGCCGCTGCGCGCGGCCGCGGCGCGCTCGTCACGAGGACTTGATTTGCTCGAGGAAGTGAAACCGGTTGGCATGGCGCAGATTGCTGCGGCTCGAGATCGAGTCGCCCCCTTGAGCGTGATTTCACCGCTGGTTGGTTGCGATATCGCGCCGCAAGGCAAGACCATTCGATTGAAGCTGGAAAATCTTCAGCCGATCGGTTCATTCAAGATTCGGCCCATCGGCAATGCGGTCCTGAGCAAGCGGCGCGACGATTTGAACGCCGGTATTTACACCACCAGCTCGGGCAACAGCGCGCTCGGCGTTGCATGGATGGCCCGCCGGCTCGGCATCAGCGCCACCGCCGTGGTACCGGCGAACGCGCCGCAGGCGAAGCTGGAAAAGCTGCGGCGCTTGGGCGCACGCATCGACATGCGCGCCAACGATGTTTGGTGGCGCGCCATCGAAACCGGTGCGCTCGAGGATCAGCAAGGCGTTTACATTGACGCGGTGCGAGACCCTGCTTCGCTGGCCGGGGATGCAACCATCGGCGCCGAAATCCTCTCGCAGTGGCCCGATGTCGAAGCGATCCTGATTCCCTTCGGCGGGGGTGGGCTCGCGTGCGGAATCGCGTGCGCGGTGCGCGCCATCAGACCGGGCGTGAAGATAATTGCTTGTGAGCTGTCGAGCGCGCATCCCTTGAAGTCCGCCTTCGACGCGGGCGCCCCAATCCAGACGTCGCATGAGCCCGGCTTCGTCAGCGGTGTGGGTTTCGGCTCGGTGCTGCCTGAGATGTGGCCGCTCGCGAGATCCATGATCGATGAGGTGATCACCGTGCCGCTCACGCAAGTGGCTCAAGCCGTCAAACTCTTGGCAGAAAACAACCGCATCGTGTCAGAAGGTGCAGGGGCGATATCGGTGGCCGCCGCGCTGTCGGCGCAGTACTCAGAGAGCAAGGTTTGCGCCGTTGTCTCGGGCGGCAATATCGACGGCGAAATGCTCGCGAGCATTCTGCAGGGACGCACGCCCGGCTAGAGGCACCTGTGAGGAAGGCCCCTAGGCATCGATCTTCAGTGCGCTCTGCAAGGCTGCGGCGCCGGCGCGGCGGGCCTTCATGAAAAAATACCCGACAGAAAGCAGCAGCAGCCACGGAACGCCGACGATCCATGAGATCCGCCAGGTCTCCTTGTCCAGCCCCATCGTGACCAACACCGAGCACAACAGCAGCAATCCGATGATTTGCACCACCGGAAATCCGGGCGTGCGCACCGGCAAGTCCGCCAACTTATGCCTGCGGCGAAAGCTCAGGTGGCTCAACAAAATGACGATCCAGACAATCATGGCATCGAACAGCGCCACGCCGAACAAGTAGTTGTACGCCAGGGGTGTCAGTTTCGACAGCCCCGCGGCCGACAGAATGCAGGCGCCCGACACCAGGATGGCTGTGATCGGCGTGCCGTTCTTGCCGAGCTTCCCTAAGAATTGCGGCGCGAATCCGCCGCGCGACAGCGAAAACAACATGCGCGAGCACAGATAGACATTGGTGTTCATGCTCGACAGTGCGGCACTCAAGACGACGAAATTCATGATTCCGGCGGCATGGCGAATTCCAGTATGCGCGAATACCCGCACGAAAGGACTTTGAGTCACCACCGTTGCACCCGTTTCGGTCCAGGGCACAAAGGTGACCACGATCGTAAGCGCGAGTATGTAGAACAGAAACAGCCTCAACGCCATGGTGCGCAGTGCCGCAGGTATGGAGCGCACCGGGTCCTTGGCCTCGCCGGAGGTGACGGCAATCACCTCGATTCCGTTGAACGATAGAATCCCCACGATGACTGCCATCCAGACGCCGCCGAATCCGTGCGGCATGAAGCCACCCGGCAGACCAGTGAGATTGTGAAAACCCACCGGCTCGGTCCAAAGCCCAAAAATGGTTGCGGTGCCCAGGATGATGAAGATCACAATGGCCACTACTTTGATCAGCGCGAACCAATACTCGATGGTCCCAAAATTGTGGACGGACCGGGAATTGAAGTAGAGCAGCACGAACGCAAAGCCAAGTGACCACAACCATACCGGCGTGCCGGGAAAGTAGAAGGTCATGTAGACTCCTGCCGCCACCGCCTCCGCTCCAACGGCGATGACCTGCGCCATCCAATAGGAGTAACGGGTCACGAATCCCGCCCAGGGATTCAAGTAGATCTCGGCGTAGGTGCCGAACGAGCCGGCCGTCGGATGCATCACCGCCATCTCTGACAGGCTGAAGACGATGGCCACCGCCGCGATCGCCGCAATCGCGTAACTCAGGATCACGGCCGGACCCGCGTAGCCGATCGCAAGGCCGCTGCCCATGAACAGGCCCGTGCCGATCGCACCCCCCAAACCGATCATGATGAGCTGCGAGCGGCTTAAGTCTTTGTGAAGCCCGGCCTCGCGGCTGGCGATTGCGGATGCGTCCAATCGCTTCCTCGCTTACGGTGTCATATTCGAACCCAAATGCAGTCTAGCAGGTGGAAGCTACGGCGCGCTCGCGCCGTCCCAACACCCGCGGTAGCATCCGGCGTCGTGATGTTGATCGCTTCGAGTTCCCGTCAGGAAGCTTACCCTTCCGGCCGATCGCCACACCAACCGCTCATCATCACTGCGCCGAGGTTACGCCGCTTGATTGCGGCCAGATTTTTTCGCCAGTTGCAGCTGTTGCTGCGCTTTTTCCAAAAGCCCCGAAGGGCTGTCCGAGGCACCGGGGATGGCGGCGCACACGCCCACGCTGATGCTTATGTAGCGCAGCACGGCCGAGCGCGGGTGATGAATACGCATATCGCGCACCCTCTCCGCCATGAGATGGCCAACCTTCAATGCCTGCTCCTGGGTAAGACCCGGCGCGAACGCAATCAAGCTGCCGCCATCGATGCGTGCGGTCACATCGCTCGAGCGGCGCAGGCACCCGGACACCACATGCGCCACGCGGCGAATGGTCGAATCGCCCGCGCCCCGCCCGAACGTGTTGTTGTAAAGATCCAATGCATCGATGTCCACGGCAAAGACGGCGATACTGCGTTGCTCGCGATGTGCCACCGCCCAGTCGCGTTTCAACAATTCTTCCAAATACGCCAGCGTGAACAGGCCGGTCAGCCGGTCGTCGCGGATGGCCATGGCCGTCGGCTGGTGCGCGCCGCTCAAGGTGTCCTTGGCTACTCTGGGGTCGATGCGCAGGCGCTCTCCGGCGTCGCGATGATGCCCCGCAAAATGCGTTACGCAACCGTCCGGATGACGCAGCGCCATCACCGTCATTTCATTCCAAAACAACGTGCCGTCCTTGCGGTAGTTGCGCAGCAGCACGCGGCAGGTTTCCCCTCGGCTCAAGGCATCGCGCAAGCGGTGGCGTCCGTCCTGCTCGCGATCGTCGGCCTGCAGCAGGCGTAGATTGCGTCCTATGAGTTCCGTGGCGGAATAGCCCGTCAAAGTCTGAAAGGCGGGATTGGCATAGATCACGGGGTGATCGGTGGCCTGGGCATCGACCAACACGACACCCTCAGGCGAGGACTCGACCAGGCGTCGATACATGTCGGGGTCAAACCCGGTCATGACTCCCCTCCGTCAGCACCAGCGGGGGTGTTGCCGAAAGATTTGCGATCAACGTCACGGTTTGCTGCCACTGCCGGTCCGCTCCAAGATTCTCCGGGGCCTCACCGCGTGCCCTCATCCGTACCACCCGAGCCTGCGAGGCCGGCGAGCCTGGTTCCGGCCCGAAGTGGTCGAGCACCGACTTTACCGCTTGTCTATCGTTACAAATGGGGAGGACGTCGCAACCTGCAGCAAATGCCAGCTCGGCGCGCTCAATGACACCCCCAAAAGCCGCCGCGCCGGCCATCGTCAGGTCATCCGCGAACACGCAGCCGTGGAACTTGAGGTCACCGCGCAGGACGCCGCTGATCCAGCTCTTCGAGAGGCTGGCCGGCAAGGCGTCGATGGCCGGAAACACCACGTGGGCCCCCATGACCCCCGGCAAATTGTTCTCGATCAACAGCCGATAGGGGCGGATATCCCCCTCCAAATCGACGAAATTACGCCGGTCCACGGGCAGCGCCACATGCGAGTCGGCAATCACCGCACCGTGGCCCGGAAAATGCTTGGCGACGGCGGCCATGCCCGCCTCGCGCATGCCGGACATGTAGGCCACGGCCAGGGCCGCGACGCTGTCCGGGTCCCCGTGAAAGGCCCGATCGCCGATGATCTCGCTGACGCCGTAATCGAGGTCGACGCAGGGCGCAAAGCTGAAATCCACGCCCACCGCGCGCAGCTCGCTAGCCATCAGCCAGCCGACGGATTGAGCCAGGGCCAACCCCTCGCGGCGATCCTCGTCGTATCGCCGACCCAAAGCCCGTGCCGCCGGCAATCTCGTAAACCCCTCACGGAAGCGCTGTACGCGTCCGCCTTCATGGTCCACGGCGATCAACAGATGCGGACTTCGCACGCCGCGGATGGCGTCCGTCAATGCATGGAGCTGGGCCACGTCGCGGTAGTTGCGGCTGAACAAAATGACGCTGCCTACCAAAGGATGCGACAGCACTCGGACATCCTCGGGCGTCAGCTCCGTGCCGTCGATATCGATCATGAGCGGACCCAGGCTCAAGGGGGCCTCTCGAACACTGCGATCGATTCAACGTGCGTCGTATGCGGAAACATGTCCATTACCCCCGCTGCGCTCAGCGTGAAACCGTGTTCGGCGACCAAGATCCCCGCATCCCGCGCCAAACTGCCTGGATGACAGGAAATATACACGACCCGCCGGGGGCGCCAATGGCCCATGCGAGTCAACAGCTCCGCAGCGCCGGCACGCGGCGGATCGAGCAGCACCAGATCGTAGCGCTCGTCCGCCCACGCCTCAAAACTCTTCGGTTCGAACAAGTTCTGCACCGCGAACCGCGCATTGCCGATGCCGTTACGCGCCGCATTGGCGAGTGCCTTGGATACCAGCAACGCATCGCCTTCCACGCCCATCACCTGCCGGGCCCGGCGTGCCAGCGGCAGCGTGAAATTACCCAGACCGCAGAACAAATCGAGCACGGCATCGCCGGCTTCGGGCCGCAAGAGAGCGATCGCCGCATCGACCATCGAGGCGTTGATGTCGCGGTTTACCTGGATGAAATCGACGGGTCCGAATTCAATCACGACGCTGCCGCCATCCACCGCGTAATTCAGCGGCGCATAGTCCGCGCTCACCGGCCGCACGGTCTCGAGCCCACCAACTTGCAGGAAAATCTGCAGGCCATGCGCGGAGCCGAAGGCCGAGATCTTCTCGAGGTCGGCGGCGCCCGGCGCCTGCAGCACGCGAAAAACCAATGCCGTGGCGTGATCGCCTGCCGCGACTTCCACTTGCGGGATTTTCTCCCGAATGTCGAGCGTTTCGGCCAGCGCCGCAAGTTCCGCAGGCAGCGTGGCGAGCGGCGCCAGCAATACCTCACAGCGCTTTATGTCTGCAATGTACGGCTTTTCGCGCTCGCGAAAGCCCGCCAGCACACGGCCCTTCTTGTGTACATACTTGATGCCCAAGCGGGCACGGCGGCGGTAGGCCCAGTTGGGCCCTTGCAACGGCGGCAGTACCCGCGCGGGTTGAACATTGCCGATGCGCTGCAGATTCTCCAGCAATTGATGTTCTTTGGCGGCGAGTTGAGCAGCAGCGGACAGATGCTGCAGCGTGCACCCCCCGCAAACGCCGAAATGCGCGCAGCGCGGGACCACCCGATCCGGCGAGGCAATCAGAACATCAACCAAGCCCGCTTCGTCCATCTGCCGGCGCCGCTTGATCACTCGAAAGCGCGCACGTTCCCCCGGCAGCGCGCCCTCGATGAACACCGCCTTGCCGTCCACCCGCGCGACCCCGCGGCCATCATGCGCAAGATCGACGATGTCGGCCTCCTGAACCGCGCTTGAGTCTAAGTCTCGCGCCACGCTGCCGAAAATTCTTTGAGATGCGCGGCACTCGACTCGGCCAGCAATTTACGCACTCGCGCGAGCTCGTGCGCATGGCCGTTCGCGTCCAGGCGTCCGCGTATGAGTTCGAATCGCAGATAAATGAGGTAGGTATTCAGCACGTCGGTTTCGCAGTAGTCGCGGATGCGGCTCAATCCGCCCTCGAGGTAGGCCGGCCAGACATCGGCGCCGTGCATGCCTAATTTCCCGGGAAAACCGAGCAAGGACGCGATGTCCTGCAGGCTGGCGCGGCCGCGGCCTTGAAATCCGGACAAGATATCCATGAGATCCATGTGCCGCCAATGAAAACGGCTCAAGTAATTGCTGTATCTGAAGCTCTGATCGGAATCCCCCATCTCCCAGTAACGGGCTGCCGGTACGCTGTGCAAGAGACTGCGATAGTGCAATACCGGGAGGTCGAAACCCGCGCCGTTCCAGGAAACCAGGTCCGGCGTGTACTTCTCCAAGCCATCGAAGAAACGCTCGATCAGATCCTTCTCCGACGAGGTTTCATCCCCGAGGCTCCACACTTTCAAGGATTCGCGCGAACGCATGACCACCGAGATGGCAACGACGCGCTGCTGCTCATGCGACAGAAATTCGCTGCCGGTCTCTTGCCGGCGTTTCGTAAACATGATCTGCGCCACGTGCTCATCGGACAGGTCGCTCAAATCATAGAGACGCCGGCCGAGATCGGTATCCGGCACGGTTTCAATATCGAACACCAACGTGTTCAAGCGGCCTCGCGCCGCATGAGAATCGCAACTGCGACCACCAGGCCGGCTTCATCGGTCAGCGTCACGTGGCCCTCGCCGATGCCGAGTCCATCGCGAACCTTGGCGCCGCGTGCCGAGTATACGACCTCGGGCTTTCCCCAGGAGTTTTGCACGATGCCGACGTCACGAATCCATACGCCGTGCGCGAAGCCCGTGCCCATGCCCTTGACGATGGCTTCCTTGGCTGCAAAGCGCATGGCAAGAAATCGCACGGGTCGCGCGGTGCGCTCCAACTGCGCTCGTTCCTCGGGCAACAGCAGATGCCTGACGAAACGCTCGCCGTGTTTTTGATACACCCGTTCGACGCGATCAACCTGCAGAACATCGATACCGATGCCGAAAATCATGGGATCCTGGATCCCGTTCGCGCCCGGCGCATCAGTGACTTCATATCGCCGACAGCCTTGGCCAACCCATCGATGATGGAGCGCGCGACAATCGAATGGCCGATGTTCAGTTCGATGATTTCCGGTATCGCGGCAATCGGCTCGACATTGTGATAGTTGAGGCCGTGACCTGCGTTGACCGTCAGACCCAGCGAGGCGGCCAGTTTTGCCGCGGTGCGCAGGCGTTCGAATTCGCGCGCACGCCCACCGCCGGCCGCATCGGCATAGGCGCCGGTGTGCAGCTCGATGACGGCAGCGCCGACGCGCCGGGCCGCCTCGATCTGCGCCTGATCCGGATCGATGAACAACGACACGCGGACACCGGCGCCGGCCAGCGCCGCCACGGCGTCCCGCACCCGCGCGCTTTGGCCGAGGACGTCCAATCCGCCCTCGGTCGTCACCTCCTGGCGGGACTCCGGCACCAAACACGCATCCTGCGGCCGCACGCCGAGCGCGATTCGGACCATTTCGTCGGTCACCGCCATTTCCAGATTCATGCGCGTCTGCAGCGCCTGGCGCATGGCAACCACATCCCGGTCCTGGATATGGCGCCGATCCTCGCGCAGGTGCAGCGTAATGCTGTCGGCGCCGGCCTCCTCGGCGACCAGTGCCGCATACAGCGGGTCGGGATAGCGCGCGCGGCGTGCCTGGCGCAGCGTGGCCACGTGATCGATGTTCACACCCAGCGCGATGTTCGAATGAAGCACAGGCTCGCTCACGAACCCTCCTGACGCAGCGGCTCGCGATGACGCAATGCCAGCATGACCTCACGCGACTTCAAGGAGCGGCCATCCAAGCAGACATCGATGGCGGCGCGCAACACCCGTTTGGCGTCGCGCAGCGAGCGAGCGTCCTCGAAGCTCTCGGCCTGCAAATCCGCCAGCGAGCGCCCATAAACCGCACCGGGCGCCTCCGCGACGCAGAGCTGCGGCCCGCTCTGCAGCGCGAATCGATAGTACTTATCCTGTTCCACCGGCAGCCCATCGCCGGTCTGCGTCAATTCCAATCCATAGCCCAGCTCATTCAACAATCGCTTTTCAAATCGTCGCAGGGTGGGCTCTTCGACTTCGCCGCCGCATAGCGCCTGCATGCAGGAGGCATATGAGAAAAAAATCTCCGGGTGCGGATCGCGGCGCTCGGTGAGCTTCAAGAGCAGCTCATTCAAATAGAAGCCGCTCATGAGACGCTCGGGTTTCAAGCTGGTCATCATGCCGTCGGTTTCGGCGGTCACAAGCTGACACGCCTCCGATGTGCCGGACCAGGAGACCAGCAAACGTTGAAAAGGCCGCAATACGCCTTTGAGCGCCGATTTCGGCCCGTTGGCGCCGCGCGCGAACAGCGTCAGCCGTCCATGCTCGCTGGTGAATACCTCGACGATGCGGCTGGTGTCCCGATAGGCGTATTGGTGCAATACATAGGCTGGAGCCAGCCATACGCGCCGCCCGGCTGGCCGGCCCGCGCTCTTCACAACGTGTCGTACCCAAATTGGCGCAATGCCATTTCGCTGTCGGCCCAATTTTCCTTGACCTTGACCCAAAGCTCCAGATGCACCGAGCGCTGCCACAAGTCGTTGAGCTCAATGCGCGCCAGCCGGCCGATTTCCTTCAGACGCTCGCCGCCCTGGCCGATCACGATGGCCTTTTGCCCGGCGCGTTCGACCCAAATGACCGCGTTGATCATGATTCGATTGTCTTCATCCGCAAAACGCTCGATTTGCACGTTGATGCCATAAGGCAGCTCCTCGCGCAGCTTCAAGGTCAGCTTTTCGCGCACGATCTCGGCGGCATGAAACGGCTCATCGCGATCGGTCACGACATCCAGGGCGAACAGCGGCGGCGATATCGGCAGCCGGGCCCCGACCAGATCAACCAACCGGTTGAGATTATCCGACTGCAGCGCCGAAATGGGAATGATTTCCGAGGCCGGCACGCGCTGCGTCATCTCCTCCAGGAAAGGCAACATCTGATCCTTGGGGAACACCCGGTCGACCTTGTTGACGACCAGGAACAGCGGTTGCTTCAAGCCGCGCACCCGCTCCCACACCCACAGGTCCTCGTCGGTGAATTGCATCGCTTCGATCACGAACAGGATGACATCGGCATCTTGAGAGGATGAGATGGCCACGCGATTCATATACTGATTCATGACGCGGCGCGTGGATTCGTGCAGGCCCGGCGTGTCAACCAGCACCAGTTGAGCATGGGGTCGGTTGACCAGTCCTAGTATTCGGTGCCGGGTGGTTTGCGGCTTGGCGGTAACGATCGTCACCTTGCGGCCGACCAGCGCATTCACCAGGGTGGATTTGCCGACATTGGGCCGGCCCACAATGGCGACGTGACCGGCGCGAAATTCAGGGTCGCTCATACGTGCTCACGAATTTCGGCGGGTAGAAGGTCAATGACTTTCGCCGCGGCCAACTGCTCGGCGCGGCGGCGGCTGGCGCCCTCGCCCACAGCCGCGACTCCGAATACGGGAACGTCGCACGTGACGGTAAAGGATTGCGCATGCGGATCACCCCCAACGGCGGTCAAGGTGTAGGTGGGCAAGGCGAGGCCGCGTGCCTGCAACACTTCCTGCAGTCGAGTCTTGGGGTCCTTCAACGCGTCGGCGGCAGGCAATTCCGACATTCTTGGACCCAGGATTCGCGCGACCGCCGCCGCTGCGGCGTCGAAGCCCGAATCGAGGAATATGGCGCCAAAAATAGCCTCGAGCGCATCCGCCAAAATGGATGCTCTGCGGAAACCGCCTGATTTCAGTTCGCCCTGCCCCAGGCGCAGGAATTCTCCCAGGCCTAGATCGCCGGCGATCTGCGCCAGGGTATCTCCGCTCACCAGCGAAGCGCGCAACCGGGACAGAGCGCCTTCGTCCGCGAGCGGGTGCGCATCGAAGAGCAGGCGCGCGACAGCGCAGTTGAGAATCGAATCACCCAGAAATTCCAGCCTCTCGTTATGCTCGGCGCCGGCACTGCGGTGGGTAACCGCCGTATGACACAGCGCGGGCGTGGTAAAGACATGGCCGAACGTACGTTCGACCCAACTGCAGAGGTCGTCCGGTTTGCGCAGCGGAATCACCGCACCTTCACTGTCTTGTCGAAATGCACACTGAGCGACACGTTCGCCACGTACGGTACGGTGTCGTCGTAAACCACGTGCATTTCAACACCGTCAGCGTCCTTGGTGATCTCGATATCCTTCACGGTGACGATGCTCGGGTCTTCGATGTTGAAGTGCCGGTCGATCAGATTGCGGATCGCCGCCGGGTCGGGGTTGTCGCCCTTGACCTCGCTCGCCACGGACTCCATGGTGCGCGCGATTTTCATGTAATTCAGGTAAACGGGAGTCAGGCGCACGCCGGCGTAGACGACCACGCCTGCCAAAGCGAGAATGCAAAGCAATCCAATGAATGTCATGCCGTGCTGGTGCTTTTGCATAAAATCCTCCCTAAAAAGAGCCCTATTCAATCTTATTCCCGACCCTTCTCCAGAGAGGTCCGTCACGAGTATCAAGATTAAGCCAAATACGGACCGCTTTACCGACCAGATTCTGCTCCGGAACGAATCCCGGCGCATCAGGCTCATCGAGCCAACGGCTGTCCTTGCTGTTGTTCCGGTTATCGCCCATGAAGAAATAATGGCCCGCGGGGACCACCCATTCGCCCGTTTTGACGCTGCCATTGGCAAACATGATTTGATGGCGCTTGGCCTCCAGTTGCTCGAAAGCCGTCGGCACGCCCGTGTAGTTCCATAAATCCTGCTTCGGTCCCGCATAGATCGGACCGCGCGACTGCGGCATGGGCTTATCGTTGACGTAGAGCTGATTGTTTTCATCGACCCGGATGCGATCTCCCGGCAGGCCGACCAGGCGCTTGATGTAGTTGATTTTCGGGTTCGGGGGCAGGCGGAACACGATCACATCGCCCCGCTGCGGCGTGCCCGTGGCGATAACCAGCGTGTTGGCGACCGGCAGCCGCAGGCCGTAAGAATACTTGCTGACGAAAATGAAATCGCCGTCGAACAAGGTCGGCATCATGGAATCCGAGGGGATGCGGAAGGGCTCGAACAGGAAGGAGCGGATGACCAGCACCAGGATGATGACCGGAAAGAACGAACGCGCATACTCGACGGCGATCGGTTCGCGCACTCGCTCCGCCGGCGTGCCCGCCGATACGGCAGCCAGCCTGCGGCGGCGTGCGAAGAAGATCTGATCCGCCGCCCAAATGATCCCGGAAACCGCGCCGACGATCACCAGCATGAGACTGAAATCGACGGCCTCGTACTTGAAGAGCCGCCATAGCATGCCTAAGGAAAGCCCCACCAGCGCATAGCCTGCCAATTTCGGCAGCATGGGTTCCTCCGCGCTCGACGCACCGGGGTCCCGCTTCGGCCTGAAGAACCAGCCGTCGATCAGAATCACCAGAACGCAGACGGCGCCTGCGCACAGAAGCGCTATGAAAATACCATCGCCATCATTCACGAAATTCCTCCATTGTTCAAAACCGTAGGTACGATCAATTGGCCTTCTTTCCCACCTGCAACACCGCGAGAAAAGCCTCTTGCGGGATCTCGACCTGGCCGACCTGCTTCATGCGTTTCTTGCCGGCCTTCTGCTTCTCGAGCAGCTTGCGCTTGCGCGTGATGTCGCCGCCGTAGCATTTGGCCAACACGTTCTTGCGCATCGCCTTGACGCTGGCGCGCGCGATGATGTGGCTGCCGATGGCTGCCTGCACGGCAATGTCGAACATTTGCCGCGGTATCAGCTCCTGCATCTTGTCGACCAGTTCCCGGCCGCGGTTGTAGGAGTTGTCGCGATGCACGATCAGGGACAGCGCATCGACCGGATCGCCATTGATCAAGACATCGAGCTTGACCAGAGGCGCCGCCTGAAAATGGCTGAATTCGTAGTCAAACGAAGCATAGCCGCGGCTCGAGGACTTCAGCCGATCGAAGAAATCGAGCACGATTTCGGCCAGCGGCAACTCGTACTCCAGCGACACCTGACTGCCCAGGAACAGCATCTTTTTCTGCACACCGCGCTTCTCGCTGCACAGCGCCAGCACCGCACCCACATGATCGGGAGGCACCAGAATATTGGCGATGATGATGGGTTCGCGAAGCTCCGATACTCGATCCTGGGCCGGCAATTTCGATGGATTGTCGATATTGATGACCGATCCGTCGGTGAGCAGGACTTCGTAAACGACCGTGGGTGCACTGGTGATCAAATTCAGGCCGTATTCGCGTTCCAGGCGCTCCTGCACGATATCCATGTGCAGCAGGCCTAGGAACCCGCAGCGAAATCCAAACCCCAATGCGGTGGAAACCTCCGGCTCATAGTGCAGGGCAGAGTCGTTGAGTTTCAACTTCTTGAGAGCATCGCGGAATTGTTCGTAATCATCGGAACTCACGGGGAACAATCCGGCAAACACCCGCGGCTGCACTTGTTTGAAACCGGCGAGCGGCTCCTTGGCTGGGTTCTTTTCCAGCGTGATCGTGTCGCCCACCGGAGCCCCATCGATCTCTCTGATTCCGGCAATGACGAATCCCACCTCGCCGGTTTCCAGCGATTCTCGGGTAACCGGTTTGGGCGAGAAGCGGCCGAGCTTGTCGATCTGGTGGCTACGGCCGGTCGACATCACCCTGATTTTTTCCCCGGTGCGCAGCGCCCCGTTCATGACCCGGACCAAGGAGACCACGCCGACGTAGTTGTCGAACCAGGAATCGATGATCAACGCCTGCAAGGGGCCGTCGGGATCGCCTTTGGGCGCCGGAATGCGCTTGACCAATTGCTCCAGCAATTCAGGAACACCGAGACCGGTCTTGGCACTGACCAAAGCCGCGTCCTGCGCCGGGATGCCGATGATCTCTTCGATTTCATGAATGACCTTGGCAGGATCGGCAGACGGCAGATCGATCTTGTTGATGACCGGCAGCACCTCCAATCCCTGCTCCAGCGCGGTGTAGCAGTTGGCGACGCTCTGGGCCTCCACGCCCTGAGCGGCATCGACCACCAGCAGCGCTCCCTCGCAGGCCGCGAGCGAGCGCGAGACCTCATAGGAAAAATCCACGTGCCCCGGGGTGTCGATGAAATTGAGCTGGTACAACTCGCCGGTGATGGATTTGAAACCCAGCGTCACGCTCTGCGCCTTGATGGTTATGCCGCGCTCGCGTTCCAGATCCATGGTATCGAGAACCTGGGCCTGCATCTCGCGCGCATCGAGGCCGCCGCATTCCTGAATGAAGCGATCGGCCAATGTCGATTTGCCGTGGTCAACATGCGCGATAATGGAAAAATTGCGGATATTCTTCATCGAGGCCTGGGTTTGGGCAAACCAGGCATTATACCGGTCGGCGGTGAAAGCTGAGGGTCTTATCTACCTCTTCCGGGTCCAGGCAGCCATGACAAACCAATTCTCCCGCGAAGAGCAGTACGGGGATCTTGTGGCCGTAGCGCGCCCGGGTGTCGGGCTGAAGATCGACGTCGATGACATCGACGGGTATGCCGCGCGCCGCCGGCAAGGCAGCCAGGTCGCTCAGCATCTCCTCGCAAAGGCCGCACCCAGGACGCGAGTACAGCAAGAATCGCTTGGGTTGGGGCCTGGTCAGACGGGCCAGTCCTCTAGTGTCGAGGCGGCTCGCCGCTGCTATAGATTTTCACCGAGTGCGCGATGAATTCCACCGTTTGCGCGGGAACCTCGCCAACCGCCGTGACTTGGTGGCCCTGCACGATGGTGGAGAAGGCATACCCGGAGCCCACGCGAGCCAATCCTTGCACGGGAGCCTCGGGCCGGGCGTCGGGCGAGGCGGCGGACGCCGGCGCAGTTGTCGATTGCTCCTCGACGAACACCGACACGGTCGCCAGTCCATCGGAATAGACCAAATGACTCGCCGGCGCCGAGGCGCCTCCCAGCGTTTGTGCGCCCTGTACCGTCAAACGAAATCCCGGGGGCAATTGGCTGGCGCGATAGGCGCCGAGCGCCGCAGGTGCGCTCTCGGCGGACGGTCCCTGACGCACCCAGCGCATTCCCTCGGTGCGCACAGTGGGTGCCAGGTCGGCATCCGGAATGTTCTCCGGCATATCGAGGCGCGCAAAGAATATCTGCTCGATGACCTGGCCGCGTGAATCGCACAGTTGCGTTTTCAGCGGCATCGCCGACTTCTCATCGAGCCACAGGCGGTAGCCAAACCGGAACTGATCTTTGGGGTTCACGGCGATCACCCGCGCGGGGCGACCGAGAATATGGGTCGCCGGCAAGGCTTCGATGCGATAGGAATCGTTCACCGAGGCGTCAAATTGCGGCAGCGAACCCAAAAAAGGTCCTCTTTCCTGCCGCTGCTCGACCAGAACCGTATGCTGATCGGGCAAGTAGCAGGTCAACTCGCCGTTGGCGCGCACAAATTCACGCCCGGAGCCATCCAGCGACTGCAGCCGTTCGGTCACGCGACCCGCCCGCACCCGGTGGACAATGCGCATGGTCTCGAGTCGACCCTCGCTCAGGTGAAAAAACGTGCCGTCGTAGTTGCGCGTCGCCAGAGCCTTGTTCATCTTCTCCAGCCATTCGCGCGGATCATCGGCGCCGCGAGCTTGCGGCAGCGTCGCCAGCAGCGCGCCGACCATGGCGCAGGGAACCAGCCAATTGGCGCAGCTTTGCCGGGATCCCGTCATGGAGCGACGCGCACATCCGGTGTCAATGAGGGTTGCACCACCCCTTGAATGGGCGCCGGCTGCAGCTCATCGTCTTCGATGAGCAAGTCCGCCAAGACGCTGCGCTGGCCCAGGCCGGAGGAGTACTTGCTGTGCGCAAAGACATAGTTGGTCAATCGGCCGGACGACAGCGCCGGCGGCACATCCGCGGATCTCGCGGGTACCGTGTAAGAGAGCGCTTCGCGTGCCCCACCCCCACCCTGAACGGAGGCGTTTTGTGCCGCAACAATGCTCTGCGGAACTTCGGCATTCAGTGCCGTCGGCGCAGAAGCCACGCGCAAGCCGGGAGAAATCGCGCGTTGTTGCAGAGCAACGATTGCGACCGTCGCCACACCCGCGGCCACCGTGACCCCTGCGAGAGGCCGCCACCAGCGAGTGGCGCGAGCTTGATGCGCGTGCCCCGGCACTTGGACCGGTTCGCCGTCAATCGCCAGATTGACGCGCGAGGCGAAACCTCCGGTCAATATTGGGGAACCGGCGCCGCGCAGCGCCTCGCCGATCAACGCATATCGCCCAAAGCTTTCACGCAACTCGCCATCGCGGGTCAGGCGCTTCAACAGCAGTTCGGTTTCCGTGTTGGGCAGTTCTCCATCGAGAAATGCCGAGACTTGTTCACGAATTTGTTCGCTCATGTGTCCTCTGGCCTTCCTAAGCCGCCATCAAAAATCGGTCGTAGCTTTTTGTCAATCGCCTCTCGCGCTCTGAAGATTCGCGAGCGCACCGTGCCCACGGGACAGTCCATCGTCTGGGCGATATCCTCATAACTCAATCCTTCCAGCTCTCGCAGCACGATTGCGGTGCGCAGATCCTCCGGCAAGTTCTCGATCGCCCGGTTCACCGTTTCGCGAATCTCATCGGTGAGCAACAGGCCTTCAGGCGTCTCGGATTCGGCCAGGCGGGCGTGCAAATCGTATTGCTCGGGGTCTTGCAAATCGAGGTCGTAGTCCATGGGGCGCCGCTTGGTCGCCACCAGGGCATTCTTCGCGGTATTGATCGCGATCCTGTAGAGCCAGGTGTAGAACGCACTATCGCCGCGAAACGACTGCAGCGCACGGAATGCCTTGACGAAAGCTTCCTGTGCGATGTCTTCAGCCTCAGTTGCATCGTGCACGTAACGCATGATCAGCTTCAGCACCTTGTGCTGGTATCGCAGGACCAATAAATCGAACGCCGCGCGCTCGCCGCGCTGGACTCTTTCGACCAGTTTGAGGTCACTCTCCTCGACGCTCATGGGTGATCACAAACCGGCGGGCTTAAACCTACGCCTGTCGCGATAGACCCACGCCTCGCGGAAAAGTTCGACAATTCCCGCGCCGGGATGATTAAACGTGAATTTGCGCACACGCCCGGGATTCTATCAGCGGTACCGGACCGCGTTAGCGTTCGGCAGGCGAGTTGGCGGTAATCCGTTCGATCAGCGCCGCCAGGTGCGCAGGCGGAGGTTCCTGGCCCAAACAGTAGGCATAAATCACCGGATCCTGGGTCTCCAGGAGCAGCTGGAACGCCTGCTGCTCCTCCGGCTGGGCCGCGGCATAGCGCTCATCCACATAGCGCGTCAGCAAAATATCGAGCTCCTTCATTCCCCGCCGGCATCGCCAACGCAATTTCCCGACGTCAGCCGCCATCAATGTCGCCGTTGGACCATCATCTGCTTGATCTCGCCGATCGCCTTGGCCGGATTCAAGTCCTTGGGGCAGGCCTCGGTGCAATTCATGATGGTATGACAGCGATAGAGCCGGAACGGATCTTCGAGATTGTCCAAACGCTCGCCCGCCGCCTCATCGCGGCTGTCCACGATCCAGCGGTATGCGGCCAACAGTGCCGCCGGCCCCAGATAGCGATCGCTGTTCCACCAGTAGCTCGGGCAACTCGTGGAACAGCAGGCGCAAAGGATGCAGGCCGAAGGACGGTCGACCTTTTCCTGGTCCTCTTTGGACTGTAGCCGCTCGCCGTCCGGCGGCGGCGGTGTGCGGGTCTGCAGCCACGGCTTGATCGAAGCGTACTGGGCATAGAAATTGGTCAGATCGGGCACCAAATCCTTGATGACCGGCAAGTGCGGCAGCGGATAGATCCTGATGTCACGTTTGACATCGGCGCAGGCGCTGATGCAGGCCAGCGCATTCTTGCCGTCGATATTCATGGCGCAGGAACCGCAGATGCCCTCGCGGCATGAACGGCGAAAGGTGAGCGTCGTGTCGATCTCGTTCTTGATCTTGATCAGCGCGTCCAACACCATCGGGCCGCAGTGGTCCATATCGACCTCGTAGGTGTCGATCCTGGGATTCTCCTTCACGTCGGGATCGAAACGGTAAATCTTGAAAACGCGGATATTGTTCGCGCCGGAAGCGGCTTTGTAGACACGGCCGTCGCGGCGAAGCTTGGAATTGGGCGGAAGAAAAAATTCAGCCATCGATATTCCTCAATAGGTCCGCGCTTTCGGGGGGATCGATTCGACCTCGTCGGTCAAGGTATTCAAATGTACCGGCCGATAGTCGAAGCGGCTGGCACCGGCGGAATCCACCCAGCAGAGCGTGTGTTTCAACCATTTTTGATCGTCGCGATTGGGAAAATCCTCACGCGCCTGCGCGCCGCGGCTTTCTTTGCGATTCTCCGCCGAATGCAGGGTGGCTACGGCCTGTCCCAATAAATTATCCAGCTCCAACGTCTCGATCAGATCGCTGTTCCACACCAGGGAATGATCCGCGACTTTGACGTCGGCGAACGATGCGAAAACCTCGGCCAGCTTGTGCTTGCCCTCATTCAGGCTTTCCGCGCTGCGAAACACGGCGGCATCGCTTTGCATGACGCGCTGCATGTTCAAGCGAATGTCGGCCGTGCGTTGCGAGCCCTTGGCATTTCGAAGTCTATCCAGGCGCTCGACGCAAGCCGCCCCGGCGTCCGTTTTGAGCGCGCGATGCGCCGTGCCCGGTTTCACCACGCGCGCGCAATGCTGTGCCGCTTCGCGGCCGAACACGACCAGGTCGAGCAGCGAGTTGGACCCCAGGCGGTTCGCACCATGCACCGAGACGCACGCTGCCTCACCGACCGCCATGAGGCCGGGCACCAAACTTTCGCCGCTCACCGTCCGCGTGACGGCCTGCCCATGCACGTTGCACGGGATGCCGCCCATGTTGTAGTGCACGGTCGGCAGCACGGGTATCGGCTCTTTGTTGACGTCCACGCCGGCGAATATTCGGGCGGTTTCCGCGATGCCGGGCAATCGCTCTTTGATCACCGCGGGACCCAGGTGCTCCAGATGCAGATCGATATGATCCTTGAGCTTGCCGACGCCGCGTCCCTCGCGAATCTCAACGGTCATGGAGCGGCTGACGACATCGCGGGAGGCCAGGTCCTTGGCGTTCGGCGCGTAGCGCTCCATGAATCGCTCGCCCGCAGAGTTGGTCAGGTATCCGCCCTCTCCGCGAGAGCCTTCAGTGATCAGGCAGCCGGCCCCATAGATGCCCGTGGGATGAAACTGCACGAATTCCATGTCCTGCAAGGGCAGCCCGGCGCGCAGCGCCATGCCCCCGCCATCACCCGTGCAGGTGTGCGCCGACGTGCATGAAAACCAGGCTCGACCGTAGCCGCCGGTGGCCAAAATCACCTGATGCGCCCTGAAGCGGTGCAGCGTGCCATCGGACATGTCGAGCGCCACCACGCCCCGGCATTCGCCATTTTCCATAATGAGGTCGAGCGCAAAGTACTCGATGAAGAAACTGGCCTCGTGCTTCAAGGACTGTTGATACAGCGTGTGCAGCATGGCATGACCGGTACGATCCGCCGCGGCGCAGGTTCGCTGGGCGATTCCCTTGCCGTAATGCGTCGTCATGCCGCCAAAGGGGCGCTGATAAATGCGCCCATCCTCGGTGCGCGAAAACGGCACGCCGTAATGTTCGAGCTCGATGACCGCGGCCGGTGCCTCCTTGCACATGAATTCGATGGCGTCCTGATCGCCAAGCCAGTCGGAGCCCTTGACCGTGTCGTACATATGCCAGCGCCAGTCATCGGCGCCCATGTTGCCGAGCGCCGCCGAAATTCCTCCCTGCGCCGCGACCGTATGACTGCGGGTCGGAAACACCTTGGTCAAGCACGCCGTCGACAGGCCGGCCTCGGCCAACCCGAACGTGGCGCGCAAACCCGCCCCGCCGGCGCCGACGACGACGACGTCGTAGGTATGATCGATGAACTTGTAGTCGCTCATAGCCTGGAGAATCCGAACACGGCGCGCAAAATGGCAAAGATGCCGGCCCCGCCGGCGAGGACGTATAGAAACCGCAGCACCATCAGACTCAAGACTTTCATGCCGCTCGAGTTCACGTAATCCTCGACGATCACCTGGGTGCCCAAATAAGAGTGGTAGGTGAGCACCGCAACCAACAATATCGCCAAGAATCCGGTGACGGGCACCGCAAGCCAGGTGTGCACGGTTTCATAGTCGAGGCCGGGCAGTGTCAGCAAGGAAATTAAAAACCATAGCGTCAATGGAACCAGCGCCACGGCAGTGACTCTTTGAGCCCACCAATGTGCAGTACCCTCTTTGGCAGACCCCAAACCTTCCACCCGGCTCAAAGGACTTCGCAGACTCATGATAGGCGGGGCCAAACCCAAGCGGCTACACCTACGGTCAATGCAATTGCACCGAAGACTGCGGCCCAACCGCTCAAGTGCCGCTGTGTGCGCTCGAATCCCCTTCCTGCATCCCAGAACAAATGGCGGATGCCGTTCAGCAGGTGAAACAAAAATGCGAAGGTCCAGCCGAGCAGAACGGTGAGCCCTATGGGACCCTTGAAAAATCGCGCGGCCGACGAGTAAGAATCCGGACCGTCCGCCAGGGACACGAGCCAATAGCTCAAGGCAAGGAGACCCAATGCCAGCGCGGCGCCCGTGAGCCGGTGCAATATCGACAGCGTGTTGCCGATCTGCCAGCGGTAGATTCCGGCGTGCGGCGAGGTCGGACGGGGGCGTGCGGGCATCATTGCTCCGGATGATTAGAGAATGAGCGCATCGCAGTTAAAAATCGATGCAGCGGCCACGGAGTTCCCAATCACCAAAGCGCGTCGGCTCGGGGCCTTTGCGTCCGCCAATCTCGGGCGGCGCTTTCGCGGCCGGAACCGGCACAGCCTCTGCGGGCGGCGTTGCAGGCATGGAATCTTCGGAAATCGGCGTCACCATGAAAGTTTGCCAGAAATCAGGGGCAAACGGTGCATTCAGAAGGGCTTGACATCGCGGGTGCCGCACCCATCTCATATATAATGACCATCGATTCAGCCTCTTCCGGCCGTTTGACGCATTTGGGAGTTTTGCGATTTTCCGGTGCCGATGCGCTGTCCTTCCTGCAGGGTCAGGTATCGAACGATACGCAGCGCCTGAGTAAAAACGCGCCGCTGTTGGCTGCCTACTCCAGTGCGCAGGGGCGCGTGCTGGCACTCATATATCTGTTGCCCCATTCGAGTGGGGTGATTGCAATTCTGCCGCGCGAAATCTTGAGCACGACGATGCAGCGCATGCGCAAGTTCGTTCTGCGTGCCAAGGTGCAGATTGAAGACGCCGGCGACTCGCTCGCGGTAGCGGGTCACGTTGGGGAGATGCCGCAGTCGAGCAGCGGTTACACCGAAATGGATGGTGTCGGCATTGCCCCGGTGGGTCATGACAAAACTCGCCATTGGCTCGTCGCCGCTGCGGGAAAACTTCCGCCCAGCGGCGATGCTGCGGCGGCAAAACGAATTGAGGGCGAATGGCGCCTCGCGGACATTCGCGCGGGCCTGCCGCAAATTTATGCTGCCACGAGCGAGGCCTTCGTCGCGCAAATGTTGAATCTCGATCTGCTGGACGGCATCAGTTTCACCAAGGGCTGCTACACCGGCCAGGAAATCATCGCGCGCACTCAGCACCTGGGACGCATCAAGCGCCGGCTGTTCCGGTTGCAGCTGCCGCCGGGAACTTGGGAAGTCGGTCAGGCGCTGCGCCTCGCGGATGGCCGTCAAGGACGGTTGACGGAAGTTGCGCAAAGCAACGGACGCATCGAGGCGCTGGCCGTCTTGAGCGTGGAGCCGGGTGCGGCCCTCAGCAGCGATGCGCCCACGGAGATTCTGGTGGACGCCGCCGAATTGCCGCTGCCCTACCCAATTCGCTAGCGGCGCTAGAATTCCGGCCGCATGTGCGGAAACAGCAGCACGTCGCGGATGGAGGGCGAATTGGTATACAGCATGACCAGCCGATCGACGCCCAATCCCAGTCCCGCGGTGGGAGGCATGCCGTATTCCAGCGCTCGCACGTAATCCGCGTCGTAGAACATGGCTTCTTCATCGCCCGCGTCCTTGCGCATCACCTGATCCTTGAAGCGCTGGGCCTGATCCTCGGCGTCGTTCAGCTCCGAAAACCCGTTTGCCAACTCGCGCCCGCCGATGAAAAATTCGAATCGATCCGTGATGAAGGGGTCCGCATCGTTACGGCGTGACAGCGGCGACACTTCAGCCGGATACCCAAAGGCAAAGGTGGGCTGGATCAGCGTATGTTCGCCGCTCCTCTCGAATATCTCGATTTGCAGCTTGCCTGGTCCGTCGCCGGCTTTATGGGGAATTCTCATCTGATCGCACACGCGCCGCAGGTAGGGTGCATCGCGCAGCGACATCGGATCCAAGTCAGGATTGTTCGCCAGAATGATGTCTTCGATGCTCATTCGGGCGAAGCCCTTCGATAGGTCGAACTCCGTGCCTTGGTAAATGAGCTGGCGCGAGCCCAAGAGGGTATCGGCAAGTCCCTGGAACAGCTTTTCGATCAATTCCATCAGGTCGGTGTAGTCGGCATAGGCCTGATACAACTCGAGCATGGTGAATTCGGGGTTGTGCTGAGTCGATACGCCCTCGTTGCGGAAATTCCTGTTGATCTCATAGACGCGCTCGAAGCCGCCCACCGTCAGGCGCTTCAAATACAGCTCTGGAGCGATGCGCAGGTACATATCGACATCCAACGCATTGTGGTGGGTCTTGAAGGGACGCGCGGCCGCACCCCCGGGAATGGGATGCAGCATGGGGGTTTCCACTTCGAGGAAACCGCGCGAGTCGAGGAAGGCACGCAAGTAGCGCACGATCGCCGATCGCGTTTCGAACACGCGCCGGCTCTCTTCGTTCATGATCAGATCGACGTAGCGGCGCCGGTAACGCATTTCGGTATCGGTAATGCCGTGCCATTTGTCCGGCAGCGGGCGCAGCGACTTGGTCAGAAGCACGGCGCGATCGACCTTTACCGTCAATTCGCCGGTCTTGGTCAGGAACAGCACGCCCTCGGCGCCGATCACATCGCCGATGTCCCAGGTCTTGAAGTCCTCGTAAGTTTCCTGCAGCGTATCGCGCTCCAGCCGCAGCTGAATTCCACCGCTGCCGTCTTCGATCTTCGCGAAGCTACCCTTGCCCATGACATTCTTGCGGCGCAGGCGGCCGGCGACACTCACCCGGACCGCCTCGGCCGCGAGCGCCTCGGGTGATTTGCGGCCGTATGCCGTCAGGAGATCGGCCGCCAGCGCATTGCGCCGAAAATCGTTCGGAAAGGCGATGCCGCGCTCGCGCAATTTCGCCAGCTTCGCCCTGCGCTCGCCGATCAGGTGGTTTTCGTCGTTGTCGCTCATGGTCCTCGAGATTACAGGCCTTGTTTCAAGCTGGCTTGCATGAATTCGTCCAGCGCGCCATCGAGCACCGCGGTGGTATTGCCGATCTCCACGCCGGTGCGCAAGTCCTTGATGCGCGACTGGTCCAGGACATAGCTGCGAATCTGGTTGCCCCAGCTGACGTCCGACTTCGAGTCCTCGAGCACCTTGGCGGCGGCGTTGCGCTTGTTGAATTCGAGTTCGTAAAGCTTGGCCTTGAGCATCTTCATCGCCGTCGAGCGGTTCTTGTGCTGGCTGCGCTCACCTTGGCAGGCCACGACGATGCCGCTCGGCATATGCGTAATTCGTACCGCAGACTCGGTCTTGTTGACGTGCTGCCCGCCTGCGCCGCTGGATCGGTATACATCGGTGCGCAAGTCCGCCGGATTGATTTCTATATCGATGTCATCGTCGACTTCCGGCGAGACGAACACGGAAGCAAACGAGGTATGCCGGCGGTTGCCCGAATCAAAAGGGGACTTGCGCACCAGGCGATGCACACCGGTTTCGGTCCGCAGCCAACCGTACGCGTAGTCGCCGATCATATTGACCGTCGCGCCCTTGATGCCGGCAACTTCGCCGTCGCTTTGATCGATGATCTCGGTCTTGATGCCATGCGAGTCGGCCCACTTCAAATACATGCGCAGCAGCATTTGAGCCCAGTCCTGAGCCTCCGTGCCGCCCGCCCCGGCTTGGATGTCGAGAAAGGCATTGTGCGAGTCCATTTTGCCCGGAAACATGCGCTGGAACTCGAGTCTTTCGACCTCGGCAGAGGCAAGGTTGACGTCGGCCTCGATGCCCGCAGCCGCCGAAGCATCCGACTCCGCCGCAGCCAGATCGATCAGTTCCGAGGCATCATTCAAGCTGAGCTTCAAGCGATCAAGACTGCCGACGATTTGCTCGAGTTTCGCCCGCTCCTTGCCGAGCTCTTGCGCGCGATCGGGGTCATCCCAAATACCCGGCTGCTCCAACTCGCGCGCTACTTCCTGAAGACGCTCGTGCTTGTTGTCGTAATCAAAGATACCTCCTCAAGGAATCGGTGCGTTCCTCGAGATCTTTGATGGATCGTTTGATCTGATTGATTTCCATGGCCGCGAATCCTAGCACATTGATCAGGCGATCTTGAGGTGCTGGCAGTTCAGCTGCATGCGTTCAGCACCGCGGAATTCGTTGATCTCGAGGCGATAGGCAAGTTGTATCGTTGACCCATACCTTAAGGTTGCATCCAGGGATGTGCCTCCCACATAGCCGAAAGCGATCGCATCGATCGGCTCGCTGCCGCGATTCGCAGAATCGAGCCGCAGCTTCATATGTTTGCCGCCGACGATTCTGGCATCCACCACCTTGAACTCCCCGTCAAATACCGGCTCGGGAAATCCTTGACCCCAAGGACCCGCGCCGCGCAGCGCCTGCGCCGTTTCGATGCACAGCTCCTCGGCGCTCAGCGCGCCATCCGAGTAAATGACGCCGGCGAGCGAATCGCGATCGGTGCGCGCGGCAATTTCAGCCGCGAAAGCAATCCTGAAGTCGGTCAATTTTCCTTCGCGCAGGGTCAGGCCGGCGGCCATGGCGTGACCACCGAATTTGTCGATGAGCCCGGGCTGCCGCGCGGCAATGCTGTCGAGGGCATCTCGAATGTTCACGCCGGACACGGAGCGCGCCGAGCCGCGCAGCGAGCCGTCCTCCGCGCGCGCAAAGGCAATCACCGGCCGGTGCAGCCGGTCCTTGATTCTGCCGGCGACCAGGCCCACCACGCCTTGATGCCAGCTTTCGTCGAACAGGCACACCCCGAGCGATTCGAGCGCATCGCCGACGTGCATGTCGTCGGCAAGCCCCACGGCTTCGAGTTGCATTCGCTGTTCGATTTCACGCCGCTCGTCATTGAGTTTTGCGAGCAATCCCGCCAATCGCGCGGCCTCCCCGGGCTGGTCGGCCAACAGACAGGCTATGCCGACGCTCATGTCAGTGAGCCGTCCCGCCGCGTTCAATCGCGGCGCCACCGCGAACCCTAAATCAGCGGCCGTGAGCTGCTCCTGCCGGCGACCGGCCGACTCGAGCAATGCGCGAATGCCGGCGACGCAGCGGCCCGCGCGAATACGCTTGATGCCCTGCGAGACCAGTATTCGATTGTTGCGATCCAGCGGAACCATATCGGCAACGGTTCCAAGGGCCACCAAGTCCAGCAAGTCCGCCACCCGGAATCGTTCCTCCCCGAGCGCCTTGGCCAGCGCCGCGACCAGGTAGAAAGCAACACCCACGCCGGCCAGGGCGGGGCTTGCGAATTGGCTGCCCGGGAGGTTGGGATTGACGATCACCTCCGCTCGCGGCAGGACAGCGCCCGGCAAGTGATGATCGGTGACGAGCACGGGCACCCCGATGTCTCTGGCCGCCTCGACTCCCGCCACACTGGAGACGCCGTTATCCACGGTGACGATCAAAGATGGTGCGCGGCCGGCAGCCAATGCCACGATTTCCGGCGTCAGCCCGTAGCCGAAGCGAAATCGATTGGGCACCAGGAAATCGACGTGTGCAAAATGCATGGCGCGCAGCGCCCTGACGACCAAGGCGGTGCTGGTGGCGCCGTCGGCGTCGAAATCGCCGATCACCAGCACACGGCCTGCGGAGCGATGGGCCGCCAGCAGCCGCGTCGCCGCGTCCAGTCCCTCCAGAGATCGAACCGGCAGCATTCGATCCAAGGACAAATCCAAGTCCGACTCATTGTCGATGCCGCGGGCGGCATAGACGCGTCGTAGCACCGGATGCAGACCCGCGAAATCATGGGCTTCCCTAAGCGCCCGGCGCTTGATCTGCATGCCGGTCACGCGAAGAACTCCCACCATGGCTTGCTCCTGCGCCAGAAGCGCCGGATGCTTCGCGCGTTCACCGTGAAGCATCGATCGTCCGCTGAGAGCTCCAACCGCGCCAGAATGCCCGCGCGCAGCTGCGCCACGGCGGGCTTGAGCCAGCGTGATTCCACGTCATGCCATCCCTCGCTGCCCGGCACGTGGGACGCGGCGATCACGCCGCTGTGCGATTCTTCGCCTTTGAAGGCGCTGAAAAATACGTCATCGCCCGTTGTCCAGCCTTGGATGTTCGGCAACGAAGCCAGCGGCGTTCCGCCGCCCCAAAGCCACAGCCCGCTCATGCGGGGCAGATGTGAGCGGCCTCGGCTGCCATTCGCCTCATGCTCGAACAACCACATCTCAATCTCGCTCATCAGCCGGCGCAGGCGCGGCGCATCGGCGCCCGCCGGCAAATACTCTTCGATGTGCCGGTCAAGTACATCCTGAGGGTCGCGCGTCGTGACATGCAGCGTTTGCTCGAAAATACAATAAAGATGGGCCGATCCGCCGGCCATCAACCGAATGCCCGAACCATTCCATACTTGATTGAAATGCATCGCGAGCGCCTCGGCGGCAGCCGGCGTCATCGACAGGATACCGTCTGGAGACATGCGCACGCTGGAAATTTCGGCAACATAGTGGACAGGCGTTGCGAGGCATACCCACGCGGCGTCCACGGCCCCGCAATCGGCGCACAGCGCCGCGGAAGCAACGGCCGGTACGCTTGCGGTCTGCGGCGCAAGCAAACGGAACGCATCGGCGCGCCAATCGCTCACGGGCCTGAAGGCATCCGCGCGCGCCAGCAATTGCTCCAATAGCGCGGAGCGGCCAGGCTCGGCGCTGCGTGAGGGGAAACGAAAATACTGGCTGGACACGAACGCTCCGTCGATATTTTGAGTATCTTAAGGGTATGCAGTTCACCGAGGACTTGAGTTCCGGCATCAATGTCGTTCGCGCCTACGGAAGCGGTGAGCTGCGCGTCAATGAAAATGTCTATCGTGGCGCGCTGATCTTAAGCGCCGCAACGGTGATAGCTGAGCCGAACATTCACAATCTCGAGGATCTCATCGCGGTCGACGTGTCGCGCATCCTCGCACTCGAGCCGGAACTGGTGTTGTTGGGAACGGGCGCGCGCCAGATCTTCCCTGCCGCATCTTTCGGTGCTCAGTTTTTGCGCGCAGGCATTGGTTTCGAGGTCATGGACACCGGCGCGGCGTGCCGTACATTCAACGTACTGGTGGCCGAGCACCGACAGGTCGCGGCATTACTGCTGGCGTAAAAAAATCAAAAAAATAGCAGGGCGGTAAGCGAAATACACAACTTAATTGTCATCGAGGATAATTCTTCTTCTAATTGATCTTGTTGTTGTTTTTCGATTTACCGTGTAAGCCTAGCGCCCCGCAATGGATCTTCCCGACGGCTCGCAGTTAACCATATGAGATTGACTGTCGCAAGTCCCCGACAAAGTTAAACGCCAGATCAATATGTATATATACCAATATGTTACATATACTATACAGAAATCACTTTATAGCTGGAAGGAATGCCAACGGATCGACCGGTTTGCCGTTGCGGCGAATTTCGAAGTACAGAACGGGCTTTTGCGGTGCCCCCTCACCCATGTGCGCGATCACCTGTCCCTGCGTGACTTCCTGGCCGTCATGCACCAGCGACTCGCGCGTGTGCGCGTAGGCTGAGAGTAAATTCTCGCCGTGCTTGATGATGATCAAATTCCCGTAACCGCGAATGCCGCTGCCGTTGTAAACAACGCGACCGGATGATGCAGCACGAATGTCCTGGCCCAAGCGTCCCGGCAACAAGATTCCTCCACCGGACACCGGTTGCGGCACGGACATCCGGTCGGTCGGCCACGCCCACGAGAGGGCCGAGGCAGGCCGGGGCTTGGGCAGGGCCGTCGCAGCAGGCTTAGGTTTTTCGAGCGGCGGCGCGGCGACGGTCGCGGCGGTGGCGGTGGCGGTGGCGGGAGCGAGGATGAGCGTCTGACCGACCGTGATCCGGAAATCAGGACCGATGTGGTTCCAGCGTGCCAGATCGCGAAAATCGAGGCCGTAGCGCCACGCGATGCTGTACACCGTATCCTGCGCTCGCACCACGTAAGTTTCTCGCTGATCACCGCGCGTATCCGCGCAGCCGCTCAGCAGCAACCACCACAGGCCAAGAGCGCAAATCGAACGCGTATGGCGCAATCAGGAACCTGTGCATAGCCTGTCTGACAGGCTCCTACCGTTGCAATCCCGAAACCAAGGGAACGAAGCTGACTGCGCCGAGGGACTGGCGATCGATCCTGGATTCGCCCTTGGTGTAGCGGAACAATTCTTGCCGCCCCTCGGGCCCCACTGGGGCGATCAGGCGCCCGCCGACTTTGAGCTGATCGAAGAGCAATTGAGGCACCGCGTGCGGCGCGGCCGTCAAGACAATGCCATCGAACGGCGCGCGCGCCGCCCAGCCGATGTTGCCATCGTCGTGACGGAAATTCACATTGCGAATCCGCAGCTCCCGCAAGGTGCGTCGCGCACGTCCCAGCAGAGGAGCAATTCGCTCGATGGTGTAGATCTCCTTCACCAGCGGCGATAACACGGCGGTCTGATAGCCGCAGCCCGTTCCGATCTCCAACACCCTCGGCGCTTCTCCCGCCGCGAGCAATGCCTCGGTCATGCGCGCCACGACGAAGGGTTGCGAAATGGTTTGCCCGAATCCAATGGGCAACGCCGTGTCCTCATAGGCGCGGGTTGCCAACGCCTCATCCATGAAGAGGTGCCGAGGCACATTGCGGATCCGGTCCAGAACCCGCTGATCGGCGATCCCCTGCTCCTGCAGCCGTTGTACCAGCCGCTCCCGGGTGCGCGCCGAGGTCATGCCGATACCGCTGAGGCGTGGACCTTCCATAAAGTTAGTCAATCTCGAGCCATCGTTTGAGATCAGGCAGCGCCGGATGCCGCGTCAGGTCAATCTGCAACGGCGTGATGGACGCGTAACCTTCCGCAACGGCATGAAAGTCCGTGCCCGGGCCCGCATCCTGGCCGGCGCCCGCATTTCCCACCCAATACACATCGCGGCCCCTGGGATCCTTTGCCTTGACGATGGGCTTGGCGCGATGCCGGTTTCCGAGCCGTGTCACCTTGATGCCGCGCAGTTGCCCTGCCGGCAGGTCCGGAACATTCACATTGAGAATGATCGGCCCCTCATCAAAGCCGTGCAGAGGCCGTTGCGCCATGCGGCGCACCAGCTGTGCGGCGACTTGCGCCGCGCTCGCAAAATTGCGCGGGCTGTCCGGCGTCAGGCACAGCGACACGGCTACGGCCGGCAGACCCAAGAATCGGCCTTCGACGGCGGCCGCCACGGTGCCCGAGTACAATGTGTCATCGCCAAGATTTGCGCCGTCATTCACGCCTGACACCACGATGTCATGTTCGAAATCGAACAGGCCTGAGATTGCCAGATGCACGCAGTCGGTCGGCGTGCCGTTGACATAGTAGGCATCCGCGTCATACCGCACGGCTCGCACCGGCACATCGAGAGTCAATGAATTGCTCGCTCCGCTTCGATTGCGATCCGGTGCCACAATGGTAACGGCTCCCAGTGGCTTGATCGCCTCAGCGAGCGCCGCCAGGCCCTCGGCACGGTAGCCGTCGTCATTGGAAAGAAGGATCTTCACTACTTAACAGCCTGCGCCGCGCTGGCGGGTGTCGCCGTGCGGACTATACTGTAACGCTGGAAACCCCGATAGCCGAGCGAAGTAACATGGGCAAGAAGCGTCATACGGAGCATGGCGGACAAGAAAATGATTCGGCGGAGGCAAACGCATTTCGCGCAGCGGTGCGCGATGTCAAACCGCTGGTTCAGGTTCCGCCGGCGAAGGGGCTTGCCAAGCTTGGCCCAAGGGCGCGTCTGCGCAGACCGGCGCCAACGGCCATGGAAGATCTCGAGGACATGATGCCGCTGATCGCGACATCCTCGAGCGATCAGGCCGCCGTCGGCGCGGACGCTGCCGCTGGCAGCGCGGCGCTGTCGTTTCATCGTGCGGGCGTGCGCGTGCAAGTGATGCGCCGCTTGCGGCGCGGTTTGTATCCCGCCGAGGACGAGTTGGATCTTCATGGCCTGACGCAAACGGCAGCACGCGATTCTTTGGCCGATTTTATCGCGCGCAGCCGCGATTCGGGGCGCCGCTGCGTGCGCATCATCCACGGCAAAGGCTACCGTTCCGGAGCGCGCGGCCCTGTGCTCAAAACCGCGGTAGATCTGTGGCTGCGCCGGCACACGGACGTCATGGCATTCACCTCAGCGCGGGCGATCGACGGAGGCACCGGCGCGGTTTACGTATTGCTTCGCGGCTAAAGGCGGGCCTACCCCTCACCCGCCGCCGGTGCTCCTGGGAGCCTGTGAGGGGTGAACGACACCTCAACGGTGGCAAGACCGTCGGGCGGCAGCGTAATCGATACTCTGTCGTTCATGATCGCCAACTCTTCGGGCGCCGTCAGAGCGGATGCCTTGATCAACGCATCGAGTTGTGCGGGTGTCGGGTATTGCGGCGATCCCATGCGCGCATAGGCGCCGCCTGCGTCGCCGTGATCCGCATCCAGTCGAACTACCCGCGCGGTGCGTGCCCCCTGCGGCAGTCGCAAAGCAATGGTGGTCGGCAAGGCGCTTTGTCCGGGCGACACGTAATTCCACAGAGCCATGACGAGCGAGCCGTCGTTGCGCCGCGTGACGAGCACATGGTCCGAGTCGAGGTCCAGCCGCTCCACACCCAGCTTGTGCAGCATCTTGAAGGCGTTGAAGGCGGGTTTTGGAATGCCGCCGGCCGCGATCAGCCCGAATCCACCGTAGAACGGCCGCCGCACCACGCCCTGCTCTTCGAATACATCCGAAAACGTCCAATAAGACATCATGTCCGCAAGCCCATCGCAGCGGCGCACCGTGTCCGCAAGCCACGGGCCCATGAACAGCGCGTCGGTGATTTTCGGCTCGTTGAAATAGGTGGCGTTGTACTCGCTCCAGATGATGGGAAGCTCGGGCCGGGGCGAAGAGTTCACTTCATCGCGAACTTTTTTCGCCGCGCGGCATACCATTTCTGCACGGGGAATAACCTCCCGGGTTGCGAATACATCTTTGGCGGTGTCGTTCGCATAAACATGCGTCGAGACGAAATCAAGCGGCACTCTCAGGTCGGTCGTGTGGCGGATCAATGCGCCGACCCATGCCGCTTGCGCCGTGGACGGCCCCCCAACCCGCAGCTTTGCATCGACCTGTTTGAGCGCTCTTGCGGTGTGATCATACAAAGTAAAGTACGTTGCCTGCGCCGGAGTACCGGCCCAGAAATCGAGGTTGGGTTCGTTCCAAACCTCAAAGTACCACTGCGCGACTTCATCGATTCCATAGCGCTCAATCACATGCGCCGCGAAGGCCGATATCATTGCGTCCCACTTGGCGTAGTCCCGCGGCGGCGCGACGATCGGGTGGTACTTGAAACTGTGCACGGCTTCGCGCGACGCAAGCCTTCGCGGCATGAAGGACAATTCGACGAACGGTCGAACGCCGTTCTCCAGAAGTCCGTCGTAAATCTGATCGACGTAAGAAAAGTTATATACGGCTTTCCCGTGCTTGTCTTCGTCGTACACGCCGACCTCGTCATGCAGGATGGCGTGAAAGCGCACGAGCTTCAGGTCAGTGGCATCTTTTACCAACCGTAAATCGCGCCGATAACTGTCGCGCAGCGTGAGAATCGCCCGGCCGGAACCAAACATCTGTTCCCAGTAGTGCGGAAAGCTGTGATGAGGGGCGGATGCATCAACGATGACTTCCTCGTCACCCCATGCGATGCAGGGTGTGATGCAGACGAATACCAAGATGACGGCGACTTTCTTGTGTATTTTTTTCAATCTTCGCATCGCCATACTATATCTCTCCGCGCTGTGGACATCGCAGCTTAAAAAGCGCTAGCATCCTCTTGGGTTGAGCGGCGGCTAGATCGCAAGGGATGCGAGATTGTTTTGCCAGGGATGGTGGGGGACTTGTGGTATTCAAAGCGGCGCTATTGCTTCTGTGCGGACGGCACCAATGCCGGCGGCCGGCGTATTGCATGTCGTCAACGGCCCCCGTATCTTCGCGAAAAATTCACGCGCTGAAATCATCGGCGTCACCGTGCGCGGATTCAACATTCGCGGATCCAACTTTCCTGAATGCGAATTTCGCCATTCGCCCCTGCCTCGCCCATAGACATCGCTTCGCGGCAGCAGACACTGGGATTTAGGGGTGCAGCTTTGAGTTGGTAAATATTACAACCGCGCTCGATGTCGCGGCAACGGGGGAGAAACAATGAAAAATGGGCTCAGCTACAAGAAAACCTTACTCGCAGCGGCGATCGCTGCGACGCTTGCCACCGGCGCCGGCATGCCCAAGGTGGGCTGGGCGCAGACCGCCGATGCGACACTGCGTGGCAAAGCTGCGGCAAACACTGAAGTAATAGCGAAAAACATCGCAACTGGCGTCACGCGGCGAACCAAAGCAACAGCGGATGGCAGCTACACTATCCCGGGCCTGCAGCCAGGTACTTACACGGTCGAAGCCGGACCCGGCACCGAAACCACCGTCACACTCACTGTGGCCTCCACGGCCACGGTCGACCTGGCCGCCGCGGAAGCAGGCGCGTCGCTGTCCGAGATCACCGTCAAGTCCAAGCGCATCGTCGAAACACGAACCTCGGAAGTGGGCGGAACCGTATCACTGCACCAGATCGAGACGGTGCCGCAGATTACGCGCAATTTCCTGGAATTCGCCGATACGGTGCCGGGCCTCGTGTTCACCGTTAATGATCAGGGGCAAACCTCGCTGCAGAGCGGCGGCCAGAATGCCAGTGCGGTCAACGTCTATATCGACGGCGTCGGGCAGAAGAACTACGTGAAAGAAGGCGGCGTCAGCGGTCAATTTGACACCCAAGGCAATCCCTTCCCGCAACTTGCGATCGGCGAGTACAAGGTGATTACTTCCAATTACAAGGCCGAATTTGACCAGGTGTCGAGTGCCGTCGTGACGGCGGGCACCAAGTCCGGCACCAATGAATTTCACGGCGAAGTGTATGGTGAGTACACGAGCGATAGATTCCGCGCTGAAACGCCTTCCGAGCACGCGGATGGCATCAAGACGCCCTCGACAGACAAGGAGTTTGGAGCCGCCGTGGGCGGCCCGATTATAAAGGACATGCTGCATTTCTTCTTTGCGTACGAGGGCAAGCGTTTCGTTACCCCGATTACCGTAACGCCCGGCGTCACCACGCTTAACGGACTGCCGATCGAAAATTTCTTGCCCGCAAGCGTCAACGCGCAATTCGGACCGGCGTCGTTGCCGTTCAACGAAGACCTTTTTTTCGGCAAACTCGATTTTGAGCCCTCGGACTACGATCGCATCGAGCTCAGCGTCAAGGTACGCAGTGAGAATCAGACTAATAATCTCGGCATCTCGAAGGCGGCTTCCGCGGACATCACGGTCAAAAACAATGACACCCGCTACGACCTGCGCTGGGCGCACAGCGCGGATCACTGGTTGAATGAATTCCTGGTCACGTTCGAGGACGCCTTCAATCAGCCGTCGGCCACGAATCTCGGCAACGGCTCGCAGTACATCGTCGTGGCAAACAACCAACAACTCGTTCTTGCCACGGGCGCCGCGGATCCGCGCGCCGCGCAAGACAAGGGGCAACGCGGACCTGGGATACAAGACGACTTCACGTTCACCGACTTGCAATGGCTGGGCGACCACACCATCAAGGCCGGCGCCAAGGTCAAGCGAATCGACCTGACGGCGGCTGACGCGGAAAACATCAATCCGCAGTTCTTCTACAACGTTTCCCCCGCGGGTACGGATGCCTTGCCCTACGAGGCACTGTTTACCAATCCCGTGCCGGGCTTAAGTCCCACGGCTACCTCTCGGGATTATCAGTACGGCCTGTACCTTCAAGACGACTGGGTACAGAACGAGCATTTGACCTGGAACCTCGGCGTGCGCTGGGACTACGAAAGGAACTTGGGGTTTCTCGACTATGTCACGCCGGCCGCCGTGGTCGCTGCCTACGGCGCGCAGGACCCGAACGCGCCCGCCGGTCAGACCTACGCGCAGACCCTGGCCAAAGGCGGCGTCAATATCAACGACTACATCAGCAACGGCCATAACCGCAAAGCCTACGCGGACGAGTTCCAACCTCGGCTCGGCTTTTCACTGGATCTAAATGCCGATCAGCGGCATGTGATATTCGGCGGCTATGGCCGCTCCTATGATCGCGACTTGTACGATTATCTGCAGGTCGAAGTGACCAAAGCGGCCTTGCCCGAATATACGGTGTATTTCCCGAATGCCGCAGCCACCGCGCCAAATGGCTGCCTTGGAACGCCTTGCATTGCGTGGGATCCCAAATACCTCGGCGGTCTAGCCAACCTCCAGCCGCTCGTGGCCTCGAACGCAGCGGGCGCGGAAATCGACGCCGTCAACAACAATTTGAAAGTGCCGTATTCTGATCAGTTCAGCATCGGCATACGCAACAAAGTCGGCGACTGGAATACCAGTGCCGCGGTGGCGCGCATCTTAAGCAAGGACGGATTCGTATTCACGCTGGGTAACCGCTATCCCAACGGGGCATTTTTCATGAACGGCGGCCAGCCTTGGGGCAATGGCGTGCCAGGCTTCGGCTCGCTGATCATCGGCAACAACGGCATTGAGACCAAAACCACGCAGGTACTGCTGTCGGCGGAAAAGCCGTACACCGCCGAATCGCATTGGAGCGCGACCTTCGCCTATACCTATACCGATTCATCGGCAAACCGCGACATCACGCAGCACTATGCGTTCGACGAGGAGACCATCCGGCAATATCCCTTCATCAACTCGAACGCCGCGGCAAGACATCGCATCGTGAGCACCGGCTCATACGGCGCGCCGTGGGGCTTCGTGGTGGGTGCGAAGTTGACGCTGGCCACGCCGATCCCGGTCGACGACCTCGCATGCTTCGGCTTGACATATGCAACGGGCAGCAACTGTACACCCATATCGGCGACGCCGAAGAATTTCTTCGGCTACCGGACACTCGATCTTCAGGTCACCAAAAACTTCGATATCGCCAACTATGCGTCGGTCTACTTGCGCTTCGATGGACTCAATGTCTTCAACTTCCACAATTATGCGGACACGCTCAACACATGGGGCACGAACGGGGTCGCGAATCCGAATCCGGTGGTGTACAACTACGCGGGCAATATCAATGGCGTTCCCCGTACGCTCAAACTGACGGTGGGAGCGAAGTTCTGATGGGAAGTGATGACTGACCGGCATCTTCGCAACATTCTCATCATTGGCGGCGGCACCGCGGGTTGGATGGCCGCCGCCGCCCTCGCCAAGGTTCTAGGACAAGGGACTGCGGTCCGTCTGATCGAATCCGAGGAGATCGGCATCGTGGGCGTCGGCGAGGCCACGGTTCCGCACCTCAAGCTGTTCAACCAGATTCTCGAAATAGACGAAGTCGAGTTCGTCAAGCAGGTGCAGGGAACATTCAAACTCGGCATCGAGTTTGTCGACTGGGGCCGGGTCGGTGATCGCTATATCCACGGCTTCGGGACCATCGGCCACGACTACGGTTTGTTGCCGTTCTACCAATACTGGCTCAAGTTATCCCGCGCCGGCAAAGCAGCCGATATCGGCGCTTACTCGCTGAACACATTCGCGGCACCGCAGGGCAAATTCATGACCTCCGCCTCCGATGCGCCGCCGCACTCGCCGCTCGCCAACATCGCCTATGCCTATCATTTCGATGCGGGCCGCTACGCGCGCTATCTGCGCAGCTACGCCGAGGCCCGGGGCGTGCAGCGCACCGAGGGCCGCGTCATCGAGGTGCGCCTGCGCGCCGAGGACGGATTCATCGCCGGCGTGAAGTTGGAGAGCGGCGAAGAAATGCACGCGGATCTATACGTCGACTGTTCCGGTTTCCGCGGCTTGCTGATCGAGGAAGCCTTGCATACCGGCTACGAGGACTGGACGCATTGGTTGCCCTGCGATCGGGCGCTGGCGGTACCTTGTGAGAACGTCGGACCACCCACACCATTTACGCGTTCCACGGCGCGCGGCGCGGGTTGGCAGTGGCGAATTCCACTGCAGCATCGCACCGGAAATGGCTACGTGTATTCGAGCGCCCACATCAGCGATGATGAGGCCGCGAAAACACTCATGGGCAATCTTGACGGCCGCGCTCTCGCCGAACCGCGCAAGCTGAAGTTCACGACCGGCATGCGCAAGAAATTTTGGCACAAGAACTGCGTGGCTCTGGGCTTGGCCTCCGGCTTCATGGAACCGCTGGAATCAACCAGCATCTATTTGATCCAGTCGGGCATTGCCCGATTGCTCAGTCTATTGCCCGACCGCGACTTCAGCCCGGTGCTGATCGAGCGCTACAACGCGCAGGCGGCATTCGAATTCGAGCGCATTCGCGACTTCTTGATCCTGCACTATTTTGCAACCGAGCGCCGCGACACTTCTTTCTGGCAATATTGCGGTGGCATGAATATTCCCGGACCTCTCGCCGACACGATTAGTCTATTCAAGGATAGCGGACGCTTCTTTCGCAATGCCGAAGAAATGTTTGCGATCACCAGTTGGGTTCAGGTCATGCTGGGCCAACATGTTGAACCGCGGCAGTATCACCCCGCCGTCGACCTCGTACCGGATCAAGAGATTGTCGGATTAGCCGACAGCGTCAGGAAGGTCATCGCGGCCTGCGTGGACGCCATGCCGACACATGCCCAGTTCATTGCCCGGCACTGCGCGGCTGCTCCTGTGTAGCAAAACGCGGTCTCATTTTTTAAGATTACCGGAAACGCCCATCATGAGGCTGTACGAGTGCACGTAATGGAAATGTTTCGCGCCGTCCGATTCGGGTCTCTGTTGATGACTCTGCTGATCTGCGGCTGCGGCGCGCTGAAGCCCGCCGCACCCCCAAAGCTCCTGGAGGAGACGGATACACCGAACAGTGCCGGCGAATTCCTCGAGGACATCGAACATAGAACGTTTGATTTTTTCTGGGCAAATGCCAACCCCAAGAATGGTCTGGTTCCGGACCGTTATCCGACGCGAGTATTCGCAAGCGTGGCCGCCGTCGGGTTCGCGCTGACGGCCTATCCCATCGGCGTCGAACGCGGCTACGTATCGCGCGCCGACGCCCGCGACCGGGTGCTGAAGACGCTGCGCTTCTTCCGCGATGCTCCCCAAGGTACCGCCGCCAAGGGATTCGCGGGGTACAAAGGCTTTTACTACCATTTCCTGGACATGGAGACCGGGGTTCGGTTCAACGAACGGTCCGAGTTGTCGATGATGGACACGTCGCTGTTCATCGCGGGCGTGCTGTTCTGTCAAAGCTATTTCGATGGTGCGGACCCTGAGGAAAAGGAGCTGCGCAAGATCGCCGATTGGTTGTATCGGCGCATCGACTGGGGCTGGGCATCGCGCGATGACGGCGTGGTGGCGCTCGGATGGTCGCCGGAAATGGGGTTTCACCAAAGGAGTTGGCGCGGCTACAACGAATCCTCAATCATGTACATCTTAGGCCTGGGTTCGCCCAGCGCGCCGATGCCGGCGTCATCCTGGCAGTCCTATACCTCGACCTTCGATTTTCACTGGGTCAACGAGGGCCAGTGGTACCTCGCGTTTGCGCCCCTGTTCGGGCATCAATACTCGCACGTCTGGATCGATTTTCGCGACATCCGCGACGCGTACATGCGAGGCAAGGGGATCGATTATTTCGACAATACCCGCCGCGCCATCTTTGCGCAGCGCAGTTATGTGATTGCCAATCCCATGAAGTGGGTGGGCTACTCGTCGCGGTTGTGGGGCATTACCGCCAGCGACGGCCCGGTCGAAGCGAAGCTCGAGTACAACGGCGAAACTCGCGCATTCCATGCCTATGCAGCCCGCGGCGCGGGCGGCGCCCAGAACTATGACGATGGGACGCTGGCGCCCAACGCGGTCGCCGGCACACTGCCGTTTACGCCGGAGATCGCCATACCGACCTTGAGATTGATGAAGGAACAGTACGGTAAATACATCTACTCGACCTTTGGCTTTGTGGATGCCTTCAATCTCAGCTTCAATTACCCCGATGTGAAACTCACCTATGGCCAGCTCGTACCGGAGGTGGGTTGGGTCGACACCAACTACCTCGGCATAGATGAAGGCCTGACCATCACCATGATCGAAAATTTCCGCAGCGGCCTCATCTGGCGCATCATGCGCCGCAGTCCTTATTTGCGGCGCGGTCTCGAACGCGCAGGCTTCGCAGGCGGCTGGCTGGACACGAGGGGATGAGGCGCCGCCCGTGCCCGTAGCCGCGCCGCCGCCCGCACGAAGCGCGGAGACGCGGCTCGCAGCATGTAGTCGACGATTTTGGCGTTCAGCCTTGGTGTGATGCGCCCGCGACCAAAAAGCGCGCGAAAATAATATGGCGCGGTCAGCATGTCGAGGAGCAGCTCGCCGTCGAGGTCGCCTGCTATTTCGCCGCGAGCTTGAGCCCGTTTCAGCGCCGCATGCATGGAATCCCGACGCGGCGCAAGCACGACTGTCCGAATTAGGCGTGCCAACCCGGGATCCTGAGCCATGTCGGCGGCGAGGCCCGCAAGTGCTGAGCCCAGGGGTCCGGAAAACGCCTTGCGCAGCGTCTCGACGGCCGCCAGCAGATCGTTACGCAGGGATCCGCTGTTCGGCGAGGGCTCGATTCCGAGTTCATTGACGACCGCGAAGGCCACCAAGTGACGCTTGCTTGGCCAGCGGCGATACAGGCTGGTACGCGCCCGCTTCACACGCCGCGCGATGTCTTCGATGGTAACGGCGCGATAGCCCCCGGAGCGCAGCACGCCAAGCACCGCGGCAACGACGTCGTTGTCGATCCCAGCGTCTCTCGGCCTGCCGAGTCGCTTTCGATGTTGATTGCTGCCGTGCATCGAATGGAACTTTAGCATACAGTGTGTATCGTATATAAAATAGCCCATTCATATCGCATGGGGAATTGGAGACGCCAATGAACATTCGATCGATTGTGCCGGTGGTACTGTGCAGCTCGGTGCTGCTGAGCGCCTGCAACACGGCCGAAAACGATTGGAACAAAGCGACCGCTTCTAATACGGTGGCCGGCTATCAAGCGTTTCTGCAGGGGCATGGCAGCGACAAAAACGCCGACAACGCCCGCGGACGGATACTCGCGCTGCAAGATGATCAGGCTTGGACTACGGCGCGGACGGCCAATACGGTCGAGGCCTATGGCGAATACTTGAAAATTGAAGGCGGCGGCGTGCATGCGCAACAAGCGCAGTACTATCTAACGGCACTGCATCGTGCGGCAGACTGGGAATCAATCAAGGACAACGCGTCCGCCGCGGCATTGCAGGCCTTTTTGCTAAAGTACCCGCAAGGATTCGAAGCGAATCAAGCCCGCGCGAAATTGAAGGACTTGGACTACCGCGTCGAGCTTGCGAATGCACGCAGCAAAGCCTCCGCGGAACGCAAGCGCACCCAACTGCAAGCCAGGTTCGGAACAGTGCTGCATGAGATCGTGGTGCTTGCACCCGACGGTTCGGCGGCGCTGTTTCGCGTGACATCGGGGCCCATGAGCCAGGCAAGCGCAAACTCCGCCTGTGCGGCGCTTGAACGCGCGCATCAGAGTTGCAAACTGATTGAAGGTAGCGGATCGCCCGGCTAAGAGACAGGCGCTTGACGTGCGAGCAGCACCGACGCCAGCGCGGCCAGACCTTCCTTGCGGCCAATGAATCCCAAACGCTCGGTGGTGGTCGCTTTGATGTTGATCAGGTCCGCCGCGACGCGCAGGTCGGCGGCGAGGTTGGCGGCCATCGCGCTTCGATGCGCGGCGACGCGCGGCGCTTCGGCGAGCACGGTGATGTCGGCATTGACCAGCTCAAGTCCCGCCGCCTGCATGCGCTGCGCCACGACGCGCAGAAACACGCGGCTATCCGCGCCGCGATAGCGCGGGTCGGTATCGGGAAAATGCTGGCCGATGTCGCCGTCGCCCATGGCGCCGAGCAGGGCATCGCACAACGCATGAATCACGACGTCGCCGTCCGAGTGCGCCACCACGCCCTGGCTGTGCGCAATGCGCACGCCCCCCAGCACGACGTGATCGCCTTCGCCAAAGGCATGCACGTCCACCCCTTGTCCTACTCGCATTTGACTGCTCTCCCCCGTCTTGAGTACGCCCGCCATCTTGAGTATGTCCGCCGCCACGCTCAAATCCGCGGCGCGGGTCACCTTGATGTTGAACGGTGAGCCGCTGACCAAGGAAGCGCGAATGCCGATGCGTTCCATGGCTTGCGCTTCATCGGTCACCGCAACGCCGGCGCGAGCAGCATCTTGAAGCGCGCCGCGCAATGCCGCGAATGCGAAAACCTGCGGCGTCAAGGCGCGCCACAGGCCGGCGCGATCGACGGTTTCAACGCCGCCCGGCAGCTCGCGTTTTACCGTGTCGACAATCGGGGCCGCGAGCACGGCCCCATTGACAGCCGCTGCGCCGTCGCCAGATTTATTTTGCAGCTCGTCGGCCAGGGCGCCGATGTCGCGGCTGCTCAGGCAGGGGCGCGCCGCATCGTGCACCAGAATCCAATCATCGGCGGCGGCGCGAGAACTCAAGAAGTCCAAGCCGTTCATTACCGAATCTTGCCGCTGAGCACCGCCGATCGTGGTCAGGAGCCTGGCCGAGTTCAACTTGGCCGCGACCTGCGGCCAATGACTGTCGCCGGCCGCGAGGACCACCACGATGGCGTGGATGCGGGGCTCGGCCAGCAGGGCTCGCAGTGACCATTCGAGCACGCTGCTGCCCAACAGCGGCGTGTACTGTTTAGGGAGGTTGTGCGTCTGACTCGCGGCGAAACGCTCGCCACGGCCTGCCGCGGGAACGATCGCCCACAGGCGGCGCATCGTAGGCACAGTCACCGAGCGCGTGCGGTTACAGGGACGGGAGCAGCGGGAGCCGGCGTGTTGGCCCGCACGACTTGATAAAAAGTCTCGCTGGCCGTGACCATCCCCAGTTCGCTGCGGGCTCGCTCTTCGAGGGCCGTCAAGCCAACCTTGAGATTGGTCACTTCGGCGGCCAATTGCCGATTGCGCTCGCCTTGGCTCTGATTGGCCGCTCTTTGTGCATCGACCGAGAGTTCAAGCCCCGACACTTCGCGCAGGCCCCGATCCGAGAGCCACAATCGGCCCTGGAGCAAGATCAGAGTGATTGCCAGTACGGCCGCGAAAATCCTCATGGGGACAGGAGCTTAGCACGAATTCTTAAGAAATTGGAACCGACAAGGCACGCGCTCCCGCGTAAGAGGCCTTGGCACCCAACTCGCCCTCGATTCTCAGGAGCTGATTGTATTTGGCCATGCGATCGGAGCGCGACATCGAACCGGTTTTGATTTGTGTCGCGGTCGTCGCGGCCGCGATGTCCGCGATCGTGGCATCCTCCGTCTCACCCGAGCGGTGCGAAACGACGGCGGCATACTTCGCCTTGAATGCCATGTCGATGGCAGCCAATGTTTCGGTCAAGGTCCCGATTTGATTCGGCTTGATGAGAATCGCGTTGGCGATTTTCTTGGCAATTCCCTCGGCGAAAATCTTGGTGTTGGTCACGAACAAGTCATCGCCCACCAGTTGCACCTTGGTTCCCAATTTGCGCGTGAGGATGGCCCAGCCGTCCCAGTCGCCCTCGCTCATACCGTCTTCGACGCTGACGATGGGATACTTGGCGACCAATCCCGCCAGATAATCGGCGAATTCCGACGCGCTGAATTTGCGCCCTTCGGACTCGAGGTCGTAGACGCCATCCTTGAAGAATTCGGTGCTGGCGACATCCAAACCCAAATAAATATCCTTGCCCGCACGATAGCCGGCCTGGTCGATGGCTTCCAAGATGATGGTGATGGCCGCTTCGTTCGAGGGCAAATCCGGGGCGAAGCCGCCCTCATCGCCCACGGCGGTATTCAAGCCTTTGGCGTGCAGCACTTTCTTGAGCGTATGAAACACCTCGGCGCCATAGCGCAAGGCTTCGGAAAACGACGGTGCGCCGATCGGCAGAATCATGAATTCTTGGATGTCGACACTGTTGTCCGCGTGCGCCCCGCCATTGATGATATTCATCATCGGCACGGGCAGCGTCAAATCCCCGGTGCGCGCCAGATGCCGGTACAGAGGCAGTCCTTGATCGGCCGCGGCAGCTTTCGCCGCCGCCAGCGATACCGCCAAAATCGCATTGGCGCCCAATCTCGCCTTGCTCTCCGTGCCGTCCAATTTGATCATTTTGGCATCCAGCGCCTCTTGATCCGAAGCATTTGCGCCCATGACCGAGTCGCGAATCGTGCCGTTGATGGCGCCGACCGCCTTGAGAACGCCCTTGCCGCCGAAGCGTTTCATATCGCCGTCGCGCAGCTCCACCGCTTCGCGCGATCCGGTCGAAGCACCCGAGGGCACCGCCGCCCGGCCGACGGTGCCGGATTCCAATACCACGTCTGCTTCGACCGTGGGATTTCCCCGGGAATCGATGATTTGACGGCCGCGAACATCGACGATTCGACTCATAGCGATGATTCCTCAAAGGGTGATCTCTTGACCGCGGTGTCCAGTTCGGCAAGCGTGGTCAGCAATGACTTCATGCGATCCAAGGGCCAGGCGTTAGGGCCATCCGACAGCGCCTTGGCGGGGTCGGGATGCGTCTCCATGAAAATGCCCGCCACGCCGGCGGCCACCGCGGCACGCGCCAGCACCGGCACGAATTCCCGCTGCCCACCGGAGGAGTCGCCCTTGCCGCCGGGCAGCTGCACCGAGTGCGTCGCATCGAATACCACCGGACACCCGGTGGCGCGCATGACGGCCAGGGAGCGCATGTCCGCGACCAGATTATTATAGCCGAAGGAGAAGCCGCGTTCGCAAACCATGATCTGCGCATTGCCGGTGGAGCGCGCCTTGTCCACGACGTTCTGCATTTCCCAGGGCGACAGGAACTGCCCCTTCTTGATGTTCACCGGTTTGCCCTGCGAGCAGGCAGCGACGATGAAATTGGTTTGGCGGCAGAGAAATGCCGGCGTTTGCAGCACATCGACCACGGCCGCGACTTCGGCAAGCGGCGTATCTTCATGCACGTCGGTCAAAACCGGCACACCGATCTGCGCGCGGACGCGACTCAAGGCCTTCAGTCCTTCTTGTAAACCAGGACCGCGAAAACTCGCCCGCGAGGAGCGATTGGCCTTGTCGAACGATGCTTTGAAGATGAAGGGGATTTTGAGCGCGGAAGTCATTTCTTTCAGACGACCCGCGACATCCATGACCAGGCCCTCGCTTTCGATTACGCAGGGACCTGCAATCAAAAAGAACGGGCGATCCGGCCCGATCTCAAAGGAAGTCAGCTTCATAGGCTCAGCGAATCATGCGGTGGCGGCGCGCCCGGGCTGCAGCGAAGCTCGGTACTCGCGCGCTGCCCTGACGAAGCCCGCGAACAGCGGGTGCCCGTCGCGGGGCGTGGACGTGAATTCGGGATGGAACTGACTGGCAACGAACCAGGGATGGCTGGGCAATTCGATGAATTCCACCAACCCATCCGCCGAGAAGCCGGAGAAGCGCAGGCCGGCCGCGGTCAACTCCTCGAGATAGTGATTGTTGAATTCATAGCGATGGCGATGACGCTCGAATATCGATTCCTTGCCGTACAGGATGCGCGCCAGTGAACCGGGAACGAGCTTGGCCTCTTGGGCACCGAGCCGCATGCTGCCGCCCAAATCCGATTTCTCATCGCGCACCTGTTGTCCGCGCTCCAGATCCTGCCATTCGGTAATCAATGCGATCACGGGATGAGTGGTGGCGCGGTCGAACTCGGTGCTGTTGGCGCCCTTGAGCGCCAGTACATTGCGCGCATATTCGATGATGGCGAGCTGCATCCCCAAACAAATGCCGAGGTACGGAATGCCGTTTTCGCGCGCAAAACGGATCGCCTGAATCTTGCCTTCGATGCCGCGGTCGCCGAATCCGCCCGGCACCAAAATAGCATCCATTTTCTGCAGCGCCGCTGCGCCCGAGCGCTCGATGTCCTGCGACTCGAAATAGTGAATATTCACCCGCGTGCGGGTCTTGATGCCGCCGTGCATCAGGGATTCGTTCAGCGAAATATACGAGTCGCGGATCTGCACGTACTTTCCGACCATGCCGATGTCGACGACGGCTTCCGGATTCTGTTTGGCGGCAACGACCGCGCGCCATTCGGAAAGATCGGTCGGCGGCGCATTCAAGCGCAGCTTGTCGACCACGATGTCGTCCAGGTCCTGCTCGTGCAGCAGCATCGGAATCTTGTAAATGTCATCGGAATCCACCGCCGAAATCACCGCCCGCTCTTCGACATTGGTGAACAGGGCAATCTTGCGGCGCTGCTCATCCGGGAGGCTCTGCGAGCAGCGACACAACAAAATGTCGGGTTGGATGCCGATGCCGCGCAACTCCTTCACCGAGTGCTGCGTGGGTTTGGTCTTGATCTCTCCGGCGCCGCCTAAGATCGGCACCAGGGTCAAGTGCATGTACAGCACCTTGTCACGCCCGAGTTCCACGCCCATTTGACGAATCGCTTCGAGAAACGGCAGCGATTCGATGTCGCCGACCGTGCCGCCGATTTCCACCATGCAGACATCCGAATCGCCGGCACCCATGCGAATCCGGTGCTTGATCTCGTCCGTGATGTGCGGAATGACCTGCACCGTCGCACCCAGGTAATCGCCGCGCCGTTCCTTGGCGATGACGCGCTCATAGATTCTGCCCGTGGTGAAATTGCTGTTGCGGCCGGTGGTGGTGCGCACGAAACGCTCGTAATGGCCCAGATCCAGGTCGGTTTCGGTGCCGTCGGCGGTGACGAAAACTTCGCCATGCTGAAAGGGGCTCATGGTGCCGGGATCCACGTTGATGTAGGGATCCAGCTTCACCATGCTGATTTTGAGGCCGCGGGCCTCGAGAATGGCTCCCAAGGATGCCGAGGCAATTCCCTTACCCAGCGAGGAGACCACGCCGCCGGTGACGAAAACGAATCGATTCATGATGAGTCACCGCCGATTAAACGTTTGTCGTCCACTTGAACTTAAGCGGATGTACAAACGGAGCCAAAGGGAACAATTGGAATACGACGGGAGTTCAGATTACCAGAACACGTCCATCTCGACAATCCTAACAAGCGCTACTTAACCATAGGCGCGAGACTCGCGTGAAACATCCGCGTGGAACGCGGCGAATGCGCCGCCCCTGGATGACAGCGCTGCACCTAGATCAAGAGGGGCGCGTTGTTCCACGTAATTTTAAGCCCTGGCGCGTCCGGCGCGGCGCACCAGCGAGCCTCCAGCCACAAATCAGCGACGGCGATCAACTCATCGCCGGCGAACACCAGAGGCAGTGCATCCCGCATCCACGGCAGCACGCCTTGCGATTGACATAGGTGCTGCACGGTCTGCGTCTTCGCCGATCGAGCGGGCTTGAGCGTCTCGCCCCCCTCGCGCCTTCGCACGATCACGACCGAGGGCAGCGCGTCGGCCGCGACTCCGCCCATCTGGGGGCTCCAGGTCAGATGCCCAAGATTCGCACCCAACGCGATGCTCGAACCCAAGCCGGTGGCCCAGGGTCTCGCCCCTTCCAAGCGCGGGCAATCAGCGTCGGTCAGAAACAGCCGCTGCCGATAGCGGCGCAAGGCCTTATCGCCCCATACGATGGCGGGCTGGTGATCTGCGTCCGCGTCGAATACTTGCCGCAAGGCCTCTCGTAAGCGCGCCGTCGACGGCGCTTCCACGCCCGCTTCGCCAAGCCATGCCCGAATCGCATTCATGCGCTGCGGTTGCGGCAGCGCTCTTAAGGCGGGCACCGACAGAGCATCTCCGTCGCGAAGGCGCGCCACATCGGCTGCCGCTGCCGCATTCAGCAGTTCCTGCGCCTCGGCCATGTGCCGGGCGCTGCGCGACAGGGCAATCTCCGCCCCCGGCCAACGCGTCTCGATCAGAGGCCAGATCTCCTTTCGCAAGTAGGTGCGATCGAAGCGCAAATCCGTGTTCATGGGATCGATGACTTGGAAATTCTCGAGCTGCCGGCCCAATTTCAGCAGCTCGCCGTGCGGCACGTCGAGCAGCGGACGCACATGCCACCCCAACCCCAAGACGCGGCAGACCGGCATGGCCGACAGGCCCTTGACGCCTGCTCCCCGCAACGCCTGCAGCAGCAGCGTCTCGGCCTGATCCTGGCGATGATGTGCGGTCAGCAGACACTCCAGCGGCTGAAGCTGGGCCGCGAGCGCTGCATACCGAGCAGCACGCGCCGCAGCTTCGATCGACAGGCCTGCCTCACTTTGAACCTCGACGCGGATCAAACTTAAGGGGACCCCCAGATGCTCACAGAGATTCTTGCAGGCTTCGCGAAATTCCGAAGCCGCCGCTTGCAGCCCGTGATCAATGTGCACCGCACGCAGCGGCAAGCCGCGAAATCCGCCACCCAGGCCCGCGAGCCCTGCGAGCAAAGCGGCGGAATCCGCGCCGCCGCTCAACGCCACCACGAGGCCGCGGGCGCCTTCAGGGACGGAGGAGTCGAGCACCGCGTACAAGGATGCCGCGGAAAAGCTCATCTGGGAAAGTCCTTCGTTCAGCCGTCGTGATACGCACCGAAGCCGCGCACGCGAGCCTGGCGCGCGTCGAGCAACTGCGTGATGGGTTGGTTACGAAGTTCGGTCAAGTGTTTGACTATGCTTTGTTTGATGCCTTCGGCCATCAGCTGTGGATCGCGGTGCGCGCCGCCATGTGGTTCCTTCAGGACTTCATCGACCAAGCCGAGTTTGTAGAGCCGTTCCGCGGTGCCGCCCATGGCTTCGGCCGCAATTTCCTTCTTCTCGGTGCTCTTCCACAAAATCGACGCACAGGCTTCCGGCGTGATGACCGAATAAACGCTGAACTGCAACATGATCAGCCGGTCACAGACGCCGATGGCCAGTGCGCCGCCTGAGCCACCCTCGCCGATGACAACGCTCAAGACCGGAGCGGCCAAGTTCGACATCTCAAACAAGTTGCGCGCGATCGCTTCACTCTGGCCGCGTTCCTCGGAACCGATACCGGGATAGGCTCCCGGCGTGTCGATCAACGTGACGACCGGTATGCGGAATCGCTCGGCCATTTTCATCAGGCGCAGCGCCTTGCGATACCCTTCCGGCTTCGGCATGCCGTAGTTGCGCCGTACCCGCTCCTTGGTATCGCGGCCTTTTTGATGGCCAATCAACATCACCGGCGTGCCTTCAATGCGCGCCAGTCCGCCGACGATCGCCAGGTCATCGCTGTACATGCGATCGCCGTGCAATTCGTGCCAGTCGCTGAAAATCATCGAGACGTAGTCCAGCGTATAGGGACGCTGCGGATGTCGCGCCAGCTCGGTGATCTGCCAGGGCGTGAGATTGGCGAAGATGCTGGTGGTTAGCGCCCTGCTCTTCGACTGCAGGCGTTTGATCTCTTCGGTGATATTGACACTGGCATCGCTGCCAATGAATTTGAGTTCCTCGATCTTCGCCTCGAGCTCCGCGATCGGCTGTTCAAATTCCAGAAAATTCATCGCCATGAGCTCGTTTCCTCGCCGCGAACGTCATTTCGCGGACCATACACTAAATACCACCCCTCGCGCCCGACAAGCGCCGACAGCCGGTCCAATAGCTCACGCGTCGGCCGCACCGACCAGGCGTCGGAAAGATTCACCTTACCACTGTAGTCGGCTCGATTGACCACCACGCTGACCCCGCAGGGGCCGCGCAAGTAGGGCTTCAGCACCTGTTCGAAACGATTCATGCCCTGCGGGCCGTCGAATTCGGCCGGCCAACGCAGCCAGAGGCGGCGCGCGAAGCGCTCACGCGCCCGGTCGATATCCATCAAGGACTTTGCCTGCAGGCGCCAGGCCTCGATGAAGTCATCGAAGCGCAGCGTGCCATCGATGATCAAGATGGCGTCTTTGACAATGATATCGCGATGTTGTTGAAAGACTTCCTCGTACAAGCTGACCTCGAGGCGGGCGCTGCGATCGTCCAAGATCAAGGTCACGCGGTTCGGGCGGCGGCGGATTTCCAACACCAAACCGGCTACCGTGGCGGGCTTGCCTGCCGACCAGTTGCGCACACCTTCCAGCGGCGCCGGCGGTTTGGGGCCGCCGACATCGGCCAGACGGGCGCTCACCAAGAACTTCAAGTCCGGCTCATACGGCGTAATGGGATGGCCGCTCAAGAACAGGCCCAAGGTTTCGCGCTCGCCGGCCAGACGCTCCGCCTCCGACCAATCCGCGACCGCGACATTCTCGGCGGCGCTCAAACCGAACAGGTCGACCTGGCCCACACTGAGGGCACGAGAATTCTGTTCTCCCAAATGCATGGCGCGCTCGAGTTCCGCGGTCAGCGACGCGCGATTGGGCCCGATCTGGTCCAGGCTGCCGGAGCGGATCAGTGCTTCAAATACACGCCGGTTCACGCGCTGCAAATCGATGCGCCGGCACAAATCCGGCAGTGTCTTGTACGGCCCGTTCTTTTCGCGGTCCTCGATGATGGCTTCGACCGCCGAAGCGCCCACACCTTTGATGGCGCCCATGCCATAACGGATGCTGCTCGGACCCGCGACGCGAAACGCATACACCGAGGCATTCACATCGGGCGGAAGAACTTCGAGTCCCATGCCGGTGCACTCATCGATGAGCGTCACCACCTTGTCGGTCTTATCCATATCCGAGGACAGCACCGCCGCCATGTACGCCGCCGGATAGTGCGCCTTGAGCCACGCCGTCTGGTAGGACAACAAGGCGTAGGCCGCGGAATGCGATTTATTGAATCCGTAGCCGGCAAACTTTTCCATCAGATCGAAAATGTGCGTGGCCTGCGTCTCACGCACGCCGCGCGCCACCGCGCCGCTGACGAATACGGAGCGCTGCTTCGCCATTTCCTCGGGCTTCTTCTTGCCCATGGCGCGGCGCAGGAGATCGGCGCCGCCCAAGGTGTAGCCGGCCAGAATCTGCGCAATCTGCATGACCTGTTCCTGGTACAGGATCACGCCGTAGGTGGCCTCGAGCACCGGCTTCAAGTCCGGATGCAGGTAGTCGATCGTCGCGCCGGTGGTGTCGTGCTTGCGAGCGATGAAGTCCTCGACCATGCCGGATTGCAGTGGTCCGGGGCGAAACAGCGCCACCAACGCGACGATATCGCCGAAGCGATCGGGCTGCAGCCGCCGGATCAGATCCTTCATGCCGCGCGATTCGAGCTGGAATACCGCCGTGGTCTTGGTGCTCTTGAGCAGCGCGTAGGTCAGCGCATCGTCCATTCTCAAGGCGCTCATGACCAGAGGCGCTTCGCCGCTGCCGGCACGCTGCTCATTGATGTCGCGCACCACCCAATCGATGATGGTGAGCGTTCGCAGCCCCAGAAAATCGAATTTGACCAAGCCCGCGGCTTCGACATCATCCTTGTCGAACTGGGTCACCGGCGTGCTGCTGCCCTCTTCGCAGTACAGCGGCGTGAAATCGGTCAGGACCGACGGCGCGATGACCACGCCGCCGGCATGCGTACCGGCGTTGCGCGCGAGACCTTCGAGCGTTCGCGCCAGATCAATGAGATCGTGAACCTCGGGCTCGTTGTCATAGAGGCGCCTGAGCTCCTCTTCCTGCTCGAGCGCCTTGTCGAGAGTCATGCCGATTTCCAGTGGAATCAGCTTGGCGATCTTGTCGACATAACCGTACGGATGCCCCAGAACCCGCCCCACATCGCGCACCACGGCTTTGGCCGCCAAGGTTCCATAGGTGATGATTTGCGACACGCGGTCGCGGCCGTACTTGTTGGCCACGTATTCGATCACCCGGTCGCGGCCTTCCATGCAAAAGTCGACGTCGAAATCCGGCATCGACACGCGCTCGGGATTCAGGAATCGCTCGAACAGAAGGTCATGTTCGATTGGGTCCAGATCGGTAATGCCCAAGGCGTAGGCAACCAGCGATCCGGCGCCGGAACCGCGGCCGGGACCCACCGGCACACCATTCTCGCGCGCCCAACGAATGAAATCCGCGACGATCAAGAAATATCCGGCAAACCCCATGGCGCAAATGACGCCGAGTTCCAGATCAAGGCGCGCCTCATAGCCGGCAACGGCCGCGGAGCCCGCCAACGCCGGCGACGCGGCCAGACGCTCCCCCAAGCCGCGCTTCGACTCCTCACGCAGAAATTCCTCGGTGCTCGATCCGGCCGGCACCGGGTAGGCGGGCAGCATGGACGCGCCCAAGCGAATCTCCAGAGAACAGCGCTTGGCAATTTCAAGCGTATTGGCCAGCAGTTCCGGCGCGTCCGCAAAAAGCTCGGCCATTTCCGCGGGCGACTTCAGGTACTGCTCCTCGGAGTAGCGATGCGCCCGGCTCACATCCCCGAGCTGCGCGCCATCATGAATGCAAACGCGCGCCTCATGAGCTTCGAACTCCGCGCGCGTCAAGAAACGCACATCATTCGTGGCAACCGCAGCGACGCCTCGAGACTGCGCCAGTTCCATGGCCGCTTCCGCGCAGACTTGCTCACCTGCCCGGCCGGTGCGCTGTACTTCAAGATAGAACCGATCCCCGCAAAATGCCTGCCAACGCTCGAGACATCGCTCCGCTTCGTCGTCGCGGCCTCGCGCGAGACACCGGCCGATGTCGCCCTCGAAGCCGCCCGAAAGCACGATCAGGCCCTGCAGCACGTCGCTGTTGATCCAACTGCGCTCGAGCATGGGCGCGCCGCGCTGCTGCCCTTCGAGATAGGACCGGGTCACGAGCTGCGTCAGATGCCGGTACCCTTTTAGGTTCTGACAGAGAAATACAATGCGCGAAGGTGCCGCCCGTTCCCCGGGCTCGCGAATCCAGGCGTCAACACCGATCAAGGGCTTGATCCCCGCCGCCTGCGCCTCCTTGTAGAACTTCACCATGGCGAACAGATTGCTTTGATCGGTCAGGGCAACCGCCGGCATGCGCCCCGCCGCGACGGCGGCCATCAATTCCGGCACGCGCACGATCCCGTCGACCAGCGAATATTCCGTGTGCAATCGCAGGTGAACGAACGCCGTCAAGCTTCACACCGCAGAGCGAGGCGCACCGGCTGGAAGGAACGCCGGTGCAATGGACAGGGCCCATGCAGCGTCAGCAGGCGCTGGTGAGCAGGAGTCGCGTAGCCTTTGTGACTTGCGAAACAATATGCAGGATATATCGTATCCATTTGATCCATATAACTATCTCTGGCAGTTTTTGCCAGAATCGATGCGGCGCTGATCGCCGGCTCCGAGACGTCTCCGTCAATGATGGCACGAGCCGTCAACACCTTGCCCAATCCATTCAAATTGGGCAGCCGGTTACCGTCAACCAGCACATGGTCGGGTGTCAGCAGCATCGCGAGCAAGGCGCGGCGCATGGCGAGAAACGTGGCCTGCAAAATATTCAACGCATCGATCTCAACCTGATCAGCCCAGCCGATGCCGAAACACAGCGCCTCACGCCGGATGGCCACGCTCAGTCGCGAGCGTTCCGCAGGACTCAAGGATTTCGAATCGGCGACGCCTTCGATGGGCCGGCGCGGCCGCAAGATCACCGCCGCAGCGACGACCGGTCCCGCCAGGGGACCGCGACCCGCTTCGTCGATGCCGGCAACCCGCCTCACCTAAGCGGTCCTCGCGCAGATGGGCTCCGGATGTTCAACAGATCCAGAATCGCCTGCGCCGCCAGCGTCCCCGCACCACGGCGCAAGTCGGCGTGAATACGCGAGAACTCCCGCTCCAGGGCGCTGCGCCTCTCAGTATCGTCAAGCCACATCAAGAGCTCCGCTCCGATCGACTCGGGGATGATCTGGTCCTGAAAATATTCGCCGACGACGCGCCGATCCGCAAGTAGATTTGGTTGCGCAAAGAACTTGGATTTCACCAGATTCAGTCTGGTAAGCACCCAACCGGTCAGAGCCCCCAAGCGGTAGACGACCACCATGGGGCGCTTGCACAGGGCGGCCTCCAAGCTGGCGGTGCCCGAGGCCACCAACACCACATTGGCAGCGCTCAATGCCGTGGTCGCCTGGCCATCGATCAAGAGCACATCGAGTCCCGGCGCGTCGCGCTTCAACACCTCGGAGAAAATCTGTCGCGTCGCAGCGCTCGCCATCGGCGCGACGAATTTCAGATCCGGCCGCTGCGCGGCCAGCCAGCGCGCGGTTGCCGCGAAGTCCGCGGCCAATCTCGCGACCTCACCGCGGCGGCTACCCGGCAGCAATGCGACGATGCTCGACTTCAGGTCCAGCCCGAGCGCGCGCCGCGCCGCCTCGCGATCGATCTGCTGAGGGATGGCGTCGGCCAACGGATGACCGACGAATTCCGCGCGTATCCCGTGCTCATCGTAGAAGTGTTTTTCGAACGGCAGCAGGCACAACACGAGGTCCACCGAATCGCGAATTTTGCGGGCGCGCCCTTGCCGCCATGCCCACACCTGGGGACTGACGTATTGCACGGTGGGAATGCCCGCCGCATGCAGTGTGCGGGCCAATCTTAAGTTGGTGTCGGGCGCGTCAATGCCGATGAAGACGTCCGGTCGCGCCGTCAGAAACATTCGCTTGATGCGCGCGAGCAGCCGCGCCAGCCTCGGCAAG
>Ga0210406_10000251_pt1 | contig 79617 bp, 72 predicted proteins | sample IncBWC30MmetaG_FD_155454 | JGI IMG/M metagenome (GOLD analysis project Ga0210406, IMG submission 155454) | Forest soil microbial communities from Barre Woods Harvard Forest LTER site, Petersham, Massachusetts, United States - Inc-BW-C-30-M | ecosystem: Environmental > Terrestrial > Soil >...
TCGCATCCTGGAGCTGTAGAAGGTTCCAAGGGTTAGGCTGTTCGCCTATTAAAGCGGTACGTGAGCTGGGTTCAGAACGTCGCGAGACAGTTCGGTCCCTATCTGTTGTGGGCGTAGGAGATTTGAGGGGACCTGTCCTTAGTACGAGAGGACCGGGATGGACGAACCTCTTGTGTTCGAGCTGTCATGCCAATGGCACCGCTCGGTAGCGAAGTTCGGTTGTGATAACCGCTGAATGCATATAAGCGGGAAGCACTCCCCAAGATGAGATCTCCCAACCCGTAAGGGATAAGAAGGGCCCAGGAAGACTACCTGGTTGATAGGCTGGAGGTGTAAGTGCAGCAATGCATGTAGCTTACCAGTACTAATCGCCCGTTCGGCTTGACCATAAAATTTACTCGGTGCAGAAAACAGCTGTCAGCACTCAGCTTTCAGCCCTCAGCTAGAAACTGAGCTGGGATGAAAGCGAGTTTCTCTCGACCGCCAGAAATTGGGCGGGGAGAAAGAAAGACGCTGACAACTGTGCGCCGACGAAAAAGCCGAAGTAATACACGTGGCAGAAATCGGAAATAAGCAAGATGAAAGTAAGCCACACCCAATCTATTCAGTTGTGAGAGATCGTTCTCAGGATCTTTGAGAATTCAGCTCTTAGCTTTTGGCTATTAGCTTTTAGCCCAGTTCCACGGGCTCGAGCGAATTGCCAAAGACCAAGAGAGATCAAGTTTGCAGCTAAAACTCTCTCTGCGAGCGCACGGATGTTTGCGCCCGGGAGATTCAAGCTATAGGCCGAGAGCTTATAGCTGAAAGCTGCTCCGACTTGTCGGTAATCATACCGCGGGGGATCCACCCGTTCCCATCCCGAACACGGAAGTTAAGCCCCGCTGGGCCGATTGTACTGCACGCGAAAGTGTGTGGGAGAGTAGGTAGTTGCCGGCATTAATAAAGGCCAGTCATGGAAACATGATTGGCCTTTTCCTTTTTAGCTGACCCGATTTCAGCGTGTGTTTTCGGTAGCATGCGTGACGACCGCTAACTCGCCCTGTTACTTTCGTTGAGCCGCCGCCGAGTGGCCGAGGGCGAACAGCATGAACGCAGCAGTCATTCCTGAGTCAATCGCGCAGTTACAGCTCTCATTAAGAATTGGCCGATCTGGCTTCATCGTTCCATCGTTCGTCCTCTTCATGAACTGCAGCGCAGGCTAACTAAGGTTCCCACTCCAGTGAATACGCAGAGAATCCCGTGGGTCTCATCACATCAAATCGAATGCAAGTGGGTACCTCGGACCGAGTGAACTTCACTTCGAGCCTTGCCGAACTCGCTGGTGGCAACTCAGGAATCTCTACTTCCTGCAGCTCAACGGGAATATCACCCTGCCCGTAGAACGTGCTGCACAATCGGTAGCCTCGTAGCGTATACATCGGGACGTCGCCCCGCGTTTTTAAGATCACCTGGAAGACGTTCAGGTGGTTCTCCAGAGAAAGCGATTCGATCGGACCGGATTCCCGACGCAGAAGCTCATACGACTGCTTTTTCGTGCCATAAACGTCTACGACTCCGTGCACGTTTTGGTTGAGTACTCCCGTGCCGCGATCACCCGCGTGTGTGCGGTAGTCGTTGTAGCAGAAAAAGATCGCTCCCGCGGTGTATTCCCTTGAGCGGATTGCAAGATCGTGCGTGCGAAGGATCTCCACTCGGTGCTCATCCCCTTCGGGACGATCCTCGGTGCAAGCGCAATAGCCGTACTCGGAAATGACAACGGGTTTGCTGGGAAAAGCGGCATGAATCTGGTCGAGATAGCGTGCGGCGTCCGCCGCCGAACCTGGCACCCATGTCCCGAAATACTCATTGGCCTCGACAAAGTCCATAAGCCCGGCGACGTCGCGCTCCGGTGTGCGGTCCAAGGAATTAGAAGCATAAGAGCATAGCCGGCCAGGGTCCAATTTTTTGGCCTCCTGCAGCAAGCGCTTCGCAAACTGGTAGGCAGGCGCCGCCTGACCTCCGATCTCGTTGCAAAGACCCCAAACGACAACGCAGGGATGGTTGCGGTCCCGTGCAATCATCTCGCGCAATTGTTCGAGTCCATTGTCTAAGATGTCGGCATCCGGTTGCGGCCCCATGCCCTTAAACGTGTCTGACCCCCAGGCGGGCACTTCGGTTTGCATAAGAATCCCATGACGGTCACAGTAGTCGAGAACGCGTTTGTCCTGGGGCCAATGGACACGCGTGAAGATGCAGTTGAGATGCTTCAGGTCCGCGTGATCGTGCAGGATCCAGTCCGCCGGTTCTGCCATTCCGAATTCCGGGTTGCTTCCCGCCATGCGTTCCACGCCCAGCAGACGTACGCGCTCACCGTTCAAACGGAACTCGCGGTCTTTGGCCTCCAATTTCCGAATGCCGAAGATTGTTGGAAAGCAATGGGATTCACGAGCTCCCGTGATCGAGAACTCAAGACCATAAAGATTTGGATGATCGAAATGCCAAAGCTTCGCCTTATTCAGCACAACCTGCATGGTTTGCGTCTCGGTTGTCCCCGGTTTGATCGACGGCCGCGGCCCCGCGCTCCCGGTCAAAACGGTCAAACCGGATGCTTCATCCACGATGCGGTAGGAAGCATTGCCGTTCCAGTTCTCCAGGCTCGTGTTTCGAATGAAGCTGGTGATTGCGATCGTTGCGTCTCCCCCCGTGAGATTCGGAGTGGCTTCGACGTCTACACGTTCCACGAATACTTTCGGAGTGATGAGGAGCTGCACGGGCCGGAAGATGCCCCCGTCGTGCGCCCAGTCACTGGAGCGCCCGCGAGGCAGCATGTGTTCATTGAACGCATTGTCCACACGAACGGCAATGGCGTTTGTTTCTCCCCAATGGAGCAAATGCGTGACGTCGAACGTGAACGCCGTGTAGCCCTTGCCCCGGTGTTCACCGGCCATTTGGCCATTAATCCAAACGGTAGCCGTGTGAAACACCGCCTCGAACTCAACGCGCACTGCAAAAGTTCGCCAGTACGTTGGCATATCAAAAGTTCGACGGTACCATGCGGCCCCGTAATACTCAGCCACCGGGGCCTCGATCTGCCACGTATGAGGGACATTTACTTGTCGCCAACCGGTGCTTGGCGCGTCGGCGTCATACCAATGTTGGCTCGTCCCAGAGTCTGCTGAATCCGTACGAAATAGCCACTCTCCGCAGAGGCTGGTGAGATTAGTGGGAGACGCTTTTGCTGCCGTGTCCGTGGCCTGAACCTCGGAAGTGGCGAGCGTTGCCCCAATGGCTCCCGCAGAAGCCGTCAGAAACTGTCGTCGCGATGGCATGAGTAAAAGCCTAACCGGGTGTAGCCGGAACTGAGCATAGCACCTGCATCGGGGTAACCTACGGTTTTGTAGACCACCTGCATTTGATGTGGATCACGGTGAGTCTTTCCCAGGCCAGAAAAAGCTACCCTCACTGCGAAGGGGATTGTAATCACCAGATACGCAATCTGCACCCGAACCTGCCCCTACTCCGACACGCGGAAACGATGCGCCCAGGGATAGTTGATGTAACCAGGCTTGGGTGTTGAAAAGCTCGATCTCTCAAGACTGGTCGAAAAAACTTTGCGCTTGGAAACCCTACAAACGACTTTCTTGGTTTTCCTAGACATTTCTACCCCCCCCAATTTCGGTTGTTTTGGTAAAAATGGAGTTTTTCAACAGGCACGCCTGTTAACAACAATTATTTCCGGATTGCCCCCATTGCGCTGGCCTGCTCCTTCCATCGTTGGACGTTTACGCCCATCACGAGTAGCCAGAGACTGAGCGCTACTTCTGCGATGGCTGTTGGCACAAAGTATGGAAAGATACGGGCTTCGAGCGCGGGCGCAAGAAAGAGCGCGAAACTGTTGATGAGGTAGCCTGAGCCCTCGATCGCGAGCAGCACGCCGATGACGCGCGGAAGGAACGTCGAGCGGTAGACCAGGTATGCCATCGCGAAGCAATCGAAGCCAAAAAACACCAGGCTGATGGCAAAACCACCCTCAAACAACTGGAGAGAGAGATACGCTGCAGCCTCTAATTGCTCCGCTGTAAAGGCATGCAAGTAGCGTCCGCCTCCTAGAACAACGAGCGGCGCGTAGTGAGCGAGCAAACTGACGGCCTCAATGGCAGTGGAGACAAGGCCAAGGATCGCATCCAGTAATGCGATGTTCTTGTTCACCACCTTGAACAGGTTATAAAAGATGAGCGCCAGTGGCACATTGCACACCAGGTAAAAGACTTCCACCGCAAAGCCCAGCCGATACAGCAACTGGTGCGTCATGATGTTGTGCGCGGTAGCCGCGGCGTCCCCCTGCACGACGAGCCTGCCACGAACGAAAAGCTCGGCAAAGGCGCCCCCGACGATCACAATCAAATACAGGAAGCCAGCGATCCTGGCGTAGAGGCGCGGCGACGCTTCAGTTCGTTCCATTATTTTATTGTCTCCTGAGCGATTCAGAACCTCAAGGTGTGTTGCGTCTCAACTGGCGAGACTACTCTTCGGAGAGGCGCAACGCGTTGATGCAAACACAAAATTTGAACGAGCCCGTCGGTGCGAAAAGTCACATCTTGATGTGCGGTTGGCGGCGTAAAGCCTTGGCGATGCCCTACCTGAAATTTACCGCGTACGGAAATCGGTTAGAGTTTACCCTTCCTGACTCTAGGGGGGGTCCCCTTTGTTTGAGGGATTCGATCAACGGTCATGGCTGGCGGCGCAAGCTAGCGCATGACGCCAGTCACGACTGGATCAAGTACCGTCGCGGTCTCTGCAAATTCTGCAAACAAACCGTCACTTTCCTACCCGCTTTCTCCCTGCCCTACACCCATTACAGCCTGGTGGCGCGTAGTCAGGTGCTGCGGCGACGTTTTGTGGAGCACTGCTCATGGGAAAGCGCCGCGCCGCCTCTGAAAGATCCGAATCGCGTTCCTGACCCTTCCACTCTCCGCCGCTGGTGCCGAAGCTTGGATTCCTCGCCTGCGTTTTCTTCTCTGCGAAGCACTCTACAAGCCATAGAGCAAAAGATGGCCCCCGACGAGCAACTCGCTCACGGCTCCTTGCGCTCGGCTTGGCCCACCCTGTTTTGCTTTCTACGAGTCGTCTGGCCTTGGCCCCTGCACCTCTGAGAGCCGAGATTTTTTCCCCACCCACCATCCTTGCGTGGGAATGAGAGCTACAGGTTCGTACCCTGACGCTGGAAGGACTGTAGACACCATGAGTGAGGATTTGGAACGGCTCAAACAGAGCATTCCTCTACTGCAGTACCTGCAACAGCACAACTGGAGCGGGCGCCCCGCCGAGGCTCGCTCCGAGTTCGTCGGACTCTGCCCGTTGCATGAGGAAACCCACTCCTCCTTCTTCGTCAACCCCCGCGAAAATCTGTTCTACTGCCACGGCTCCGGGCAGGGTGGCGACCGGATTCGCTTCGTGCAACTTTCCCAACATCTCTCCTTTCGCCAGAGCCGCTATCCGGAAGGCATTCAGTATCTGGCTCAGCGTGGGGTGCACGCTGCCGCTCTGATTGAAACCCGCGCCACACCGTTTTCCGTGCGTCACAATCGCTTGGCGTACTCAATCAGCGGCATGCCATAGAAATCGGAGATGTTTCCCGAGCGACGGTAGCCGTGCTTCTCGTAGAACGCGATTGCGGTTTCGAGCGGCTCGGTGGTGTCGAGAGTGACCTCCGAGCATCCGCAACTCCGCAACCAGTCCTCGATCGCGGCCAACAGCGTTGCAGCCGTTCCCGTGCCTTGCCACTTCGGCAAAACGGCCATGCCACGCAGATGACCTTGTTGTTCTTCGGGGCTCCTGGCAGAGATTGTCCCCACAATTTTGCGGTCCACGGTGGCAACCAGCGCATGCGTTTGCCGAAGTCGAACCCGTACCTGATCGGCGCTCGGAACCGTATCGGCGAACGCCGGAGGAGTGTACGCGGATCGATACGGCGCGAACGCTTCCAGCAGACACGCAGCGATCGCCGCGGCATCATCCTGGTCAGCGGTGCGAATCTCAATGCCGGCGGTAGGCTGCATGTTGGAGCTGATCTTACTGCAAGCGAAACTGTGTGGGAGTCCTTCGACTGTGCTCAGGATGAAATCCGGATGTGGCCAGCTTTAATTAAGCAGTTGACTGCAATTAAGCAGTTGACTGCGCCTGCGCAGGAGTCACTGAGGCCAAGAACTTGGCGAGGATTCTATTGATTCGACAGGAGTTATCTGACAAGTTCTTGGAGAGAGCCAAGTTGAGAAATCAACCTTGCGCGAGATTCTTGCCGAAGAACGCTCAGGATCCCGGCCGCAGTTGCCCGAAGTGTCTGTTACGCAGCCACCTGCTGACGATATGCGGGCACGAACTCCTCATTCACAAACCTTTCGAACGAGGTGGGCGCAGTATTCTCGAACGTGCGGGGTTCGAGCGCCCTCATGTAACCCGAGTTCAGCGCCCCTACCATCTCCAACAGCAGATCGACGAAGTTTGCGGACATCCCCATTGCCGCAACGCAGGACGAAGCTGTTCGTCGGGAGCCTGCACGTATCCGAGCGACGGCTTGCCAATGGCGTCGCCGATGATCCCGGCAACTTCGGTATAGTCCAGGTCCCGCTGTCCGAGCAGTTCCCGAGTTTGTTTACCGCGGATCTCACGACGTAACAGAGCATCTGCGGCGGCGCTCCCGATATCGCGAGTCGCAATCATGGGCAGCTTCAGCGTCGGGCGAATGGACCCGACCACACTGCCGAGCATTCGGATCACGCTCACCTGCGGGAGAGTGTTCTCCATGAAATAGCCGGCGCGGAGATAGAGCACGTTCAGGCCATCGATCGCGTTGAGCTTCTGTTCCAAGTTATAGAGCCCGACCACCGGGCCGGTGCCGGACGGTTTGTCTGCGCCGATGCTGCTCAGCGCGACCACGTGCTTGATGTCCGCGTTGCGCACGGCGGCGGTGATGGCGTCGCTGACGCGGTCCTGAAATGCACGAGCATCGTTGGTGGTGACATTAGGAGGAATCAGAACGTAGGCTGCTTCAGCACCCTGGAACGCATTCGTGAGAGTCACAGGGTCGGCCGCGTCGGCCGTGAACGCTTCCGCTCCGCGCTGGGCCAGCGATTGTAGGTGTTCTGCGCTTCTCCCCACGACGCGGACTTTCTGACCTCCGGCGACGAGATTGTTAGCCACGACGGCTCCGGTGTGGCCGCTGGCTCCGAGAACGACAAACATAGCCACCTCCAACCACACGTTGGATGCTAAGCTTGCGCGCTCGACTCTATAAAGAGGAGAGCGGTTGCTGAAGTCCAAACTCAAATGGGAAACTGGATGTGTCTGCGCTGAACCGCGCGCGGAAAGGATACAAATGAGCAAAGTGAAAGTCGCTGCTTTCTCCGTTTCGATCGACGGCTTCGGCGCCGGACCGCGCCAGGATTTGCAGAATCCCCTCGGCGTGCGCGGCACCGAGCTCCACTCGTGGTTTTTTCACACCGACATTTTCAAGAAGATGCACGGCCTGGGCGAAGGAGAAACCGGAATCGACAACGGTCTCGCTGCGCAGTCGTTCGACAACGTTGGCGCCTGGATCCTCGGCCGCAACATGTTCGGACCGGTTCGAGGTCCTTGGGAAGGCGATTCCTGGAAAGGATGGTGGGGCGACAGTCCTCCGTACCACACGCCGGTGTTTGTGCTCACGCATCACGCGCGCGCTCCGCTTGCGATGGAAGGCGGCACCACGTTCCACTTCGTCACCGATGGATTGGAGTCTGCTCTGCACAAAGCGAAGGACGCAGCGAAGGGCAACGATGTGCGGATTGGCGGTGGCGTCTCCGTCATTCGACAGTATCTGGTCGCGGGACAAGTCGATGAAATGCAGTTGGCCGTCTCGCCGGTCCTGATGGGCGAGGGGGAACATCTGTTTCAGGGAATTAATCTGCACCAGCTTGGGTTCATGCCGGTGCGCACCGTCGCCGGGGAGCATGCGACTCACGTTCTGATTCAGAGAAAAAGATGACCGCGCGGGTTGCCGCATCCGAAGGGAAGAAAGGTTAGGGTGGGGACTTTGACTTTTGCTACTCAGTTACCCAACGTCAAAATCCCCATCGTAAATGTCGCAAAATGCGCGCCGTTAATTAGGGGGGCCCGCTCATCTCTGGAACCTATCTTTTTCTCGGACTGATCATCTCTTCTTCGGCACGAACATCTCCGCTTCGGCTCGACGTTGGATCACTCTTCGCGCAGAAGGATCGTCGGATTCACCGACAACGCGCGTGGTGCGGGAATCCATGTGGCCACCAATCCCAGCAGCGACATGGCCAGGGCGACACCAGCCAGCACCGGCGGATGGCGGGGAGTTGCTTGGTACACGATGAAAGCCAGCCCTCGGCTCGCCAGAATTCCGAGGACTAATCCCGCCGCCGAGCCAACGGCCGGCAATTTGAAGACGATGGGTCGAACCTCGCACACAAGGTCGAACGGGGCGGAACGGGTTAGGGCTTTGACGGATGTTGCTAGAGCCGCCGCGTGAGACATGACTGTTCGCCCATCTTGAAAGTCAAGTCCCCACCCTAATCTCGCCAAAGTCTGGCGAGATTAGGATGGGGCACACTCAAGGGAGGGCACGGTTCACTGTGCCGGGGTGGCGGTGACCGGCGTGGTGGCCGGGGCTTCGGCGGTTACTTCTGGAGCGGTGACGGCGGGATTGATCTTCACCGTCGCCAGGATTTGTTCGAGGCGGTTGAAGACCTTGTCGCGGTCGACGTGCTTGGTGACGCCTTGATCGGAGGCCACCGTGGTGACGTTCAGGGCAAATTCGTAGCAGGCTCCATTCTGGAAAGCATGGAAGTACTTCGAGTCGCTCTGGCGAGTTCCTTCACCGGAGACGGCTTCGGTGGCGCGGAGCTCGAGGTCGCCGAGCATCAGCTTGGAAGCTGACGCCAGATCGTTCAATGGAGTGGGCGCGGGCTGAGAGTCCGACTTCGACGCTGGTGCGGACGAAGCGGATTCGGTCTGGACCGCTGACGCGGAGGCCGTTGCGGGTTCGGTGGACGTCGCGGGCGTGGTGGCCAGCTTGGGCTGCGGCACCGCGAACTCGCGGCATTGGTCGGCGGTGAGAGTTTTGTTGACGCTCACGTTGAAGAATGCGGACGAGAAGTCGGTGTTGGCGAAGCTCGTCTCGGGCAATTCGACTGCGGCGAGGGCGACTCCGCCGGGCTGCACGAAGTTCATGGCGATGGGATTGGAACTTAGAAGCTCGGTCGCGGCGCTGCCGGTTTCAATCGCGTAGCGGCGCGGATATTCGAAGGTCACGCCGTAAGTTTTATCCGAGTAATTTATCGTTGCCGGTTTCTTGCGGACGACTTTTTTGGGAGCCGGCTTGCTATCGGCCTGCATGACAGGTGCGGGCATGGAGGCGATTGGATTCTGAGTCGGCGTAACGGGAATCTGGATATTGGAGCTTACGGGCTTTGGCTTGTCGCTGGAACAGCCGACGGTTACGGAGCAGATAATCAGCACGGCGGCGAAGACGAGCGTGCTGGCGTTCTTACCCCAGGTCAGAAAATTGGTTTCTTTCATCGAGCGAAGTGCGTTGATGCGGGTCATTGTGGTTGCCTCCTGCCGTTGAGCGGCATCATGAGGAATGCACGAGGCAGACCATGAGTCTCGCCATTGATTCGGTGGGACTTAGTCAGCTGCTGGCGGCTGCGGTCGTGGGCTCCCGGACACGATGTGTAAGAGGAGACACGGAGGGTTGTGATAGGTTGGCTGCCTTAGCTCGATGAGGTACAGCAGGAAGATGAACGAACTGGTGACGACGCTTTACAGGCCGGTTGGGCAGGCCGAGTACGACCTGATCAAGGCAAGCCGATTTCACGAATTCCCGCCCCGACTGCCGGAGCAACCGATCTTTTATCCCGTATTGTCGGAGTATTATGCGAAGCAGATCGCGCGCGACTGGAATACGAAAGACGAGCGCTCAGGATTTGTCGGATTCGTATTGCGCTTTAATGTTAAGGCGAGCTTTCTTCGCGAGTATGACGTCCACATTGTTGGAAGTTCCGATCACAAACAATATTGGATTCCTGCTGCGGATTTGGCGCGGCTGAATGCGAATATTGTTGGCGAAATCGAGGTGATCGCGGAATTTCGGGGGAAAACAGGGAAGGCATAAATGAGCGTCCGTCCAACGGCTAGGGGTCTGCAACTTGTGCTTCTGTTCGTTTCGTGTTTCCTCTGCACCGCAGTCCAGGCGCAGAACCCGGCGCATGCGCCGGAGAGGATCATTATCGATACCGACATTGGCGACGACGTGGACGATGCATTTGCATTGGCGCTGGCGGTGAAGAGTCCGGAACTGCAGATTCTGGGCGTGATGACGACCTTTGGGGATACCGAGACTCGGGCGAAGCTGACCGATCGGTTTCTGGCAGAAGTGGGACGGCCGGAAATTCCGGTGCTGGCGGGGAAGGCTAGGGTGGCAAAGAATCCGATGTCGCAGCGTCGGTATGCCGATGGCGGACGTTTTGCCAAGAGCTCGCACGGGGACGCGGTGGAGTTTTTGCTGGGACAGATTCAGAAGTATCCGGGGGAGATTACGCTGATTGCGATTGGTCCGCTGATGAACCTGGGAGCGGCGATCGATAAAGATGCGGCGACGTTTCGGAAACTGAGGCGGGTGGTGCTGATGGGCGGGTCGATCCGGCGAGGATACGGGGATTTGGGATATACGCGGCCGGTCCCGCCGATGCCGGAGTGGAATATTTTGAATGATGTGACTTCGGCGCAAAAATTGTTCACCTCGGGAGTTCCGCTGTTTGTGATGCCGCTCGATTCCACGCAACTGAAGATGGATGAGGTGAAGCGGGCTTTTTTGTTCAGCCAGGGGACGGCGGTCACGGACCAGTTAACGATCCTGTATCAGCTGTGGGGACAGGAGACGCCGACCTTGTTTGATCCCATGACGGTGGCGTTCGTGTTGAAGCCGGAATTGTGTCCAGTGCAGGGAATGCATATTCGGGTGGACGAGAAAGGCTACACGCGAGAGGAGCCGGGCGCGGCGAATGCCGAGGTTTGTCTGGATTCGAACGCGGAGGATTTTTTCAGGTTTTATTTGAAGCGAGTAGCCGAGAAGTAAAAGCAAGGGGTGAACTGAGGTGGGTGTGTCGAGGCTTGAAGTCAAAATCCCCAACCCTAATCCCGCCAGAGTGCAGCGAGATTAGGGTTGGGGCACCCTCGTCTTAGCCGTTGCCCGCAGCGATAATTTCACGGAGACAAATGAAAAAACTGACGGCAGTTCAGGTGTCGATTGGGACCGTTGTGCTGGCGGTGCTGCTCAATGGAGCCATGTTTGCGCAGACGAAGCAGGATGTGGATCTGATCGTCAGCGGCGGGACTGTGGTTACGATGAACCGGGCGCGGACGATTCTGGACGATGGCAGTGTCGCGATCAAGGGCGACGCGATTGTGGCGGTGGGGTCGCGAGGCCAGGTGGAGAGTCAATATAAGAGCGCCCAGACCATTGATGCGCGCGGGCGGCTGGTGCTGCCGGGATTCATCAACGGGCACACGCACGTTCCGATGACGCTGTTCCGCGGGCTGCATGATGATGTGACGCTCAATGACTGGCTTTACAAGTACATCTTCCCGGCGGAAGCGAAGAATGTGAATGAAGAATTCGTGCGCTGGGGAACGCGGCTGGCGGCGGCGGAGCAGATCCGGTCAGGCGTGACGACGTTCGCTGACATGTATTACTTCGAGGATGCGGTCGCGGAAGAGACAAAGGCAGCCGGAATGCGCGGAGTTCTGGGAGAAACGTTCATTGATTTCCCGGCGCCGGACAATAAGACCAACGCCGAAATGTTGGCGTATACCGAGAGGTTTCTCAAGAAGTGGCAGGGAGACGCGCTGATACATGCGGCTCCGGCTCCGCATTCGATTTACACGTGTTCGAAAAAAACGATTCAGGATGCGGCGGCGCTGGCCAACAAATATCACGCGCCACTTCTAATGCACGTGGCGGAAATGAAAAAAGAGCGCGAGGACAGCGAGAAGGCGAATGGGATGTCGCCCGTGGCGTATCTGGAGAACATTGGAGTGCTGGGGCCGGAACTGGTGGCGGCGCATTGCATTTATGTGGATGAGGCGGACCGGAAACTGCTGGCGCAGCGGCAGGTGGGCTGCGTGCATAATCCGTCGAGCAACATGATGATCGCGAGCGGAGTGTCTCCCGTGCCAGAGATGCGGGCGGCGGGGATTGCGGTTGGACTGGGGACGGATGGTCCGGCGGGAAGTAACAACGACCTCGATCTGATGGAAGAGATCGACCTGGCGGCCAAGCTGGCGAAGATTTCAAAGATGGATCCGCTGGCGCTGAACGCCAAGGCGGTGGTCGAGATGGCGACGATTGCTGGCGCGCGGGCGTTGCACATGGAAAAGGAAATTGGATCGCTGGAGACGGGGAAGAAGGCGGACATGATTCTGATCGGCCTGGATGAGCCGAATGCGGTGCCCATGTATGACGTATATGCGCAGATTGCTTATTCGCTGAAGGGGAGCGACGTGGAGACGGTTGTGATTGGCGGGCGGGTCGTGATGCGGGAGCGGAAACTGCTGACCGTCGATGAACCGCGGGTGCTGGAGAAGGCGCGGGAGTATGGGAAGTCGGTGAAGGCATCGTTGGGGATGGATTAAGGCAGAGTCCTCGGGAAGTTGGGATTCGAGAATCGAAACACGAAGTCAAAACCATCACCCTAGCCGCAAAAGACACGGCTAGAATGTGGCACCCTGAAGTTTTGTTGGCGAGTTCCTTCCGGGCTGACCTCGGAATGCTGGTGCAGCATCTACGGGTGCTCTTCCTGATTGTGGGGATGCCGCTTTGGGATTGGTATGAGATTCCGCGGCTGAAGGCGAGCCCGGATCCGCGGGAAAGAGTCCGGTGCTACCCTGAAGATCGTCCCGGCCTTCTGGGTGTTGACGGTGGTGGCCGGGCTTTCGACTGGTCACCGTTTTGACGATGCAGAGGATGTCAGGTGAGATCCCGTGGCTGGATTCGGGATCAGTCGGGAGTGCGGTCCTGAAGGGCATCACCATCGCAATGTTGACTGCGATCCTGCTGCCGGCGCCACTGGCTCTGTGCAGTGAAGCGATTCGCGCTAGCATTTCTGTTGCCTTCGACGAAGGATGAACGGCGATGGTGGTGGATCGTATGTCTCACGGCGGGGATCTGCGAGGAAGCCTTGTGCGGGGGTTCGTGCTGCACTATTTTCAATTTCTTGCCGTTTCATTTGAGCTTCACACGGGCGCGGGGCAGACGACGCCGATCGGACTTTTACTTGCGACGATGTTGCTGGCCACGGGAAATCTGCTGCCGCCGATGGCGGTGCATGCAATGTTGGACTGCGCGTGATGGTGCTTCTTCCGAAGGGGTTTGCCCTTGCGGAGGAGGTCGTTACTAAGTTGATCGAAGTAAAATCCCCACCCTAAATGCGGGCGAGATTTAGGATGGGGCATCCGCAGCGGCATCGAGGGTCTGTGCGATCCGAGAAAATCGCAAGGCGCTGATTCTTGAAGACGGCAGGAGTTGCACTTGGCGGAACTGCTCTGATCGCATTGCCGGAGCGCGCGATTGCGCTGGGCGCGGCTGAAAATAATTTTGCTTATGAGGTGCGGGCATTCGGGGCTCTGTTTCGGCGTGTAGAAAGGTTCGAAAATGCGAGCCCGTGTTTCGGCGGCATGTCGTGCTCGGTGTCAACAGAATCAAGCACTTCCATGATCCGTCGGAGGAACCACGCGCTCCTACGCGCTGGGTGAACGCTTTTGAGATTGTGGTTTTGCAAAGGCAAGCCACGTCTGCCTCCCCGCCTGGCAAGCCCCATTTGTGAACTAAGCGTTACTTTGGTTGCAAGCGGCCTGCCAACTTTTTGCAGTCTTCCACTTGCTAAGTGCGCTGCTTTTGCCTAGCATCCAGATTGAAAGCCGGCCTGCCGGGTTGGTGATGGCGGTAACCGATTTTTGAACCAATGCTGAATGAACGGGGACTTGACTCGAACTAGGATCCGGTGAGCGACGCTCCGCCATGCGGAGATGCCTAAAGGGTCTCGGCGGGTTCCCAACGTCTACCGACGGGTTCATTCTCGGCCCGTCACACGGCACAGTGGGTCGGCTTGATTTTTTGTTGTGGTGCGGGCGCCCTCGCCCGCGAATGCCTGCCGAGGTAGCGCCTCGGGCAGCAGGTTCAGCTTCCCTGTTAAACTGTTCGTAGCGAATCCGTGCCCGCGCGCATCTAAACCGACAGTGTTCCCACAACTCTTTCACCTCGGAAGGTTCTTTCTCCCGACCTATGGATTCCTTGTTTCCCTGGGCGTCCTGATCGGTTTGTGGATCAGCGTGCGCAATTCCGAGCGGCTGGGCATCGATGGCGACAAGGCGTGGAACCTGGGAATTCTAGTCGTTCTCTGCGGCATTATCGGCGCCAAGGTTTTGTACATCGTTAACGAGTGGGGCTACTACTCGGCGCATCCCAGCGAGATTTTCAGCATCAACACGCTGCAGGCGGGCGGAGTCTTTTCCGGCGGTCTGCTGGCTGCATTCCTGGCCGCGGCCTGGTACGTCTGGAAACATCACATGCCGGCCCTTGGAACTTGCGACGCTTTCGCGCCCGGCCTGGCGCTGGGTCACGCGATCGGCCGCATCGGCTGCTTTGCCGCGGGATGCTGCTACGGAAAAGAGACCCATCACTGGTGGGGTGTGGTCTTTCACAATCCGCTGGCAAACTCCATTACTGGAACGCCGCTGGGCGTGCCACTCGAGCCGACACAATTATTCGAGTCGGCAGTAGAGATGGCGAACTTCTTCTTTCTGATGTGGCTGCTCAAACGGAGAAAGTTTGACGGCCAGGTGATCGGCGCCTTCATGTTCATCTATGGCGTCGCGAGATTCTTCCTCGAGTATCTGCGCGACGATCCAGGCCGCGGGTCGGTGTTTGGCGGTGCCATGACCGGGACTCAGTTGATTGCCATTGGTTTAGTGCTGGCCGGGGGATTGATCTGGTGGCTGCGACCCGGCTCCAAGTCACTTCCAGCGCAAACCATCAACGCGACGCGGTAAGGTTCGAGACCTCGGAGTTCAAACCCTAAACTTCAGGCTTGGACCCAGCCCTTCCTCCAAAGTCCTCGCGCCCGACGCCATGCTGCTGGCGCGCACCAAGAAACAGTTCCCGAACGCTGAGCCGTGTAAGCTTGAGAGCGAGAGGGTCTGACGTTTTCGCTTCTGCGGCCGACCTGAGTCAGAGCGGCGTGAGGCTGGGCTGTGAGCACGCGTGTCCGAGCCATTTCCCATTACGATCTCTGTTGCGTCTGACGACGCCGGTCAGCGCCTCGACCAGTTCCTCGCAACCCGCCTCGACGTCAGCCGGGCGCGGGTGCAGCAGCTTATCTCTGAACAAAAAGTTCTGGTCAATAATGCCGCTGCGAAAGCCTCCCTGAAACTGCGCGGCGTCGAACGCATCACTGTGCTCGGACCGGCGGAGAGGCCTCCGTTACGGGCCATCGCCGAAGAGATTCCTCTCGACATCGTGTACGAAGATGACGATCTGGCCATCATCAACAAGGCCGCCGGAATGATGGTTCATGCCGGTGCCGGCGCTACCGAAGATCAGCGGAATCGTGGAACGCTGGTCAACGCGTTGCTGCATCATTTGGGTACGCTTTCGGCGGTCGGCGGCGAGATGCGACCGGGAATTGTGCATCGACTCGACAAAGAAACCAGCGGCCTGATCGCGGTGGCGAAGAACGACCAAGCGCACCGCAACCTGGCGGAACAGTTTGCCCGGCGAGAGGTGAAGAAGACCTACATCGCGCTGGTGCACGGTTTGGTCAAGCGGGATCGCGGGACCATCGCGGCCAGCATCAGCCGCGACCGCATTCGCCGCATTCGCATGACCACGCGCGGAACCGGCGGCCGCGACGCCGTCTCGCACTACCACGTCGTCCGCCGACTGGAGTCTGCATTGGGCAAGTTCACTCTGGTCGAAGTAAAGATTGATACGGGCAGGACCCATCAGATTCGGGTCCACATGGCGTCGCTGGGGCATCCGGTCGTGGGCGACGCGCTCTACGGCGCGCCACGCGAGTTACCGCCCGCACGAAGCCGCGGCGGCAAAGATGACGAGGCTGGGGCGATTTCGCTGACGCGAAATTTTCTGCACGCAGCCCAATTGGAATTAACCCATCCCCGGACAGGCAAGCAGATCGCGCTCCTGGCTCCCCTTCCCCCGGAATTGCAGGCGTTTCTGGCGGCTGTGGAGAAAGGCGTTGCGGGCAAGGTCCCCGCCCAGGACGTTTAAGGCAGGCTGGGGTTCGAGCACCCAGCCGGATATAATACGGAGGCCGATGGAAACCTTGGGGAAGACATTCACCACGTGCACCGGACTGATTCTTCTGACGCTTTTGGCAGGGAGCGCGACCTCGCAGTCGGCTCCTCAAACTCCGGCCGCTCCGCCCTCCACGGCTGCGACATCGACGGCTCAGGCCCCTGCGCCCGCGGCCGATCAAAAACCTGCCGAGCCCACACCGCCAAGTGACGACTCACTCACCACCATCCGTGCGACGACCAACGAAGTAAATGTCGTCTTCACGGTGACCGACCGGCACGGGCGGCGCATCACCGATCTGAAACAAGGCGATTTCCGGGTGCTCGACGACAACAAGCCGCCGCAGGAAATCCGCAGCTTCCACGCCGAAACGAACCTGCCGCTTCAAGTCGGCCTGCTCATCGATGCCAGCAATTCCGTCCGCGACCGTTTCAAGTTCGAGCAGCAATCGGCCATCGAGTTTCTGAACCAGACGATCCACCCGCGCGCCGATCATGCGTTTGTGGTTGGTTTTGACGTGACGCCCGAAGTTACTCAGGATTTCACCGACGATACCGCAAAGTTGGCGCACGGAGTGCACGAACTGCGGCCCGGCGGCGGTACGGCGCTTTACGATGCGCTTTATTTCGCCTGCCGCGACAAGCTGATGAAGGCTCCGAAGTCGGAGACCGTGAGGCGGGCCATCATTCTGCTGAGCGATGGCGAAGACAACCAGAGCCATGTCACCCGCGAAGAGGCGATCGAGATGGCGCAGCGCGCCGAAGCCATCGTCTACACCATCAGCACCAACGTAAGCGGAACCAAGGGAGCCGGCGACAAGGTGCTCGAGCGCATTGCCGACGCCACCGGCGGACGCCCATTTTTCCCCTTCCAGATTCGCGATGTCGCCAACGCCTTTGCCGAAATTCAGGACGAACTCCGCAGCCAGTATGCGATTGCCTACAAGCCGGCTGACCTGAAAGCCGATGGTCATTACCGCACCATCGAAATTGTCGCCAACGACAAGAGGAATTTCCGGGTAAGGGCGCGGCGCGGATGGTACGCTCCCGCTCGTTAGCCCGCCGGACCTGAAGACTTTGGAGCTCCGATTTCAGCCCGGTTTCGTGATCCCATCGATGCCATCAGATCGAGCTGAATTTTCTTGCCGTACAGAGTAGAATCTTGCGCTCAGCATTGCCTACCCCATGCCAGGATATTCAGGAACGCCGCTGCCGCAAAAGCTTGGAATCAAGCCGGAATCACGAGTCTCGCTGCTGGATGCCCCGCCCGAGGTAAGAGCGGAGTTGAGCAGGGCCCTGGCCGCTTGTGAGAACGTAAGCGACGAAAAGATTCCGCTCGACTTCGCCATGATCTTCACAAAATCGAAGGCGGAACTGGCCAAGGAGTTCAAGCGGATCGGCAAGCAGCTCGCGCCCGCCGGGATGCTTTGGGCAAGTTGGCCGAAGAAGAGCTCGGGCGTGGTCACGGATCTCGACGAGAATAAAGTGCGCCAGATTGGACTGGCCGCAGGATTGGTGGACGTAAAAGTATGCGCTGTAACTGAGGTGTGGTCGGGATTGAAATTTGTGCGCCGCATGAAGGACCGCTGAACGACGCCTGCGGCGCTCGCGGAGACAAAAGCATGGTGCGAGTCGGACTGATCGGATTTGGCCTGGCCGGACAAGCGTTTCATGCGCCTATGATCCGGGGCGTCAAGGGAATGGAATTGGCCTGCATCCTCGAGCGGCACGGCTCCAGGGCAAAAGAAAAATATCCCGAGGTTCGCCTGGCGCGGACGCTCGAGGAAATGCTCTCCGACAAAACCATTGGCCTGTGCGCGGTGGCCACGCCGAACGATTCGCACTTCTCCTATACGAAGGCCTGCCTCGAAGCGGACCGGGATGTGGTCGTCGATAAACCCTTCACGCCGACGATGAAGGAAGCGGAGCAGTTGGTGCGTCTGGCCGCCGAGCGCGGCCGCTTGCTCACTGTCTATCAAGACCGGCGCTGGGACGGAGCTTTTCTAACCGTAAAAAAACTCGTGGCCTCCGGCGCGCTGGGCTCGGTCGCCGAGTATGAGGCGCGCTTCGACCGCTTTCGCCTTGAGGCCAAGGCCAACGCCTGGCGCGAACGCCCCGAATCTGCCGCGGCTGGCGTTCTCTGGGATCTCGGCCCGCACTTGATCGATGGCGCCCTGGTTTTGTTCGGTGAACCCGAATCAGTTTGGGCATCCGCATTCTGCCAACGCCAGTTTTCCAAGGTGGACGATGCCTTTGACGTACACATGGAGTACCCGCATCTCCGAGCCACTCTGCGTGCACGGATTATCGCCTACGCTCCCGGGCCACACTTGCTGCTTCATGGAACCGAAGGTTCATTCGTGAAGTATTGGATGGATCCTCAGGAAGAGATTCTGCGAGGCGAGAACTGCCCCGACGGCCCTGACTGGGGTGCGGATTGGGGCGAGGAACCGCAGCAACGTTGGGGAACTTTGAGCCGGGTGGGTGGGGAAATTCGCCGAGTGCAGACTGAACGTGGCGACTATCGCGGGTTCTACGTCAACCTAAGAGATGCGATCGAGAAGAAGGCTCCGCTGGAGGTAACACCTGAGCAGGCGTTGCGCACCATGCGCGGCGTCCTGTTGGCGCACAAGAGCAGCCGTGAAGGTCGCAGAGTGCGCTGGAACGAGGCTGTGGAGTAGAACGCTTGCCGAGCGCTCTTGCGGGCGAGGGCGCCGGCACCACACTTAACTCTTCATTACTTTCTGGAATGCAGCCTGAAACTTTTCCATTTCTTCTTGAGTGCCCACCGTGATGCGAACGTAAGTGGGCATCACGGGCCAGACGCGCCCGATCAAAACGTTTTCCTTCGCCATGGCATCTCTTACTTCCTTGCCCGGCCGCTTCGTATCGAGCATAAAACAGTTGGACTCAGAAGGAACGTAGGTGTAGCCGTTGCGCTCGAGCCACTGAAACGTCTGCTGGCGAACGCCTGCATTGATGCGGCGGCGTTCCGCGACCAGCGCAGAGTCCTTCAAGCTGGCGATTGCAGCCACGATGGCAGTCGTGGGCATAAAATTCTGTCCGCCGCGCGCGGTGACTTTTTCCAGCAGATCCGGCCTAGCAATTACGAATCCGCAACGCAGTCCCGCCATGCCATATACCTTCGAAAACGTCCGCAGCACGATGACATCTTTTCCGGCCTTTACCAGATCGAGCGCGGATGGTGTTTCGCTCAAGTGAATATAGGCTTCATCGATCAGAACCATCGAATCTTTGGGCTTGTTCTCCACAAGATACTCGATGTCCGAATGCGAAGTAAGGGTGCCAGTTGGGTTATTCGGATTGCAGATATAGAAGACGCCAGCGTCGGAACCGGCAGCCAGCATGGCCTTGACGTCATGCGCGTATGCCTTTGTCAGAGGCACCTTGACCACGCGCGCGCCCGCAACCGCAGACATGTTCATGCCGGTCTCGAAGCAGGGATCGGCCGTAACGTAACTCTTCTGCGGCGACGTAAATGCCAGCACGCTGAGGCACAGCGGAGGAGTCGAACCAGCCGTGCAATAAATGTGTTCGGGATTCAGCCCTTCCATTTGTGCGAAAGTGCTGACGAGTTCGTCCGTGAGATTGTCAGAGTAGCGCCCGCCCTGCGGGATAATGGCCGAGATCGCCTCCCGCGCGGCCTGGCAGGGCCCCAGCGGATTCTCATTCGAATCGATCAGCACTGCGTCCTTGGCGTGAGACCGTCGCCGTGCAGCCGCGGCCAGCATCGGTTCAGACGACATGATTTGGAACGCAGCCGCTGCGGACGCTGCAGCCGAAAGATGCAGAAAGGAACGCCGGGAGAAACGAGGCATGAGACCCTCCGCAAGGGAGTGTATCAATTGCGATCAAAGAAGTTAACCACCGAGGGCGGGAGCGCAGAAAAATAAAACCCTCTGCGGGACTCTATGTCCTCTGTGGTTAGGTCTTAGTCTTGCTTCCGTCCCGCATAGTACCCGGCACGGGCCTGGATTTTGTAGTTCTGCTTGTTCTTGATTTCCAGCTTGCGGTAGCTGCCGTCGAGCTTGGCGTTGGTCGGCGTGTATCCGATGTTGTACTGGCTGCGCAGTTCGGCAGCAATCTGGTCGAAGGCCTCTCGGAGCTTGTCGAACTTGTTGCCGACATTGATGACGCGGCCTCCGGTCTGCTCGGTCAGCTTGCGCATCTCGCTTTCCCCGGAATAGCCAAACCCTCCGTAGAATCCGCGATCGGCGCAGAGCAGCACGTACACGATCGAATCCGCCTTCTGCGCCGCCTCGATGGCGTCCTGTATTTTCAGCCGGCTGCCTTCATCCTGGCCATCGGTGAGCAGGACCATGGCTTTGCGGCCCACTTCCTTGGCCAGCATGTCGTGACCGGAGAGATAGACGGCATCGTAAAGCAACGTGCCCGGAGAATTATGCTGCGGCACGGGACCACCGCCCATGCCCGGGATGCCTCCGCTGGTGTAGTCCACATTGACTTTCGCTTTGTTCAAAGCGGCTTGCAGGCGATGTACATCGCGCGTGAAGTCCTGCAAAAGGTCCACGCTGATGTCAAAGCTGATGACATAGGCCTCATCCTTGTCGGTGAGCACCTGCTTCAGGAACGCTCCCCCCACCTCTTTTTCCATATCGATGACGTTGCGCTGGCTGCCGCTGGCATCAATCAAAATTCCGAGAGTGAGCGGAAGGTTCGACTCGGCAGTGAAGTACTTAATGGTCTGTGGTTTGCTGTCTTCCTGGATGTCAAAGTCGTCCTTGGTCAGGTTGGGAATGAGCGCTCCGTGCTTGTCTTTTACGTTGAAGAAAAGCTGCACCACATTGACGTTAACTTTCAGGGTTTCGGTAGGCTGCTGGGAATCGTCGGCTTTTTGATCCTCGGGTTTCTGGGCCGAAGCGGACTGCTGAGGAGTCGCCGGAGGCTCAGCAAACGCAAATGGGACAGCTAAAAGCAGGGCGGCTGCAGCCAGGATTCGGCGCTGGGAAATCAGAAGCTTAGGCATCCGGGATTCTCTCGCGATTCTTTGGTAGTCTTAGTCTAATCCTTAGATGCACCAAACAGGGTCGATTGAGCATCTTACAGACGAAAAGTGGTATTTTTTCACGGGACGAGGGAACCATGGCGCTGAACGGAACTGAAGAATACAGAGATCGCGTCGGCCTCTCGGCTGTGGCCGGGAGGGTACTAGCGATCTTGGCCTTGGCGGTCTTTGGCTTAGCGACTCCGGCCATCCGGGCGCAGTCCGGCGAAAGCCAGCCTCAGTCCCAGCCCCCGGCCGGTTCCAAACCAGCGCAGGACATTCCCGACGCGCCATCGACCGTCCAGCCTCCGGAACCGAAGCTTCCGGCTGCCATACCGCCGGAGCCGGGCAAGAGCACCGAACCGATTCCGTTCCCCGAAGACTCTACGTCGCGGCCGGCTCACGAGAAGCAACCTCCGGCTCCGATGCCGCCAGTCGAAACCGTACCCTCGGGCAAGGTTCCTAAGAACCAGATCAACCCGAAAGAGGACCTGTACACGATTTCGGTCTCGACCAGCTTCGTGCAGCTTCCCGTCATGGTGAAAGACCCCAACGGGAGGCGCGTTTATGGCCTGAGTTACAACGATTTCACTGTGCTCGAAAACGGCAAGAAGCAAACTTTGACGTACTTTTCCAGCGACCCCTTCGAACTTTCCGTGGCCGTTGTGCTCGACGTCGGTATCGCCGACGTAGCTCTTCAAAAGGTGAACCAGACCTACGGTTCGCTTGTGGGCGCCTTCAGTCCCTACGATGAGGTAGCTCTCTACACCTACAGCAGCACCGTCAGCGAGGTCACAGACTTCAGCAGGCCCGAGAGACTAACGGCCGCGCTTGACCAAATGAAGATCGTGCGCGGCCGCAATAACGGGCCCCCCGTGCTGAATGGACCGCTGGCTTCCGGACCGACGGTCAACGGCGCTCCCGTCGGTGGACCGATTATCCAGCCGGTAAACACTCCCCCCCGGGAAGCGCACGTTTTGAACGACGCCATCCTGCGCGCGGCGCAAGATCTAACCAGGCGTGACCGCACCCGCCGCAAGGTCATCTTCGTGATCAGTGATGGCCGGGAACTGGGCAGCAGGGCAAGCTACAAAGACGTTCTGAAGGTACTCGAGACCAGAGACATCCAGGTCAAAGCGGTTGTGCTCGACAGCGGGGCGTTACCGCTTTACCGTCAACTCGACAAGCTCCACCTGTTGCGCCAGGGTTACAGCAACCTCCTTCCCAAGTATGTTTGGGCGACCTGCGGCGGTCAGGTTTATAGTGAGCTCTCCCGTAATGCCATCGAGGACGCGTATGCCGAGATCGCCTCCGAGGCGCGCAATCAATACACGCTTGGATATGTCCCCAAGCCCACAACCGGCAGCTCACCCTACCGCAGCATCGAGGTAATCGTAGACAAGAAAGATCTAAAGGTCTCCGCCAAGGATGGCTATTATTCGATCGCGGCGCCCCGTTGAGCTCATTCGTCGGGTTTACAGGTAGCTGCCCGGGCGCCGGGGTCACCTGAGTAACCTGCGTTCGGCACCTCCCATATGATATAAAGGCCCCGAGCCTCCAAAAGGGATTAGTGTAAGCGGCAACCCCCTGAGGGTATGCCTGCATTGAGGAAAGTCTTGAGTTTCATCAACTTCGCAGCCCGTGAGATCAATTGCAAGATCGTGTACTACGGCGCCGGATTGGGCGGCAAGACCACGAATCTTCAGGTGATTTACCAGAAGACCGCGGACCAGCAGAAGGGCAAGATGATCTCGCTGGCCACCGAAACCGAGCGTACGTTGTTCTTCGATTTCCTGCCGCTCGACCTCGGTTCGGTCCGCGGCTTTAAGACGCGCATCCACCTCTACACCGTCCCCGGCCAGGTTTTTTACGACGCCAGCCGCAAGCTCATTTTGCGCGGTGTGGACGGCATCGTATTCGTGGCCGACTCCCAGGAGCAGCGCATGGATGCCAACGTCGAAGCGCTCGAAAACCTGATGTCGAATCTCAAGGAACATGGCTACGACTTCAACAAAATTCCCTACGTGCTGCAGTTGAACAAGCGCGACCTGCCCAACATTCTCCCGGTCGATCTGCTCGCCACAGAACTGCGCAAAAAGAATGAAGCCATCGTCGAAGCGGTCGCCTTCCAGGGCGTCGGAGTCTTCGAAACCCTGAAAGAAATTGCCAAGCAGGTCCTCACCGAATTAAAGGCCGGCGGATAGCTCGACGTCCAACCTCGATCAGGCGACCATTGCGGTTGCAGTCTCACTCAGCAACGACATTCCCTGCCAGCCCATGACTGCGAGGCGGCCGTCATTTCATGGGGCAAACAAATTCAAGGCGCTCAGCAAAACGCACCTTTCCTTTGTTTTCTCGCCACCGGAAACGGCAGGCATTCTGGGTCTTTTCGGGGGACAGTTGGTCGACTCCGCTGTCTACTGAATGCCCGGTGAGACCGGTCAGGCTTGTGCGTATCCGTTCGCGCCCGCTCGTGTCCTTGTCGGGAATGGAATTAATCAGGGCCTCGGCCGATTCAGGAGTCGTGGAATAGCTCAACGCATAATCTTTGGGAACATAGGATTGGCGCTGAACAAGAAAGCTAACGCATTACACGCATTTACGCCACGTAACGCAACCCGACAAAACGATCGTTGACGTCGCAGTGGAAGGAGCGGCCGTCGATTGCGACGACTGCAATCCAGGTGACAGCTGCGGCCGCGGCGCGGCGGAGCGCACCGTGGAATTGAACCAACATATCGCGGCGGCGGCTTGCGCTGTCGTGGAGGATGAGGGTTGCAGCTGAGATACGGCGTCTGCCTTTCCCAGCTATGCGATCGCCACCATGGCAGCCAGCTGAATGGGCCCGTCCTTGTCCTCCAAGTAGCCGCTTATCAACGTCTGATCGCTGGCATCTCCGCTGTGACCCAAGCCTTCGATAGCGTGAATGCGGACCAGGGTTCGTCTTCGGTGTGGCCTGTAACACTCACTTCGTATTCGCCTTCCCCCTCGAACTGATACCAGAAATTCAGTGGCCACTGCGCCTGTTCCGATTCCCCCGGTTTTAATGCAAACGCCGCATCGCGCATTCGGCATACCAGTTTGCGCCACAGGCCGCAGAGTTCGTTCGCTGAACCGAGAACGCGTAGGTGTCCAAACGACCGCTCGGATTCTTCGCGTGCAAGTACACGTCTTCGCTACCAGTGTTCTTGATCTCCAGATCAAAGAGCACGGGTTCGCCTACGATGTAACGGTCTGCTTCGGAGTAAAAACGCCCTTGCTAGCTGTTGCGCCTGGGCACAGACACAGAGCTTGGAGATTAGCACCGCAATAATGCAAATACTGCTGCTGCTGATTCGTTCACTCCACACAACCGTGGCCTCGAAGGAAAATGGACGGAACTGCCCGATGTTCTGTAAGAGCGACCGGGAAGAGCTCACCCAAGCCGGGAGCAAGTCTACATCGAGCCTGCCTGCGTTTAAAGTTGGTAGAGGTTCCCCACATCCCTGGCGTAACATCAGTATCGCTAACCCTTCTGAAAGAAGAGGACCGCATGTCGAATCGCAAGTCCTGGTTTTTGCTCCCGTTCGTCTTATTGGCCTCATCGCTCCTGTTCTCGCAGAACCGTTCCCTGCACGGCGTGGACCTCAACGATCTCGATCGCAAAGCCGAACCGTGCAGTGATTTCTTTGAGTTCTCCAACGGCACGTGGCGGGCGAACAATCCGATTCCGGCCTCGATGACTCGCTGGAGCAAACGCTGGCAGGCGGGTGAAACCTCGAAGGACAAGCTCCGCGACATTCTCGAAGCCTCTTCAGCCGACAGGAACGCGCCCAAAGGAAGCACCGAACAAATCATCGGCGACTACTACGGCGCGTGCATGGACGAGTCTCGCATCAATGCCCGTGGCATGGATCCCATCAAACCATGGTTCGCCAAAATAGACGCGGCTCGCGACATCAGCGCCCTGCAGGCGGTGATGGCCGAACTGCACGACATCATCGTGAACGCCCCGTTCGCGCTCGGCAGCCAGCAGGATCCCCACAAACCGTCGTGGGTGCTGGCGGATTTTGGCGCCAGCGGTCTCAGTTTGCCCGATCGCGACTACTATCTGAAGCCTGAACCTCGGTTCAAGGAGGCCCGCGAAAAGTATGTGCAGCATGTCACCGCAATGCTGAAGCTTGCTGGCGGGGATCAGAAGTCGGCCACCGCTGCCTCCCAGACCATCATGGGTATGGAAACAAAACTAGCCGAGGCATCGCTCGACAACGTCGCGTTGCGCGATCCTTCTGCCACCGACCACAACACCAGCTTTGCCCAACTCCAGGCCATGGCTCCGCATGTGGACTGGGGCGGCTATTTCAAACACAAGGACTTGCCCATCGACGTCGACATGAACGTCGACCAGCCGAAGTTCATGCAGGAAGTCGACCGGCAAATGCAGCAGACGCCGCTGGCCGACTGGAAAGTCTATTTGAAGTGGCAACTGTTGAATTCGGTCGCGAGTTCTCTTTCCGCGCCCTTCGTCGAGGAGGACTTCGCTTTCAACGGAAAATACCTAAGCGGCACCACGGAAATGAAGCCGCGATGGAAACGCTGTGTTGAGTCGACCGACCAGTTGTACGGCGAGGCTCTGGGCCAGAAATATGTTGAGAAATACTTCCCGCCCGAGGCCAAGGCACGCATGCAGGAGATGGTGCGCAATCTGCTGGCCGCCATGCGCGACGACATCCTGAGCCGGCCTTGGATGAGCGATGACACCAAGGAAAAAGCGATGGCAAAAATCGCCACGTTCAATCCCAAGATCGGATATCCCGACAAGTGGAAGGACTACAGCCAGGTTGAGGTTCGCCGCGATGCTTTCTTTGACGACATGATCGCCGGCAGAAAGTTCGTCGAACAAGACGACCGCGGGACCATCGGCAAAACCGTCGACCGCGGCCGCTGGGGAATGACGCCTCCCACCTCCGATGCATACTACAACCCGTTGCTGAATGAAATCGTTTTCCCCGCCGGAATTCTGCAGCCGCCGGCCTTTGATATGAAGGCCGTCGATGCGGTGAACTATGGCGCCATCGGGGTCGTCATCGGGCACGAAATCTCCCACGGCTTTGACGATCAGGGAGCGCAATTCGATTATCTCGGTCGCCTGCGCAACTGGTGGACCGACGCTGACCTGAAGGATTTTCAGGGACGCGGGGCCTGCGTCGCCGATCAGTTCGATCACTACTACATCGAGAAAGACATTCACCACAACGGCAAACTCGTGTTGGGGGAAAGTATCGGCGATCTGGGAGGAGCCAAGATTTCTTATCTCGCCTACCAGAAATCACTCCAAGGCAGACCGCGCCCCGCCGATATCGACGGCTTCACGGCTGAGCAGCAGTTCTTCATCGCCTGGGGCCAGTTCCGCGGCGACGAAATCCGTCCCGAAGCCCAACGCCTCATGGTCGCGGGCGATCCCCATCCCATCGCCAAATACCGCGTGATCGGCCCGCTCTCGAACCTGCCTGAATTCCAGAACGCATGGAGTTGCAAAGCAGATGCCCCCATGGTCCGCCCCGAAGGCAAGCGTTGCGACGTCTGGTAACTCATACCGCCGCAGTTGAAGCAGCACCGGCATCCGAGGTAGCGCCGGCGCTCCGCCGGCTGGAGCGGGGGCGACTGCACTGGGGGAAAACGACTTAGAGGCACTGACTCAAGGTCTGCAAACTGCTCAGCGCTGATCTCAGGCACCGACGTGCAGAGGATGCCAAATCATTCAAGAACACGCGCGAAAGCGCCCATCCGTTGCTCGGAGAACGAGATTTCACTAAGCCCGCTCTGTATTACGAAAGTAAGCGCATTTTGCGGTTTTCTGCTGCCTCGGCCCTTTCCCCTTCGCTAGCCTGAAGCCAGGGGTAATACTTACCAGCCTTCCTGCCGGTGCCATCCATGATTCTTGCTGCCCTATTGGTGCGCTCCTCGGATCCGACCGGCCTGCTGGTTTGGTGCGCCGTCGGCTTCGGCGCCGGCATCGGACTGTTCGTCTACGGATTTCGGTTGCTCCAGCGTCGCCGCCTCCTGCTGGACACCCCGTTCTCAAAAATTCGCAGCGCTTCAATGGGTATGGTTGAAGTCAGTGGCCTCGCCGTCGGTCCATACACCATGGTCGCACCCATCACCGCGCGTCCCTGCTACTACCACCGCACGCTGGTCTGGGAGTGGAAACAGAGTGGAAAAAACAAGCAGTGGGTCAAGGTCGCCGGCGAATGCGGGCATGTGCCCTTCTTCATCGACGACAATACCGGCCGCATGCTGGTCGACCCGCGCGGAGCCGATCTCGATCTGCACCGCGATTTCGAACAGGAGTTCTGCGATTCCTTCTTCACCACCAAGGATCCCGCGCCCAGCAACGTGCGTAGTTTCCTGGCACGCCACGGCATCGTCACCAATAACAAAATCAAGGTGGAAGAGTACTGCATCAAGCCCAAGAACGCGCTGTTTCTTCTGGGTACCCTGGCTGAAAATCCGGGCCTGGAGGTCAGCCCCCAGCCGATTCGTGACCATGACACGAGTGATTCGATGATCTCTGCCCGATTCCGACAGTCCGTCTCAGTTTTCTTGGGCGTCGGCGACCAGGAGTCTCCCATCAACTTTCAGGCTCCGCCGCTCGCAGCACGAAGCGACGCTCATCCCCATCAGTTAGTTCGACTCTCTCCAGCGTCTGACCCTACAACGTCTTCGGAGATGACTCAGCAACAAAAGGTTGCAGCTGCTCTGATGAAGGCGGGAATCTCGAATCCTGCGGCCTGGTCTGCAGCAGGAATGCCTGCTACTGGAGTGTCCGGAGCCGGCACGTCGGCTTCGGAAGTTCAGGTCCTGGTCGATCCACCCGCAACTAAGGGTGACGGCACCAACGGAAATGCCGATTCTCCAGCTCAAGCGGATGCTTTCGATCCCCACCCTCCCATAGTGTTGATGAAGGGCACAAACAACAAGACCTTTTTGATCTCCTGGCGCAGCCAGCAGGCAGTCGCCCGCTCTCTCGGTTGGAAATCGACTCTCATGATCTGGGGCGGACCCGCCCTCGCGCTGCTTAGTCTCTACTTGTTCCTGAACATCAAGAACCTGTTCTAGTCCGTGTGGCGCGGGCGCCCTCGCCCGTGAAGGCTGGAATAGAAATCATCGCTCGCGCACCACGCTTCTAACCCTGCCCCCACTCACTCCCGCTAACCCACCGCTTCCCTCTAGTACAATCAACCCGTGAGCGACGCCGTCCGCATCGGAATTCTGGGCGACTTCAATGCCGACTTCCGCTCGCACCACGCAACCACAGACTCCCTGCAACACGCCGCCCGCAAACTTAATATTTCGGTCGAATCCCAGTGGCTGCCTACCCCCTCGCTTACGGCCGACACCGCCGAAAAAACGCTCGAAGGTTTTGACGGCCTGTGGGCCTCACCGGGCAGCCCCTACAAAAGTTTCGACGGCATGCTCAAAGGGATCGAGTTCGCGCGCCGCCGAGATTGGCCATTCCTCGGCACCTGTGGCGGATTCCAATACGCCTTCATCGAATTCGCCCGCAACGTTCTCGACATCAAAGATGCCGACAGCGCCGAGAACAATTCAGGCTCTAAAAACATCATCATCTACCCGGTGGCCTGCGCTGTCCCCAACCGCACGGGCGATGCTCCCAAGCTATCGGGTGCGATCCCTGAGATACGCCTGCGCCCCGGTTCCTATCTGCAGTCTTTTTACGGAAAAGACAAAGAAACCGCCACGGAAGAATTCTTCTGTAACTTCGAGATCAATCCTGAATTTGAATGGGCGGCCATGGAAGCCGGATTCCCCGTTGTAGCGCGTGGCGCGGAGGGCGAAATTCGCGCCATCGAATCCCCGTCGCACCGTTTTTACCTCGCCACCCTATTCCAGCCGCAGCTGTCGTCCACAGAAAAAAAACCGCACCCTGTCGTTCTAGCTTTTGTGCAAGCCGCCGCCGACTGGGGCCGCAAAAAACTCGACGACAGCGTCCTCGAGTAGCTCTTCGATGTTTCCCACTCGCACCTTCCCATTACCAAAGGCCCTGCCCTAAGCCGGTTACCTGCCTCTCACCTTGCGCATCTGGAGCCACCCACCTGCCTCTCGGTAGACTCATCAGGATCCGCTGCCCCATCCGAACTCGAGTCCCGAGAGGAGCCACTCGTCTATGCACATGCAGTTCATCGACCTGTCTCGCATCCCGCTCAACACGCTGATCAGCTATATCCCGGTCATCGCTACGATCGTGACCACCCTCTTCAGTGTGGTCCTGGCACGCGCTACGCTTCGCTACGTCGAGGCGACTGACAAAGGGCTGGCCTTGGCACGCGAAGAGTTTGAGCGCGAGTGGTCGCCGGACATTCACATCAAGATGGAGCGTGTCTCCCCGTCGGAAGCCAAAATCATCGTAACCAACCTGGCGAAGACCTCCGTTCTGCTTCAGCTTCTGCAATTACGCAAGCTCTCCCATGCCATGCCCTTCGAGCGTTGCCGCCTGAACGATCCCTTGGTCGGCGGTCTGACCTGGTCGCAGGAGATGGGCCGGCGCATTCTGGCGTGCACGGGTGAGGAATTTGAAGGTCCCATCGCAGCCTCGATGACTTTCTACGCCGCAGGCAGAATGTTTCGCACAGACTGGTTCCGCGCGCAAATTCAGGTGCGCGAAGGCCGCATCGTCAGCCTCGAACCCAGCAACATGCCCGCCCGCCGCGTGCGCGTGGTCGAGCGCGACGGTCCCGAACGCCGCCGCGAGTTTGCACAAGATGTGACCGCCGACGGAGCCGCTGACGAAACAAAAGTGAAGTCGGAAGAAAGCTTCTTCGCCGCTGAAGCGTAACCACGAAGATTATGAATGGAGACGACCCCGGTAGTACAGCCGCCCCCGCTGTCCTGCGAGTGCAGCCACGCAATCTCTCCATTGTCATTCCAAGGAGCGAAGCAACGAGGAACCTGCTTTGCTGGTGTGGGGACGGGTCTCACACCCATCCATGCCGAGCGGACTCGGCTGCCCGTATCTGCTTACTCCGTGTATGCGACGCCGAGCGAAGATTCGCATCCGTACGTCGTCACGCGCGGCGACAGCAGCCCTGAACGTTCATAATGTTGCCTAAATTGAGACTCGTGCCCTAAATATTTACGCGCGCTGCGCTCTCGCATCCCGCCGCTGCTATCCTGATGATTCATTACCCGTACCATCTTGAGATCACAATTTGTGATCTCAACTTTGAACCATGGCAAAAACCGCAATCGTCGCAGCCAGAAAAATCAACTCGAAGATTCTGATTCTCCGCGGTCAGCGCGTCATCCTCGACGCCGACCTTGCCGAACTTTATGACGTCAAGGTTCGGCATCTCAATCAGCAGGTCAAACGCAACGCGAAGCGGTTTCCACTAGCGTTTCGCTTCCAACTCTCCGCGCAGGAATTCAAAATCTTGAGATCACAAAATGTGATCTCAAGTCAGAGCCACGGTGGCACGCGTTACCGGCCGTACGCTTTCACCGAACACGGCGCGATCATGGCCGCCACTGTTCTGAATTCTGAACGCGCCGTCGAAATGAGCGTCTTCGTGGTACTCGCTTTTGTTCGCATGCGCCGCGCCATTGCCACCAATCGGCATATCCTGGCCAAGCTGGCTGAGGTCGAGCGCCGTTTGGAAACCCATGACGCCGACATCCAGGATCTGATGGACGCCATCCGCGAGCTGATCAACCCTCCCGATCCGCCCCGTCGTCGCATCGGATTCGAAACACCTGTTGATTCGCCAGGAAGTCGGAGCAAACCCTCGACGTCCCGCACGTTGCGCAGGTAACTCTTACCATAGATCCGCGATCTGCCCCAATTCCCTAAAGATTTCCCCGTCCCCTGCCGATCCTATCTCTTAGAAGATCAGAAAATGATCACTCCAATCAGCAGCGTTCACCCCTCCGACGTCCACCAAGTCTCGCACCCCTATTCGGAACCTAAGCCGATCCTCAGGCCCAGACTCCGCCAGTCCCAAAAAGCGGCGCACTCTCGCAAGACCAAGTAACCCTAAAAAGTGCCGGCCAGCCCGATCACGACCCAGACGGGAAGTAGGACCGTAGCACCGGCACTCGCCGAACCTGTAGCTCCGGGAACTTGCCGGCGGTCGCGGGGACAACGTGCCCCCACAACCCGCCTCCGAGACACGGCAAACCTCCCAAGGCGCCGTCTGTCCGAAGGCCCTCGCCCAAGGGGGGCGGAGAGACCTTCCGGCAACATCTCTACGCTTCGGCTTGGTTGCCCCGGCCCTCCGGTGCAAACCCGATCCGCACTAAGCGAGTCTTGAGTTTGCGGTCGCGGTAGTCGGTGCAGTACAACACGTCCAACGTGACAGGGCGCACCATCCCGCCGAAGGTGCAGGAGATCGCACGCCTTCCTTCCGCGCCGTACTGCACGTGCGCGTTCGAGCAACCCGCACAGACCGGCTGCGGCTTCACCGGGCGCGTCTTGCGGAGGGCCGAGCGAATCGCCTCCACGACCAGCTTGATGAGCACAACCAACACAACAGGCATCGCGACCTCCTTTCTTCACTGACAAATCACCGCACAATCGTGCCGATTTGCAGTAAGTTCGTTTACTTTTCACTCGACTTTGCGTACTTCGCGAATCCTTAAGCGATCTTCGCGGTCAGCTTTCTAGCCGCAAGGCTCATAAAGACATCGCATGCACGAAAAGCCGAAAAAGGACAAGCGTTGAAACGCGCCGGCTATTCCCGGATTCCGTGACTCGACTCTGCAAAAACCAGTTCCAAGTCTTCGGACTCCAATCCCAGGAGCAGACCCTGAAACTCGGCCATCGTTTCTGAGGAGGCGTGTGCCTCCACAAAAGCGCGGGCTTCCATTTCAGAAGCTTCGGGAAAGAACCGGCGATAAAGTTCGATCTTCTGCGCCTCCACAGCCTTTCCCAGGAACAGCTTGTAGTCGATACGTCCCGGCCTCAGCAGTGCCGGGTCGAGCGATTCGATGTGGTTGGTGGTCATCACAAACAGCACGTTCTCCGGAGCGTGAAAACCATCCAGCACACTGAGTAGTCCCGACAGGCTCACGCCGAAGCGATCCGCCGGATCGTTCTTCTCGCCCTGGGTCGCGGGTGCTGCCGTTCGATCGCGATCCCTCTGCTCCGTCCTCCGATTGCCGCTCTTCATGCAATCGATGTCTTCGAACAGGATCACCGCGTTCTGCGGCACGTCGTTGATAGCTCTCTTGAGAGTCCGGTCGTTGAACTCAGTCAAGTTGACGGCATACAATGACATCCCAAACTTCGCAGCCAGACCCGACACCAGCGAAGTCTTGCCGGTTCCCGGAGGCCCGTACAGCAAATAACCTCGGTGATAGGGCACTCCCAAGTGGCGATAACGCTCGCGCGATGCCCGGAACTTTTCGATGTCCTCCACCAGGCGATCTCGTTCGCCCGGCTTCAGGATCACCGAATCCAGCGAGCGCGGCGTGTATGCCTGCACGTACGACCAGCCTTCGTCGTAAACGTGCAGGTACGACGCCATTTTCACCTTGCTCTGGTGACACGCCACGATCTCGTCCACGAACTGCTTCAGAAAGATCTGCTTTCGTCCGATCGTCCGAAACGTGAGTGACTCGATGCGTCGCGGAGTCCAACCCTTGGTGTCCTCGCTGCGCGAGAACCACGCCCAGAACGGACGCCCGCCGAACCAGAACCGGTGTCGGCCTGGCGCAGGGATCAGTGCGGTTCCCTTGCCGCGCAGGGTGGTGTCAAGATCGACGCGACGAATGCGCTCGAGGAACTTCTGCTCGAGAAACCATTCCTTGATCCAGGTGAAGGCGGCATCGTCATCCTTCACGGTAATCATCATGGTCGTCTGCTCAACAATCCAGTACCACAGCTTCATGGGCAGCGCGCGCAAGTACACGCTGACCGCGCCGATGATCATCAGCAGCAGTCCGCCAGAGGCAAACTGGTTCTGCCCGCCCAAGACTTGTCGCAAGAACTCCAACATTTTCGTCATTGTTTTCTAATTGTCGTTTTTCTAACCGACACGAGGTCGGACATCTCCCTGACGTCCTCATTCCAAGAGTCCGTCGGCAAGAGTTGGTACCGACTCGTGCAGGAGTGCGCTGCCTTGCGCACGCTATAGGTTTAGGTTTTGCGGAAGAGTGTCGAAAGATCGCCTAGCGCGACCGAAGCGACGCCCTATGGCAACCCGGCCAATTAATTGGCCGCAGCTGCCCGCGTAGCGTTTTGGTTGTGAAATGCGCCATGGGGGCGTCCTTTCGCATGAATTGAGATTCCGAGAATGCCATAACTCGGAATTCCGTGCAACCAGGAAAGAACCCGTGCGGGATCTTTTCAAACAGACCTCTCAGCTCAAGTTGTGACATGCAACCTTGCCTTCGACATGGGAAAGGTCGATCATCGCAGTGCCGCGAGGCAGAACCACCCGGTCGATCTGAGGCACAAAGCGCTTACTCCGCAATATTGTGCGTGCAAGTCCAAGCGGCGCAAAATTTTACGGGGAAGCCGCCCGTATCACTTTCTCGCAAGCGCTTGGAAACAGTGATTTTAGAGATGAGCCGCAAGAAAATGTGATATCTACTTCGTTCCCAAACGGGAAGTCGCGGAGGCTTCTCGCCTCCGCGCTTCCCCCTACTCCGTCTGCTCCAGCGTGCGGACGTAGTCGACAACCGACTCGCTCCAGCCGTCGATGTGCGTCCACTTGCCGTAGCCGACGCCGTTCTTGTAGCTGGCCACGTTGATCACGTAACCTTTACTGTTCGGCCCAGGCACGGTGTCGTGCGCCTGCTCGTCAGTGATCGCGATCAGGCGATCGCAGCCGTGCTTCTGATTTAGCTCGGTAAGCGCCTTTCCGAGCTGCGTGCCGTTGTGAGGCTGCGACCGATCGATCGCATCGCGCAACGCGAAGCCGCGGCGCGCCGGCACTTCGACCAGCGTGTCAGAGAAGCTGAACACAGCCACCTTCTCGCCGATCTCGCGCAGCAACACCGCGAGGCCGTACGCTGCGTCGGTGCGCTGCATCTCGGAACGCTGAGACAGAGGAGCAGTCATCGAGCCGGAAACGTCGACCAGCACGATGGTCTTCCCGCGCAGCTTCTCTTGTCCAGCAACGCACGTCAGCATAGCCTGCTCGAGCGCCTCTTCCCACTGCGGAGCGTAACGCGCCGCAGCCAGGAAGCGGAACGGGAGCACGCGCGCCGTGCTCATCGAGCTAAGAGCAGCGAGGACGAGACTCTCGTCGACTCCGGCCTCTCGCATGTTGCGCAGGTTGCGGAGAAGAGCCAACGCGCCGAGCTTCTGCTCGCGAAGCAGTCGCTCCCATGCCTCGCGCTTGTCGGCGCCGGAACTGAGAGCAACTTCCCAGGTGTCAGGGGAGCCGAGCTCACCCGCGATCAGGCGCTTCCACACTTCGGCCTGCGCCTCGTCGCGAGGCTTGGCGTGAGCGAGGAAGAGCACGTCGCGCAGCTTGATGGGTCCGCCGCGATCGTACTTGGCCAGCGCGTACTCATCAAACTTGGGAAAAGCCGCAGCCAGCCCCTTCTTCACCTGCGCCGAGAGCGGGACGCGACCGTCCTTCCAGTAGATGGCAACGAACTCTGCGAGCTCGTCGGCACGCTGGATGACGCGCGCCAGCGTCTTAGCCACAAAGCCGCGATGCGTGGCGTGACGAGCCATCTCGCGCACGAGCAACAGCGGCGCGTGACGCAGCTTCATCCTCTCGCGCCCCTCGACCGCAAGCGCGGCCACCTTCTCGGCTGCAACCTTGGGCACGAGTTCCGCGATGCGGCCGGCAATCTCGACGCCATCCTCGTAAAACTGGCTCTCCCAAAGCAGGCAAGCCAGCACCGAACGGCGCAGCTGCAGTTCCGTCGAGACGTTGCGGGCCGGCGCACCTTCGTGCGTGCGCGGACCAAAGTTCAGGTTGAGTAAGTTCAGTCGAGCCATGAGTGGCCTCCTTGTAGCCAGCAGCTATCAGCTCTCAGCAAAAGCTGCTAGCTCCTGGCCGATAGCTAATCGTTCTGGGTTGTCAATCCGAACCGCGTGAGCGGTGAGGAATCTGCTGTTGACTTCGCCAGGGAATCAGGCGACGACGGCATATTGAGGGACGTTCGGGTTAAACTACAGAGCCAAGCTCTGGCAGGATTCCATGCCTGCGTCATCCGTGTCCGAAGTAGCCGAAGTCTTCGCCACCGGCGAAGGTGGTTGATCGTACGTTTTTTGATACGCGCCGGGGAATTTGCGGCAACGGTATTGCTCTGCCAACTGAGCTACATGCCCCGTGAAGGACATGGCAGGACTCGAACCTGCGACCCTTTCGAAGGAACCCTTGCCTTCGCCACCGGCGACGGTGGTGTGCTATTCCGACAAGACGATCTCCAGGTCATCCTCCTCCTCGTCGTCAACTTCCTCGCCCTTGGCGAAACCGACCTGGCGATTCACGTCTTTGGTGCGGATGATCCAGGCGATGTCCTCCATGTCTTTTCGGCTTGGAACTCGCTTGTCGTTATAGTCGGTGCACTGGCTGACTTTGAACGGCACTAGCCGCGTGGGAGTCAGAAAAGCGCAGAAGACGATCTCCTCGCTCTCCGCGAATCCGCGCTGAATGTGCGCCCAGTAGCACGAGTTGCACAACGGATCGTTGATCTGCGGCTTTCCGTTTCTGATGATGACGCTCATACAGACTCTTTAATCGGCGCGCGCGCCGGGGTTGCGAGGTTGAAATGAATCGGCCGGGGAATCAGCGACGAAGGTACGTTTAGGCGCTTTACCATTTAGCCACGCGGGCACAATTGCCGCGGCAGGATTCGAACCTGCATCTCCCGCTTTACAGGCGAAGCAACCCTCGTCTTCCCCACGGTCGAACTTTGTTTACATCCGGCGCACTTCCTTCTCCCATGCCGCGATGCGTGCGCGAATCCAATGGACTTCTTCGCGGTTCGATTGCCCGCTTGCCTATCGCCACCCGATGATCACCCCAGGTCAATCTCACCTGCTTGCGTTCAGCAACGTCCCAGCGCAGATGACTCTCGCGACGGGCGATCTCGAGGCATTCGTACTCGACCCGGTACCACTGCCCATCAAGCAGCTTGTAGCTTTGACTATGGCCGAGCCTGATCTCGTCGATGTACTGGCGCAGCAGGCGCGCTTTCTTCCGTGCACGCGCAGTCGGACTCGGAACAAAGCACAGTAGCCCACTTCTTGGATGGACATAGAAGCCGTTCACACTCCAACCACGCGGGCGCTCGTAAACCGTGCGATCGGGGCCAATCCAGCAATCGGTTTCGACCATTTGCTCCAGGTGATCGAAAATGTGTCGCCCGGTCACCTTGCGAACGTCGAGACCGCGGCGCAATTCGCTGTGCACCTTGTCCCAGGGCCGCCCGAGATTGCTGTGCAAGAATCCCTCGAGCGGCCCAAGCACGTCGGCGAACCACTTGCAGTCGGAGCCATACTGCCGCCTCCGGCCCGACGATACGAACTTGAGTTGATCCTCGTCGTCGGCATCAGGAACAAATGGGAGACGCTTGCCCCACTTGCGGTTTCTCCGGGTGCTGCCGCCGCGCTCCCGCTCAACCACCACTTTGTTCATGTCTTTACGCATTACCCGAATCACTTCTAAAGTGTCCGAAGACACCGGTGGAGGTTTTGTTGCTCTCGCCGGGGAACATGCGAGAAGAGAATCGACTCGAGGCCGGTCTCTGCGGCAACCCTGCGCTTCGGGGCAACGCCCCCAGATCCTTGCAGATCCCGGCATTCCCGCAGATCAGCCTCCCGGCAGGGTTCGCTGGCCCCGCTTCGTCGCATGGTTTGGCGCGAAGTAACCCTGCTCTTCACCCCCGGCGAAACACCGTCCTAAGACGGCGTGGGTGTGCCGCGCCACACGATGCATTGCAGCCAGGGAACAGCGTTCACGGTTGAGGGCTCGAACCCCGGCCCGGTCTAAAGGCACGCCGCGAAGTTGCCGTGAACTTCACCACTGACTGAACTTTATTTTCCGAGCGCGAACTCTTTTCGCGCATTTTCATAGCGTCGACAAGTTGGTCAGGGAACGTTCGGCGACGGAAAGGGCTTGCGCCCTTGAGGATTCGAACCTCACTGCTCCCGTTTCCGGGGCCGTTCTACCCAGAAGAAGTATCCGTAACTTTTCACTACTGACCGACTCGATCCCGGGCCAACCACGCTCGGGATTTCTGAGGCACACGTCAGCACTTGCCGCATGGCGGCTTCTGCACGCATGCATCTTCGCAAGCCGGGGGAACAAGCGACGGCGGACGTGTCGTGTCAAGGCGAAGGAACCGCAGTCTGCGCCACCCAGCGTTATTTTGTTTTGTTAGCTTTGCGTTAAAGAGCGCCGAGGATTAATTAGCGCAATCGGACGACGCCCTCAAACTGACTCGGCCAGGTGTTGGCCGAAGCAGCCCGCTTAGCGATTTGTGCGTAAATTCTGACAAATTTGGGCGTCCTTTCCGTAGGAGATATTTGAAGATGCCATAACTTTTAGTTTTGTGCAAGAGGAAAAAGTGTGTCATGAAAAATATTTCTGCGCTCTCTGCGCCTCATTTCGCAAACGCAGAGATCACGATGAAAGAAGTTCGAAGGCGGGATAACTGGGGGCAATGGCCACGAATGCATCTGGCGGAGAACCGGCGGGAATCATAAAGTAACCCTGCACTTCGCGTTTAAACGTATCGAGATACGCCTTCAGAATTGGGGGTTTGTCAGCGTCGGGAATCGGGCGCAATCGGAATCGCAGCCGCTTGCTTCCCTTTTTTAGGGTGACCTCTCCCGCAGCTTCGGCGTTACGCACCCACTGGGTTCGTCCGCGGGGCGCGACCAAATACTTCTTGCCGTTCAATTCCAGCAGATCGATTGGAGTGGAGTAGACTCTGCCGGTTTTTCGTCCGCGGACTTCGAGGAGGTAGTTGTAGGGGAACCCAAGACCAAGCCCTACGAGGAATCCGAAGACGCGGTTGAAGATCTTCTCGCCAGTGCTCGGTTCTCGGAACGCTGGAAGGGCAGAGTTCATGTCTCCATTGTATGCCGCCGTCAGCTTCTTGGAACGAAACGCAAAGAAGCAGAATTCATGCAGTAGCGGAGATGCGTGGGTTCTGGGCCGTCGTCAAAAACGTGACCGAGGTGAGCGGCGCATTCGGTGCAGGCAATCGCAGTTCGGACCATACCAAAGTTTGTGTCGCGGATCTCGGTTACGTTCTCGGCAGCGATGGGCGCCCAGAAACTCGGCCATCCCGTTCCAGATTCGAACTTCGTGGCGGAATCGAAGAGCGCGTTATCGCAGCAGATGCAGCGATAGAGACCCTGGTCGTGCAGGTTCCAGTACTTTCCGGAGAATGCGATTTCGGTGTCGGCGTTGCGCGTGATGTCGAAGACTCCCGAAGGGAGTTGCTTGCGCCATTCCGCGGCGGTTTTGATGACCTGGGCGATGCGAACTTGCTTTAAGCGCTGACCCGAGTCGGAGAACAGGACAATCGTCACGGCTTTCGGCTCGCTTGCGGCGGACGCGGCTTCCAGCACGGCGGGCTTTTTCCATTGCCATAGCGCGAGTCCGCCGAGGGCTGCGACCGCGCTGCCCAGGAATACACGCCGTCGCACATCCGTTGCGTCTTCGAAGTTTGGACTTGTCCGGCGATCGAGATCGGAATCAAACATCTCGCCTCCTTCGCATCGTGGCTTTGCGGAAGTTCTTCCGCGATCCGCCTCCGCTCACTTTCCGCTGTACAGGTCCGGGAATTCCTTCCGCAAGTGTTCTACCTTGGGAGCATCGTTGAACAGGATGTAAGGCTGGTTGGGATGCAGCGTGGCGTAGTTCTGGTGATAGGCCTCCGCTGGATAAAACCCCTCGAGCGGCACAACCTTAGTGACGATCGGACGCGAAAAGATTTTTGCCTTATCGAGTTGCGCGATGTAGGCCTCGGCAATTCGCTTCTGCTCATCGTTGCTGTAGAAAATCGAGGATCGATATTGCGTGCCCGAGTCGGGTCCCTGACGATTGAGCTGCGTGGGATCGTGCGCCACTGAGAAGAAGACTCGCAACAGTTCTCCATACGTGATCTGCGACGGATCATAGACGATCTCGACCGACTCGGCGTGTCCGGTTTCGCCAGTACTGACGATTTCGTATTCTGCGGTCTTGGCGGAGCCGCCCGCGTAGCCGGAGGTTGCGCTAATCACGCCCTTCACATGCTGGAAGACCGCTTGAATTCCCCAGAAACATCCGCCGGAAATGACTGCGCTTTGCTGAGCCGCGGCGGAGGCGCGAGGCGCGTCGACCGTGGGCGCGGGCACAGCGGAAGCCGGATTTGCCTTGGCGTTGCACGCCGTGGCGCCAAGGAGTGATCCGAGAAGCAGCAGAGCAACATGAGTGGAAGATGGCATTTTTGTCTCCTTCTTTTAATACGATAACAATGCGCTGGCAGATTGGAGTTGCGAACCGAACAAAAGATTCAGCGTGAGCGAACGCTGCGACCCGATACATCCGGGCCGACGGATGGGCGAGGGCTCCCGTCCCCACGAGAGCCGCGCCATCCGCAAGCCGGGGCTTCACTTCTTGCTTGCTTTTCGCTTTATGTTCGCCAATAATGTCGGCATGGCGATCACACGCAGACAGCGGGAAGTGTACGACTTCATTTCGCGATTTGTGGCGGAGCACCAATACTCTCCATCGTTTGAAGAGATCGGCAAGGGCCTGGAGCTCACTTCTCTGGCGACCGTGCACAAGCATGTGACAAACCTGGAGAAAAAGGGGTTGCTGACGCGCGACTACAATCGCAGCCGCTCCATTGATCTGCTGCCTCCAAAGGGACGGCTTAAGCAAGCCATGAGCGTCAATACAGCGGTCGTGCTGCCGCTCGTGGGGCGCATCGCTGCCGGGCAGCCCATCGAAGCCGTGCAGACTAACGAGACGATTTCACTCGCGGATTTCGTGCGCTCGAAAGAAGTGTTTGTGCTGGAAGTCCGCGGCGACTCGATGCAAGACGAGGCCATTCTCGATGGCGACTACGTACTGGTGGAGAAGGCCCGCACTGCCCACAACGGAGACATTGTCGTCGCGCTGGTGGATTCCAGCGATGCAACGCTGAAGCGCTTTTACCGGGAAGGCGACAGCATCCGGCTACAGCCCTCGAACGTGAACATGAAGCCGATCATTGTGCCGGCCGCGTCAGTGGATGTGCAGGGGCGGGTGATCGGGGTGCTAAGGAAGTATTGAGATCAGCTTCTAAATTAGCTAACGAACAAACAGTTGGCATCCAGAATTTTCAACTCACGCTCTAGAGAAAAACAAAAACGCACGCTACCCTGAAGCGCAGCGTGCGTTGAATAGCTGGGGGCTAGAAGTTCGATGCTTACCCGAGGTGCCGGTTCAGGGCTTGAGCAATCGTGTCCTTCGGCTTGTAGCCCACAATTTGTTCGACAACTTGACCGCCTTTGAACACCAACAGCGTGGGTATGCCGGTAACCTTGTAGCGCATCGGGGTGGCGCTGTTGGAATCGACATCCATCTTGCCGATTTTGATCTTGCCCTGATATTCCGCGGCCAACTCCTCGACGATCGGTGCGATAGCGCGGCAAGGGCCGCACCAGGTTGCCCAGAAATCGACCAGCACTGGCTTGTCCGATTTCAAAACATCCTGGTCGAAGTTTGCATCGGTCACTTCGACGATTCCATTTCCTGCGGTTTTTGCTTCGGCACTGCCTGCCACTTTCACGTCACCTGCCATGGGGTTTCTCCTCGTTTGTAAACGTCGCGCTGTCGGCCGACGCTCCAATCGAGCGGCTTTGCCGGGTCCGGCGATCTGTATAAGTGCCTCCCATTGGGAGGGAACTGACTATCGTAACACCCCTATTGGATGCCGGGGGAGGGGTAAAGTCGCAAAAGGAGGGCGCTCGTCATGTGCCAGGACGGCGGGGAGACTCTCAGGGTTCCGGCTGGCTGTCGGGGGCGGAGGGAGAACTGACTGCGGGAGGGTTTTTCTCGCCATCCGGGTTGGGCTTGGTGGCAGGAGTGAGCGACTTGATGTAGCTGACGAGTTGCCAGCGCTGCGGCTCGGGGAGTTTAGACCACACGGGCATGCCGTGGCGTACAACCCCGTTGGTGAGCAGCCAGAAAAGCGCTCCGGGGGCCGCTTGTTGCACTTCGTCGGCGAGCAAGCTTGGGGCTTTCTTGCCGCCCTCGGCCATTTCTCCGTGACACTCTGCGCAATGCAAATCGAACAGTTTGGCACCTGCCGCCACGGCGTCGGGATCTGCTTCCAGGGGATTCGGCCGAGCGATCGCTTTCTTGGGAGCTTTCGCCAGTTCCGCGTAGACCGGGTTGTTTTTTCTGGCCGGCGCGGAGTTCTCGGTCTGTGCCGCGGCTATGCCGAGGGTTAAGAGAAGAACGACAGCCGGGACGGAGACGGTCAGGATGCGGGAGGGGGAAGGCGTTGGCTTTCTCGCGGTGACCCTCAATTCTCTGGAGCCTGTCGTCTTGGTCTTCGCCTTTATCTTGGCGATCATTGCTGTCCTCCGAACATGCGGCTGAGCGCAGCACCGAAGCCGGAGAATTCGCGGGAGACTCCCCAGCGCAACAAGAAGCGATGGCTGTTGTCGTTCAGTCCGAAGCCGGGCGAGAGGCGCAGGGTCCAGTCGGAGGGCAGGTTCCAGGCGAGTACCGGAGCCAGGTAGTGAGAGGTGTCGTTGAGACCGAAACTATGGCGGTCTCCGAGGCCGCCGTACATTTCGACTCCGGCTATGAAATTCTCGGCACAGAAGCTACACCGCTGGGGGGAAGCTTTTAGAGCCCAAGGACGGCTGGCGCCGATGGCGTAGCCGAACTCCCAGGGACTGCCTCCTGTGAGGTTCTTGGTGGCGATAGTGTTTTCGGCAACATTCCAGCCCTGGAATGTCCTGGACAGTAGCAGCTTGAATTCCAGTTCGTGATTGTGCTCCCGGCGGGCATTAGCATTCGGGACGGCGTAGTCCGCTTCAACGTCGTGTCCTTCCACTTCCTTCAGAATCTTGTCGGCGCCGCTGATTTGCTCGTATTCGATGTAGAGCACGGGATTCACGAAATGCTCGCGCTGCAAAAGACGAAAACGATTCTCCCAGCGGAACCCGGTAAAGATTGTGCTGTCGTTGAACGTGGTTTGGGCGTCGAGATAGGTCTCGGTGGTCCACCAGGCCTTCACGCCGTACTCGAATTCGCCCCAGAAGGCGTGGAAGTCGTTGCCTGCGCGCTGGGTGCCGAAGGTGGAAAAATACTCGACTTCGAGATTGCCGGGCTCCTCCAGATAGTGGTCGTAGGTCACGATGTAGGGATTCTCTTGAGCGAGAGACGGAGAAGCGAGGGCGGCGAGCACAAGCGCAAGCAGGCTAAATGAAAATACCCGGCGAACCATGGGCCGCTGCGCCGAGCGAGGTGAGTAGGGTCGCCACCCACGGAACGGAGATAGGATATGAAACCTGCTGGACTGCAAGCGGAGTCCTCGATTTTTTCCCAGTACGAATCTCCAGATGCGATCGAGTCGCAAGTAAGGGCAGGCTCCAGCAAGGGCCCCCGGCCCCAGTACTACGACAGCTAGTTGCAACCGAGTCGCATCTAAGTTACATTCATCATACTGCGGGAACAGATCCGCGGGGGTCAAGCTGCGGCCAAAGAATTCGTCGCACTCAGATTGCGACTAGTTGCGACAATCGAGGTACCTTCATGCCACTTCCCCAGACAGAAATACCGGGCCGCTTGCAGGCCCATTTCGCCGACCGTGGAATCCGCATAACGCAGCAGCGGCGCGCCATCTTAAGGGTCATCGAAACGGCCAGCAAGCATTTGGATGCGAGCCAGATCTTGCGCAAGGCGCAGAGAATCGATGCCAGCGTCGACCGCAGCACCGTGTACCGGACTCTTCGACTGCTGAAGCGCCAGGGCTTGATCGACGAACTCGACTTGATGCACATCAATGGCGAGGGACACTACTACGAGCGCAGACTGGGGCGTGACCATATCCACATGGCCTGCCTGCGCTGCGGCAAAATCACGGAATTTGTGAGTGACAGTTTTGAAAAGCTCAAACAGCAAGTGGAGAAGGACTGCCGTTTCCGGGTTCTGATTTCGAGGCTGGAGATTGGCGGCTATTGCGCGGCTTGCCGGGCTTCACAGAAGACGATTGGTGGGTAACGATGGAAATTAGATTCCTGACTGCCGATGATGCGAGTGAGTGGTGGAGACTCTCGGGGGGAAGCGCTGCAGGGCGACCCGGAGGCTTCAGCCGGTCGGCGGAAGACCACCAATCTCCTGGGCTCGAAGAAGTGGAAGCCCGGCTTGGTTCTGAGAGAGAAGATCAGTTCGTCGTGGGCGCATTTGAGAAGGGCCTTCTGGGATGGCTGGCTTCTATCGCGAGAAGGGGCTGAAGTCCCGTGATAAGGGATGGGTTTGGGACGTGTACAGGACACCCGGGAAAGGCCGCGAGGTTGGCCGGAGCATCCTGCAAACCCTGTTGCAGCCTGGCGCTAAGCTCGAGGGCATTGAGCAGAGATTGCTCTCGGTGGCGGCGACCGAAACAGCCGCCATTGTTTTGTACCGCTCCCTCAGGTTTCAGTTAGTCGGCTGCAAGCCACGAGCCTTGCGGGTTGGCGATTGGTTTATCGACGAGCAATACCGGGTGATGTGCGTGAAACACCCGCATCTCAGCTAAGTCCGAAGGTTGGGGCGGCGACCACAAAAGGAAAAAGCGCCCTCGACTTTGCAGTCTTGGACGCCTCGGCAGCCCTCCCCCAGAACTGCCAACCACGAAATGGAGTTTAGGGTCCTAGTCACTTCGTGTAAACGTCACTTTGGTAATGAAATTAGCACAGAGCTAAGGTGAGGCTGACCGAAGTAACGACAGGGATAAGCAGGAACGAGGACCGTATTACTGTTTCTGCCAGTTTTGGCCGCCGTCGGTGGTGATCCAGATTTCGGCCGTAGAGGTCGCTACCTTTCCGTGTTGGTCGGAGAATTCAAGGCTGACGATATCCCCGGTGAGCATCGCATCGGCCGAGGCCGGCACGATGCGAGTCCAGTGATTGCCAGCGTCGAGCGAATGATAGAGTCCGGAACCACCTGCCCAGATGTCTGTGCCAGCCGCGGCCACGGCACGGAAGGCCGCGGACGCAGCTTCCCGCTTAAGATCCTGGCGGGCGTCCTTGTTCTTACTGGCGCGCGCAGCGTTCGCGGATATTTCGAGGCTGGTCCCGACAACCGAAGCAAGATTGGCGTTCACATCCACATCTTGCCAAGTGTTGCCCTGGTCGAAAGAGCGCTGTAAACGGCCGGCGGAGCTGATGGTCCAGCGCGGGATCGATCCTGACGAAGTTGCCACCGGGCCACCGATCGCTCCAGAGGGCGCGGGCCCGCTCGCACTGACCGCTGGAGCGCTATCGCTCGTTACCTGCGCCGGCAAGCTCTGAACTTGAAGCCAATCCGGACTCTGGGTTTGCGCAGTCGTCTGGGCGGTCTGCACTTCTACAGTCTCCGAGGCGCGGGGCACCTCCATGTTCGCGGATAGGTCACCTGCCGCCTGCTGTTTCGGCGGCGATGACGCCGAGGGAGCCTGATTCTGCAACTGATTTTGAACCGTGTTTTGCTGCCATTGATTCGACACTCGGGGACCATGAGCTAATTGCCCGATGCGTGAACCTGCATCGCGACCCGTGCTTGCCGGCGGAAGCGGCCCCAATGCCTGGAACCGATCCGCCCGAAGCGTACTCTTCTTCTCGTCACGTTCTTTCTCTTGGTCCCGGAAGCGCGAACCTGGAGCGACACGAGAATCGACAAAAGCGGACGGCGGAGGCGCCGGTATCTTTTCAGATTTGCTCGGTGCCGCCCAAGCTTTGGACTTGGCGACGCGGGCGGAAGCGTAATCGTCCTTCGATGTCTGCTGTGCGGCCGCCTCCCTAGCCCCTTTGGCGGCAATTTCAGAGCGGGCAGGTGCGCTTGCGGCCATATTCTGCGTTCTGCCCCGCTGATATCGCACGACTCCGAGTGAAGCAATGGCCACGACTCCGACCGCCACAAATGCCCAACGGAGGGCGGGCCAGGTCAGCCATCCGCTGCTGGATCGGTTGGCGACCGCTTCCCCTGGTTCGGTTGCAGGCAAAGCCAGGGCCACGATGTCGCGGCAATCGCCGCACCGGGCCAAGTGCTCGAGCACGACGCCTTGTTCGTGTTTGGGCAGAGACCGTTCCGCGAAGGCGGTGAGAACGTCTGCGTCGGGATGATCGACGGCGGGGGTTGCGGCTCGCAGGCGCTCGCGCACGATTTTGGGGAGGTTTTGCATCTCAGCTTCTTAGCTCTTAGCTTCTTTCAGCATAACCGCTTCATTTAGGCGTTTACCCGAGGCGCGGGCTTTCCTTGCGTACCCTAACCTGGACCTTCCCGCACTCTGGCTTCTACGCTCTTCTCAGAGAACGCCGGAGCAGGCGATTCTTGCGCCAGACTGCGGCGAATATCCAGCTGCAGGTCGCGGACGTCCACTTCCAAGGCTTCTTCCGCCTGGCGGCGCGACATACCGCGGCGCCCCAGGGCCGCCACGATCTGCTTTCGCAAAGACTTAGCCAGCTTGTCGATCTTGCGGCTGATGGTCGATTCGTGCACGCCCAGCATGCGGGCGATCTCGGCTAGGGTTCGGCCGTCGAGATAGTACGCGCTTAAAACCACGCGGTCCTCACTGGAAAGAACGGTGAGGGCCTTGTCGGTGGCTTCGGCCAGACGCTGGTCGGCGGCCGGGAGCGGCTCAGGCTCGGGAGCACGAAATTGGACACCTTCCTCGGATTCTTCGTCGAGGCTCACCAATCGCTTCGTACGGCGGTAGCGATTGACATATTCCTGGGACAAAACGGTACGCAGCCAACCCTCGAGCGACCCGCGGCCGGTATAGGAAGCGAGTTTGGAGACCCGTTTTCCCTCGCGCGTGTTGGTGCCATAAAGATCGGCGTAGAGAGTGTCGGCCAGTTCGCGGGCGGCGGAGTCTTCGCGCGCGATGCGGAGGGCGGAGAGATAAAGCTTTTCGCGGTAGCGCGTCAGGAAGATTTCCCAAGCGGAATTTTCGCCGGCGGCGCAGGCGCGGGCGAGCGCGAGTTCGTCGACCCGCAGAGTTAGAAGGAATGTGCGGATTTCACTACCGGATGTAGCCGCCGTAGCGTGTTTTGCGCCCACCTCGCAAAGAATCGCTGCAAAGGATTCGCGGGCGAGGCCGACTTTGTCGCATCCGCTCTTGGCATAGAGGTCTGCCAGCACGTCATTCACGACGGCTTCGACGGCGAAGTTTTGTTTTGTCGAACTCATGGCGCGATCGCCGTCGTTAACCCGATGCCCGCGCCGCGTTGCAATCGCTGCACGGGCAGATTTCACGCAGGAACTTCCACGAATAGAGTCCGAGGTCGTGGTCATCGTTCCAGGAAAATTTGATGGCGTACTTGCCCACTCCTTCCGCAGAAAGGGGTTTGGCGTGGGGCTTGAAAATCAGCAGCGCGCCCGGCTTAGCCGCGGCGGGATCGCCAGGGCGCCGCCCCGCCTTGCCGCGCTCGTCTTCGCACATGGCGCACGGGCAGGCGTCGCGCAGGTAAACGAAGTTGTAGTGCGAAACGTGGCCATCGTTCCACTCGATATCCACACCGGTGCCGGTGGTCAGATTTACCTTCACCGACTTCGGGTCAGTGGCCCCGGTGGCGGCTTGAAGCGGGGACTGCATGGGATAAGTATCGCACAGCCTCCGCGTCAGTCGATCAACAAGCGCGACCAGGATCGCAACCCTGCCTGAGGGGACCAGCGTACGATCCGGAGGGCGAGCAATTATGCCTCAACTCATTCCTGCGTTCTGCGCGACTGGCTCGAAGCAATGCGACGGTATTCGCCGGGCGTAGTGGCCGGAGTCGGACTCTACATTCCATTGGCTGGGTTCGGTTCTTTCAATCTGCTGCAACAGAAGTTGATACCTTGGGCGGTGGCGCTGGGGTGTTTCGGAATCGGCAGCTTTTCCCACTACCAGGTGTTCTCGTTGCGACACCCCAGGGGCCGAGCCAAAATGACGGTTTCCCAATCGTGCCGGGCTCCCGTCCGTTAAACTTTCCGAATTGTCGCGAATTGTCGCTGCGCCATTGCTGATCCGGGCAAGTTCCTGTAAAATTTAGGTTTGCCCCACAAGCTTTGAATTCTTCGGGAGTCGTCAATGGCACAACAATGTGATATCTGCGGCAAAAAGCCGCAAGCGGGAAACCGCATCAGCCACGCGCACAATGTCACCAAGCGCCGCTGGAACATCAACCTGCGGCCGGTCCATGCTCGCGTCGGCGCGGCCACCAAGCGCATGCGCGTCTGCACCTCCTGCTTGCGCAGCGGCAAAGTCGTCAAAGCGTAGATCTTCCACCGCCAGGATCGCACAGGTTCATCTTTCGATCGCCACTTTCGATTGGCAGTCGCCGCCCGTCTGCTCTTGTCCGGCTGATAGAAAGTCCCGGCGCCCACTGCCTGCTGAGCAGTGGACTCACTTCGCCGACGGCGAAACCCTCAGCAACTGCACGTCGAAGATGAGCGTAGCGTTCGGCGGAATCTCCGGCGGATGGCCGTCTGCTCCATAGGCCAGTTCAGGGGGGATTCGCAGCTGGCGCTTGCCCCCCACCTTCATACCGGTAACCCCTTCGTCCCATCCCTTGATGACTTCGCCGTTACCGATCGTAAAGTCGAAGGGTTGGTGGGCGTCGACGGAGCTATCGAATTTCTTGCCCGTGGTGAGCCATCCGGTGTAGTGGACCTTCACATGGCTGCCGTCCTGGGCAGCTTCGCCGGTACCGACCTTGATGTCCCAGTACTCGAGCCCCAAGTCGGTCTTGATGCCGTCCCCGGTAACCTTGGTGGGAGCCTTCGTGTTGGGGACGGTTTGAATGCGTCCGTGGGTGGGTGTTTGGGCGTATAGGGCAGTCACGATAAGAGCGACGATTGCGGTCACGATTAAATTCTTCGTCATGCGGACCTCCAATAAGTCTCAACCACAAGGACAGGGAGGAACCGAGGGCCCGCTGCTCCGCCGTGTCCTCTGGGGTTAGGGTTCCTGCTTCGCCAGGGCGATCACGTCGATTTCCACCAGGACATCCTTCGGCAAGCGAGCGACCTCCACGGTCGTGCGCGCGGGTGGCGCCGTGCTGAAGTATTTGCCGTAAACCTCGTTCATGGCGGCAAAGTCGCCGATGTTCTTCAAGAAAACGCCGCAGCGGACCACCCTGCCCAAGCCGCTCTCAGCCGCCTCCAGAATCTCCGAGAGATTCCGCAAGACCCGGTCCGTCTGTGCTTTAACGTCGCCGACGATAACCTGTTGGGTCGCGGGATCGATGGCGACTTGTCCCGAGACGAAGACAAATCCGTTCGCTCGAATGGCTTGCGAGTAAGGGCCGACGGCTTGAGGGGCGTCTTTTGTAAAAACGACTTCGCGCATAGGGACAGTTCCCAACTCCCAGAAAAAATTGAACCACGAGGGCACAGAGTATCACAGAGGGAAAGCTGAGATTGGCGCGTATCAGTGGCATGCAGCGGAAGACGCTTGGAGAGTCTTCACCGAGAACTGAGAACTGGGAACTGAGAACCGGTTCTAGATTTTTTGCAGTCTCTGCACTTCGTGCACCCCGGGGATTTTTCTTAGACCGGCGATCATCTGCTCCAGGTGCTTCAGGTCGGCGATATCGAGGACGACTTCGACGCTGGCCTGGCTGTTGGAAGTATGTGCAGTAATGTTGCGGATGTTGCTCTTGGCGTCACCGATCACTCCCGTAATGCTCTTCAGCATCCCGAAGCGGTCGTCGCAGAAGACTGTCAGTTTCACCGGATAGGCCGTGGGAGTGCTCTCGTCGCGTGCCCACTCCACATCGATGCGGCGTTCGGGTTCATAGAGAAGATTGGTCACGTTGGGGCAATTGTTCGAGTGGACGGCAACGCCCTTTCCACGCGTAATGTATCCCACAATTCCTTCGCCGCGAATTGGATTACAACAGCGGGCGCGATAGACGAGCATGTCGCCCTGCCCACGCACGGTGATCGCATTGTGATCGCCGAACACCCGGCGCACCACGCTGGCGATGCCGCCGGGTTGTGAGGTTAATCCTTCAGACTCGATGTCTCCCGCAATGGAGTGCGTCGCTCCAGCGGGCAGCAAGCGCGCCAGCACCTGCCGGGCGGAATATTTCCCGTAGCCGATGCCCGACATCAGGTCGTCGGTTTTGCCCAAACCATAGCCGGAAGCGACCTTCTGCAGGTCATCGTCCTTGATTTCCTTAAGCGCGATGCGGTATTTGCGTGCCTCTTTTTCGATCAGCTTGCGGCCGATTTCAATCGCGCGCTCGCGTTGATGTACGTTCAGCCAGTGCTTGATCTTATTTCGTGAGCGCGACGATTTGACCAGGCCCAACCAGTCGCGGCTGGGTTTGTGGCCGGCCTGCGTGAGAATCTCGACGATGTCTCCCGAATGCAGTTTGTGACGCAGCGGGACCATGCGTCCGTTAACCTTGGCGCCGATACAGGTGTGGCCGACCTCGGTGTGAACGCTGTAGGCAAAGTCGACAGGCGTCGCATCGCGCGGCAAGACTACGACTTTGCCTTTGGGTGTGAACGTATAGACTTCTTCGGGATAGAGATCGACCTTCAGCGTGGAAAGAAATTCGTTGGGATCGCTGACGTCGCGCTGCCACTCAACCACCTGCCGCAACCATGCAAGCCGCTGTTCGTCCTGGGCCGACACCGGTCCGTCTTTGTACTTCCAATGGGCGGCAATGCCTTCCTCCGCCATCTTGTGCATCTCTTCGGTGCGGATCTGGATTTCAAACGGCGTACCGTCTTCCGTGATCACCGACGTATGCAGGGACTGGTAAAAATTGGGCCGGGGCATGGCGATGAAGTCCTTGATGCGTCCCGGAACCGGCCGCCAAATGTTGTGAATAATGCCAAGAACGGCATAGCAATCCTGTAGAGAACGCGTGACCACACGCATGGCGCAAAGGTCATAGACCTGGTCCACGGAGATCCGCTGGCGTTGCAGTTTCTTGTGGATGCTGTACAGGCGCTTGATACGGCTTTCGACGCGGGCCTGGATGCCGGCCTCTTTTAGCTTGTCGGTGATGGTCTGCTGCATTTTGGCGAGAAAGGCCTCGCCTTCCTTGCGCCGCGCATTCACCGACTTCTCGACTTGCTCGTATCCCAGGGGATCGAGGAAGCGGAAGCCCAAGTCCTCGAGTTCTCCGCGAATCTTGCCCATACCAAGGCGGTGGGCGATGGGTGCGTAAATCTCCAGAGTCTCTTCGGCGATCTTGTGCTGGCGATCGGGTAGCAGATGTTCCAGGGTGCGCATGTTGTGCAGACGATCCGCCAGTTTGATGAGCACCACGCGGATGTCATCGACCATGGCCAGCATCATTTTGCGCAGGTTCTCGGCCTGCTGCTCCTCGCGCGTGGCGAAGTCAATTTTGCTGATCTTGGTGACGCCCTCGACGATGTGGGCCACCTGTTCGCCAAATTCCTTGCGGATGTCGACAATGGTGACCGAGGTGTCTTCCACCGAGTCGTGCAGCAGGCCCGCGGCAACGGCCACCGGGTCCATCTTCATCTCGGCGAGGACGAGGGCAACTTCCAAAGGATGGACGAGATAGGGTTCCCCAGAGGCTCGGCTCTGGCCTTCATGGTTTTTCAGGGAGTAATCGTAGGCCTTCTTGATGATCGTGAGATCGTCCTGCGGACGGTTCTCCTGCATCCGCTTCATCAAGTCGCGGAACTTGGTCAGCGTAAGGGCAGTAGTAGCGATCTGTTGGCGCAAGCTCGCCATGATGGATTATACCCGCGAGGGAAGGGACTCTGGGCAGAAGGTACAACGGGAACGCGCTGACGATTATACCCGTGCGAGCTAAGTCACTCCGTAGTAGCGACATGCGGTTTTCCTTCGATTCCAAGATGTCAAATGGATCTGCAATTTGTTCGGACACTCCGCGAGCTGATAGAGTGACACTCGCTTATCCATGATCTCTCGAATCCTTGTCAGCGGCGTTTCTGGACCGATCGGGACAGCCCTTCTTCCTACTCTCAAAACTCGCGGATACGACGTCACGCGTCTCGTGCGCGGCGCAGCGACCGGGGAGGATCAGATCCCCTGGGACCTGGCAAGGCCAATTTCTCCCGAAATGGTTTCCGGGTTTGACGCTGTCATCCATCTCGCGGGCGAAAGTATTGTCGGGCGTTGGACCAAAACCAAGAAAATAAAGATCCGCAGCAGCCGGGTCGCAGGCACAACCTCTCTGGCGGAAGCTCTGGCGGGAGCGAAGGACAAACCCCAGGTCTTCGTCTGCAGTTCCGCGATCGGATACTACGGCGATCGAGGCAATGAAGTGCTCACAGAGCAGAGCAAGCCCGGCACTGGGTTTCTCCCCGATGTTTGCCGCGAGTGGGAGGCTGCGACCCAAGCCGCAATCCACGCGGGAATTCGTACGGTTCAAATCCGCACCGGCGTTGTCCTGAGCCCGAAGGGTGGTGCGCTCGGCAAGATGCTGCCGCCCTTCAAGATGGGCGTAGGCGGCACGATTGGCGACGGCCGGCAATGGATGAGTTGGATCGACCTGCAGGACATGGTTGGCGCGATCCATCACATTCTGAAAAGCGATCTTCTGCAGGGCCCGGTGAACCTGGTCGCGCCCAAGCCGGTGACAAACGCGGAATTCACCAAGGCGTTGGGCCGAGTGCTTTCGCGGCCCACAGTCCTTCCCCTGCCGGCCTTTGCCGTGAAGCTGGCTTTTGGCGAAATGGGAGAGACAGTGCTTTTAGGCAGCCAGCGCGTCGAACCATCGCAATTGGTGATGAGCGGATATCCTTTTCGCTTTAGCAACCTCCAGGCCTCTTTGGAAAACATTCTGAAGTCCTAGCTTACCTCGCGGTGGGATGTGATTCTGATCACTGCCCGCGCCGCTGGCGCCGATCAAGCGGCCAACTGGGAGTTCATAGGGGATGCCGAACCATCTCGGTTTTTGTGCTGGCTGCGCTGGCGTTTTGGAACGCGCCCGCCGCGTTTGCGTCCCCATTTTCTTCGACAGTCCAGAGAACGCTTCTCGTAAAGCCCGCCCGTAAAGCCCGCCCCTGCTTCCACGCCCTGCGGCGACCGCCATCCCTGCTGCGCGAAGAGCGCGCCGGGAAACTCTGCAATTCTTCCCGCTGAGACCACGAGTGTGCGGCCGGGCCTAGAGAAGCGCTCACGCCCACAGCGGACCAATATCGCGCCAGCAGGAACCCGCAGAGCGCCAGAGTCTGCCGCTAGCAGGCTTTCCAGTCTGCTTCCGCACTGAGCCCAGTTCTTCGCAGCTGATCGCGCCGGCGCCAGAGGCCGAATCCCTAGAACCAGCAGCCAGCTTCGCCTTGGTGGCGTCTGCCTGCTTTCGGACCGGGCGTCGGGCAATGCACGTTCAAGTAACTGAAGGAGACTCGATTCATGAAATACAAGATCCTCGTTCTGATCTTGCTCCTGACCGTCATGTCGTGGGCCCAAAGCGCAACCCCGAGCGCTTCGTCCCCCCCGCAGCAAAGCACGATTCCCGCCGACCAGGCGAAGTGTGCGTGCTGCGACAAGATGTCCGCCAGAGACACCAAAGCTGGAGCTACCTGCTGTGCGCATCACAACATGGAGGCCAAGGACGGCAAACAGATGGCTTCTGACAAGGACGCGATGTCCTGCATGAAGTCGAGCCACGACAAAGCGGCTCTTCTTGCTGCAATGATGCCTGCAGCAAAGATCACCGCGGAAAAGACCAGACGCATCAGCCCGCTGTGGCGGCAGCTGCGACAAGAACGGGATGAAAGGCTGCTGCTCGGGTCGGGAGGAGACCGCCAAAAATTGCGGCAAAGAAAAGCTGAATAGCCAGACGCCATGGTAGCGCTGGCGTCCCGCCGGCTGTAGCGAGGGCAGCTTGCCCTCGCATTTGTCGTAACGACAGCCGGGACGCTGGCGCCAGTGATTCGCGGCAGAGCGCACCGGTAGGGCGCAGACAGCCCCAGCGCTGAAATTTTCTGCTTCGATTCCGAAGGCGTGATCGAAGCGGGCGCGGTAGCTTTCCCATGCGATCGCGGAACTGAGTTCCACGCGTTCCGCTTCAGTGAATTTTTCCCGCAGGCAGGTGAACCGGGCATCCGAAACATCAATGGGCGTCCGAGTCATGCCGTCGGCATACTCAAGAACAAGCCGTTCCAAGTCCCAGAAGTTGAAGTCAGAACGGTAGTTGTTCAGATTTGCGCTTTGCGCAGCAGCGAGGCCGTGTGCGCTGCCTGCGGCACAGCCGATGTCCATTCAGAACGGACATCCTACGAGCGTGGCAACGCGGAGTTCGGCCAGTGCCTTTCAGCTTGTGGTCGATCAGCTTGCTGCCCATCTGTGATTGTTCCATCAGGATGTATCCCCCAAAAATCTGGGGATGATGCGCGGTTACCTGCACCGGCATAATCACGCGATCCAGCCGGCGGCGAGTCGGGAAGTAGACGATTCCTACAAATAACCGGCGGAAGGGGCCGCCCTGATTTTGGAGAGCGCCAGAAACGCGCGCCATGGGAAACCTCCCTGCAGAAAATAGGTCAACTGGGGTTGGGGTGATTCATTTCTTCCAGCAGTTTTTGCAAAAGTTCGGCGCGTTGATCCGTGCTCAGTTCGCGCTGCAACTCTTCCAGCGCCAGGGCTACCACGTGATAGTGATGAGCACCAGCGAACTTAGGGTCGGCGGTAATGTTGAGCCAAAGTCGGTGCATGAGCTCGACATCCTGCGGGCGCATCCTTGGTGCGTGCGGCCCAAGCGAGAATTCACGAATGGCTCCGTCAGGAGCGCAAACTTCCAGAGTCAGGCGCGGACGTGGCTCCGGCAGACGTTCCCAAGCATCGCCGGTGAGCTTGGCCTGCTCGTCGGCCGTGAGTTTGTTGGAGAGTCCGCAAATCACGCGGGTGGAATCGAGACGCTGTGCCGTCAAAATAATGGCTTCGAACACGTCCGTCGCAGGCACCACCAGTAGAGAAATGGGCTTGCCTTCTTTTTCTGCAACCGCAACCGCCGCGGTGAAAAGCTCCTGCTCATAGTGATCAAACACCTGGCTCGCTTCAAAGACGGCACTGCCACTGAAGCTGTGCTCGCGATGATACAGGCGGGCACTCATCACAACTACGTCCTGCTTGCTGGTGTTGGTATGGCTGAGCACATTTCGCAGGTAGTACAGATTGCGAGGATCGCGCACCGCCACCAGGATATTGCCGGGGCGCACTCCCATCGCGCCACTTCCCAGTTCCTGATTGCCGTAGACGCGGAATTGATCAAGCTGTTCAGGCTTGCCGTGGCGCTCTTTGGCGACGTGGCGCTCGGAGATGGTAAATATCGTGAAGAAGAACGCGCTAAAGATGACCCCCGCGATGGTGGCTTCGTACTTCGTAAACAGATTGACGATGGCAGTGACGAGCAGCACTGCGGAGATGAGCAGCAATCCCACGGGGATTTCAGTATTTCCGAAGTGCAGATTTCCGGGTACTTTCCATTCCCGGTTTTCCGGCTCGGTGAAGCGCAACACAAGCACCGCCAACGACTTCATGGCGAAGCTCCAGATCACACCGAAGGCGTACAAGGCCGCCAGCACGTACACGTTACCCAGGCTCAGGAAGATCGTCAGCATCTGCATGCAGACGATCAGGTTGATGATGCGATAGCTGGTGCCGTAGCGGTTGTGCGGCTTCTGGAACCAACTGGTGAGCACGCCGTCTTCGGCGACACGGTTCAGAACGCCATTGGCGCCCACAATCGAAGTATTCTGCGCGCCGGCCAGAATCAACACTCCCACCAGCACGACAAAACCGTGGAACAACAGCTTCAGGCTCGTCGGCCCAACCAGATACACGGCGATGCCGCCGATGAGGTTGGCGAAGTAGTTGGGGCGGACGCTGTCTGGAATGATCATCACCGCGAAGAACGACACCAGTGAGGTGAACAGCAGGCTATAGACGAAAATCACCAGGCCCGTTTTTTCCAGGTTTTTCAACTTCGGATGTTCGATCTCGCGGTTGACCTGCGCCAGGGTTTCTTCGCCACTCATGGCCAGCACAGAATGGCCGAAGCCTACGAACAGGATGATCCAGGTAATGTGGCTGAACCAGGTTCCATTGAGCCAGCCCAGGGACTCCCGGTTCAGGGGAACCACGCCCGGGTGCAGCGGGTTGGGGGGCAACACAATGGGCGCGCGCAAGACCGTGATCGTGCACCAGATGATCAGCAGGACCACCATGACAGTGGTGATGACCATGATCTGCAACGCCTTCTGGCTGGATTCGTGTATGCCCTGGGTGTTCTTCCACCAGAAATAGATGACGATGATGACGGCTAGTCCGGCGGCAAAATGATCGTCGGAAAAGTTCAGAGGCCGGTGAAGGTATACCCCGATGTCTTTGATGAAGCCAGCCAGGTATTGCCCGGCGGAAACCGCGCTGATGGGACCGGTCAGCACATAGTCGAACAGCAGCGCCGAGACGGAAAACTTTGCCAGCGTTCCGCCCATCGCTTCTTTGACGACGCGGTAGACGCCGCCACGGACGAACATGCTGCTGGATTCGATATACAGCGCACGCACCGCGTAACTGAACAGCATGACCGCGAGAATGAACCAGGGGGCACTTTTGCCGATGACTTTCTCGGCATCGCCGCCCGCGTAATAAGCGGACGAGGCCAAGTCCGACAGAACGATTGCAGAGGCACGCCAGAACGAAATGAAGGTCAACATCACCGTAGTGGCGACGAAGACCTTTACTGCCGGTTTTGTACCTTCTGGGGATGTGGCCATGCTTCTTATGAATGGCGGAACTACAATAATGGCTGAACCCCATTGAAGATAGCACAGGAGGGAAGGCAGAAGCGTTCTGGTCCTGTCGAGTTACTTGTGCTCGGCGGTGTCCATCGCCCCGCGTTTTCTCGGGGCGAGATAGGTATGGGTAATCCGATCGTGCCAACAGAGTGCGTCTTCGTCAAGAAAGACCCAGGCGTAACCCATCCCCACGGAAACCGCAGAGAGCCAGGCGGCCAGCACACGCCACCGGCGCAAGGAGCGGCTGGGCAAAGTGCCATCGAAACGGGTAAGTTCGAGGCCAGCGACGCGCAATCCCGGAGTGCTCGCGCCGTGGACGACAAGCAAATACTGGTAGGCCGCCCAGAACAAACAGGGGATTCCAATCACAAGGCTCAGAGTTTGAATCTGCGGCGGACGCACCGCCGCCAACTTCCAGAATATGAAACCAAAAAGAGCTGAGGCAACGGAGATGATGATTCCATCGACCAGGGCGGCCACCACTCGCGAGCGAAATGGCGCGCTCTCGAGGGGTATGTCAATGCCCGGCTTCTTTTCGACTTCCTCCTGCTGAACTGCTTCCATGGTAATTCCACCGAGCGCCGGAGCCGGCGGTTCAACGTCGGGAACATCCAGAATTCGTGGACGCTCGCTCACCGGCTCAGCCAGTTGATCCGGCGGAGGCACCGGCGGTCCCCAGGCAAACCTCGGAAACTCGATGATCTTGGCGCTCGGACGTTCTGCCCTGGAATGCGCGGGGGGAGGCGCGATGGCTTGGCGGATCGAGGGTGGAGCGCTCTCTCGAGGCATCTCCCGGGATTGCACCTGGCTCTCGGACGCCGATAATGGCTGCGGCCTCAGTCCATCAAGCGCGAGGGCATGATTCGAGGCGGTCTCAAAGGAATGAGGCGGCAACGATGATCCGCGGCTGGCATTTGCGCGCGGGTCCGATTCGAAATTTTCAAACCGCAAGCTGAGAGAGGGGTAACGGGGAGGAGGCGCTTTGCGGCGCGCGCGATAGCGATTGAGTCGCTCAGAAAGCTCGTCGCGCCAGGCGTCGCCATCGCGGACTTCAGAACCGGCCGCCGGCGACGAATCGGAGCTGGCCGGCGAGCCATTCAGATTTTTAGCTTCAGCAGCAGGCATGCCCGGGATTTCGGAATCAATCCGCTTGCTCTCCGCAGCATCAGCCGACGTCGATCCGGACCCAGACTCGATTCCAGGCCTCGACTGCGATCTAGGAGGCGGAAGGAACTCAGAATGGCAACAGCCAACTTCTCCACACTGCGGACAATTCATGAAGACCAGTCTTTCGAAATCGTATCCCTGTTGAGCGAAACGTACAACCGGAAAGCAACCAACGGGAATCCTAGCCTTTTTCGGCACTTTGCCTCGCAGCCAACGCCGTGCTAAGTTCACGATGCCGCGACAAGAAACCGAAAGGGCAGGTATTCGCTTCGATGGACGATCTTCTGCCGTCGATTTTCTTCCGATGACTCTCCGCACTAGATTCCTTATCACGGCGCCGTTTCTTTGTCATCAGCTTCTCGCATCTGCGCTAGTAACCAGCCAGTTGCTTTCAGGATATTCGGGTTCAGGCGGTAGCTCCGCCGAGGCGTCTACCAAGAAGTCGAATGCTCCGGTTTCAGCTGCCAGTTCGACTTGCGCCAATCGGGCAGGGACGCAACTCAAGGACGGGACGCTCATCTGCGCCCAGCAGCAGGAGAAAAAAGGCAATCTCTACAGCTTGCACGGTAATGCCGAGATCTACTACCGCAATTATGATTTGCGCGCCGACGAAGCCACCTACAACTCCGACACCGGAGAGGCTACTGCCTCCGGACATTTCAGTCTCGACGGTGGCCCGAACGACGACCACATCAAAGCCAGTCACGGAACCTACAATCTGACAGCCGAGACAGGACGCTTCTACGACGTCACCGCAACCACCGGACTCCGCGTTCGCGGCAACCACGTCGTGCTGACTTCGACCGCTCCGTTTGCGTTCTCCGGCAAAATAGTGGAGAAGACCAGTCCCGATCACTACCTGGTTTATGACGGCACCATTACTACTTGCGAGCTTCCGCACCCCAATTGGCAGTTTAACGCTCATAAAGTAGTCGTCGATGTAGGCGGCAACGCGAGCATCTACCACAGCACGTTTACGCTGCATGGCTTCCCGATTTTCTATTTCCCCTACGCAACTCATCCCGTGGCCAAAGAAACCAGAAACACTGGCTTTTCGATACCGACTGCGGGCCGGTCCTCCACGAGAGGCAATATCGTCGGCGACTCGTTCTACTGGGCCATCAACCGCAGCATGGACGCTACCATCGGAGCAGAATATTTTTCCCAGCGGGGGTGGTCTCAACGGGGAGACTTTCGTGCACGGCCGAGCGATAGTTCCTATATAAACCTGGATTATTTCGGTGTCATTGACCGTGGGATTGGTACTCCGCCGTTGCGGGAAGGTGGCCAGGAGGCGCGATTGTCGGCGGAAGGCAACTTCTATGGCTTCCGAGCTGTTTCCAACGTCGACTACTTGAGTTCTTTCCTGTTCCGACTGGCCTTCAACGAAGTTTTCACCCAGGCCGTGAACTCGGAAGTAAAGTCGCAGCTTTTTCTTTCGAAAACCATCAACGGCTTCTCTTTCGGAGGCATGGTCGAACGTTATCAGAACTTCTTTCAGACCCTCAACCCGAATGGCACCCTCTCGAACCCTCCCACGTTTGATTCGATCCGCGTCCTCCACACTCCAAGCGCCGACGCGTCCAGCGTCGACAGACCTGTGTGGCACTCGCCATTTGTCTGGTCGTTCGATGCTTCGCTGGCAGGACTTTCCCGCAGCGAACCCGGCTTTCGTACGGCAGAACTGCTGGGGCGCTTCGATTTCAACCCCGAGATCTCCCTGCCCTTACAGTTTCATGGATGGTCGCTGCGCCCTGCCCTGACTCTGCACGACACTTACTATACCGAGCGCTATGTAAACGGAGTTGCAGTGGGCAGACCCACCAACCGCGAGGCTCTGGAGACTTCCGTGGAGGTGCGGCCGCCGGTTCTCGAGAAGGTATTCGACAAGGAATTCCTTGGGCGGAAATGGAAACACGTCATCGAACCGCGGGCGGTCTATCGCCTGGTCACGGGTGTGAATGACTTCGCCAATGTTCTCCATTTCGACGAGCGCGACATTCTGAGTAACACGCACGAGGTCGAGTATGGATTCGTGACTCGCCTGTACTCAAAACGGACATCGGCGGGAGTGCAGGAGTGTGATACCCCCATGACGGGCCTTGCCGTGGGGGCCGCGGCTCCCGAACAGACCGTCCCCTGGCAGCGTGTCAGCAATCTGGAGAACCCGCCCTGCTCCCCGGGTCCGCAAGTGAGGGAAGTGGCCACTTGGGAAATCGACCAAAAATATTTCCTCGATCCCACCTTCGGGGGGGCGTTAGTCACCGGACAACGCAATGTGTTTACCACCACGGAGGAGCTTACGGGCATCGCTTTTGCCACCCAGCCGAGACATCTTTCACCCGTGGTTTCTCGGTTTCGGGCCGCAACCAGTAGTCACACCGATACTGAATGGGACCTTGACTACGACTTTCAATTGGGACGCATCAACGAGAGCACGCTCCTGGTGAACTATAACTTGGGGTCTTTCACGATCGGCGGCGGGGACGCATTGCTGCAGATTCCACAGCCCAACGCGCTTCCTTTGAAGTATCAGCAGTTTCGAGCGGCGCTGGGGTGGGGCGGGCTGACTCGCCGCGGATTCAGCGCGGCGACCAGCCTGGGCTTCGATGCGGAAACGCGTCAACTACAATTCGCAACCGCACAAACCACCTACAACTGGGATTGCTGCGGCCTGACGCTGGAATATCGGCGATATGCAATCGCGAACGTTCGCAACGAGAACTTATTCCGCTTCACATTCAGCCTGGCCAACATTGGCTCGTTCGGAAACCTACGAAGGCAGGAACGGCTGTACTAGCCACAGGCGGGTTTCGCACTGAAACCGAAGAAGATCGGCGGGAGCGGCGATGCTTGGTCGACTCCGACTTGGGTGAGGGTGACTCGGTAGCGTCAAGTTTTGGCGGTTGATTTTGGGGCGGCGCTGGTTTTTTTGGCTGGCACAGCGCTTTAAAGCGCGGCCCAACGGGGGATTCGGTCCTGAGGTGCCTCGGCGGCTGCGCCCGGATGATTTGAATGCCCTGTCAGCCGCAGCGCCGGGCGTGCTGCGCCCCCCCAAATCATCCCCCACAAAGCACCCGGCGCGGCTGGTACCATACTGAGTATGCAGGAACCCGAAAACGGCCTCCGCGCAAAGGATGCTCTGCTCGAAGCCAACCTGCGCGAACTGGGCCGAGTGCTCGTCGCATATTCCGGTGGAGTCGATTCGGCGTATCTCGCCTGGGCTGCTCACCGCGCTCTGGGGAACGGCATGCTGGCAGTAATCGCCGACTCTCCTAGCTTGGCGCGCACGCAATTGAACGATGCGATTGCTTTCGTCAACGAACAGGGGATTCCGATCGAAATCATCTCCACCGCGGAACTTGCCCGACCAGAGTACGCTCGCAACGACGGGCAACGCTGTTTTCAGTGCAAAGACGAACTTTTTGCGGTGATGGAGCAGCTGCGGGCTGCGCGTGGGTTTGACGCGATCGCCTATGGCGTCAACCTCGACGATCAGGGGGACTTTCGCCCCGGCCAGCAAGCTGCCCGGCTGCACCACGTCGCCGCTCCGCTGTCGAAAGCAGGTCTCAGGAAGCAGGAGATTCGTGAACTGGCACGCGTGGCTGGGTTGCGTATCTGGGACAAGCCGGCGTCGGCCTGCCTCTCCTCGCGCATCGAGTACGGGCGCCCGGTGACCCGTGAGGCGCTTCTCGTCGTCGAGCGTGGCGAAGACGCGATTCGAGCTCTCGGATTTCGGCAATTCCGGGTGCGCCATCACGGCGACATCGTCCGCCTGGAGATCTCTCGCGAGGAACTGGAGCGAGCTTTGAATCCCGCCATCGCAGCGCAGTTCACGACCATCTTCAAAGCACTGGGATTCAAGTTCGTCACCCTGGATCTGGAAGGTTTCCGCTCCGGGTCGATGAACGCTTTGCTGCCAGCCGAACAACTTCTCCGCACCGGTTAGCAGCGCAGGAGACGTCGCTTGCTGCGACGCTGGCTCGCATTTGCTGTGAGATAATCAAAAGATAACTAGTGATGCTGAGGCGGTTTCTGGTGATTTTAATTCGACGTTCCCTGCTCATCCTGCTTCTGATTTGCCTGGGTTGTGCTGCCCAGTCCGCGCCTCCTGACGTCGCTCGCAAGGTCGAGCACCAGGTGCGCGCTTTCTACACGATTCCCCCCGAGGTAAAAGTCACCGTGGGCGCGATTACTCCCAGCACGGAAATGGCGGGGTATGACTCCGTGTCGGTGAACATCGACGGGGGCGACGGCAAGCAGAAGGACTACCAGTTCTTGTTGTCCAAAGATCGCGCCACCATGCTACGCGTGACGAAATTCGACTTGACCAAGGATCCTTTCGCCGCGTTAATGAGCAAGATCGATACGACCGGTCGCCCTATGCGCGGAGCGAAGTCCGCCAAGGTTGTCGCCGTCAATTTCGATGACTTCGAGTGCCCTTTTTGCTCGCGGATGCACCAGACGCTGTTCTCCGAGATTCTCAAGGAGTATGGTGATCGTGTCACATTCATCTACAAGGACGATCCGCTGACCGAGATCCATCCCTGGGCGCTCCACGCTGCCGTCGATGCCAATTGCCTGGCAGCGCAAAGCGGCGATGCCTATTGGGATTTCGCTGACTACATCCACGCAAACAAGCGCGAGGTAGATACGGAAAAGACTCCTGTCGCGCGCTTCGACGCCATCGATAAAATCACGATGCTGCAAGGGCAGAAACATAGCCTCGATGCGGTGAAGCTGCAATCCTGCGTCAAAGCGCAGAATGAAGATGCGGTTCGCGCCTCGATGAAGGAAGCGGACGGACTTGGCATTAACGGAACGCCGGCCCTTTTTATCAATGGCCGGAAGCTTGACGGGGCCGTTCCCGTCGCTGAGGTTCGCGCCGCGCTGGACGCCGCCTTGAAAGACGCAGGGGAACCCGTGCCCCAGCACGGTCCATCATCCTCTACGCCAGCATCGCGGTAATTCGCGTCGAGGTACGCTGCACGGCCGCGTGCTCTGTCTGAATTTTCTGTGTGTTGAGTCTCGAAGCGGAGAAACATTCTTGATAAAAAACTCATTGTTTGCCCAGGTCGCCGCGGCGCTCTCAGCCTCTGTTCTGCTGGCCGCTATGGCCGGCTGCAACCAGCAGACCAGCGGCGACGTAATGGCAACGGTCGATGGCCGGAAGATTTTTCGCGCGGAGGTGGACAAGTACTACGACAACAATGTCGCGTCAGCTCAGCAGGCTCCTAGCGGTGAACAAGCCACGGCATTGCGTCTGAATATCCTGCATCAGATGATCGATGACGAAATCCTGATGCGTCGCGCCGAAAAACTTGGCCTGCTAGCGACCGACGAAGAAGTGGACCGCAAGTACAACGAATTCAAGTCTCCTTTTTCCCAGCAGGAATTCGATCAGCGGCTCAAGGATAAGAAGATCACGCTGGCCGATTTCAAACACGACATGCGCCGATCGATTACCGTCGAGAAGGTGATGAACAAGGAAGTGTCGTCCAAGATCAACGTCACAGACCAGGACATTACCGACTACTACAACGCGCATAAGGGTGAATTCAACCTGATTGAACCGCAGTACCATCTGGCGCAGATCATGGTGACTCCTCAGCCCAACCCGCAGGCCCATAATCAGAACGACAAGGCCCAGAATGAAGGGGACGCTCGCAAAAAGATTGAGATGATTGGGAACCGTCTGGACAGTGGCGACGATTTCGCCACGCTGGCCATGAAGTATTCCGAGGATCCCGAAACCTCGGGTAACGGGGGTGATTTGGGCACGGTCCCCGAGTCGGGCCTGAAAGGCACGGACCCGGCCACGCGGGAGGCGGTGATGAAGCTCAAGCCGGGCCAATACAGTTCCACGATCAGCGTGGTGAATCCCGCGAACCGGCAGGCTGTGGGATTCCGCATCGTGAAATTGCTGTCGAAAGAACCCGCCGGGCAGCGAGAACTCTCCGATCCGCGAGTGCAGCAAGCCATCCGTTCGCAGTTGCACGATCGCCGCGAGCAGTTGTTGAAGGCTGCATACTACGAGGTGCTGCGGGATTCCGCCAAGGTCGAGAATTACTACGCCAAGAAGGTCCTCGACCGCAACGGCATGGAAAAATAGTCTGGAAAAACGCTTCCAGGTCGTTGCTCAAGCCTGTTACTCGACAATCGCCAGCACGTCTCCAGCGTTTACCGCTGCCCCTTCTGCGACTAGGATTTTCTGAATCGTTCCCTTCTTCGGGGATTTGATTTCATTCTGCATCTTCATCGCTTCGACCACGACCACGCCAGCGCCCGCTTCGACCTCATCTCCCGGGCGCACCAGCACACGTACAATCTTGCCGGGCATGGGAGCCGATAATTTCTTGGGGCCATGATCGTCTAGCGCACGGATGCGACCGCGTAAGGACCGCGGATCGCGCACGTCCGCCGCAAAGCGGGCGCTGCCGACCCAGAGGTGCATGTCGCCGGCGACGCGTTCGCATTTCACTTCGTAAGCCTGGTTGCCGATGCGGAGAGAAAGCACATCGGGCCGCGCGAGCACAGCGTCGACTTCGACTTCGCGTCCATCGAGCCGGCACGACCAACGGCCTTCGGCTCGACTGAGGTCGAGCCGGTAGCTCTTGCCATCGATGATGATGTCGTACGTCATGAGAAGCAGTTGCAGGCTGCAATTCGCCAGTTGCCCCCCTGGAGAGCCCAGACTGGAGCAACCGCCTCGAGTCGAGGCGGCAATTCCCTCATCGCGTCGCCTCTTTATGAGCTGCAATTTTCCAGTTGGAGACCGCGCCCTGATTGCTGCTCGCAGCATCTCCAGTGACGGCGCGTTCGCCTGTTCCAGCGGCGGCAGGACCCAGGGTAGCAAAGATTCCGGCGGCAATCACCGCAACCTCAGTCGCCTTCGGATCCGACAGAGCCTCGCTCCCCTTCTGCTGGAGGAGGCGATCGAGAAACCCGGTATCCATTTTGGCGGCCCGAAAGTCCGGATCAGTCAGAATGCGGCGAAACAACGAAATGTTCGTCTTGATTCCGCCCACAAAATATTCGTTCAGAGCGCGCCTCAATCGGCCGATTGCCTGGTCGCGATCCGTGCCGTAGCCAATCAGTTTGGCGAGCAGCGGATCGTAGTCCATGGGCACAGTCCAGCCTTCGTACATACCGCTGTCGCGACGAATGCCAGGGCCCGACGGCGCGAGCAGCAGCGTGATCTTGCCGGGACTGGGAAAATAATTGTTGTCTGGATCTTCGGCGTAAATGCGGCACTCGATGGCGTGTCCTCGAATCTTGACCTCGTTTTGCGTGAAAGGCAGGCGCTCTCCTGCCGCAATACGAATCTGCAGGTGCACCAGGTCGAGTCCGGTGGTCAACTCGGTCACCGGATGCTCCACCTGCAAGCGCGTGTTCATCTCCAGGAAGAAGAAATTCTTCTGCTGGTCCACGAGAAACTCGACGGTCCCGGCATTGGTGTATCCAGCAGCCTGGGCAACGCGAACCGCAACCTCGCCCATCGTGCGCCGCATCTCGGCGTCGACGATCGGTGAAGGTGCTTCTTCCATGACCTTCTGATGGCGGCGCTGCAGCGAGCACTCTCGTTCGCCCAGGTAAACGATGTTGCCCTGCTCATCGGCCAGCACCTGCATCTCAATGTGACGAGGGTTGATGATCGCTTTTTCGATATAAACTTCGCGATCGCCAAACGACCTCTCCGCCTCGCTGCGCGCGCCCTCGAGCGACGACTTGAGGTCGTCGGAGGCGTGGACAAGACGCATGCCTTTGCCACCACCGCCTGCGGCGGCTTTCAGCATGACAGGATAACCGATGCGTGCGGCCACTTCCTGTGCCTGCTCGAAGGACTCGAGGCCTCGCGATGTGCCGGGCACAAAAGGAACGCCTGCCCGTTCCATGGCTTGGCGGGCGCGGGTCTTCGATCCCATAGCGTCCATGGCGGCGGCCGTGGGGCCGATGAATTTCACCCCAGCCTCGACGCACGCTCGGGCGAACTTCGCATTCTCGGAGAGAAATCCGTATCCAGGATGGATCGCGTCTGCTCCGGATCGCGCGGCCACGTCCAGAAGTTTTTGAATATTGAGATAGGACTCGGAGGCGGCGGGCGCGCCGATGGGATACGCCTCGTCGGCTTTGCGGACGTGGAGGGCGGCGCGATCTACCTCAGAGTAGACGGCAACGGCGGCGATTCCCATTTCGTGGCAGGCACGAATGACCCGCACGGCGATCTCGCCGCGATTCGCGATGAGAATTTTCTTGAACATTTTCTTGAGCGGGATTGCCGCTCGGCGAACTCAAGATTCTACAGGAGATTCCCGGCTCAAACACCTTTACCGCGAAGGGTGCCGAGAAAAGCTGTTGCTTGTCGGCATGGCGGATTTCACCAAGAGCAAACGCACCCCAGAGGACACAGACAGCACCGGGGATGCGGTCTGGGTGGGTATGTGTCTGTAAATTATTGTTTCCGGCGCAAGGTCAGATGTCACGAGGTCGTTGTGTATTTTCAGGAGCCGACGAAAATCAGAGAGTCAAAGTCCTCATCCTAGCCGCAAAAAGACGCGGCTAGGTTGGGGCCCCCGGAGCCTATCCGCGGACACCCGACATCCTCTCGAATTTACTTCAATGGCGTGCGCGAAGAACTTACGGCAAAGGGGAGTTGGGGCGCGGCTGATTCGCGGTCTGATCTCAGCCAACTGGCGCGACGACTGAACCGGTGGCGGATCAAGGTCCAGATCGCGAGCCATCCATCGGAATGGCGGATCTTTTTCCCTTCAACGGCTGAACGAGGTTTGTAGGAAATAGGAACTTCGGCAATCTTCTCGCCCATGCGGCACAACTTCGCCGTCACCTCCGGGCAGAACTCAAATCGACGGCATCGCAGCTCGAACTGCGCCAGCAGCGAGCGGCGAACGACTTTGTAGCAGGTGGCTTCGTCGTGAATGCCGGCACCGTACAGCAGATTGGTGAGGTGGGTCAGTAACTTAGCTCCGAGAAAGAAGCGCAGGCCGCGCTGAGGACGGTCGGGGCGCACGCCGTAGACGACGTTCGCTTTGCCTTCTTCGAGAGGCAGCAGCAGCCGAGGATAGTCCTGAGGATCGTATTCCAGATCGGAATCCTGGATCAGCACATATTCGCCGCGGGCATAGGCAAGAGCGGTGCGAATCGCCGCTCCCTTGCCATAGTTCTTGTCATGGAATACGACGGTGATGTCGTCGATTTGCGGAATAGCCTGCAATTTCTCGCGGGTGCCATCGGTCGAGCCGTCGTCGACGATAATGATTTCTTTTCTTACCGGCGAGGCCTGGATGGCCTGCAACAGTTCCTCCAAGTGCGTAGCCTCGTTGTAAACCGGCACGATGACGGAGACGTATCCCCTCCAGCGATTGTTTATCGCCGCGTCGTGCCGCGTTAGGGTTTCCAGGGACGCCATACTCATGCCCGATCGGTTGTCGCGCAGAATAGATCTTCGATCTCTGTTTCGAACGCCCCACTCCCGATTCCGCCGCGGATCAGCGCCTTGTCCGAAAATACGCAAACTGAAGGATTTTCTAGCATAGTATCATCTGGAATTGAACCGCCTTCCAACTTCCAGCATGCCGCCACCCGAAGCCGCGGAGAACCCTAGCGCGAACCCTTCCCCGTCCCCCCCCTCGATGCGCGGAGTCCGCTGGCTGTTCCTTGTTCTGCTTCTCTTTACGGGAGTCGCAGTTCGGCTTTTTTACCTCGCCCGCAAGCCCTTCTGGTTTGATGAGTGTTTCAGCGTGGAAGTCGCGCGAATTGGCTGGGGTAACTTTCTACGACTGCTGTGGTGGCGCGAAGCCAACATGTCGTTGTACTACCTGCTTCTGCGGGTGTGGCTGCATTTTGGGCAAAGGGAGTTTTTCATTCGCAGTCTTTCGGTGGTGTTTGCCGCAGCCACCCTGCCGGCGATTTATTGGCTAGCCAAGCTGCTCGATGACCGGCGCGTCGCGTTGATCGCAGTCGCGTTGTTCACGTTGAATGCCTACAACGTGCGTTACGCGCAGGAGGCGCGCAGCTACGCGCTTTTTCTGCTGCTGGCGACCCTGTCATCGGGTCTCCTCCTCGCTGTCCTGCGGGAACGAGCGCGGCGCTACTGGCTCGGCTATGTAATCGTCAGCATCTTGGCGGTCTACGCCCACCTTTACGCGCTGCTGCTGCTGGCGGCACACGGGATCGCAGTTCGCCTGCTTAGCTCTGCGCAGATTGCAGAGGATCGGCCCATGGCCCTCCCTCCGCAGATGCGTCGCGCCTGGATCACGATCGGCTGCGTGGTCTTACCCCTGCTTATCTTTGTGGGCAAGACCGGAGCCGGACCGATCCGTTGGATCAAACGCCCGGGCGTGGCCGATGTCCTCGAATTCTTCGAGCACCTGGCCGGGAGCGAGAGTTGGATTCTTCTGGCGCTGTTTGCCGCAGCCTGCGTCGCTGCCGTCGTCCCGACCGGCAGACGGCTTTTTGCACGCGGCCAGACCTGGGAGGTGTGGCGGCTCCAGTTCTTGTTGATCTGGCTGTTCTTTCCAGTGTTGTTGACGGTGCTGCTGTCGTTCGCCCGCCCTGTCTTTCTCGGGCGCTACATGATCTTCTGCTTGCCGGCGCTGCTCATCCTGGTGGCGATGGGGCTGGCGCGACTGCCCACATGGTGGCTGCTCGGGCCTGCACTGGTTGGAATCCTTTTGCTGAGCTTCGAGGGAATTGTTTTCGTCTACGGGCATGACTTCGACCACGAACGGGACGCCTCGGGTGCGGCGACAGGTTTCATCCTCGACCATGCCGACCCGCAGGACGGGCTGATCTTCCATATTGCGGACACCCGCATTGCCTATGAATTTTTCCGATCCCTGCGCGCGGGAGAGAACACAGCCAGTCGAGCCTACACCGGTCAACTGGGACCGAAGATTGTCTTTCCTTACCACGGAGCCGGCCTCGACTATCGCGACTTCACGGGCAAGCCCACTGCCGACTTCCTGGGCGCTATCGGCGCCAGCTATCCTCGAGTATGGATCATGCTGATGAACAACGGATCCGCGGAGAATCCTGATCCTACAACCGCCATGCTGACGAAAGTTCTGTCGGAATCGTTCCCCAAGGTGCAGCGGTGGCAGTTCACGAAAGTCGAAGTGCGACTCTACAGCCAGCAGTAGCAGCCGGCTGTGGGGTCCCTTTGAATGTCGGGTAGCGGAAACAAGACCGAGCAGCCTAGGTCTCTACCGACGGAAATGAAAAAGCCTCCTTCGGCCGAAGGAGGCTCGAACCGATCGGAACGAAGTGCGCTTATTTCGGTTGATCGACCGTGATTCCACCCGCAGAATTTTGAGCCGCTTTTTCGGCTTTAGCTTTCTTCACTCGCAGGGTTTCGTCGACCCAGTGGTCGGCTGTTTTGAGATCTTCTGCGCGGCCTGCCAGATCGTCGCATTCCACGTCGCCCTTTTCGCGATACATCAAGTTGAGGTAGGCCATTGCGTCGTCGTAGTCGGGTCGGATCTGAATGGCCTTGTTAAGGCTGTCAATGCCTTCCTGAATGTAGGGAGTATTCTTGGTCTTCAGTTCGGCGCAAACTTTTTTCTGATCTTTGTCTTTGGGATTCAGATTCTCTTCCGGCTTCATGCCGAGCGCGGCGCGTTTCTCCATGCGCGGCTGGTAGGCAGCCGTCCAATCGATGACGCCGACCGAGTAATAAGGCTCGGGATCGTTAGGGTCGAGCTCAGACGCCATGCGGTAATATTTCTTGGCATCGTCCCACTTCTTCTCGTTGAGGTAGAGATAGGCGATGCCTTTCGCGGCGTTGACTTTCTGATCGCGAGAAGGATTGGCGTCAATGACTCTCTGATATTCGTCGATGGCCTGCTGGGCGGTGCGCAGATTGTCCGGCGAATCGACACCGGGAATGTATTGCGACACAAACGCTGTGGCCAGATACATACGAGCGTTGATCAGGCCGGGATCGAGTTGCACCGCCTGTTGAAAGTGGTCGATGGCCTGCTCGTAATGGTTGTTCTTGTACGATTCCACGCCCTTATTGAGCTGGTCGCGAGCGCGCAGCTTGTTACATCCCAAAGAGGGCACGAGCGCCAGCATGATCGCCGCCAGCGTGATTAGATTTAGGTTCTTATTCATTGCGGTATAAGTCTCCCTCGACAGAGCATCCTAGGCCCAGAGACATCGATTTGACAAGCGCGGTATGAAAGCGCGGGCCGCGGCAGCACGGGAGCCCTCCGCTCCCGTGCAGTGGGCCGATACGAAATTCGCAACTCCAGTCTTACGCGACGGGCATCTCAGCTGCCCGCTTCGATCTTCGCCGTAATCAGACCGACTTTGTCCACTCCTGCGGCGTGGGCAAGATCAATCACGTTGGCGACGTTGGCGAAAGGGATGGCATCATCGCCCTTCACGAACATGACCTTTTCCGCGCGCTGCTTGTAGATATCGGTCAGGCGCCCCTGCAAGTTGTCCCAGGTCGCGTCCTCGTTATTAATCTTCACGCCCGGTTCCGAGCCGGCGCCTCGGTCGATCAACTGCACGACGATGGTGCGGTCGGGATTCACGTTTTTGGGCGCGTTGGGCGGTGGCGGCTGCGGAACGAGCGCGTCCAAGCCTTTGGGGGTGACGGGTGAGATCACCATAAAGATGATCAACAGTACCAGTAGAACGTCAATGAGCGGGGTGACGTTCATGTTTGCATTTTGGCCTCCGCTCGGGCCAACTGCCATTCCCATGGTCGTTCTCCTCTATTGCCCTGCCGTAGCCGGAGCTGGCGGGGCGCTTGGAGCTGATTTCCTCTGATCGGTAAGCAAGCCAAGGTCATCGACCCCGGCGGCCCGAACGCTGTCCACAACCTGCACGACGCCGCCAAACCGTGTGCGCATGTCGGCCTTCACGTAAACGCGCTTATCCTGCTTGTTGGCGAGACGATCTTTGACTTTGCCGGTGAGGTTGTCGACCTGAATCTGCTCGCTGCCGAAATAGACCTTGCCATCCCGAGTAATGGAGACCAGCAGTGCGTCTTCCTTGTCCGCATCCGGCATCTGTTCCGGGTTGTTGACCGAGGCCATGTCCACGCTGATACCTTTTTGCAGCATGGGCGTGACCACCATGAAGATGATCAGCAGAACCAGCATCACGTCCACCATGGGCGTGACGTTGATGTCCGAGCTGACCTTCGCTCCTTCGTTGCGTTTCGCGAGTGCCATAACCAGGTATCTCCAGTACTTCCGCCGCGGTCCGGTGCTGAAAAGCACTCCGCTCTGAAGTTGGGAAAGCCCGGCGCCGGAAAGCTCCAGCGCCGGACCCGCAACTCAAGCGGACCAGACCGAGCCGTGCTTACCGGCGAATATCGCCGCGCTTCTTCAGGAAGTAGTCGATCAGTTCGCTGGACGAATTGTCCATCTCAACGTCGAACGCTTCCACGCGACCGGTAAGGTAGTTGAACATCATGACGGCTGGGATGGCGACGAGCAGCCCGATGGCCGTCGTAACCAGCGCTTCCGCGATACCGCCGGCGACTGCTGCCAGACCGGTGGCCTTGGAGTTGTTGATGCCGATGAAAGCATTCAGAATGCCCATCACCGTTCCGAACAGTCCCACGAAGGGGGCGGTGGAACCGATGGTGGCGAGACCACCCAATCCGCGCTTCAATTCGGCGTGGACGATGGCTTCGGTGCGTTCCAGAGCGCGCTTGGAGGCTTCGATGGTTTCTCCAGGGATGGCGCCGGGGCTATCCTGGTGAGCCTTGAACTCCATGAGGCCGGCAGTGACAACCTTGGCCAGATGGCTCTTCTTGTTGCGCTCGGCGACCTTAATGGCTTCGTCGATGCGGCCATCGCGCAGAGCTCCGGCAACCGCGGGAGCAAAGGCGCGCGACTGTTTGCGGGCTGCGCTGTAGGCCATCCAGCGATCGATCATCACGCCGATGGACCAACCCGACATGATGAACAGGATGATGACCACGGTTCGGGCGACCCAGCCCATAGCCTTCCAAAGGCCCAACGGATCGGTCGCGATGGCACCGCCGCCTTCCTGGACCATCCAGGTGGCGAGGGCGGTAACGTGACTGAGACTAGCTGCTACATGAGTTGCGAACATGAGTTGCTTTCCCTCCTCGGAACTCTTTACTGAACTTGGACACTGTGATGCGCTTTGCGGTGCCAACCGCTGGCCAGAATTCGAATGGGCTGCGGGACGTACGATTTTCGCCGTACATTCACGGATTCGGTCGCCCTACCGATAAAAATCGCATGGCGGGCAACCGTGTCCGGGCCTCTGACAGCCCCTCCCGGCCACCAGGTTGGGTGGAAAGGGGAGGCTGACTCACACTTCTACAAAACTCGAACTGCGCCAACGCGCGGGAGTCTAGCCCCCGGCGAGGGTGAAGTTGACCTGTACCTGGGTCTCGACCTCGACCGGTTCGCCGTTGAGCAGGTAGGGCTTGTACTTCCACTGCTTGACGGCTTCGATCGCGGCCGGAGCCAGCATCGGATGTCCGCTGATCAACTGCAGGTTCTGGATGCTGCCATCCTTGCTGATCTGAGCCTGCAGAACCACGGTGCCTTGAATGCGCGCCTGGCGGGCCAGCGGCGGATAGGTCGGGCTGACCTTGCGGATCAGAAGTCCCGAGGATACGCCGGATGAAACGCGAACGCGAGTCGGAGTGGCGATCTTCGGCACGGCAACGGGCGTGGAGCTGAGAACGCTGCCAATCACCCCTCCCATCGATCCGCCCGGGACACCTCCCGGCACGCCTCCCACCACGCCCGCCGCAGCCATGGACGGCGGCGGAGCTTCGTCTTCCTGAATCATTTTTACTTTCTGGGGAATCTTAGTAGGCGTTCGCAATTCACCGTTGACGATGTCGGTCTGAACCTTTTGAACGTGCTGCACCACCGCAGCGGCTGGCGGAGGAGGCGGTGGCGGCGGAGGGGGGGCCACCAGAAGAAACATCATTTGCCCCTTAGGCAAGGCTTCGGTGAAAATCAGCGGGATCAAAACCATGACGCCGATGATGCCCATCTGGATGGCGAACGAGACGATCGACGTCCATCCGCGCTTGGTTTTTAGCCTGCCGCCGGATTCGATAAGACTGTCTTCAAACATTGTGATTCTCCCCAATAACTTCTTCGACCCTACGGATAGTTAGACACCGACAGATTCCCCTTTGCTCCCAGATTTGCTCGACGGGCATAGTAGGCGAATTCGGCCCGAAATGCCAGCCGGCAAATCCCTCTAACTCCCCACCTAACCAGGGCTAACGCAAACGTTAACAGCCCGCCATCGGGTAACTTACCTAGAACGACCCGGCATGGCGACCGGACGCTTGCCTTTTTCAATCCGCCAATCCTGATAGGCAACCAGGATCGGGGCTGCAATCGCAATCGACGAATAGGTTCCGATTAGGATGCCAATCACCAGCGCGAGGCTGAATCCAAACAGCACCTCGCCACCGAACAAAAGGAGTGCGAGTACGGTAAGGAAGGTAAGGCCCGCTGTCAAGATCGTTCTGCTTAGAGTCTGATTGATACTGCGATTGACGATGTCGGACAACTTCTCGCGGCGCATGAGTTTGATGTTTTCGCGGATTCGGTCAAACACCACGATGGTGTCGTTATTGGAGTAACCAATCAGCGTAAGAATGGCAGCGATCACGGTCAGGGTGATGTCGACTTTGAGGAGGGAAAATGCCCCCACTGTGATCAGGGTGTCGTGAAACACCGTAATCACGGCCGCGACGCCGTAAATCCATTCAAAACGGAAGCCCAGGTAAACCAGCATCCCCAGCAGAGAGTAGAGAGTGGCCAGGCCGGCTTGCGTGCGCAATTGGCTGCCGACCTGAGGACCGATGATTTGGACGTCGCGTACGGCGAAGTCTGAGACGTAAACGCCATCCGGAAGCGAGGCCACAGCCTGGGGGTCAACGCCGGTGGCGTTTTGCAACTGGTCGGGTGAGTTCAGAACGCCGCCGAGGGCCTTATTTCGATAATCGACGATCGCCTGCGCCTGGGCGCCGTATTTCTGATCATCGGGACCCACATGCAGAGGATCCTTGTCCATCAGGTAATTCTTGATGGTCAGCACACTGGCATTGTTGAGGTCAATCTTGCCCGCTGGAGCATGGCTCTCGAGCGCTTGGATGATCTTCAATTTGCCTTGGTCGAGGGCCTGCTCACTGGTCTCGCGCACATCCAGGTCGATCAGTTCCTCGTTGTTGCTAGCCACGCCGTAGCGCTGAAGCTTAAAGTTGTGCAAACCGGCGCGATCGAGTGACGAGCGGATTGCATTCTCGTCAGGAGTATGGTTGAACTTCACAGTTACCAGGGTTCCGCCACGGAAATCTACGCCCCACGGAATGTGGTGCCAGAACAATATGGAAAGCAGGCCAGCGACACTAAATACGAGTGAAAAGGCGAGAAAATACCACTTTTTCCCAAGAAAATCGATGTTTGTATTGCGAAAGAACTCCACGGGTTTTGTCTAGCCCCTTATCTGTCTATCAGTTACCAAGATTTCGAATCCCTTAAATGCTGAGCGCTTCGCCGCGTTGTTTACGGCTGAGCACCCAGTCGAAGATGAAACGCGACACGAAGACGGCGGTGAACAAGTTCGCCAACAGGCCGAACGTGAGGGTAGTTGCGAAACCCTTCACCGGACCGGTACCAAAAATGAATAAAATCGCGGCAGAAACGATCGTCGTAACGTGCGTGTCGACGATCGTGATCCAGGCGTGGCTGAAACCCTGATCGACCGCCGAGGGCGGCGTCTTGCCGTTGCGCAGCTCTTCGCGAATACGCTCGAAGATCAGAACATTCGAATCCACGCCCATGCCAACGGTTAGAATCACGCCAGCGATTCCGGGTAAAGTCAGCGCGACGTTGACCCCTGCAATGGTGGACCACCCCAGGAACCCAAGCAAAATGATCAGGTTCATGATGAGTGCTACGTCGGCGTTAATACCTGCCCCACGATAGTAAACCAGCATGAAAATGAGCACGGCGACCATGCCGATCATGGCCGCGGTTATGCCGGAGCGAATGGAATCCGCACCCAGCGAAGGTCCCACCGTTTCCTCCTGGAGATATTTGATGCTGGCCGGCAGGGCGCCTGAGCGTAAGACCATGGAAAGATCTTTCGCAGCCTGGTCGCTCATGTGGCCACCGCTGATTGACCCCTGATCCCGGATCGGTTCCTTGATGCTAGCAACTTCCTGCACTTTATTGTCGAGGACCACTGCGAGATTGTCCCCCACGTGATTGGAAGTAAAGCTGTAAAACCTCTGCCCACCCTCACCGGTAAGGGAAAAGGTCACGCTCGGCTGGCCGTTCTGGTCGGTGCTGGCCTGAGCGTCCCGCAGATCTTTGCCGCTGACGGCGGAGACGCGCGACACGAAACACCAGGTCTGCTCGGGCCCATTGGCGCACTGGCCCGGCAGCAGCAGCGAATCTGCCGGAATGATTCCGTTCTTGTCCTGCAGGGCAGCCTGCTCGCTGGGGTATGGTCCAGCGGTCATCTGCTTGATTTCAAGCATCGCGGTGGACTGCATGATGTCTTTGACGCGCCCGGAATCATCGATACCCGGAAGCTGCACGAGAATCTGGTAGTCCCCGAGTCCATGCTGTTCAATCGTAGGTTCGCTGACACCGAGGGCGTCAATGCGATTGCGGATGGTATCGATGGCCTGGGTAACCGCTTTGTTCTTCAACTCCGCCAGGTTCGAAGGCTTCATCGCCAGAGTCCAGGAGTTGTCGGGTCCACCATTCACGTCGTAATCGGGCAGCCGGTCATGCACAATGCTCAGCAAGTCTCCGCGCGCACCGGGTGGCAAGCCTTTCACTACGATCTGGTCAGGATGATTCTGCCCCTCGGACTGGGAAACATCGGTGTAGTCGATCTTCCGGGTGCGCAACTGTTCTTTCAGGACTTCGATGGCGTTCTGAGCGACGACATTCACTGCATCATTGACCTGCACCTGCAGAATCAGGTGCATTCCACCCTTTAAATCGAGCCCCAGGTGGATGTGATCAGCCAGCGCCGTAACCAGCCCCTGGCCAGAAAGATTCTTTGGAATGCCGAACATTCCGAAGAGGAAAAAAAGCACCGTGGCAAGGATAAGTCCCAGTTTGATAAGAAAATTCTTGTTCATAATGAAAAACGTTCTTTAGTTTCGAGTTCGAGTTTCGAGTTCGAGTTTCGAGTTTCAGGTTTCCAGCTTCGAGAATCCCAATGCGCCGCATCCGCGAAACTCGAAACCGGACAGTTACTTGGTCTTAGATTCGTCCTCGGTCGTGGTCACCTGGAGAACGGAGGCCTTGGTCACTTCCAGAACGAGATTATTCGGAGGAACGCGCAGATGCACGCTGTCATCCTTGAGAGCCATGATCGTACCCCGCAGGCCCCCGCTGGTTGTCACCCGGTCGCCGGTCTTCAGCTGATCCAGCATGGCCTGCCACTTTTTCTGGCGCCGCTGCTGGGGCAAAATCAAAAGAAAATAAAAAATGGCGAAAATGAAGATGAGGGGCGCCATACCGAGCCACCCCATACCGCCGCCACCGCCGAACTGCACCGCCAATAAAAATTGCATATGAATGTCTGAGCGTATGAAATCGCGAAAAACCGCCGCGCCCATAAGCGCCGCGGGAGCTGTTATGTCACCACGGGGTTAGATCGACTTCGGCCGGGTTCTTTCAGCTTTCAGGGCTTGAATCCGGGGAGGTCTACGGTTTCGGTCGCGACCAGACACTAGAGAGAAAACGGGATTCTACCCCAAGTGAGATAGAATGCCGTACCCGCTGCATAGTGTCAAGGTAGAAACTCAGGTTGTGGACGGTGTTCAAGACCTGTGCCAGCACTTCGTTCGATGCATAAAGGTGACGAAGATAGGCCCGCGAGTAGCGCTGGCACACCCGACAGCCGCAGTTGGGGTCAACCGGCGCTGGATCCTGGGCGTAGCGCGCCTGCTTAATCGAGACTTTCCCTTCCGAGGTAAACAGGAGCCCGTGCCGCGCCGCGCGGGTCGGAAGGACGCAATCCATCATGTCGACGCCCAGGCTGGCGTACTCGACAATCTCTTCGGGAGTGCCCACTCCCATCAAATAACGCGGCTTGTCGGAGGGTAGATGTTCGAGTGTGGACTCGACAATCTCGCGGGTCAGGTGGCGTGGTTCGCCCACGCTCAGGCCACCGATGGCGTAACCGGGAAAGCCGATTTCGAGGGTGCGTTCGGCGGACTCTTTTCGCAGTTCGCGATCCATGCCACCCTGGACGATGCCGAACAGGGCTTGAGTAGCCCGGGCGCCTCCGCTCGCGGAGCTTTCAGTTTTAGGTTGCATGTTTCGAGCATCAGTGCCGCCCGAAACTGGAAACTGGAAACTCGAAACTGCCTTCCAGGGAACTTCATGTTTGTGCTCTTCAAAATATTTCTTGCTGCGAGCGGCCCAGCGGGCGGTCATTTCCATCGACGTTCGGGCGCGGGTACGATCCACGGGAAACTCAGTACATTCGTCAAACGCCATGATGATGTCGGCGCCCAGTCCGATTTGAGCTTCCATCGAGCTCTCGGGGCTGAAGAAATGCGAAGAGCCATCCAGGTGCGACCGAAAGGTCACACCTTCTTCGTTGACCTTGCGCAATTGGTTCAGACTGAAAACTTGAAATCCGCCGGAGTCAGTGAGGATCGCCCGGCGCCAAGCCATGAACCCATGCAGCCCGCCCAACTTTCGCACGGTCTCGATGCCAGGCCGCAAATAGAGGTGATAGGTATTGCCAAGAATAATGTGTGCGCCCAGTTCCTCCAGTGTGTCCTGAGGCACGCCTTTCACCGAAGCCAGCGTTCCCACAGGCATGAATACCGGCGTCTCGATTGCGGCATGCGGCGTGAGGAGGCGCCCGCGGCGCGCCTTGCCGGCGGCCCGGTCGCTGTGGAATTCGATGGACACTGTTTGGGATTGTAGCAATGGGGAGCATTCAGCAATCACCATTCCGTCGGCCGGCTGCCACCACCCAAGACTTTCAAATCTGAAATCAGAAATCTTCAATCTAGAATCGGGATGATCTCTCCGCGGACCCTTTCGGCCTCCACGATTAGCCTTCCAACGGTGACCGGTAATTTGAAGCGGCGCGGGCCTGCGCTGCCGGGATTGAAGTAGAGCACCCCGTTGCGGGTTTCCTGCTTGGGAACGTGGCTATGGCCGTAGATCACAACTTTGCATCCGGCGGCTTCCGGCTGCAGGTCGAGTTGTGAGAGATCGTGCAGCAGGTAGATGGAGATGCCGGCGACTTCGACGATTTCGGTCTTCGCTAGTGCTAGTTTGCGGCACCAAGGCGCTTTGTCGATATTGCCGCGGATGGCGGTCAGGGGCGCGATGGTTCGAAGTTTCTCGAGAATCTCTGGATCGCCGATGTCGCCAGCGTGGATGATGTGCTGCGACCCGTGCAAGGCTTTGAGCGCTTCGGGACGAAGCCGGCCGTGAGTGTCGGAGATGACGCCGATGAGTATGGGAGCTCTCAGTTCTCAGACTTTGGATTTTAGATTGCAGATTTCAGATTTTCGATTCCGGGTTTCGGCTTGCATGCATGAGCGTATTCATCTCGGCATGGAGGGGGGCATCTTCCATTGCCGTGTATGTACCGGCTGTTTTGAGCTCCACGGCAAGGCGACGAAGCAGGCCGAGCGACGCTCGCATCGGGCCGGATCCCAAGCTGATGCGTGCCACACCCAGCTTGGTCAACTCGGGCACCGACGCCGAACCCGGCACCGCCAGGATGTTCAGCGGGCATTTCAGGTCAGCGATGAGGCGGCCGATCGTCGCCGGATCACGCAAGCCCGGAACGAAAACACAATCGGCGCCCGCGTCACGGAAAGCCGTCAGACGACGCAGGGTCTCGTGGTAACGCCTAGCCGGATCGCCAATCTGCAACAGGTAAACGTCGGTGCGGGCATTCAGCACCAGCGGCACTTTCAGGTTCGTGGTTGTCTCCCGCACTGCTTGGATCTTTTCGAGCTGCAGCGACAACTCGGCGAGGGGGTGACTGGCCTCTCCGGTCGCGTCCTCGAGGTTCATGCCCACGGCGCCTGCCACCATCACGGCGCGAGCGGTTTTGGCCGCATCCTCGGGCCGGTTTCCGTATCCCGACTCAACGTCGGCGGTTACGGGAACCTTCACCCCTTTGGCGATGCGAGCCACCGCCGCCAGCATTTCATCTTTTGGAATTTCTTGTCCGTCGGGATAGCCGAGCGAAAATGCGATGCCGGCGCTGGTGGTCGCGATCGCCGCGAAGCCGGCTTCCTCAATGATACATGCGCTGGCAACATCCCAGGCGTTCGGAAGCAGCAGCACGCGCTTGCCCGAATGCATGGCGCGAAAGGAGGCCACTTTGCGGGCTTGGTCGAGATCTGTCATAGGTCGCTGAAGTCAAGACTTCATCGGGCGCTGGTCTTCATTCTTTATTCTTTCGACGAACTTGCCGACGCTGATCACGGCCCGGCCGACGGTGCCGCGTCCGATCTCTCGCCCGCCATCGCGGGCAGTGACGCGCAGGGTATAAAAACGGCCGTTGAAGGACTCGAGCACAGCTTCGGCTTGGACACGCGCGCCGATGCCGCTGGCGGCGCGATGTTCGATGTTGATCGATGTTCCCACGGTGATTTCGTCCCCTTCACAGTATGGCTCGAGGGCACGGAACGCGGCTGTCTCCATCAGCCGGATCATGTCGGGCGTCGAATAGACGGGAGGCAGTTCCGGGTGATGAGAGGCGAGGGTGTGTTCGAACGCGACCATCTCTTCGGCTTCGCTGCGTGTTCCGAGGGGGATCTCTTTAGCCAAATGCCAAGCACCTTTCCAACAAAGCATGAGCCAACGATTTTATCGAATCCTGGGCTCGATTACGGTGCCGAGCGATTTCGGAACTATGCGACCGCCATCGCGGTCCGGCGCGCCTCGATGCCATCCAGCGCTTTCCACAACATGCGGGCGGCGTTCTCGGCCGCGCCCAGGGCTGCATCCGCGGCTTCGGGGTGGGCGGTGATGCGCTTCTCAAGCTGGGTTCGCCAAACGCCCGCATGGTAGATGTCTGCTTTGGCATGCAACGTGAAGTAGCCGCATGTCTTGTGATCAGCACCGTAGATCTCGCGCAGGCCAAGTTCTTTCTCCTGTGCGATGCGAGGGACTTGAGACTCGTAGGCGTAGA
>Ga0210406_10000252_pt1 | contig 79332 bp, 63 predicted proteins | sample IncBWC30MmetaG_FD_155454 | JGI IMG/M metagenome (GOLD analysis project Ga0210406, IMG submission 155454) | Forest soil microbial communities from Barre Woods Harvard Forest LTER site, Petersham, Massachusetts, United States - Inc-BW-C-30-M | ecosystem: Environmental > Terrestrial > Soil >...
CTCTCTCTTGGTCGGCCTGCGTACCCTGGAACATGCTCGAAACCTGGCCGATGTTAAAGAGCAAGGAAATCGGCTGCGGGAAATCGCTGCCCAGACCATCGACGAAGTCGGCCGGCTCGCCCGCGGTCTTCACCCAACGGTGTTGGACGACCATGGCCTGGGTGTTGCCCTTAGCCGATACGTTTCCGAGTACGTAAAGACCCACAACATAACTGTGGATCTGAAACTCAACGAACTTGACTCCAGCAACCTGTCGTCATCCGCCCAGATCGGACTGTACCGGATTGTCCAGGAAGCCCTCACCAACGTAGCCAGACATTCGGGAGCCAAGGCGGTCAGCATTAAGTTCACGCGTTTGAGCACAGCTTTGGAGGTAGCGATAGCCGATGACGGATGCGGCTTTGACGCTAAGGCTGTGGCTGTCTCCTCGCACCGCCTGGGCATTCAAAGTATGCGAGAGAGAGCAGCAATGTTGGGCGGAACGGTCAATTTTGCGTCCCGAGGCAGGGGGACCAGGATTCTGGTGCGAGTCTCTCTTGCCGAACAAGACTTCGCGCCCTCGGTGGAGCGGAGGAGCACCTGAAATGGTGGCGCGAACCCACAAAATCAGAGTCATGATCGTGGATGATCACGCCATTCTCCGTGCAGGACTGAGAATGCTAGTTAATGCCCAAGCCGATATGGAAGTTGTATCGGAAGCTCCTGATGGAGAGAAGGCGGTTCAACAGGTCAAGGAAATGAAGCCGGATGTGACCTTACTCGACCTCACCATGCCTCGGGTCGGCGGTATGAAAGCGCTGCAGGGGATAGCCCAAAACTGCCGCGAAACCCGGGTGCTCGTCCTCACCATGCACGATGACCCCGCCTACTTGCGATCGGCTCTGGCCGCCGGCGCCTCGGGCTATCTCTTAAAAAGGGCGGTGGATTCGGAGCTCATTGCCGCTATCCGAGCGGTGCATCGGGGAGGGGTCTTCGTGGACCCGCGTTTGGCCAGCATTCTTGTCCAGGACGTTCTGGCCAAAAAGGGCACAAAAGCTGCTCCCACACAGCCGATAAACATCCTCAGTGACCGTGAGCTGCAGGTGCTGGGACTCGTGGCACGAGGTTACACCAGTGCGCAAATCGCTAAACAGATCTCTGTAGGCGTGAAAACCGTCGAGACATATCGTTCACGTTTTACTGAAAAGCTCGGACTTCGGACGCGCAGCGATGTGATTCGTTTCGCCGTGCAAATGGGTCTGTTGACCCCAGAAGCCCTCGAGAATGAGCCGAACCACTCGGCTCGGTAGAGACTTGGTTCCAGCCCGCCCTTCTGCCCTGATACCTATCCCACGCCGCCCTCTTGTCAGGGTTTCTCCGGACAAAGCCCTTCATTATTAGCAGCATCCCCGATACCGCGCTTATTCCATTCGCACCAAACTAGCGTGCGGGGGCGAGTGTCGCTTCCCGTTGGACCCGGGTCCCAGTCCGGTCAACCGCGATCGGAGATGGTTAGAGCGATGAAAACGACATCAAAGGCTTCCACCGTTGGGCCGAAAGCTGGTTTAGGCTCGCTTTCGGGAACTCGACATGTATCTGTAAAGGTCCCTCGCTCCCCCCCAAAAACAAAATCTAGAAACCCTGTTTTCGATGTGCAATCGTTTCTCGACTCCGCCGGTCTGGGGAGAAACGTGGCCAAGTTTCTAGGAAAAGAAACCATCTTCACGCAGGGCGATCTCGCGAAGAATGTCATGTACATCCAGGAAGGCGGTGTGAAGCTTACAGTGGTCAATGAAACCGGCAAAGAAGCCGTTGTAGGGATTCTCGGAGCGGGTGATTTTTTCGGGGAAGGGTGCCTTGCCGGCCAGTCCATTCGAATGGCCACGGCGACCACGGTTGCACCCACCACCGTGCTGGTCATTGAAAAAAACGAAGTGACTCGCGTGCTCCACGAGGAACACGAGTTCTCCGATCGCTTTATCGCTCATATGCTGGTGCGAAACATCCGAGTCGAAGAGGACCTGGTGGACCAGCTCTTTAACTCCAGCGAAAAACGGCTGGCGCGTGCTCTGCTGCTGCTGGCGCGCTATGGCGCTCAGGACCAGCCTCAAAAGGTAATTCCCAAAGTATCCCAAGAGATGTTGGCGGAAATGATTGGCGCAACGCGGTCCCGTGTCAATTATTTTATGAACAAGTTCAGGAGACTGGGTTTCATCCAGTACGACGGTGAGATCCACGTCAACAAATCTCTCCTGAGTGTCGTTCTGCACGAGTAAGTGAACGTTCTCCGCGTACGGAAAAACACCGCCCACCCAGAAGGGTAGCGGCAAATGCCAAAACTGTTCCGAAAGGGACAGTTTCGGGGCAGTGTGTAGGCGCATGTTGTATGGGTGAAGAAGAGGGAACTCACGCCCGGACAGATATCCTCCGTCTCTTGTCCCACGTGTGGTGTCGCTCCCGGGGAGTGTTGTGTTTTGAATTCAGGCACTCCGCGCTCAGAACCACACGTTGACCGGAAGCTGGCCGCTGCTGAGGCCTCCGTTAGGAAATGAATTTACCTGGATCATAGATGTTGATAAATCCGCTTACAATCAGTAGTCGGTTCTGGCAGCGACGGCTTGACACCTGACAAGTCCCGCTGGGCGAATTTCCTTTGATTCGAATCGTATCGCCGGACCCAATTCTGGGCGAATGACGGCGCACTCGGGAACCGCTCTTTCCGCTTCGGGTCTTCTTTCCCAAACTAACCCAGTATCGTTGCAGACCATGTGGTTTCTAGCCCCCACGCTGGTACAATCCATAGGTTTGAGTGCAAGCCGAAACGCTTGGCTATCGTCGTGCGTCAAAACAGGAAAGACGGGGGACTGCCAGTCATCGTGCGTCAATACGTCGAACATCGGTGCGGTTTTCGGCAAGGCTTGAAGTTCCTGGCCCCGGCACTTGCATTGCTTACGCTCCTCGCCGCTGGGTGCTCGAAAACCCAATCGGCTAGTGTCCTTGGCGACGCGGCTCACCCCACGCCGGTTCGTTTTTATACTATCGCCCAAGAATCCGCCCGCCGCCGCATCCAGGCCGTGGGCTCGCTCTTTCCTTTTGAAGAAAGCATCTTGAGTTCGCAAGTGGAAGGCCGTGTGGCCGAAGTGCTTGCCGACGTCGGCGACAACGTCAAAGAAGGCCAGGCGCTCATCACCATTGATCCTCAGGAATTGCAGTATGAGGTCGACCGCCAGCGCGGCCTCGTCACCCAGGTGCGCGCGCAACTCGGAATCGGCCCCAATGATCCTCCGCCGACCGATCCCAAAAAAATTGCCTCCGTGCAGCGTGCCGAAGCCGATCTCTTTGACGCCGATCACAAATATTCCCGCGCCCAGCAAATGTACAGGGACAAGCTTATTTCGCAACAGCAGCTCGACGAAGCGGCTAGCCGTTTCCAAAGTACCAGAGCGACCTACACCGTTGCGCTCCAGGAAGTCGATCGGCTGAAAGCCCTGCTGGTTTCCAGCGAAGCTACCGAGAAGCTTTCCGAAAAAAAGCTTGCCGACGCCGCCATTCGCGCGCCGTTTCCTGGCTCGATTCGAACGCGCAGCGTGCATCCCGGCGAATACCTGCGCGTCCAAAGTCCCGTCATGGTGCTCGTTCGAACCGACCGCTTGCGCGCCCGCCTTGCCGTTCCGGAGCGCTGGGCCGGATGGGTCAAGGACGGCGCCACCGTTGACTTGCACGTCGAAGCCTTTCCCGGCGAAACTTTTCAAGGAAAAATCTCACGCATCAATCCTTCCGTGGCCCAGGATTCCCGCACGTTCGAAGCGGAAGCGCTCCTCGCCAATCCGGATGGCCGTCTCAAGCCCGGTTTTTTTCTGCAAGCCTCGATTCCTAGCGAGAAAGAAGACAAAGCGATTTTTCTTCCCGAGCGCGCCGTGAATTACCGCTATGGCGTTTACAAAGTGTTTCTGCTGAACGGCAATCACGTCACGGAACGCCAAATCCGTCCTGCTGGCCAGACCGAAGACGAACACGGCCGCCGTTTTGAAGTGGCCGAAGGTTTGAATCTGGGCGACCGAGTAGCCGTGCCCATTTCCGGTGAATTGCACGAAGGCTCCGTCGTGCGAGAGCAAGCTGAAGTGACCACGCCGGCCGCAAAGCAATCCGGGCACTGAGTTCCAGCGTCACTCGTTGCCCCGATGAAACGATAAATCGATGAAACTTGCCGAAACCTGCGTAAAGTATCCCGTCTTCACGGTAATGCTCATCGCATTCCTTGTGACGCTCGGCGTGTTTTCCTATCGCGGCCTGGCTGTTGATCTCTTTCCCAAAGCCGATCCAGCTACCGTGAACGTGGAAGTGCGCCTGCCCGGCGCAACTCCTGAAGAAGTTGTGACCGGAGTTGTTTTGCCGCTCGAAGATGCCATCTCTTCCGTCAGCGGCATTGATGAAATCAATGTCTGGTCCTTCGAAGGCTTCGCCGAAATCACCTGCACGTTTGTGCTGGAGCGCGACATCGAGGGCGCGGCTCAGGACATCCGTGAAAAAGTTGCCGGCGCCATTGACCGCCTGCCGCGCGACACTCTTCCGCCCATCATCACCAAGCAGGATCCGCAGTCCGATCCCATCATGACGCTCCTCGTGAGCGGCCCCATGAGCCGCCGCGAGCTGACCGAAATTGCCGACAAGCAAGTTCGTCGCGCCATTCAAACCGTGGACGGAGTCGGCAGCGTCGATCTCAATGGTGGGCAGGGCCGGCAAATCCGCGTTCTGCTGGATGCGCAGAAACTCACCGCTCACAATTTCACAGTCCTCGACGTGCGCTCGGCTTTGCAGCGCGAGAACATCGAAGCCCCCGGCGGGCGCATGATCACCGGTCCGCAGGAACTGGGCCTTCGCACGCTTGGGCGGGTTACCTCTGCGGAGCAATTCGGAGAGATTGTGATTGGCACGCGCGGCGGCACGCCCGTGCGCGTCCACGATGTCGCGCAAGTCGAAGATGGCGCGCAGGAATTGCGCACCTGGTCGGCGCTCTTTCGCAAAGGCGTTCCCGGCCAGGACGTCGTTTCCATTCAGGTGCTCCGCCAATCCGGTGTCAACACCGTGCGTGTCGCGGACGACGTGCGGAGCAAGCTGGATGAATTACGTGCGCAGATGCCGCCCGGCGTGCAACTCGAGGTGGTCCACGATATTTCCGATTTCATCAAAGCTTCCGTTCACTCGCTCATCGAACACCTGATTTTCGGCAGCGTTCTCGCCAGCCTCGTCGTTTGGCTTTTTATTCGAAACTGGCGTGCCGTGTTGATCGCCGCCGTGGCCATTCCGGCTTCGATTATTTCCACGTTCACGCTGATGCGCGGGATGGATTTTTCTCTCAACAACATCACGCTTTTGGCGTTGACGCTGGCGGTCGGGATCGTCATCGACGACGCCATCATCGTGCTTGAAAATATTTTTCGATTCATGGAAGAGAAGGGCAGGGACCGCGTTCGCGCCTCGATCGAAGCCACTAAGGAAATTGGTCTCGCGGTCATGGCTACTACGCTCTCGCTGGTGATTATTTTTCTGCCCATCGCGTTCATGACCGGGTACGCGCGGAAATATGTGAATTCTTTCGGCTGGACCATGGCGATGGCCATTCTCGTCTCGCTATTGGTGGCTTTCACGCTCACGCCGATGATGAGTTCGCGCTTCCTGAAATTGGACGGCAGCGAGAAGAAAACGCATTCGGGCAGATTTCTCCACAAAGTAGAACAGTTCTACATGCTGATGCTGCGCTGGTCGCTCGCGCATCGGAAAGCTATCATTTTAATTTGCGTGGTCACGTTTCTCTCGACGTTTGGTTTTTATCACCTCGTTGGCCGCGACTGGATTCCCGCCGACGATCAGTCGGAATTGATCAGTTCCTTCACGCTTCCCGAAGGCACCGCGCTCTTGAAAACGACGCAGACGGCGCAGTCCATCTCCGAGCGCGTGGCGGCATTTCCTGAGGTTGCGTTTGTGCAATCGTTCACGCACGGTCCCACGAATCACGCCCACTTGTTCATCGGGCTGGTGCCGCGCACCGAACGCAAGCGCAGCCACACGCAAATGGCCACGGCGGTGCGCGCGATTCTCGCCGATTACCGCAACATGACCTACAACGTCCGGCTGCCTTCGGTGCTCGGCGGCGAAACGTATTTCCCGATTGCGGCGGTTATTCGCGGCCCGGATCTGAATCAATTGGCGGAACTCAGCAAGCAAATCGCCGGCCGGATGGCGAAGTATCCCGAGCTCGTGGACGTCAATCCCAGCCTCAACTTGAATACGCCGGAGCTGCAAGTGAAGCTGGACCGCCAGCGCGCCGCCGACATCGGCGTGCGCATGACGGATGTGAGCGACGCCGTGCGGCTGTTTTATTCCGGCGAGGATGAGATCACGCGCTTCAAAGAAGGCTCGGAACAGTATCCCGTCACCATGCAATTGCTGCCGGAGCAGCGCGACAATCCGGATGTTCTGGCGCGCATGATGGTGCCCTCTACAAAACTCGGACAGGTGCGCCTGGAAAACGTTGCCAGCATCGGGCGCGGCGCCGGGCCTGCGAGCCTCCAGCGCTACAATCGCGAATTTCAAGTCAGCGTCTTTGGCAACGTGGCTTCCGGCTATCCGCTCGACCTCGCCGCCGCTCACACGGTGCAGTCCATCAAGGAAGTTGGATTGCCGGCCGGCTATTCGTACGTTTTTTCCGGGCAGGTGAAAGTTCTTGAGGAGACGACTTGGAATCTCGTGCTGGCGATGCTGCTGGCCTCGATTTTTATGTACATGGTGCTGGCGGCGCAGTTTGAGAGTTTTTCGTATCCTTTTATTATTATGCTGACGCTTCCTCTGAGCATCCCCTTTGCGCTCTTCTCGTTGTGGATCACCGGGCGCGCCCTGAGCCTGTGGAGCGCGCTGGGAATGTTCTTGCTGCTGGGCATCGTGAAAAAGAACGGCATTCTGCAAGTGGATTACACCAATCGACTGCGCGCCGAAGGCATGGCGGTGGGCGACGCGATCCTGGAAGCGAATCGCGTGCGCCTGCGTCCCATCCTGATGACCACGCTTTCCATTATTGCCGGTCTGATCCCGGTGGCCATCGGCATTGGCGCGGGTTCGGAGCAGCGCGCCTCCATCGCGGTGACTATCATCGGCGGGCAGACGCTTTGTTTGCTGTTGACCTTGCTGGTCGTCCCGGTGGCGTATTCCTACCTGGCGGAGTTCGAGGCTGTGCCGTGGGCCGAGTGGGCCGTCCGGCTCACAGGCCGAGCACGCAGTTCCGTGCGTCCGTCCGACAACGATTAAGTGGCTCACGCTAGTCTCCGTGCCAAAACAGAGTGGCGAGTAGGAGTTCCGAAATGGGAAGAATCCACATACACCCCGGGTGTTTTCGTAAGAGTGGCAAGCAAAGGACTTGCGGGATACGGAACTTGGAAGTGTGTACGGAGAATGGAAGATAGCGAAACGTCTGTACGAGGGCTGGCCCGTCGAGAATACCCTCCTCCCCCTACCTTTTCCGTAAAGGATTGTGGTGTATAGGTTTAGAGGGTGGGGGTCGGCAAAAGAATTGATAGGTAAGGATTTAGATGATGTGAGGGGCGAAAGACGAGGATGAGCTTCAATTAACACGAGGGAGAATATCACGGCTTAATTAAAGTGTCAAGTAGTTTACAGTAAATGGACGAAAATGAGGGTCGAACGGCTATTGGGGAGGGTTGAACGGCGTTCGCACTGATAAGCAAAACAAGAAAAAAGCAAATTCAAAAGCCCCGCCCTCCAACTCCGAGGGCAGGGCACCCAAATTCATCATAGGAAGGACTCTGTGCCCGGGCCACACGTCCGTCCTATTACTAAATAATGTAGTTTATGGAAGGTCTGAGGATAATCTGGCATCATGCTATTTTGCAGCGGGGTAGCGCTCAGGGGACATCAGATGGCTGAAAACCTGAAGTACTTTGCCTACATCTCTCGCGCCAAGACGATGCAACTGCATGAGCAGATCACGGACTACACGATTGAGAAAAAGTCCGTTAAGCGCTCTAACGAGGGCAACATCGACGCTGAATTAGGTGGTGGTTCGATCTTTGGCCTATTGAAAGCTGGTATGCGCTTTGGCGGCAGAGGGGGCTTTGCTGTCGAGGAAGAGCGAAGTCAAACGACCGTGCAGCAGTTATCGGCGGTAACAAAATATATAGAGCAGAACGAAAAGGTACTGGATTTGGGCCGACTATGCCGCCGGAAGGAAGGTGTGACCCTGGATGCATTCGCGTATTCCTATTCCGGCAGCTTTTTCGTCCTTGGGGATATTTATCGTGGCAGCCACGGCGGCATACACATCTCAAGAGAGTCGCTGAGCCGGGCACGTGATGAGATCGTTTTGTCCAAAGACCTCTTGATCAAACCAGCTCACGAAGAAAACTCATTCAAAGAAATAGGCCCGAATAATGGCGCACTCGTTTCCAACATGTGCATCATTGCCTCCACGGTTGGCGACTTTACCCTGCATTTGGCTTGCTCACTCAAGTATTTTTCGGACATGGGTGGCAGCTGGAAGGAGTCGGAGAAGGAATGGAGTGTGTCTCCGCATTCCGGTAACTACCACTTTTTCAAAGGTGAGACAGAGGCCTGGTTTGATTCGTTGGTGTTTCTGAATGGAATTCGGGGCAATACGATCATGGGTACACCGCTTTTTCTGATTTACGGTGTGCAGCCGGGTCTCACGATCTAGCCATCAGGCGTTGTGCCCGCATGTCTCTGAAGTTTTTGCGTCTTGGCCACCCGCCCGGAACTAATCCAGTGCTCCTAGCAGTTTCTTCGCGCGCAGCTCCCAGACCTTCCGGCCAATCAGCGAAAGATCGTGCACCGTCTTCCATGCATCGGTTAGTGTCGCTACCAGGTCCATATCAGCTGGGTAAATAGGCACAAACTCGCAACAGCTCTGTACGATGCTCAGTAAATCCAACCATAGCGCGGGCCCGGCTATTTCTTTTTGAAACATCTCGTAGCGCTGACCAGTAGTGAACATTGCTCCGAATGGTTGTCTCCGGTCGAAGATCGCAGGGAACACCTTAGAATGCGGCGACACATGGACAAATGAGCAAAGGAAATCGTACTCGGGCAAAAGTCGTGCGAGCATTCTCTTGCGCGCCGGCTCATTTATTCGGTCAAGGACATCGCCGGGTGTTGGAAACCAACGAATCGGCTTTGGCCGGAACCCGAGCGGTGGCACTACGCCTAACTCTTCAACGTCAATCGTCAACTTTTCCTCGTCGGACACACCCGCAAGTATCCTCATTCCCTCTAACGATGGTTCCACGTGGCTCAGGCCGTGTGTAATCCTAGGAAGCCCTTTCGATTCTTCTCTAAACCAGAGATGTCTAACATACAGCCTCTTCCAACCGTCCTTGAGGTACAAAGGAAAGGTGTCAGGTTGCTCCACGATCAAGCTGATAGCAAATAGCGTTTCGAGTTGAATACGAACGAGCGGCATCGCACTCACCGAAATCGGGCTCTTGTCCTCTTGTTCCAACAGCTTGCGAATTGCTAAGTGTGTGTTTCTCAGTGAGAAGAAAATTTGGGTCATGTGACCTCGGTCGTCGTCCGTAAAGTGCCCCGTCGGAGATTTCAAACTCTCAGTCACTTGGGACACACACCGATTCACAATCGCGTCGACCTCTGGCGCGTCGAAGGTCGCGTCCAGATCAATGTCTTTCTGGTTTGGAGTGGAGAAATCCTTAATACGAACTCTCATGTCGCGCGTCCCCTTTCCCCGGTAGGCGATTTTCATGGTGATGTAGGGAAACGATTCAAGGCGGGTTTCGCTCTTGGCGAGACGTACGTGGCTCATCGAACCGCCGCCCGAATCAATTCGTAGATTAGCATTCCGAGTATAAATGCTCGGACCACTAGGCGTTCGTAAGCCTCGAGCACAGAGACGCCGCAATTGGCGGCTCGGATTAGTCTGGCAGCTCGGGTAGGAACTTTCTTTACCAAGAACACTCCTCTCCATTATCAAATCCTTTTATGAGGAGTGCATCAAAATCATGGGAGTTGAACGCTCGGGAGTCAAGTCGACCCCCTGTGGAAAACTTCGGACATTGGTTGATATCCACAAGGGGCATTTTGCGGGATGACACGGTTCCAGTCTCTAGCGAACATGGAAATTAGTGTTAATCCACAGGGGGAAATAGGTGCCCGGACACCTCGGACATGTCAAAGCCATGAGCCCTGAGGACGCGCCGGTCCGGTTGGAAAGGCCGTGTTGAAGTCCACGTCAAAACGCGAATCTGGTTGGGGACGATCTTTGAACACCTTGATTATGTGCACGTACGCTTCCCGCCTAGGGGAGTTGTGGGGAAGTGCCGTCCAGGTTGGCTGGGAGATTTACGGTCGAAGGAGTTGGCACGAAGCGGAGGTAGACTTCGGCGGCGATGGCGTTGGGGACCCAGCAGAGCCAGGCGATGGCGGGGTAAGCGGTTGAAAACGGCCAGTGGAAGACGAAAACAAGAGGCAGGTACATGCGCAGGGTGATGGCGGCGGCGGTGAGGGCGAAGCTGCGAATCATCCAGCGGCGGTGGGTGAGGGCATCGCCGCGCAAAATGAACCGAAGAGCGAGCCCGGTCGATACGATCCAAGACGCGCCGAGCGCGAGAAATCCCGAGGAAGCGATCCAACCGGTCTGCGAATGCGGCGCGATCCAGAGGGAAGCGCACCAGCCCAGCAAGACGGCGCCGCAGTAGATCCATCCCAAGAGGCGATGGCGATTCCAACTGCTTTCCCGGAAGCGCGGGACAAACTGCAACGGACCCGCCAGCAAGGCGACCGCGCCGCCCAAGGCGTGCAGCGAAAGCGCGATGCGCCGCTGGGTGAAGTTGTCCAGTTGCGCGGGAAAGGGCACGTGCGGCAACAGGTAACGAAGAGCCTCCAGCGCGTTCACAAAAGCGAAGAGCACGAGCAGGAACCACAGGAATTTCGGGAGGGGTTTCACGTTGGTTTATTCTGCCACGGTTGCTGACGCCATGCAGCGCCGAATACCTGGAGGGCGCTACACCTGCCGCTCTAACTGGAAGAGTGAGAAGAGAAGCAACCCCAAGACCCAGGTTCAAACGGCGAACCTGGGGCACCCTCCGTGTCGTCTCGATTTGCGAGTGTGCGAAAGCTGCTTTGTTCGACCCGGCCTTCTCGGTTTAGCTGCGGGCTGGGGACTGGAGCCAGCGGAGGGCTTTGCGCCAGGGAGCGGTGTCGCCGCTGCTCATGGGCGTCTGCAACCACACCATCATGCTGTGTCGGGCAACGGCCCATCGGCTCGGGCCGATTTCTGGGGGTTCCGCCGGAGCAACTGGAGCTGGAGGTAGTTCTGTGGGCGTGAGCCAGTACGGGCTCGCGCTTGCAAACGAGCCTGTGGCCGCGGCACTCGACGAGGGACGGTCGGTGATCGCGCCGGTGACCGACAGCTTCAACAGCGCTCCAACCTGCTCCTGGGACGCGCGCATGGTTTTCAGGATTTTCCGCGCGAACCAGACACCTGCGCCGAGGAAGGCAAGCTGGCTGAGGAGGTTGCCCAGTGCATACCAATTGCTCTGTATCCAAGCGGTGAAATCGTTCATGGCCTCACCTTTGGACTGGGACAGCTACAATTTACAACTCGGCTTCGGGGCACGAAACTGGTGGGAAGGCCAGAAAATGGGCAGCTGTCCGGAGGAGTGGGGAGCGCGGAAGGGGAAAACTAGAAACTAGAAGGCAGAAACTCGAATGGGGAGGAAGAGAAAGAAAGAGGGCGGGGCAAGCCTCGGCGGTGGAAAGAGAAGAGAGATTCCTCTCTGCGCAGGCCGACGCATTCGCAGGAGCGAATGCGGAAGAAAAAGTCGGCCTGCTCCGTTCGGAATGACGGGTCTGGGGCGGACGCTAAGGCTTTGTCTCGGAATCGGCGATGGCGGCTATGGCGCTGGGAGCTTCTGGCGGTGGTGGAGTTTTTTGGCGAGTGAGATAAAGCATGAACGGGGTGACCTCAAAGGGCATTTTCTCCGCCTCCGCCACCAGGCCTACGGGCTTGGACTTGAGCATTTGGAGATGATCGTTCCATGGCTCGATCTTGATGCGGCCGCCGAGCGGCAGCGCGGCAATCACGTTGGCCGCTGGTTTTTCATCAGCCGGCTGCGCGGAAAATACCGCGGCAACCACGGCCCAGCCTGTCGGGACGCGATTGCCCAGGTGCGGGCTGATGAGGTTGGGGATCTCCTTGGAGCGGTCCCTGAGCGCTTGGAGAAAAAGCCGGGGCGTTGCAGGCTGGTCCTTGTAGGGGGACTTGTTCAGGAGTTCGATGCCTTTCTGGTTGGCGGCTTGTTCTTCTTCCGGTGAGCGACCAAATCCGAAGTGGCGGAAGGTTTCCTTCTCGTCGAAGCGCACGCGATTGAGGAACGCGAATTGCGAGTCCATGCGATGCCCCAGCACGACGTGGCCGAGTTCGTGGGCGAGGATGGTGGCGAGGCTGGCCTCGTCGGGAAGCACGTCCACCAAGCCGCGGCTGAGGACGATGGTGTGGCCGATGGTGAACGACTCCAACGTGGAGATCATGAGCACGCGGCAGCGGACTTCTGGCTGGATGTCCAGGTCATTGGAGACTTCGAGATTGTTGACGACCGTTTCGAGGACCTTGTCGACGTCGCCGGACGGCGCCATCAGGCCCAGCCGTTCCATGCTGTCCACGACGTTGTTTTCGGCCTGGCGTGCCCAGGTGCGCTGTGCTTGAAGCGGCGAATAGTCGTTGACCGCTTCTGACTCATCCTTTACCGGCGTGGCCGCCTCGACCAAAACCTTGTTCAGCTCTTGCTCTTCCCAAGCGTGGCCAAGATCGTAGCCCCAAAGGCGTGTTTGCGCCCTGAATGGCTTGAAACTAAGCCTCTTCGTCAGCTTGTCCAGGACGTCGCCTTCTTCGCTGTAGATGAAGGCCGGGAGCCATTGGTTCTTTCCGGCGTTGGTGCGCCAACTGTCGAAATTGAAATAGTTGCTGATCAAGGATGAGCCGCCATAAGCGCCGTTGAAGCGCACGATGTGGTAATCCTGTTCTTCGACCCAGATGCGTCCGACGAAGCGGCCCTTGTCGTTCTTCCTTACTGGATTGACGTCGAAAACCAAGCAACGGACTTCGCCGAGGAATTCGCGGCGTACGTAGTCAAAGGTGTAGTGCTGACGATCGAAGCCGTACATATCCACATAAATCATTTGCAAGAAGCCCTGGGGGAGAAATTCCGTCGAGAAGAAATTGCCCAGGCCGCCGAAGATCCTGTTGTGCTTGCCGTTGCCCGTGCCGCGGGTCAATGGCTCGAGTTCGACGCCCCTGGCCAGTTCGGCGCGGCCTAGGAAATACTTGTCGCCTTCGGGCACGGCGCCTAGCTGTTTATCCGGGCGAAGATTCTGGATATAGGTTTCCACCAGCGGCGAGTACTGGCGAAGCATCTGCATTTCGACTTGCTCTTGGGAGACAACTTTGTCCACCACCTGGCTCATGGTGGATTGTTGCTGGGCGGTGGCAGGCAAAGGCCAAGCAGTGAAAGCCAGCGCAAGCGGCAAAATTTTCATGGTACGCATAGTTTGTTCGCTGTACCGATTTGGTACAGCCCCCTGCCCGGGAGGCTACTCTCCGGGGCGTACGCTGCCATCTGTACTGAGGCTCAGTTTAGGGACAGGTGTATTCGCGTTTGCGAGGCTGGTACTCGACCCGGCTGCTTAGGAAGCGGCGCGAGCGGCGAAGCGATCTTCGGAGGAGGCTATGGATTGGGCGAGAGTGAGGCGCGGGATGCGTAAGAGGAGGAAGAGTTCGCCGGCCCAGAGCAAGATGTCGAGCAAACGGCCGCGCTGGAGGTTGCTCAGGCTTTGAGATTGGAGGCTGACGTCGAGGGCTTTTCGGGAGCATTCCTCGATGAAGGCGCGCATGGAGGCTAGGTCGACGGGTTCGGCGGAGAATTTGCGGCCGCGGGGATCGAGGCCCTCGAGCCGTTCATAACAGCGCTGCAAGAAGTGGTTCAAGCAGAGAGCTTTGCGATCCAGTGATGTAACCGCGGCGCTGCTACAAGAACCCACCGTGCAGTTTCGCTTCCCACGCAATGTATCCATTCCACCCAGGCCCATTGGTTTAACCCGACTACCAGTCTCATTCTACTCCGAACTTTCCTCTGTATATTAAGATGCGCTAAGCAATGCAAACGGTTTCATCTTCGGAAACGCGATTGTGCAATATAGAACACTCGCCAGCGGCATTTGTTTCCGGCGGAGCCGCTGGCAGGAAATCCAGCAATGGCAGCACCGGCAAATGCGCGACCAGGGTTTGCACGCGAAGGCAGCGGTCGAGATAAGGCTTCAGCAGCGCTTTGACCCAGCGGACGTTTTGGCTGCAACATTTCGCGCGATCGCTTCCGCCCCAGAGGGTAACGACGGTAACGAGGCGCGCTTCCTGATCGGAAATCATGACCAGGCATCCGGCGAATCCGTTTACATCCTTCAGGGCACCGGCGAGGGCGGCGGGAATGGCGGCTTGTACGCGGTGGGCTTCCTGGGGCTTGGCTACAAATTCAACGCTGAGGGCCGTCACAGGGGGAAGGCCGGTCGATCCGCTCCCAGTGAGGTGCGATTTGGGCTGGGTGTTATGTGGGAATGGATAAGTGACACTATTTGTCATGCCTGAGTAACGCGCTGGACTTGCCAAAGTTCCTCCATTGAATTGGCCCACCCTTGGGAGAGGGAGGCGCATCCGGGCCCGTTCAGGGCAGGCCATGATGCGCCCACTGGGGCACATGGGGACCGGGGAAGGTTCCCCACGGATAAGGACTCCCGAGCGTACTGGGGGTCTCTACGAACGAGTAGTGCGGCAACGGTGCGTTCCGTTTCAACACAATCGCAAGGAAGAAGTTGCTCCATTGCGCCTGGAGGGTGGGCGAGGCTATACTCCTGCGCCAAGAAGCAGAGGCCGGCGTGGAGTTTTTTACATTTGACGGAGCGTACGTGGAGCGGCTGCGGACGGGGGACCCCTCGACCGAGCAGCATTTTGTCGCCTATTTTGAACAACTTCTGAGGATCAAGCTGCGCGCGAGGAGGCTGACTTCCGACCAGGTGGAGGATTTGCGGCAGGAAACGTTCATTCGAGTGATTGCCAATGTGCGCAAGGACGGCGGGGTGAGACAGCCGGAACGCTTTGGAGCCTTCGTTAACTCCATCTGTAACCATGTTTTACAGGAGTTTTACCGAATTAACGCCAAGAACCAGCCCATGGAGGACGACCACATGGAGATACCCGACAAAGTATTGGACCTGGAGGGCATGCTCGTCACCAAGCAATCGGCGGAGCAGGTGCGCCGCATCCTCGATGGAATGCCAAAGAGGGACCGCGAACTTCTGCGGGCCATCTTCCTGGAAGAAAAGGAAAAGGACACGGTCTGCAAAGAGCTGGGGGTTGATCGGGAGTACCTTAGGGTACTGGTCCACAGGGCGAAGGATAAGTTCAAGGCGCTCTATGAGAAAGGGCAGATGGGGGTAGCGAGGAAGGCTACTGGTTTGGGGAACCAGTGAAACGATATTCCTCCCCGGTGCACTACTCTTCGGATGGCACAAATGGACCATAACGAGACAATACAGCTGCAAGCGGCAGTTAAGTATGTGCTCGGCGAACTCTCCCCGACCCAAAGGGAGGAGTACGAAGAGCATTATTTCGATTGCGCGGAATGCGCGGTGGACATCAAGGCGCTGACGACATTCGCGGATACCACGCGGGAAGTCTTGCGGCGCGAGAGGGAAATGCAGCGGGCGGCGGAGCTGGCTCCGGCGCGCGGCAGTTGGCTGAGGTGGCTGCAACCCGTGGTGGCGGTACCGGCCATGGCGGCGCTGCTGCTGATTATCGCGTATCAGAATACGGTTACGATTCCAAAAGCCAGGGAAGAGGCCTCTTCCGGGGAGGCGCAGGTCTTTGTCACTTCGCGTACGCCCAAAATGGCAGTTACGCGCGGTGAGGTTGAAACCACAAGACTGCATGTCCACCCCAAAGAGAGCCTCCCACTAAAATTTGACTTTACGCCCACACCCGCTTCGGACGCGTACGTCTGCCAACTTCTAGATGAATCCGGCCGCAGCGTTTTGCAGGTCCGCGTCCCAGGATCGTACACCAACAAGGAGCTGAACCTGGTCGTTCCTCCAAACCGTGTTAAGCGGGGCAAGTACACGCTGGTTTTCACGGCCGACCCAGGGGCGACCGGGCAGCCAACAAAGAACGAGGTCCTGCGACTCAGCTTTGCTATTGAATTCCTCCCGTAGATGAAAGAGTATTGGGCTCCAATTTAGCTAATCGAGGTGTCTCTCATGCTCAAGTACGAGCCGCTCCGCTTCCATTTCCACGCTTCGGGCTATGCACTCAGCGGGCATTTTCACCGTCCGGTACATGTACCAATACCGGCGCAGGCCTCGCTGGCATTGCCCATCGAAGGCGGCCATGCTTACTCGCGCGCGGACAAGTTTGATGTTCCTCGGATTGCGGCCTTCCATGCGGCTCACACGCATGTCTCCGGGAGTTGGCAGGACGAAGACACGCCGACGACCAGCGTAACGGTGGTAGTGGAAGGGCTGAAGCTCCTGGATTTCCTTTCGGTGGACCGCATGGTTACGCGCCTGACTTCCGAATACAAATTTGGCAAGAAAAACAGCGAGAGCCACATCATCGCGGTCGGGAGCCATTTCGACAATCTGCGCCTGGGGGGCTTTGAGGTGAAGGTCACCCTGCGGCATGACTTGCTTCTCAAGTCCAAGACCTTTGAAGAATTGAAGAATAATGTTAAGAACGATCCCAAAAGCGGGAAAATAGCAGTTCACGGCGATCGGAGCTTGGTTTGCTCGCTAGTCGAAAAAATCGAAACCGATCTGGTGAACGTCCCGGGCGTCGAAATCGAGGGGCACGTAATCCGGATTCCTCACTATGGAGAGATCGCCCTTGCCGAAGTCTTTGCGAGTCACGCAACCCGGACGCTGACCATGCTGCGATTCAAGCTGGGCTCACCGGATGGGGGCGGAGGTTCTTCAGGCGGAGGAACTACGAACGGGCAGCCTCCCAGCGGCAACTAGCGGCCTGTCTACTATTTGTCTTCTGCTGTTTCTTTGCGGCGTGCAGTCGCGAAGCAGACACTCAAAAAATTTACGATGATGCGCGCACCAAGATGAGGCATGGAGAGACTGCCGCCGCGCTTGGTGAAATAGAACATTGCCTGCGGCGGTTTCCTTCGGAAAAAACGGAGTGGCACTGGCGATGCCGAATACTAAAAGGGGAATTCCTCCATCAACAAGGATTCGAAAAGGAAGCGCTGGCTCTAGTTCAACCGGAACCCCCCGCTTTCCCGCCTGCCAGTGACGTGGCGATTCGGCGCAGATTCTTGCAAGCCATGGCGAGCGCCTTCATGCAGAGATTGCCGGAGGCCGACAAGTATTTGACGGAAGCAGAGGAACTCATAAAAGCAAATCATCCGGAATTATCAGGCGAGGTCGCTCTGAAGCGGGGTACATACCACTTCTTTAGGGGTGAGATGGAACTTGCGGGAACGGCTTACCAGAAGGCGCTTCACGTCGCTCGGCAACAGAATGATCAGTTCCTCGAGGCTAGTGCCCTCAGCGGTCTGGGTCTGGTGGCGACGAGGGAGGGGCACTATGACGAATCCATTGATCGAAACCGGGCTGCCCTGGAATTGACACGATCGATAGGTGCTGGAGCTTCTTTGGCAAACACCTTGGGGAATATGGGCTGGAGCTATGCCGAGCTGGGGGACTATGAAAACGCGCTAACATATTATAAACAGGCGGAGGAAGCTTCGGTCCATAGCCGCTTGTTGAGCGCTCAGATCTACTGGCTTACGAGCACCGCTTATGCCCACCAGGGGCTGCACGACGACGGCTCTGCCGAAACCATCCTGAAACAAGCGTTGCCATTGGCCCGCGCTCGCGACAATAAAGAAACGCTCGCTCAGTGCCTAACTCAGCTGTCCTGGATAGCGCTCAGAACGGGAAGGAATGATGTGGCGGCCTCGTACAATCAGGAGGCTGCCGATCTTGAGGGACAAGGACTGGGGCCGCAGCTAGTAATTGACACGTGGTTGCTGCGCGGCCTGATCGCTTCAAACAGGCGCAATTACGCTGAGGCGGAAAGATCCTTGCAAGAGGTGATACGGGATCCACGGTCAGTAAAGTTTCAGCAATGGAAGGGACATGCCGAGTTGGCCAAAGTTTTCGCGGATGAAGGACTGAATGCGAAAGCAGAAACGGAGTTTCGCCGTTCACTGGAAACCATTGAGGGTGTTCGAGCCTCATTGCGGACAGAAGAATCCCGGCTTTCCTTTCTGTTCAACACGATCGCGTTCTTCAGCGATTACGTCGAGTTCCTGATTTCGCATCAGCGAATCTTGGACGCGCTGCAGGTGGCGGAGTTGAGCCGCGCTCGTACGCTGGCAGAAGGGTTGGGGGCAGTGCAGCAGACATTCTCCTTTCCCTTACCTGATTTTCATCCTGAGAAGACTGCGCGTCGTTCGAATGCCATTCTTCTCTTTTATTGGCTGGCACCGAAAAGCTCCTATCTTTGGGTCATCGCTCCTGATAAGACCACGCTTCTGAAGCTGCCTCCGGATTCGGAGATCGATCCGCTGATCAAGTCGTATCGGAAGGAAGTCCTGGCAATGCGCGATGCGGAGGACTCCGGGAGCGACGATGGCAAAAAACTGTATGCCAAGCTGGTTGAGCCGGCGAAGAAGCTGATTCCTCCGGGAGCACGCTTAATCCTGCTGCCAGAATCCACATTGTACGGGTTGAATTTTGAGACGTTGATCGTCCCTGATCCCAAGCCTCACTTCTGGATCGAAGACGTCACGCTGACAACCGCAAACTCGCTGACATTGCTCGGCTCTTCGGCCATGCGCCCCGAAGCCAAAGAAAAAAGCCTTCTCCTTATTGGCAATACGGAGCAGCCCAGCCCCGACTTTCCTGTCCTGGCCCAAGCTGCGGCGGAAATGAATAAGATTGCGGGCTATTTTCCGGATCAGAAACGCAAAGTTTTAGAGGGAAAGCTGGCCACTCCAACGGCCTATCTCCGAAGCAGCCCCGAAAGGTATTCTTATTTACACTTCGTTACCCATGGGACCGCCAGTCTCTCTCGTCCCCTCGAATCGGCCGTGATTCTCAGCCAGGAAGGCGATTCCTATAAACTGTACGCCCGCGACATCGTGCAGCACCGCCTGAACGCCAATCTGGTGACCATCTCTGCCTGCAATGGGGCCGGCACACGCGCCTATTCCGGTGAGGGGCTCGTTGGGCTTTCCTGGGCGTTCCTTCGTGCGGGGGCGCATAACGTCATTGGCGCGCTGTGGGAAGTGAGCGATGCCTCTACGCCACAGTTGATGGATGCGTTTTACCGCGAACTATTTCAGGGCAAAGACCCTGCCACGGCCTTGCGCGACGCCAAGCTCGGGTTGCTCCATTCCTCCGATCCGGACTCCGTGTTCAAAAACCCCTTCTACTGGGCGCCTTTCCAGCTCTACGCCGGGTCGTAGTCGAAAACCGGCTCGGTCACGAACACAAGGGGGAATATCAGGACAGATGGGGCGGTCATGCGTGATGAAACGAAATCTTGGTGCGCGTCACCATGTCTGAGTGGACTGCTGTCCCCGGAGAACCGACTGTCATGACCGTCAACGAAGTAGTCGAAGCAACGATGAATCGAGTCAATGGACTCTCACTCGCACAATCCGACCAAAGACGTGATCCGACGAGAATCGAAGCCTGCGAGTTTGAACTGTTACTCGAGCACGCCATGGAAATCTTGAGCATCCGAGAACAAAAGGCGGCAGCAGCGCGGTCTTGAGATTGGTCCGCACGCGGTGATACGATTTGCGCTCTTAGCCCACTACTAACCTAACGCAGAGCCAACGCATTTCCGCGACTTCATTGGGGGTGTATATGCCGCCGGCTGGACTCGATAATCTGAAACACATTGTCGTGCTGATGATGGAAAACCGCTCGTTTGACCACATGCTGGGCTTTGCGGCCACCCCCGCATGGAAAATCGACGGTTTGAAGGGTGACGAAACCAACTTAGATTCGAATAATGTCGCTGTCCAGGTTTCGAATGACGCTGGCTTCGCAGGGGACTTTACGCCCGACCCCGGGCACTCCGGCTTCGACACCCTGACGCAGCTTTACGGCGACCCCAAAACGTCCGTCTTGGAAGAACCCACAATGAGCGGTTTTGTCCGCAGCTACGAGGGAAAGACGCATGATCCCCAAGCCGCGCACCGCATCATGAAATGTTTTTCTCCCCAGAGGCTGCCGGTGCTGACCAGGCTTGCGCAACAGTTCTGCGTCTGCGACCGCTGGTTTTCTTCCATACCAGGCCCAACGTTTCCCAATCGCGCCTACATGCACGGCGCCACATCCATGGGCCGCGTGGACATGAGTATTGACTGGCGCAAAATGCCAACGACAATCTACGAACGGCTGGCTGAACACAAGTTGGACTCGGTCATCTACTACCACGATTCCACGATGGCCTCGACGTTCGACGGGCTTGCGGGAAAAAAGGATTTTTTCGGTTCTTTCGTTGACGATTTTCTTGCGGCTTGCGACGACGATGATCTTCCCGCGTATAGTTTCCTCGAGCCTCGATTTGCCAATTCGGCGGGTGGCAATGGCAAGCCGGCCTTTTCCGCCAGCGACCAGCATCCTGATCACGATGTAAAAGCTGGCGAGGCGCTCATCCAGCGGGCTTTCAAAGCAATTTGGGGAAATCCCAAGGTCCGAAACTCCACGCTGTTCATCATCGTCTACGACGAGCACGGTGGATTTTACGATCATGTGCCGCCGCCCGCCACTTTGAATCCGGACGGAATAGAATGGGCCGGTGATCCCGCGACAACCCTCGATCCCCCATTCAATTTCACGCGCTTGGGTGTGCGCGTGCCCGCGATTTTAATCTCGCCGTACATTGAACCCGGGACCATCGATCACCGGCTCTACGATCACGCTTCGATTATCGGCACCACTCTCAAGCTGCTGCTCCCCAACGTGGACGACACCAATCTCACCTTGCGCGACAAGAAAGCCAACACCTTCGAAGCCAATCTCACGCGGCAGCAGCCTCGCACCGACAAAATCGATCTGGGCGCCGGCGCAATAGAACAGCCCCCTACTGCCGCCCAGCTGGCTCAACCCATCAACGATCACCTCAAGGCCCAAGTCCAGCAAGCGGCCATGATGGAGCAAACACTTCCGCCGGCTCAGCGATCTGGAAAAGACCCAAATACAATTACGACCGAAGAGCAGGCCGCGGCCTACCTGCAAAGCGTCTACGCCAAGCTCCATGCGTAGGTGCCAGGGTCGAACAGCGGAGTGGAGGATCTAGTCTCATGCACATCAATCATTGCTTCCTGAGGTCGCAAGATGTTCGTGTAGTGGCGCTCGGAGTGTGGCTGCTTTTCCAGATGAATCCGGCATGGGGGCAGCAAACGCCTTCCGCGCCAACCCCTAGTGCGCCGGCCGCCGGTACACCGGTAGTGGGAACATCGGATTGGGATCAGTGGAAGAGCAACTGTGCGCTGTCGCAGGACTTTCGAAAGAAACTCTTCAGTTGCGCGAGTTCCACGTTCAGGTCAAGGCCGTTTCATTTCATTGCGCAGAGCGTTGTGCCAGGTAGCGGGGTAGGAGGTGGCGGCCGCTACACAAAGGATCTGAATGAAAGAGGCGGCGCACAGAACCAGTTGCAGGCCACCTCGTTCATCACCATAAGGAAATTCTGGTATACCGAACTGAAATTTACCAGTCTGCGCTCGATCAATAAGGACTGGAACCCGTCCGGCGAGTCGTTGAAAATCAACATCTATGCTCGCAACCGCTCCATGCCAACGATGACGTTCTACGGCCTCGGTCCAAACACGAATGTGAACAATTCCGTGAAGTTCAGCCAGCGCGATACTTCCGCCGGACTGGAAATCACGACTCCATTCCCTGGGCTTTCGTGGCTCTCGGCTGGCGGCAAGATCGAAGGCCTCTGGCCGAACGTGGGTGGCGTAACGGGCAAGAACGTCATATCCATCGAGCAGGTATATACCGAGCAAACCGCGCCTGGACTGACTTATCAGCCGCCCCTAGTCCACGAACAGGTCTTTCTCCGTCCGCACACAGACTTTCTCAAGCGCTTCGCGCTCGATTACAGAGTCGGCTACAACTTCTATCAGGACACCGACACCGGCCACTACTCTTTCCGCCGCTTCGAGGCCACAGCCGAACACCGTTTCTATCCAGAGAAGAGGAAACACGGTGGCGTGATTCGACAGAATTATTTTTCTGTTCTCTGGAGATACTCAGTGTCCACGGCAAACGCAGGAAATGCCATTCCGTTTTACCTTCAGGAAACCATCGGCGGTTCCGACATCGATAATCAACCCTCTTTGCGAGCTTTCAAGGACTATCGCTTCCGCGGCCCCGATCTCATGACCGTTACGGCGGAATACGACCGCAAATTATGCGAAGAGTGCACGCCCTGCAAAGACGGAATAATTCGGACCGTCTGCAGCCACTTGGGGCTGGTGCTGGCATACGACGCGGGCAAAGTCGCCCTGCGCAGGAGTGACTTGGATTTTTCTGGTATGCACCAGAGCTTCGGAGGCGGCATTTCTATCTACTTGGGCAAAGATGTGATCTTTCGGATGGCGGTGGCTCTTGGTGGCGGCGAAGGAGTTCATCCTTATTTCGGGATAGCTAATTTCCTTTGAAATCCGGAGTCGTTTCAGGTCGCGGATTCTGCAGACATGGACTTCACATCTTCTGCTACGTAGCCCAGGCTTTGCAGGATTTCGGCGGTGTGTTCGCCGAGGAGGGGCGGGTGCAAGCGGTAGCTGACGGCCGTGGTTGAGAAGCGGATGGGATTGGCGAGGCTCTTGGCCGTGCCGATGGTGGGATGTTCGAGTTGCACGATTAAGCCGCGCGCGCTGGTCTGCGCGTCGTCGAGGGCCTCAGCGACTGTGTTGATGGGAGCGGCGGGAATTTCAGCGGCCGCGAATTTTTCCAGCCAAGCTGCGGCTGGCTTTTGCTGGAAAATAGACTGCAGTCGCGGCACGAGGATTTGGCGATTCTTGATTCTGAGTGCGTTGGTGGAGAATCGTTCGTCACAGTCAAGTTCGTCTTCAAGGTTCATCAACTGCACGAAGCGCTTCCACAAAGGTTCCGTTCCCACTCCTATCACAAAATATTTGTCATCGTTTCCGCGGAACGCTTCGTACGGGACTATGTTCGGATGAGCGTTGCCGCAGCGCTTGGGGGAAACGCCGGCGTTGAGATAACTGCTCCCGGCATTCGCCAGCCACGTCAGCTGCGAATCGAAAAGAGCCATGTCGATGAATTGTCCGCGGCCGGTTTTTTCGCGGGCATAGAGGGCTGCAAGAATTCCCATCGCGGCGTACATGCCGCAGGTCATGTCCGCGATCGCGATTGGATAACGCATCGGCCCGCCGCCAGGTTCACCTGTGAAGCTCATTACGCCCGCTTCCGCTTGAGCGAGGATATCGTAGCCGGGCATGCCCGCTTTGGGGCCAGTGAAGCCGTATCCGGTGATGCTGCAATAAATCAGGCGAGGATATTTTGCGCATAGCGAATCCGGATCGATGGCGCGTTTTTGCAGCGAGGCCAGCGAGGGCTGGTTGATGATGAAAACATCCGCGGTGGCGAGCAGCTTCTGCAAGGCTTCGGCTCCGCGCGGATGGTTGTAATTGAGGGTGATCGATCGCTTATTGCGATTGGCGGCGAGATAGTAAGCGGATTCGGTGCCTACCAAGGGCGGACCCCAGTCACGGGACTGGTCGCCGGTCCCTGGCCGCTCCACTTTGATGACGTCGGCACCGAAATCGCCGAGCAGCATGGCGCAATAAGGACCGGCGAGGGCTTCGGTCATCTCCACAACGCGAATTGAATCGAGAACGGTTTCCACGGGCCGGGATTATAGCTGACAAGGCGGGCCGTCACACTTAGGCAAAGGCTAAGCAAAGGCAGCGCATTTCCCTAAACCGATTAATAACATCCAAAACTTGATTTGAATCGCGGAAGGTTTCCACAGGCTGGAGTCTTGTGCTTTGGGACGGTCTCAGCATAAACTTCTTCGCAGCAATTGTTTCCGCGAGCCGCCTCTACCTTTTGAGGAATTCCATGGCTCGTTCGAATCGGGGGTAGTGATGTCTGGGGGAGAGAAAATGAGAAAATTGTTGTGTGCGTGTTTTGTGTTGACATCTGCGCTGGGGCTGGCGTCATCGGGGTGGGCACAGTCTCAGATCACCGCGGGGAGTGTCGAAGGAAATGTACTTGATGAGAAGGGCGGAAGCGTAGCGGGCGCGACCGTCGAAGCAAAGAATCTGGCGACCAATTTCGTACAGACGGATACGACCAACACAGACGGTCATTTCGCTTTCCTGAGCCTTGCGCCAGGACGCTACACCCTGACCATTGGCAAAACCGGCTTTGCCACCATCGTCCAGGAGAACGTGAACCTGACCGTCGGGCAGACGATCACGATTCCGGTGACGATGAAAGTTTCTTCGGTGGCGACGCAGATCGTAGTTACCGATGTCCCGATTGTGGAAGTCACAAAAACAGAATCTTCTTCCACGCTCGACGAAATATCTGTCGCCACCACCCCTGTTCTCGGGCGGAAATTTGAAGACTTGCTCACTTTGACGCCTGGCGTAAGCATTTCCCAGGGGCCGGACGGCGACGAAATCAACATCAACGGGCAGCGAGGTATATTCAACAACATCAGCCTAGATGGCGGCGACTACAACAACGGATTTTTTGGCGAGCAAATGGGCGGCCAGCGAGCGGCGATCGACATCACGCTGGAAGCCGTAAAGGAATTCCAAATTACTGCAAGTGGCGCGAACGCGGAGTTCGGCCGCAGTGCTGGCGGCATCATCAACGTCATCACGAAGTCCGGCACGAATGCCATTCACGGTTCTGGATTTGAATACTTCCGCACGGAATCTTTAACCGCGGCGACCTCGGACGGCAAGCCACTGCAGGATTTTCGCCGCAATCAATTCGGCGGCAGCGTCGGTGGTCCGCTTATCAAGGACAAACTCTTCTTCTTCGCCGCAGGGGAAGGAATTCGGGAGAACCTGACGCGGGCAAATCTCAGCGCGCCCATCGGCACTGCTTGCGGTTCCAGCCCTGTCTATGATGGAACAGCGGGAACGGATGCGGTGATCAACTCCAGCCCTGATTGCCAGCGTGTTGCCCTCATCAATTTCTTTAAGTCGACGGCCTTTCCGGCGCCCTTTAAGAATACCAATGAAGGACTCCCCGTACTCCACCAGCAGCGTAATGCCTCCATATTCGGCCGCGTGGACTATGACCTGAACGCGAAGAACCAGATTTTCGGCTCTTACAGTTATGATTGGTCCAAGAATCCCAATCAGACTTTCGACGTTCCGACATACGGCACGAGTGCCAACGGCATCGAAGGACCCTCGAAAATCCAAGCTGCCAACGGCAACTGGTTCAGCACACTCTCCAACACCATGCTGAACGAGGCGCATTTCACTTATGCGAGAGAAAAGCGCCCGCGCAATACCATCGATCCCACAAGCGTGCCTGACACAGCCATGGGATTTGGCACCACATTCCGATTCGGCCAGCCTTTCTTCCTTGAGCCCAGCGTAGACGAAACCTTTTGGCGTACCGACATTCGCGACAATTTCTCGATCGTCCATGGCAAACACACCTGGAAGTTTGGCGGCGAGTGGCTTCATAGTGACAATGCCCAGGTCTTCAGGGGCTTCTTCACCGGACGCTACATTTTCGACAGCGTCAGCGGCTTCATGCACTACGTCTCGCAGGGGCCCAAAGTCAAGGAGTGTTCGAATGGCGCCTTCGTTGTGGGCGCCTGCCCGGCGGGAACTACCTTCACCGGCGGCCCTCTTCTCCTCTACCTGCAGCACGGCCCCGCGACGCAAGGTGAATCTTTCGATCAATCCGGAGCTTCCGACATCAAGAATGAAGATATCTCTTTGTTTGCTCAGGATTCATGGAAGGTCCTGCGAAATGTCACTCTGAACTATGGCCTTCGTTGGGATGCACAGCATTTTCCCAACCCCACGGTAGCGCCCTCCAAGACTTCCTACGGCGCAGATCTGGCTAATCCCAAGTTTCCTTCGACCGGTTACATTCCCAACCAGAATAAGGAATTTCAGCCGCGCGTTGGAATGGCATGGGATATTTTCGGCAACGGCAAGTCCGCCCTGCGAGCCAGTTACGGGATTTTCTATGCACGGCAGAATATGCTCACCCAGGTCGGCGCCATCACCACGAACGGCGTTCAGCAGCAGTCTTTTGCTGCCGGTTCAGCGTTCGGCGCGCCTCCGGTTTACGGAACCAACGCATCAGTATTTAACAACACGAGTCTTCCTCCGGCGGGAACACCTCCGCCTCCCGGTGCCAGCGTAACGGTCTTCAGCAAGGACTACGCAAATCCGCGCATTTACACGACCAACGTCGGCTACGAGCAACAAATTGTCGGAGACTATGCAGTGTATCTCGACTTCACGTTGTCGAAGGGCGTGCACCTTACCCGCTTTATCGACCCCAATAAGGGTGTCAGCACCACCTATCCTTGCGGAGCCGGTTTTACCAATATTAATCCTGGTGTTTGCCTGCCGGCCAACGGGTCCACAGTTACTTATCCCAGCGACGTATTCGGTTCAGGTGTCGCGGCGCCCTTCACTGACCTCGGCAGTATCACGGACACCGTCAGCTCGGCAAAGTCGCTCTACCGTGGATTCACCATCGGCATGCGCAAGCGCATGAGTCACAGATTCCTGTTTGACGCGAACTACACATACTCCAGCGATCGCGACGACGATTCCAACGAACGTGACCCGTTCACCTTCCGTTACGCGAATCTTTTCAACCTGGCATCGGAGTATTCACTCTCCGACCGCAACGAAACGCACAAGTTCAACGCTTATTCAGTTGCCAATTTGCCTTGGGGTTTCAATGGCAACATCCGGATGCAGGCGCATTCCGCTGAGCCAATTACCCCATCACCGCGGTTTCAAAATGGCAAGGACCTCGGCCGCAATTCGCTGCAGAAAGACAACGCCTTTTTCACCTTTGACTTCGGAGTCGATCGCCCGATCCGTCTCGGCGAGCGCATGCGGCTCATCCCGAGGATCGAAATGTTCAACACTTTCAACAACAAGAACAACGTCAATCCCTTGAGCACTCCAGCCCTTTTCAACTTCGACGGGTTCCTGCGGGCTGGCGTGGGTGATCCAAGGCAGGCGCAGTTGGCTGTGCGTTTTGAGTTCTAGCTAAGAGCACAACGCAACGCGCGGCATCTATTCACGGGGGGCGCTTCGGCGCCCCTCTTTTCTTTTCGAGGAGATGCTGGAATACCGAAGCTGCTGGATAGACACACGCTGAGTTCTCGGCGCTTGCTTGCGCGGCGAGAATCCCTGACAATCTAAGGTTTATAGATGCGTGTTTTTCCGCACGATGCGTGTGCCGCACCGAAAAAAAAGAAGCGAGTGAAATGGCAAGTCAGGCGAATTCCATAAAACGGCTAGTGGCGTACTTTTCGATGGAGATTGCGTTGGAGAACGCCATGCCGAGCTACAGCGGCGGATTGGGCGTTCTCGCGGGCGACACGATTCGCGCCGCCGCGGACTTGCGGCTGCCTATGGTGGCCGTCTCCCTGCTTTACCGCAAAGGATTCTTCACGCAGCGGCTGGGGGAAGACGGCACGCAGACGGAAGAACCGGTGGAGTGGCGGGTGGAAGACTTCCTGACAGAAGAGCCGGTGCGAGCCACCGTTCCGCTGGAAGACCGCCGCGTGGAATTGCGTTGCTGGCACTACCCGGTGAAGGGCGTGCGCGGCTTTGAAGTGCCCGTCTATTTCCTGGACGCCGATCTGCCGTCGAACGCGGAAGCGGACCGCGCGCTTACGGGGTCACTCTATGGCGGTGATTCGTACTACCGGTTGAGGCAGGAAGTGCTGCTGGGGATTGGCGGCGTGCGCATTCTCCGCGCGCTGGGCTACAACGACCTCGCACGCTACCACATGAATGAAGGACACGCCGCGCTGCTGACGCTGGAATTGCTGGGGGCGGAAGCGCAGAAGGCCGGACGAACTTCCATCCGCGGCGAGGACATCGAAAAAGTCCGCAACAAGTGTGTGTTCACCACACATACGCCGGTTCCTGCTGGGCACGACCGCTTCCCGATGGAATTCTTCACACGGGCATTTCCCGGGAGGACGGATTTCTTGGACTTGAAAGATCCTTTAGTCGCCAATTTGATGAAGCGCGCGCTGCAGGCCGAGCAGAATTTTCCAGGTTTGCAAGAAGCGGCGCGGCAGGGTGCGTCGCTGAATATGACGCAGCTGGCATTAGGGCTGAGCACCTACGTGAACGGGGTTGCGAAGCAGCATGGGGAAACTTCGCGACAGATGTTTCCGGGATCGGATATCGAGGCCATCACCAATGGAGTGCATGCCGGGACATGGACGTCGCCTCCGTTCCAGCAACTCTTTGACCGTTACATTCCATCGTGGCGCGAGGACAATTACAGTTTGCGGAGCGCGCTGGGCTTGCCGGCGGAAGAAGTCTGGGCGGCGCATCTGATCGCCAAGCACGACTTGCTCGAGACGGTGCGCGAGAAGACAGGCCTCAAGTTTGATCCCGAAGTTTTCACCATCGGCTTTGCGCGCCGCGCAACGGGTTATAAGCGCGCTGACCTGATTCTTGCCGACCTCGATCGCCTGCGGCAGATTGCCAAGAACGCCGGCCAATTCCAGATTATTTATGCCGGCAAGGCGCATCCGAACGATGGCGGCGGGAAAGATATTATTCGGCGGATTTTTCATGCGAAGAAGGCGCTGCGGAAAACGGTGCCGGTGGTTTTCCTCGACGATTACAATCTTGATCTCGGCGGAAAGGTCACTTCCGGCGTCGACCTTTGGCTGAATACGCCGCAGTTTCCTCTCGAGGCTTCCGGAACCAGCGGAATGAAGGCGGCGCTGAATGGCGTTCCGAGCCTAAGCATTCTTGATGGCTGGTGGGTGGAAGGCCACATCGAGGGTGTCACGGGTTGGTGCATCGGCGAATCACGGCGCACCGCCGCGGGCAATACTCCGGCCGACAATACGGCGGAAGCCGAATCGCTTTATAGCAAGCTGGAAGGCGTGATTCTTCCGATGTATTACAACGATCGAGCGAAATTCCTGGAAGTCATGCAGCACGCTATTGCGATCAACGGGTCTTTCTTCAACACACAGCGCATGGTGCAGCAGTACATCACCGATGCGTATCTCCGTTGACCTTCCCGGCTCGACAATTCGATGAAGGCTCGGCGCCGATTCGCTGGACTAGCGAAGCCGGTTCTTGTACATGGCCATGCCAACAGCAGCATCCAAATCCATTTTTTCCAGCGCGGAGATTTCGCGGCGTGTCTTAATGCCGCCAGCGGCGATGATCGGATGAGAAGTGGCGGCGCGCAGCCTTGCGAACCATTCGAGGTTTGCGCCGGTCATGGTGCCTTCGCGATCCACATCCGTGCATAAGAACCCGGCACAAAACGGTTCAAGTTGCGTCATTACTTTTTCGGCTCGAAGCGCGATGCGTTTGCGCCAGCCGTGGATGGTGATCCTTCCACGGGCAGTGTCTAGAGCGATGATGATTTGCTTTCGGTGGACTTTCTTTGTGAGCTGACTAAGGAATCTGGTATTCACTCTGCCGCTGCCAAAAGCCGCGCTTCCAACTATGATCTGGTTCGCGCCCCAGGCGGCAATTTGTTCGGCGCGAGAAACAGTTCGAATGCCGCCTCCGACTCGTACCTTCATGCCGAAATCTTTTCGCGCACTGTTACAGAGCTTGAGAACAAGATCGTCGTTCTGGCCTTTTCCCATAGCCGCATCCAAGTCGATGACGTGCAACCAAGGATGTTCTTTGAATTTCTTGAGCAGGCCGAACACGTCGGCGACGGCGAGTTCGCGTCTTCGGCCGTGAACGAGCTGGACTGCCTGCCCACCTTGCAGGTCGATGCAGGGAATCAGCACGGCAGGCGCACCTCGACGCCGCGCGCGGCCAGAAATTCCTTGAGTGTTCGGATAGATTGCACCGCATCGTGGAAAATTGACGCTGCCAGTGCGGCATCCGCCGCGCCATCCTGAAAGATCTCGACGAAATGCTCGGGCGATTTGGCGCCGCCGGAAGCGATCACCGGGACAGTTACGGCTTTCGAAATGGCCGCGGTGAGCGCTAAGTCGAAACCGCTCTGGGTGCCATCGCGATCGACCGAGGTGAGCAGAATTTCACCGGCGCCCGCCGCGACTCCCATCCGTGCCCACTCGAGGGCGTCGAGAGAAGCCGATTCACGTCCGCCGCGAACCATGACGTCCCAATGATCGCCCGCGCGCTTGGCGTCGATCGCCAGGACGACGGCTTGCGCACCGAACTCTCGCGACAATTCGGAAATGAGTTCTGAGCGCTCCACGGCGGCGGTGTTCACGGTGACTTTGTCCGCTCCGGCGCGCACCACAGCGCGGCCGTCTTCGAGCGTTCGAATGCCGCCGCCCGCGGTGAGAGGGATGGCCAACTCCGCGGCGACGCGGCGGATGGTTTCGAGGAAGGTGGGACGGCGATCGCGGGAAGCGGCAATGTCCAGGACCACCAGTTCGTCGGCGCCTTCGGCGTTGTAGCGTGCGGCGAGCGCGACGGGATCCCCCGCATCGCGCAGCCCGACGAAATTGACACCCTTGACGACACGTTCTCCGTCTGTGTCAAGGCAGGGAATGATGCGGTGCGCCAGGCTCATGCCGCGAGCCTAAGAAAATTCTGAAGGACGCGGGCGCCGGGATCGCCGCTTTTTTCCGGATGGAACTGCACGGCGAAGATATTTCGGCGTTCGATGACGGCGCTGAATTCCGCGCCATGAGAGCAGGTCGCGGCAGTTGAGCCATTCGAATCGAGCGCGGCGTAGGAGTGGGCGAAATAAAAATATGCCCCTGAGTCGATGCCGGCGAGCAGGGAAGAGTCGCGCTTTTTTTTAAGCTGATTCCAGCCCATGTGCGGGAGCTTTACGTTCCGCGGCAAAGCGGAAACGATTCCTGGAAGAAGATTCAACCCATGAAGTTGCGAGGCTTCTTCGCTGGACTTGAACAATACTTGCAAGCCGAGGCAAATGCCCAGAAATGGTACGCCGCGGTGAATGGCATCGACCAAGGGTGCGCGAAGTTTTTTATCATCGAGGGCGCGAACGAGGGCGGCGTAATGTCCGACACCTGGGAGAAGCAGGGCCTCCGCTTCGGAAATGCCTGTGGGCGAGTCGGTTCGTTGCGATGCAACTCCCAGTCGTTGGAGCGCGCGTTCCACCGAGGGCACGTTTCCGGCGCCGTAGTCGAGGATAGTCACTTTCATAGGAGCCCCTTGGTACTGGGCAAGATCTGACGGAGCCGCTTGTCACGGGAGACCGCAAAACGCAGCGCGCGTGCGAACGCTTTAAAGATGGCTTCGACTTGATGATGCGAGGAGCGGCCGTAAAGGGAGCGCAGATGGACGTTGGCTTTCGCGGATTGCGCGAAGGCTTGGAAAAAGTCTTCCATCAGCTCGACCTGAAAATCGCCGACGTGCCTGGCCGCGATTTTTGCCTTCACTACGCAGTATGGTCTTCCGCCAAGATCGACCGCAGCGGCGGCGAGCGTTTCGTCCATGGGCATCAGGAAGTAGCCGGCACGCAAAATGCCGCGCTTGGAGCCGAGAGCTTTCTGAACCGCTTCGCCGAAGCTGATGCCGACATCTTCGACGGTGTGATGCTGGTCCACGTCGAGATCGCCGCGGGCGTCCACGTCAAGATCAAAAGCGCCGTGCCGCGCGACCAGATCGAGCATGTGATCGAAGAAGCGGATTCCCGTGGCGATGCGCGCCTTCCCACGGCCGTCCAGATGCAGCTTCAAGTGGATGTCCGTCTCGTTGGTCTTGCGATGAATGATTGCTGTACGTGGCATAAAAGTTTTTCCGGTGCGCCAGTTTCAGGGTGGCGTTTTCCATTCTTTTCGAATTGTTTTCAACAACCGGACCATTTCCGCTTGCGTCCCAATGGTGATGCGCACAAACCCGGGCCCAATATCCTTGCTGCGCTCGCGAAGAAGAATCCCCTGCTTTTCCAGCTTCTTGAACAGTGCCGGGCCGCTTGGCCCAAAATTTGCCAGAAGAAAATTTCCGGCGCTGGGGTACGCCTTCACACCGAGGTCTTCCAATTGCACCGCAAGCCACGAGCGCAGACTCTTCACCGCGTTCACGTACCTCTTCGAAGTTGCACGATCGGCTATCGCGGCTTCGGTTGCCACCAATGCAGCGAGATTCACGGGGAAGGGCGGCATGGCGCGGCGCACCAGGGCGAGAGACTCTTCGCAAGCGATTACAGCGCCGAGGCGCAAGGCTGCGAGCCCGGCCACTTTTGAAAATGTTTTCGCCACAAACAATTGCGGATTCTTGCGAATCCAAGGCAAGGCCGAGAAACCGGAGAATTCTCCATAGGCCTCGTCCATCACCACCGCCGTGTGTGTGGCGGCTCTCAATATTCTCCGCAACGCTTTTTCTTGGAACAGAGTGCCTGTCGGATTATTGGGATTGGCGATAAAGAGAACACGAGGCTTCTTGCGCAACGCGGAAATGACGCTCTCAAGCGGGAATTCCATTTCGTTGCCGTAGCGCAGCACGGAAATGCGGGCGCCGTAAATCTCCGCGTAGTAGCGGTACATTGGGAAAGTGGGCTCGCAAATCAAGATGCTTGTGCCGGGTTCGACGAACGTGTCGAAGAAAACGCGCAGCGCGTCGTCGCCGCCGTTGGTGAGCAGCAATTCTTCTGGGCGGACGCCGAAGTAGCGCGCGATTCGGCGTGTGGGCGCATGATATTCGGGATACATCGCAAGTTGCTTGGCAGTTAGCTTGGCGAGAGCACGCCGCACGGCCGGTGAACAGCCCGAGGTGTTCTCATTGAAGTCGAGGCGCAGTTTATCGGACCGGCCTTCAGCGGGGGCTTCATAGGTGCGGCGATTCAAAATCGCCTGGCGCACTGGCAATTTAAATTTCATCGGCGGACCCTCACAGCGTTGCGGTGGGCCATCAAGCCTTCGGATTCTGCCAGAGTCTCCACGGTATCGGCGAGCCGGAGAAAACCCCTGCGCGAGATGCTCTGCACGCTGATGCATTTCACAAAGTCGGCGGCGGAGAGGCCACCGCGTTTACGTGCCCAGCCGCCGGTCGGGAGGACATGATTGCTACCGGTGGCATAGTCGCCCAGCGGTTGAGCTCCCCACGGCCCGAGAAACACCGTCCCGGCAGAATTAATTTTCTTCAATAGCTTCTCAGCGTTGGCAGGGAGGCTGAGATGCTCGGGAGCAAAACGATTGACGAATTCGCATGCTTGCTCGAGTGAATCGGCAATAAGAATGGCGCCAGCATGTTCGGTTGAGACGCGCGCCATGCCGAACGGCAATTCGCCGAGTTGCCAGGCGATTTCTCGCTGCACTTCACGGGCTAGGGAACGCGACGTGGTTACAAAAAAACTGGCGGCGTCTTTGGCGTGCTCGGCTTGGGCGAGCAGATCGGCGGCGATCCAGCGCGCGTTGCCCTCGGCAGCCAGGACAATCGCTTCGGTTGGCCCGGCGGGCAGATCGATCGCGCAATCTCCGCTGACAAGTTGCTTGGCAGCAGTGACATATTTGTTGCCGGGCCCGAATATTTTTTCCACGCGGGGAATGGCACGCGTGCCGTAGGCAAGGGCCGCGATCGCCTGTGCGCCACCAATATGGGCCATCTCCGTAATGCCGAGCAGGCCTGCCGCTGCGAGCAATTCGGGATTCGGCCCGGGACAAATGGCAAGGACGCGCGCAACGCCGGCGACTTGCGCTGGAACAACGGTCATGACTAACGTTGAGACGAGCGAAAAATGGCCGCCGGGGATGTAGCACCCGATCGATTCAATCGGAGAAACGCGCTGGCTGATCCGAACTCCCGGCTCGGATTCGAATGACCACGGCCGGGGCAGCTGTTTTTCGGCGACCTCTCGGACATTTTTTGCAGCTCTCCTAATCGCGTTCAGGAAGGTGGGGCTCACGTGCCGTTCCGCTGAACGAATGTCCTTCTTGGAAATCCAAACTCCCGCGCGCGCCGGATCGAAATGGTCAAGTTTTTTTGTCCAGGCAAAAAGAGCGGCATCGCCGCGTTTGCGGACATCCGCAACGATCTCGGCAGCCACGGACTGGGCTTTGTCATCTTGCCGAGCACGGCGGGCAAGCAGCCATTTTTCGATTCGAGGTGTGAGTTTGACGATGCGCATCAGAGCACGATCTTATTCAGGGGATATTCGACAATCCCCTGGGCCTTCGCGGCTTTCAGCTTTGGCAGAATTTGCCGGACGACTGCTTCTTCGACGATTGTATTGATCGCCACCCAATCGGGATCGCTCAGCGCGGAAATCGTCGGTTTCTTCAGCGCGGGCAGGACCCCCAGAACTGCCTGCAAGTCATCGCGATGGACGTTGAGGAGCAGACCCACCTTGCTCGCCGCGGCAATCGCCCCTTGCAACATCAGAATCAAATTCTCCGCCTTTTCGCGCTTCCAAGTGTCCGCGGCAGCCGTGCGGTTCATGATGAACACCGTCGCCGATTCAAGCACGGTGTCGACAATGCGCAGGCGATTCGCCCGCAGCGACGAGCCCGTCTCCGTCACTTCCACTATCGCGTCCGCCAGTTGTGGCACTTTCACTTCCGTGGCGCCCCACGAAAACTCCACGCGGGCCTTCACTCCGTGTTTGGCGAGATAGTTTTCCGTGATGTGCACAACCTCGGTCGCTATGACTTTGCCTTCCAGATGGCGAGGCTCCAGAATGGCGCAATCTTCGGGTACGGCAAGGACCCAGCGGACACGCGCCAACCGCTGCTTTGCGTAAATCAGCTCGGATAGTTCGTGGACCTTCGCACTTGTTTCCACCACCCAGTCGTGACCGGTAATCCCAGCGTCTAGCGCGCCGGACTCGACGTAGCGCGCCATCTCCTGCGCGCGCACTAGCAAACACTCAATTTCCGTGTCATCAATGGTAGGAACGTAACTTCGCGAGCCCACCGTGATCTTCCATCCGGCACGCGAAAAAAGGTCGAGCGTAGCATCTTGCAGGCTACCTTTGGGAATTCCCAACTTCAACCGGCTCATCGAGCTTTCTCCGATCGGTAGACTTTTTCTGGAGCGAAGGTGCGCTCGGCGATGACCGGAGCGCTTCCGTCCGGCTCGAATCTCCTGAAAAAACAGCTCCGATAACCCTCGTGACAGACACCCGGCCCGACAGCTTCGACGCGCACGAGAAGCGCATCTGCGTCGCAATCCACGCGCATTTCGCGAACCCGCAAAACATGGCCGCTGGATTCGCCCTTCTTCCAGAGCTTATTTCGCGAGCGGCTAAAAAACACCACTTCCCCCGTGCGTTGCGTCTCCGCCAGCGATTCTGGGTTCATGAAACCGAGCATCAACACGTCGCCCGTGCGTTCGTCCTGGATGATAGTCGGCACCAGCCCGCCGCTTTTCTGAAAGTCGATCCCCACGGTGTCATCTCCTGAAAAAGTCTCCAAAAACAAAAAACCCGCTGGTGCTTGTCGCGCCAGCGGGCTGAAGAGTGCTTTTTTAGCGAATCGCTATGCACACCTCAGCGGGCGCGGCGTGTGGCCGTGATGATGGTGATGTGCCCGGGCTGTGTGCGTGCCATTCATTGCGAAATATAAAAGTAAAGGAAACTCGCTTGCATGTCAACGAACTATTCTTCGATTCCTGGTCGAAGTCCACTGTCCAGCAGTCTGGCGCCGCGGGATCGAATCGCTAGCAGCATCGCATCGACTACATCTGCGCATACACATTGCCGTCGGTGCTGCCGACATACACACCTTTCCCCGCCACAACCGGTGAGGAGAGGACGGCCCCGACGGACATGAGCTCCTGAACGCCGCTGACCATGTCATCATAGAAAAAGTCGAAAAAAGCTGCTTCGTAGTTGGAGTGCCGTCGGGTTTGGTATAGGCAGGACCGTTCTTCTTGAACCCTCGGTCTCGAAGCTCCACACTACTTTCTTCGCTTTCAGATCAATGGCGTTGAGTTTGTGAGAGCCGATATACAGCGTCCCGCCGGGGATCGCGGGTGAGTAGAACATCGGCCAATGATTGAACTCCAGGGAGAAGAGCAGGGCGCCCGACTGAGGGGGAGGCGAAAGCGGGAACTCGGAAAGACGAAGCAATATTTCAGATACTTTGCATCCGAAATTCCCGTTTGACCCTGGATTTCAGAGTTCTAGAATCGCTGCATTGCGGTATCCGTTTGGAACCAAGGGGTGCCCGATGAAAAAGTGGTCTATCGTTTTGCTCGCAGTTGCCATGCTGATGCCCATTGTTGCTGCCGCGCAACACTCCTCGAAGGCTTCCGAAGGCAAGCCGCCTGGCTCACAAGCCCCGATCGTCGCCAGGAAAGCAGTCTCCATTTCAGGACAAATCAGCTTGGATGGAAAAAAGCTGGTGAGCGAAGAAAACGATGTCTGGAGTGTAGTTAATCCAGATGTCTTGGCAGGGCACAAAGGGCAACAGGTCCTGGTAAAATGTCAGGTGTTCCCCGACAAAAACGAGATTCATGTATTTTCCGTTAAACCTGCGCTATTGGAAGTGAAGGCTGCGTCGAACAAAGCTGATTCCGCGTTTAAACGGTAGAAGGATCAGCCCGGGAGTCCGCACTTTCTCATTTATTGCTATTCTTGAAGATGCAGGACGCGGTTTGTTCAGGCCCCGGACGCGAGGTCACCCGCCGGACTTTGACCCGCTGTAATTCATGGACAACTTCAGGTGCACGGCTACGCCGAATTTGCCGTTGGGCAAGTCCTCCACGCGGACGACCTCAGCCACGTACTCGCAGTTCATTGGATCGTGGGCCGAGCTGAACGGGGAGGTGACGAATACCCGCATGCCCTTGTAGTAAGCTTTCCGGCGCGAAGTGAAATAGATACCTTCCTTGGACGCATTTATGCTGACTGGTAGATCCTCAAAGTGGTCCTTGGGATCTGATGGCCGCACGCGCACAGGCCGGGCGATTTTCGCCCTTCGGCTAACTCGTTTATCCGCATACACTTTTGCGGGGGCTTCCGGCATGGGTGGCTTTCTGGACAGGCTTTCTCTATAACCACTATTCGGGTATTCGGGCTAGCGGTTGAAACGTCAAGCCAGTGCCCTGAATCTGATATTGCACGGGATGCACCATAACGGAACCCACCCCAGGAGGGGCTATGGTAGAGAAGATTCAGAAGGACGAGCAGACGTGGAAGAAACAACTTACCCAGAATCAATACTTTGTGACTAGGCAGAAGGGCACGGAACCGGCCTTCACCGGGGAGTACGAAGACACCGAAACGGCGGGCACCTATAAATGTGTTTGCTGCGGCCAACCGCTGTTTCGTTCCGAAACAAAATACCACTCCGGCTCCGGGTGGCCCAGCTTCTACGCCCCCGCCGCCGAAGAGGCGGTTGAGGCCGAGAATGACACCACCCACGGCATGCGGCGCACGGAGGTGAAATGCAGCCGGTGCGACGCGCACCTCGGGCACGTATTTGACGATGGACCACAGCCAACAGGAATGCGCTATTGCATCAACTCCGTCGCGCTGGAGTTGGAGGAAGACTAAAAAGCGCCCCGGCTTACACCGGGACGCTTTTCGTAGTTGTTTTTTTAGGGTTGCAATGAAAAGGGAGTTACGCCGCCGGGCAGGAACACGCTACCAGGGCGGCTACGGGATCGCTCTCGCGTTCCCAGACGCCGATCAACAGCACTTTTGTGCCGGTCGGATACTTGAACACATAATAAGTATTCGAAAATCCTTCCACTTCATAGAAACCAGGCCGGCGCGGATCGGGCCGCGAAGGCGCACCCACAGCGAGAAGTTGCCGCAATTCAGCGATCTGTTCCTGCGAATGGTTTCGCAGATCTTCCACGAGGGGCGGTTGTTTTGGGACTGTTATGGTCATTATGTTTCTCCGCCACATTCAGCTTATCTTCTCCTCACATGTAAAGACGTTGAAACTCGGAAAATGTTTCGTGGCGCGCAACAAATATCCAGACAAATTGGCCTGTATATTTCGTACTCACCAAGGCCGCAACACTTTATGAACAAAACCACTTATATTGGATGTCTCGCCCGGCTTAGAAGTTGCGTCTTGCCTTCAACTGGAAATAGCTGCTTTTGCACGTCTTTTGAGTGTGGGGCACAGGGTAATTGAGATTCTCAGCGCGTTTTCCTCTTGCCTTGGCGCGAACTTTCTATTTCCGCCTTGCGCCCTTTCCAGGTGTAATGGAGTGCGTGATACTATCTCCTCCGGTACTTGTGCGGCATTTGCTTCTCTGCGATAGTGCTGTACGTATTCTTTTCCGACGGGGTGGCCAACGTGACAAAAGTCGAGACCAATAAGACGGGGATTCAGGGCAAAACTTCTTTCGGCAAAGATCGTCGCCGCAAACATCACCATTATCTCGTCAGTGTCTTTTATGCCGACGGTGAGAAGTTCGGCCGTGTCTACACGGACAAGGATAAGGCCACTCGGTTTGCGGAGCGTCAGCGCCGCTCGCCGGTGGTAAAATCCGCTCGCATTACCCAGGTTTCCTGAAAATTCCTCGTTGTAGACTGTTTGGCTTAGGGCCGGCAGGAGTTGGGAAGGCTTGTGGCCGCCCACGGGTCGTGTTATAAAAAGAAGGTCGTTGAGCGGCCTTAGTATAGTGGTAGTACGGAACCTTGCCAAGGTTCAGGTGTCGGTTCGATTCCGATAGGCCGCTCCAGATTCTAAAAGACTCACCCCGCAGCCAACGTTTTCCATATTTTCCAAGACACCGTGAAATGGTGCTGTTTTGGCCTGATCTGGTGGCGTTGTTTTCCAAGATTGTTCCGAGGAAGAGTTGCGCGCGGTCTGCAAAAGAGCTATTCATACCGCAGCGCGACCATGGGATCGACGCGCATGGCGCGGCGCGCCGGGACATAGCACGCCGCGAATGCAACAGTGGTGAGGATGATAATCACTCCGGCGAACGTGACGGGATCCGCCGCGCTGACGCCGTAGATTAGTTGAGACATTAAACGCGTCAGTCCAGCCGCGGCCACGATCCCGACAACAACCCCGATCATCGCCATCTTCATGCCTTCTCTGAGCATGAGCCACAAAACAGTGCTGCGCTGCGCGCCAAGGGCAATGCGAATACCGATCTCGCGAGTACGCTGCCCCACCACGTAGGAGATCACACCATAAATACCGATGCTCGAGAGCAAAAGCGCTAGCGTCGCGAATACGCCGAGCAGAATCACCGAGAATCGACGCGCCGCAAGCGACTCCGCGATGATTGCCTCCATGGTTCTCGCTTCATACATTACGTTTTGGCTGTTCAATTTCACGATAGCCTCGCGGACTGCGCCCACCGTACCGAGGGGAGAGCCGGCCGAGCGCAGCACTACCACGGCCTGAGGCGGGCCCGACCACGCCGCATCCGGAATTTGCAAGAAAGGAGAGTAAATCTGTTCTTGCAGCGGATGGCTATCCGCTTCCAAGTCGAGGCCCCAGTGCTTAACGTGTCCCACCACGCCAACGATTTCGGGGTCCATGTTGAAAATCGCCAAGTGAATGCGTCTTCCGATGGAGTCCTGGCCGGGAAAGTATTTGCGCGCGAAATTCTCGTCGATCACGATGACCTGGGGAGAATGCTCGTCGTCAGTGGCGGCGACGAATCGGCCTCGTAGCAGAGGGATTTGCATAGCCTGCAAGTAGCCCGGCTCAACGAAATAGGTGAGCGTCTGATTCATCTCGCTTACATTGGCGGGCTTTGTCTGACCGTCAATCCAGAATGGGAATTCATTGTCGCTGGACATCGGTACTGCGCCGCCGGTCACCGAGGTGGCCTGTATTCCCGGAATGGCCCGCAAGGTTTGGCTCAATTCACGAATCGCCGAGCGAGTCGTTGCGGCGTTTGCGCCCAGGGACGGCGCGAGCGTCACATCGAAAACGAGCACGTTCTGCGGATTGAATCCGGGATTGACGCTCCAGAGCAGGGCCAGGGTTCGAATCATCAGGCCCGCACCTGTGAGAAGGACAAGCGCCAATGCCATCTCACAGACGACAAACAAGCTCTGGGCACGCTGCCGCGCAGCGCTGGCTCCGCGACCACTTTCCTTTAGGGTTTCCTGGAGACCCGCGCGCGACATCTTCAGCGCCGGCACGAGTCCAAATACAACGCCGGCGAGAATGGAAATTACGAAGGTGAAGACGAGAACGTGACCGTCCAAGCCGACGTCTTCGGCTCGCGGCAGCGTCTCAGGCAACAGGCGAATGGCCGCCTGTGTTCCCCAGGCTGCCACGCAGGCTCCGATAGCCCCGCCTGCCAGGCCCAGCGCAACGCTTTCAGTGAGAAGTTGGCGGACCACGCGCCAGCGGTCTGCCCCCAGAGCACAGCGAATCGCGAATTCGTGAGCCCGGCCAGTGGAGCGTGCGAGCTGAAGATTGCCGACGTTGACACACGCGATGAGCAGCACAAATCCCACGGCGCCCAGCAGGAGCCAGAGATAGGGCCGAACTTCGTGAACCAGTTCATCCCGCAGCGGCATGACGGCGGCGCCAGTGCCCTTGTCGGCGTTGGGATAAGCCGCAGCCAGATTGCGGGTGATCTGAGCCATATCGGCTTGCGCTGCTGCCAGCGACACGCCGGGCTTCAATCGCCCGATTGCATCCATGCCCTTGTGGACGTCGCGGTGATAGAAGAAGGGATCTTTGGTCTGGCCGACGGGAACGTACACATCCTTGATGCCGGCAAAGTTGAAGGCGCGGAAGTGGAAGCTGGCGGGCAATACGCCGACGATGGTGTAAGCGTCGCCGTTCATGATGATTTGCTTCCCGATTGTGTCGCGGGCAGAACCAAACCGTCGTTGCCAGAAGCCTTCAGCCAGGAGCGCGACTGGAGCAGCGCCCAGGCCATCCTCGTCGCGGACGAAGAGGCGGCCCAGTAATGGCTTCACGCCGAGGATGGGAAAAAACTCGGCCGAGACCATTCCTCCGCGCACGCGCTCCGGCTCTCCGTTGCCGGTAATGCTGAAATCCTCGTGGCGATAGGCGGCCATCGAGGCAAAGGTAGAATTGGTGCGCTGCCAATCGAGAAAATTGGGATAGGAGATGGAGAACTTTTCGAAGTTGGTGGTGTGCTCGTAGAGGAGAGTCAATTCCTGCGGATGAGGAAAAGGCAGGGGATTGAGAAGGACGCCATTCACGATGGAGAAGATGGCGGTGTTGGCACCGATGCCGAGAGCGAGGGTGAGTACAGCGACGGCAGTGAAGCCGGGGGATTTGCGCATCATGCGGAACGCATAGTGAATGTCTTGAAGAATACCAGCGAACAAATTGCTGCTGCCCTTTCCCAACACTACGGGCTCGCGATACAAATCACTCTCGACTGGTTGGAGACTGCGCGCGAGTAGGTCTTCGCCTTTCAGTTCGTCGATGGCGGTTCGGAAAGCTGCGTCTTCAGACTGGCCAGGCACGAGGAGTTCGTGGTAGCGATCCTCAAGGTGCTGCGCGATCTCTTCGGCAATTTCCCCTTCGCGCGCCGGGGAGAGTTTCAGCGGAGCAAGGCGGCGGAGAATTTCCGGCTTCCATTCAGGCATTTTCTGCCTCGGTGATGCGGTTGATACCGACTACAAATTCGTGCCAGCCGCGAAGCTGAGAAGCGAGAACTCTGCGGCCCTGGCCCGTAAGACGATAGTAACGGCGGCGCCGCTGTCCGCTTTTTTCGACCCAGCGTCCACACAGCCAACCGCGGCGTTCAAGACGGTAGAGCAGGGGGTAGAGCGAGGCGACGTGAAAACGAACAGTGCCGCCAGAGCGTTGCTCGATAAGTTTGCCGATTTCGTAACCGTGGCGCGGACGGGCTTCGACTAGCGAAAGAATGAGCAACTCGGCGCTACCCTTTTTCCATTCCACTTGTGACGCTGTTTGGTCCATATATGGCATTACAATATATTGAACGACGCCGTGGATGAAGAGTCAAGCGAATGTTTCACGAGCCAGCTATCCTGCAGGTTAGTCGCTTCCGAATGACAGTTAATCAGGGGCTTCACGGATTGAGAATTGAACAGACGTCCTGACGGATTGCGAATAAGGGCTGTATTCGCTAACCGCACCGTACGATTCTGGGCGATTCGGAAGTAATCCAGTTGGGCACCGTGCGGATAAGTCCCGCGAAAAGTCGCGATTTGGGAAACCGAAAGGCCCCAGTAAGCGCCCCTCGTTTATGCGTATTTAAGGTCGCCTGCGCCCGAAGCAGACGTTCTAGCTCCCACTGGCGCTGCGCAATAACTGTGCAGAAACCCTGTCTTTTCTCGAGTCGTCCTTCCGTTCGAGTCGGCTGACCATCAAGCTTCCTTCAAGGTGCTAACGATGAGGATCGCTACCTGGGAGGAAACGACGTCTGCGCGAATCTCGCCTCTCCCGCTCGCCCTCTTCGACAATGCGATCCGGAATTACGAACGACGCCACACGTCGCCGAAAAGCGAGCGCTTTGGGGGGATCCAAAAGTCGGAGGCCAGGCTTTGGCAGGTGATCGATCGACACGATCCCCGCGCTGGCCTGGTGCAATCTGCCGGATGGTTCGAACGATTTCCCCTTTGTGTAGTTTGGTGTTCAAGGAGACGTGCACACACTCAGATCTGATTTAACACTGTTGCGTCTGTCAATGGCTGGACACCGACCATTCCACGTCGCACATAAAACTTACCTCTCGTCGCGTAAGTGCTTACTAGTCTGCGATGTAGCGCAAGACGGCCACAGCTTACCTTGGAATCACACTTGCAATCCTAACGCAAAGGAAATGGTGCAAGGAGCGTACTATGTCGGCCGCACGAGTAATTTCAGGGCATCACGGAGGCAGCCGGAATTTCACTTCCGACGCTGCCCAATTTATGAGCGACGAGGCACTCGTCGCGGGCGCCAAGATGGGCGACGGAAGTTTCTTTGGCGAGCTTCACGAACGTCATCGCGAAATGATGTTTCAGGTTGCTCATCGCATCACGCGACATCGTGAGGATGCCCAGGATGCGGTTCAAGAGAGTTTTCTCAGTGCCTATGTCCACCTCAAGAAGTTTGACGAAAGGGCAAGATTTTCAACATGGCTGACCCGCATCGCTATTAATGCCGCGCTGATGAAAATCCGCAAGAGGCGCGTATCGCGGGAAGTTGGGATGGAAGATTCCGCAGTCGCGGTCGAACCAAGCGACTCTGTGCCAAATCCAGAGGAGATTTGCGCAAGAACCGAGCAGAAGGCAGCTTTGAGAGACGCAATCGCAAACCTGCGACCAACACTTCGGAATGTTGTCGAACTTCACGACTTGCAGGAGTACTCTGTGCATGAAACTGCGGAAGCACTCGGGACCTCCGTCTCTGCAGCGAAAGCACGACTATTTCATGCACGAGCCGCACTACGCGGCACAGCACAACTGAAAGTCCGCCGCTCAAGAAAACTGATGACATCTTCGTTTTGCACTAGGGGCTAGGCACCGTTCGCCCCAAAAGATTCTTCTTGCGAAGAAGTGGCGCGGTCGCATTTACTCATTCTCCGGTCCGAGCTCCTCAGCCTTCGCGTCGTAGTGACTGCTCACCGAGGTTTAGCGCGCTTCGGTTTCGGTGTTGTCGAATTTCGAACTATTGTTGGAAAACCAGCGGAGGTCCGCCGATCCATTTCCATTTCAGGCTGACATTTACTTCGACACGGTTGGCGATCTTGATGAAGGGGATGCCCTTGTTCATCCCGTAGTCCTTGCGATCGAAAGCCATAGTGCCCTCAATGCTTCCGGAGGGTGATCCCTTTCCGTTACCAATAAGGGTGAGTTTTTCCATTTTCGTGACGCCGCGAATTGTAAAATTGCCTTCCAACTCGAATGTGTTTGGGCCGGTCTGAACGACTTTAGTGGATTTGAAGGTGATGGTGGGAGAGTCTTTTACGTCAAAAAAATCCTTGCTCTTCAATTTGTTGTTCTTTAGACCGCTACCCGTGTTCACACTATCCGCTTGAATCTCGATCTCTAAAACGGCGCTCCGCACATCCACGGACGAAAGCTTTATGCTTGCATTCCATTTATCGAAGGTCCCTTTGATGGGAATGGAAGAGTCGACACCAAATTTGATAGTGCTTTCTACGGGCGTGACTTCGTACACCGGAACTTGGGCACGGTTTGCCGACGGAAAAGCGCAAAACACAACCAGACACAGAACGGGGAACGATAACTTGCGAGTTCTAACTTTCGTGAGATCCGCCTTACAGCCGATGCGGAACCAGTTCTCTCTCGCGGTAAGCCTATTTAGGTTCATAGATCCTCTGCCTCTCAATTCACTCTGTTCCAGCAACCGAAACGCTGGGTCACCCGGTGGAGGGATGAATCCGTTTGACCATGGCTCGAATGTCGCGGTTCTCGAAAACCCGACCTCCGCGCTCAGTGCCTTGGACGGCGACGTTTACCATGGCACGAGCCAAGTCGTCGGCCCGAATCACCTGGTTCGGAAACAGCAACTGAAACGCGGGGTAGATGGCGCGCAAAAGGCGATAGCTGAAATTCGGTTCCTTCCGCGGCTCCACGGGGTAGATGTATGCAGGCCGGAAGAGGTAAACGCTCGGGAACCCGGCAGCGAGCAGTGCGTTCTCGGCCTCTCCCTTGTAACGCGCGAAAGCGATCCGACTTCGTCCCGTCGGGTCCGCGCCGCTTCCGCTCAAGAATGAGAAAGCCGCGTTGGGACTGCTGCCACGCAGAACTCGCGCGAACTCGATCGTGTAGTCCACGGTTATCCTGCGGAGTTCGGCGTCGGACACGCCCCCCGTATATGCGCCCAAACAAAAGACTGCTGCGTCCTGACCTGAAAGCACCTGCGAGAGTGGGGAGCAGTCGGCGAAGTCACGATGCAGAACTTCTTGCAGCTTTGGATGTGAAATGCCCAGCTTCCGGCGCACGATAGCAGTAACAGTTCCAACTGCGGCGTTCTCAAGTGCGCAGCGAAGCGCATATCCGCCAACCATTCCAGTGGCACCCACGAGCACAAGGCGCTTCTGACTCGTCGGTGTCATGAAAGCGCTCGCTCCTCCAGCCAGTCGACATAGAGCAGACGCTCCGAAAAAAGCCATGCGCCGTCCAACTTGACGAACGTGTCGAGGTAACGCAGCGAGGCGAGCATCAAGCGCCGCTTTCCGCCGTCCACCGTGACGTGATGCGCCAGGCAGTAAGCTTCCCCGGTGGCCCGGTCGGACGTGAGCGTGAAGATCGTGCTCTGTCCGACGAAGTGCGTAGTGGCGTCATACTTGTTCAGGTCCGCGAAGACGGGAGCGAGCGCCTCGCGCGAGTGGAGTTCTTGGGAGGGCGTCGGATCTTTGGCATTCATGAACACCACGAAGTGCGTGTCTGGGGTAAAGAGAGACATCTGGCCTTTCGCATCGCGACGGTCGGCGCAGTGTGCGTAGGCCTCGACGAGTTCACGAATCGCAAGGCGGTCGGCGGCTTCGCTGGGAGAGATAGTAGCGTGGTTGCTCATGAACTGGTCTCCTTATTCGATTCGGTCAGCCGCGCAAGAGCGGTCACAGTCCGAACAAACGACATCGTGCGTGAACGAGCATTCCGTAACGATGCAAGCGCAATTCCAGGGACAATGGCCGCCTGGTGTGCTAAATCGCTGCATAGTGAACACTTCCTTCCGAAAGAGATGTCCTTGTGCGTGATGTGGTGTTGTCACTGTCCATCTATTGACAGTGCCTGGGGATTAACCATAGCTCTAGATTCGGGGCTCCCCGTATTCGGATTGATGTTGGCTGCGAATCTTCACCGACGGGTGAAGGGGAGGGCCGATTGCATCCAAGACAAAGACGGCTGTTGCGGTGCCACCTGTAGGGAAATACGCGAACGCTTGAGCTTGAAGGCGAAAAGCCGACGGGATAAGTTATTCGAAGCTTTCCTAGAGAAGTAGCGTAAGGTGCTCACAATGGCCAATGAGGATGTGCAAAAGATGCTGGCGGAGCTATCAAGAGACTTACAGGAAAGCAAAGCCAGGCTTGAAGAAGCCCAGCGCGTCGCCCACGTCGGCCACTGGGAATGGGATCTCGAGACGAATGTCGTGGTCTGGTCGGACGAAACCTACCGCATCTTTGGCCTAAGTCCACAGGAACGTCCTATGGATTTAGTGACGGTACGCGCGATGGTCCACCCTGAAGATCGCGAGTCTCTCTACCGGGGAGTAGACGAGGACCTTGTTGCCGGAGTGCGCCCCGACGCTGAATTTCGGATCGTTCGTCCCAATGGGGAAGTGCGCACAGTCCACAGCGTAACTCCCAACCGCTGGAGCCCGATGCCAGGCGATGCGAAGAGAGACGCATCGGGCCGGCCTTACAAATTGTTCGGCACCGTGCAGGACATCACTGAGCGGAAGCGCGCCGAGGAAGCCCTGAAGCAAAGCCAGTTTTATCTCAGCGAAGGACAGCGCCTCGCTCATATGGGGAGCTGGGCATTCAACGATTCAGGCCACTATTGGTCTGACGAGATGTACAAAATTTACGGTCTGGATCCGCAGAATGGAGCCCCCACGGTTGAACAGTATCTGGCCCTGATCCATCCACAAGACCGAGCCTCCATGGCTGAAACCATCAAGCGCATGCAAGAGGAACACTGTGGCTTTGATCGAATAGAGCGGATCGTTCGACTCGACGGGCAGTTACGCTACGTTCGCGCCGTGGCTGTTCCTATCATTGAACAAGGAGTTTTCAAGGGTTTTATCGGTACGACAATGGACGTCACCGAGCATGAGCTACTGACACAGGAATTGCGACGGGAGCGTGCATATCTCACAGAGGCGCAAAGCCTCACTCACACTGGCAGCTGGGCGTGCAATCTGCTCACTCGGGAGATATTTCATTCATCGGACGAAAACGCGCGCATATATGGCTTCGATCCCAGCCAAGGTACGATTCCGTTCGACCGTTTCTACAAGGCGATCCTTGCAGAAGACGAAGTGGCCTTAAGAGCAAAACTTGAGAATGCGATCCGCGAAGGCGCGGATTATGACGTCGAGTTTCGGATTCGCCGTACAGACGGCACTCTCAGATTCCTGCGTGGCATAGGACATCACAATCCTTCTCAAGAAATCGGTGAGTATGTCGGTATCACCATGGATATAACCGAACGAAAGCGCGCCGAAGAGGAGCGGGAAAAGCTGAGGCAGTTAGAGGCCGATCTCGCACACATCAATCGCATCAATATGATGGGGGAACTCGCCGCCGCGTTGGCGCACGAAATCAGGCAGCCCATAGCCGCCTCAATCACCAGCGCCAACGCGTGTTTGCGATGGCTCGCGCGTGATCCACCAGACCTTGAAAGGGCGCGTGCAGCAGCAGCTAGAATCGAGGAGGACGGAAACCGCGCGGCCGATGTGATCAATCGTTTGCGGTCCTTCTATAAAAAAGGGACACCTCCTGAGCGCGGGATCGTCGACCTCAAAGACATCGTTCGAGAAATGGCCGCTCTGCTTAGGAAAGAAGCGGTTCGGCACTCCATAAAGATCCACTCCGAGCTGCACGAAGATATTCCTAACGTCCTAGCTGACCGCGTGCAACTTCAACAGGTGTTCATGAACCTGATGCTGAACGCGATTGAAGCCATGAAAAACACCGGAGGCAAGTTGACGATTAGTTCTCGACTAACTCCCGAAGGTCAGCTAATCGTCTCGATCAGCGATACCGGCATAGGATTGCCGGCGGAAAATACTGAGCGGATTTTTGACGCCTTCCATACCACGAAACCACAGGGCACCGGCATGGGTTTGGCCATAACCCGTTCGATCGTGGAGGCTCATGGTGGCCGAGTGTGGGCCACCGCCAATCAGGGGGCAGGCGCAACTTTTCATTTCACTCTTCCTGCCAAAGCCGAGGCTGATGCATGAAATCCGCGGCCGTTCCCACGGTTTTCATCATCGATGATGACCGAGGCGTGCGTCAGGCGATCCACGATCTCGTCGAGTCCGTTGGCCTGCGCGCTGAATCGTTTGCAACTGGTGAGGAGTTTCTTGGCACGAGACAGATCGGCCGTCCGAGCTGTTTAGTTCTCGATGTAAGACTGCCTCAGATGAGTGGACTCGATTTTCAGCGCCGGTTGGCCGAGACCGGCATGCAAATTCCCATCATCTTCGTCACGGCGCACGGAGACATTCCGATGTCTGTCAGGGCGTTAAAGTCGGGTGCCGTGGAATTTCTGACAAAACCCTTCAGGGACCAGGATCTGCTGGACGCAATTCAGCAGGCGCTCGAGCGTGACCGCATCGCGCAAGAACAACAGGCCGAGATCCACGATCTGCAGGAGCGCTATCGCGCATTGACTGCCCGAGAGCAGGAGGTAATGACTCTGGTGGCCTCTGGAAGGCTCAATAAGCAGATTGCCTCTGAAATTGGAGCCAGCGAGGCCACAGTAAAAGTCCACCGAGGCAACGTCATGCACAAAATGCAGGCTGCATCGGTGGCTGACTTGGTGCGTATGGCCGACAAGCTCAAACTCTCCCCTCGCAAATAGCCCTGATCTAGAGCCCGTCCGGCGATTCCTCTACCTTCGCTTCTAGTCGACTACCACCAAAGTGGTAGTGCGCGCTACTAAGAGCCAATTGTGCAGTCGTTGCGAATACGGTTAGGCTTCGCGCATGAGCAGCGACCAAAGCTCAAGACTCATAGCCATCGTCGACGACGACCAGTCCGTTCAGAGCGCCCTACAAGATCTGATCGAATCAGAGGGGCTATCCACGCTCTGCTTCGGCTCCGCGGAACAATTCCTGGATTCCGGCGCTCAACACAAGGCCGCATGCCTGATCGCTGACATTCGAATGCCGGGCATCTCCGGCCTTGAACTGCAAGCCAAGCTCAAAGCGGACCGATGCCGCATACCGATCATTTTCATCACAGCGCATGGGGACGCCAAGATGCGGATCCAAGCCATGCGTGATGGGGCGATAGAGTTCTTGACGAAACCATTCGACAACGCAGTCTTACTCGAAACGGTTCACGCCGCTGTCGAGGACCACGCGAAGACGCTTGGGCTTTGGAACTCAAATCAATGACACTGGCTGATCAGGACCGTCGGGTTCGCAGATTCGAGCAGATCATTGGCAACAGCCCGGCTCTGAGAGTCGTGCTAGAGCAAGCCGAGCGGGTTGCGGCGACCGACGCGACTGTTCTGATTCAGGGAGAGACCGGCACTGGCAAGGAACTCATCGCTCACGCCGTCCACAATGCGAGCACCCGCAGCGGCCACGCTTTGATAAAGCTGAACTGTGCCGCCATTCCCTTCGACTTGCTCGAAAGTGAGCTCTTTGGCCATGAGCGGGGCGCCTTCACCGGGGCGATAGCGCAGAAAATTGGCCGCTTTGAATTGGCCGACAAAGGAACCCTATTTCTCGATGAAGTCGGCGACATACCACTCGCATTGCAGCCCAAGCTGCTACGCGTCCTGCAGGAACAGGAATTTGAGCGTCTCGGAAGTGGCCGCACCCATCGCGTCGACGTGCGGCTGGTCGCGGCGACTCACCGGGACCTGGAACAAATGACGAAGCGTAACCAATTTCGCAGCGACCTGTACTATCGCCTGAACGTATTTCCGATCACGCTGCCGCCCCTGCGTGAGCGACGCCAAGACATCCGCCCTCTGTTGGAACATTACGTTGAAATCTTTTCCTGCCGAATGGATAAGCGCATAGACACTATTCCCGATGAATTCGTTAACGCTTTCGAATCGTATTCCTGGCCGGGGAACGTTCGAGAGCTTCAGAACGTGATCGAACGCGCGGTAATACTTTCCAATGACGGTTTGCTTCCCAATCTTCTACGCCCGGCTCGTGTCGGCTCGGTTGTGGGGTTTCCTGCGAGCAGAACGCTTAGGGAGTCGGAGCGCCTTTTGATTTTGGGAGCATTAGAAGCCACGGGATGGCTAGTCGGCGGACCGTATGGTGCAGCTGCACGGTTAGGAATGAAGCGCACTACGCTAATCGCTAGGATGAAGAAGCACGGAATTTTTCGGCCCCCGGACGAGAATCGGGATCAAGCCGCCCTTGATGACTCTCCGATCCGCTCCCTGTAGATATTTGCTGACCGTCTTTGACCACCGGTAAACCGAATAGACTTTGTAAAGCGTAAAGCGCGCTGCTCGCCAGAACGGATCAACAAATTCTGTAATTTGTCTCCAGCATCAACTTTTTCTTCTTCCGTCAATCCTCTGGCCAAACGAACGATCGCGCTCTCATCGCCGATTGATGGAGAGCAAGTGCCGTACTAGATGCACGACCACACTGTTTGCTTCTATCTCGTTGGAATAAACGATGACCAGCTTCGCGCGAGCAACGATCAAGTGAGCTCAAGTGTCAGGTCCATGCCACTGTCTTCGGATAGTCACGCCTGGAGCTGGAATGCAGATGGACCAGCGCAGATATTCACTGTGATTTGCGGCGGCGAATCACATGGCAGAGGAATTGCAATAACCAGCACAGAGACATGCGAACGCGATCCCAACGTTGGCCTTCAGAAATTCGCAGTTCTTTTTTCGTCGCGGTAGGTCCACTCATTCTGGCTGTTTTGCCGGCAACCCTGTTTTTGACTGCGGGTTGCGGCACCCCGAAAGCGGCACCAGCCATTCCTAGCCCCGAGGTTGAAGTTGCCAGTGTGGTTCAGAAAGACGTCCCGATCTTCAGCGAATGGGTGGCGACGCTCGATGGCTACATAAACGCGCAGATTCAGCCCCAGGTGGCAGGATACGTCATCAAGCAGACGTACAAAGAAGGTTCGTTTGTGCGTAAGGGTCAGATTCTTTTTGAAATTGATCCACGCCCGTTCCAAGCGTTGCTCGATCAAGCGAAAGCACAACTCGCGCAATCTCAAGCACAACTTGGCAAAACCGAAATGGATGTGAACCGGGATACGCCGTTGGCCAAAGAACGGGCGATTGCACAGAGCCAGTTGGATAACGACGTACAAGCGAAGCAGGCCGCTCAGGCGGCGGTCAAGGCAGCCGAAGCTTTGGTCGAGCAGGCCCGGCTGAATCTGGAATTCACGGACGTCAAATCGCTGGTCGACGGGATCGCGGGCATCGCGCAGGTCCAGATCGGAAATCTCGTAAATCCAACGACGGTTCTGACGACGGTCTCGCAGGTGGATCCGATCAAGGCGAATTTCTCCATTAGCGAACAAGAGTATATTCACTACGCGGACCGAATTAACGCACAGACGCAAAAGGAAATTCCTTCCGGAGGGCCACTGTTTGATCTGATCCTTGCTGACGGATCGATCTATCCCCACAGGGGTTCTGCTCTACTCACCAACCGCCAGGTGGACACAGCAACAGGCAGCATTCAGATCGTTTGCTCATTTCCCAATCCCAAAAATGCACTTCGCCCCGGGCAGTTTGGAAGGTTGCGGGCGGCGCCAGAAGTGAGGAACGGCGCGCTTCTCGTGCCTCAAAAAGCCGTGACCGAATTGCAAGGAACTTATCAGCTGGCGGTGGTTGGCGCTGACAACAAGGTAAGCATTCGCGCGGTAAAAGTTGGGGATCGTGTTGGGCCGCTGTGGATCGTCGAAAGTGGCGTTAAACCCGGTGATCTTGTGATTGTGGAAGGACTGCAAAAAGTACAAAACGGTTCAACCGTGAAAATCAAACAGGCCGCAACAGCGAAAGGCGATTGACCAGTGTCCAAGTTTTTCATCAATCGGCCGATTGTGGCCATGGTCATCTCAATCCTCATGGTCATCGTGGGAGCGGCAACAATCGCTGCGCTTCCTGTGGCCCAGTTTCCAAACATCGTTCCCCCAGAGGTCCAAGTCCTCGCAACCTATGTGGGAGCTGATGCGAAGACCATCGAGCAGTCTGTCGCGACGCCGATCGAACAGCAGATGAGCGGCGTCGACAATATGAATTACATGTATTCGCTCAACTCGACGGCCGACGGACTAATGCGCCTGATCGTGGACTACGACGTTAAGACTGACCCGAATACCGACCTTATGCTGACGCAAATGCGCCAGACGCAGGCGGCTTCTCAACTGCCGAGCGATGTGACCAATTATGGCGTTACGGTGCAGAAGACCGTGACGGCTCCGCTGATGCTGGTCACTCTCTATTCGCCGAAAGGCACGTACGACGCCCGGTTTCTTGCCAACTACGCGTACATCAATCTGTCCGACCAAATCAACCGTTCGTACGGCATCGGGAGTGTTCAGGTTTTCGGTGCGGGCCAATATGCGATGCGTCTGTGGGTGAAGCCGGACAGGCTCGCGAAACTGGCCATCACGGTTCCCGAGATTGTCTCGGCCCTCCAGTCACAAAACAGTGTGAACCCTGCTGGGCAAGTGGGCAGCGAGCCTGTTCCGAAAGGCCAGCAGTTCACTTACTCCGTGCAGGCACAAGGCCGCATGACCTCTCCCGAAGAGTTCGGAGAGATCATCGTCCGAGAATCGGCGGGTGGGGCGGTAGTTCGAGTGAAGGATGTTGCTCGAGTGGAGCTTGGCGCACAGTCCTACAACATGGTGAGCAGGCTCGATGGGAAAGAGTCGGCCATCATCGCCGCGTACCAGCTGCCCGGTTCAAATGCCGTACAAGCAGCAAACGAAATCAGGAAACTCATGGCGGACCTGAAGGGTAGACTGCCGGAGGACGTGGACTATGCGATCTCGCTGGACACCACACAGGCCGTCAACGAAGGTATGAAGGAGATCGTTCTGACGCTGGTCATCGCCATTGTTCTGGTGCTCATCGTCGTCTTCGTGTTTCTGCAGGGCTGGCGCGCAACGCTGATTCCGCTACTTGCTGTCCCCGTGTCTCTTGTGGGCACTTTCATTTTCTTTCCGCTGTTCGGGTTTTCTATCAATACACTTTCGTTGTTTGGGCTGGTCCTCGCGATTGGTCTTGTGGTGGACGACGCCATCGTCGTCGTCGAGGCAGTGGAGCGCCACATCGAGGACGGTCTCTCGCCAAAAGCGGCGGCAATCAAAGCGATGGAAGAGATTTCCGGTCCGGTGATCGGCATCGCTCTGGTCCTCTCTGCCGTCTTTGTTCCCACTGCTTTCATACCGGGAATTACTGGACGCCTTTACCAGCAATTTGCAGTGACCATCGCATTTTCCGTAATCCTGTCCGCGTTCAATGCGTTGTCATTGAGTCCCGCGCTTGCCGCATTGTTGCTGCGTCCAAAGACCTCGACCGGTGGGCCGTTGAGCGCGTTTTTCGCCTGGTTCAACCGTGTCTTCGCTAACGCAACTGAGTGGTACGTCCGTGTATGTGGTTTTCTGATCCGCAAAAGCGCAATCGCAGTGATCTTGCTGGCAGTTTTCGCGGCTGGAGCGGGTTGGTTCGGAAACAAAGTTCCGGCAAGTTTTCTCCCGGACGAAGACCAGGGCTATCTGTATGTCAACGTCCAGCTCCCTATTGCTGCCTCTCTTCAGCGCACGGACGAAGTGGCCGCGAAAATCGAAAGCGTTCTGGCCAAGACGCCAGGCATTGAGCACACAAACACCATCATCGGATTCAGCCTACTGAGCTTCGTTCGCACCAGCTACAACGCCTTCTTCTTCGTGACGTTGAAACCGTGGGACGAACGCAAGTCACGCTCTGAGCAACTTCAGGCCATCAAGCAACACATCAACGAGCAGCTGTCATCGCTCCCAGAAGGCGTTGCCTTTTCCTTCTCTCCTCCAGCCATTCCAGGGGTTGGGACTTCTGGCGGATTTACATTCGTTCTAGAGGATCGTGCTGGTATGGATCTGAATTTTCTTTCCTCGAATCTCCAAACATTTCTTGCGGAAGCTCGGAAACGCCCGGAAATTGCCGGACTAAGCACGACATCTCTCGCCAGCGTGCCTCAGCTGTATGCCGATGTAGACCGCGCAAAAGTCATCAAGCAAGGTGTAGCCGTTAAGGACGTGTACCAAACGCTTCAGACGTTCATGGGCGGTTTATTCATCAACTACTTCAATCGCTTCGGTCGTCAATGGCAGGTTTATGTCGAGGCTGAAGGCGATTATCGCACCCGGCCAGAAAATGTCGGGCAGTTTTACGTGCGAAATAACAAGGGCGGAATGGTGCCTCTCGCTTCCATCACCCGCTTTGAGCCTCGCGATGGCCCTGAATTCACGATGCGATTCAACGAGTATCGCGCGGCACAAATCAACGGCGCCGCTGCTCCCGGCTACAGCGCAGACCAGGCGATGAGCGCTCTCGAAGACGTCTTCCGGAAAACCATGCCGCGCCAGATGGGTTTTGACTACCTCGGGATGTCCTTTCAGGAAAAGAAAGCGCAGGAAGGTATTCCTGCGGCGGCGATTTTCGGATTCTCTCTTCTATTTGTGTTCTTGATTCTCGCTGGATTGTACGAAAGCTGGTCTCTCCCTTTCAGCGTGCTTCTCAGCACTCCGGTTGCAATTTTCGGAGCGTTTTTCATTCTATGGTTGCGGCGGACAATTCTCACCGCGCTGCTACCGAGCTACATGGTGCAGATCGAAAGCGATGTGTACTCGCAAATCGGTTTGGTGATGTTGATTGGCTTGGCGGCGAAGAATGCAATCTTGATCGTGGAGTTTGCGAAGGAACAATACGAACAGGGCAAGCCCCTAACTGACGCGGCTCTTGCGGGAGCGCGCCTGCGGCTTCGCCCGATCTTGATGACTTCGTTCGCATTCATCCTGGGTGCCGTCCCGCTGTGGACCGCTTCCGGAGCGGGAGCTGTAGCTCGCCAGATTATGGGTACAGCTGTCATCGGAGGCATGCTGGCTGCGAGCCTTATCGGCATTTTCTTCATTCCCGCCATGTTCTATCTGGTTGAGAAGTGGTCCGGTGCAGGCAAGCAACACCAACTGCTCGCTGCTACCGAAGGCGCGCCCGCCGAGGCTGACTAAAATGAAGCCTCGCATTTTCTTGTTGAGCGTCGCCCTTCTGGCTTCCGGCTGTACCGTGGGTCCGAATTATAAGCGGCCCACTGTCGCGGTGCCGGGTTCGTATCGGGGGATGATCTCAGACGAAGCCGCCCAAACGCAGGTCGCCGCGCTGGGGGACCAAAAGTGGTGGGGCATCTTTCAAGACGATCAGTTGCGGACGCTGATCCGCACCGCACTTACCCAAAATTATGATTCGCGCATCGCTGCTTCCCGCGTGCTCGAAGCCCAAGCGCAGCTCGGGATCACCCACGCCGATCAGTTTCCAAGTCTAGGTGGCGGAGCGGGAATTGCCGACACCCGCACTGCCCAATCCAAGTTTCTTCCTGCATTTGAAACGAGCACAGGACAGGTGAACCTTTCCGCGGCTTGGGAACTTGATTTTTGGGGAAAGTATCGGCGCGCAACGGAAGCCGCAAGAGCGAATCTCGTAGCTAGTGAATGGGCACGGCGGGAAGTTCTTTCGACGCTCGTGGCCAATGTCGCCAGCGCGTATTTCCAGCTGCGGGCGCTCGACCTCCAACTGGAGATTTCAAAACGTACCCTTAATTCGCGGCAGGAATCGCTGCGGCTGACACGAATCCTCGCAGACGGGGGCTCGACGTCACTGCTCGACGTGCGCCAGGCTGAGCAACTGGTATTCACGGCGAGCGCGGAGATTCCCGTCCTCGAACAGCAAATAGAGCAGCAGGAAAACTTTCTCAGCATTCTGTTTGGTCAGAATCCAGCCGACATACCCCGAGGGCAGACACTCACTGAGCAACGCCAGCCACCCGAAGTGCCGCCCGGGCTTCCGTCGTCTCTGCTGGAGCGTCGGCCGGACATTCGGCAAGCGGAAGCGCAGCTGGTTGCGGCAAATGCGGAGATCGGCGTGGCGCGTGCCGCCTATTTTCCTCAGATCTCGCTGAGCGGCGCCGGCGGCTTCCAGAGTTCTGCGCTGAGCAGCTTGTTCAGCGGACCCGCTGGCGCGTGGAGCTTCGGCGCCTCATTGACCCAGCCAATCTTTACGGGTGGCCGACTCCGCTCGGAGATGCGTCTCGCGGAGGCACGTCAGCAGACAGCGGTGCTGTTTTACCAACAATCGATTCAGGGAGCCTTTCGCAACGTCTCCGACGCCCTAGTGGCACACCACAAGACGCGGGAATTCCGCGCCCAGCAAGAACTCCTTTTCCGATCCGCCCAGGACGCGGCGCGTCTTTCCCACATGCGTTACACGGGTGGTGTCACGGGCTATCTGGAAGTCTTGACCAACGAAACCAACGCATTCTCTGCGGAGCTTGGCCTCGTGCAGGCACGGCTCAACGAATTGTTGGCCGTCGTTCAGCTGTACCAGGCATTAGGAGGAGGCTGGCAGCAATAGCGCGTGGTCGCATCTCTACGGGCACGGAATGTCGATTCTCAGAGCCATGAAAGGTGTTCCCCGGGACGCGGCGCCTCTCGAGATGAAGGTTGCTGCGAAGTACGAGTGCACCTCGGTCGCACCGTTCGGTAGCGGCGATTGGCAAAGTTAATTTGCCAGCTCGGCGAGGCTGCGCATCGCCACACGGTAACTACGTCTCGATTCTACTTGCGTCGTCAGGTACAATTCGCTGGGCTTCAATGTCCTGCGCTGCAACTACCGGTCTCCAACGCAAGACCGTGCTGTCTGTGATGAGGCTGCAGCAGTTTCTGCGCGTTCAGTCAGAATGATCCACGGAACAGTAAGATTTTGTCCGAGAGGAGCAAGTCAAAATGGACATGACGCGCCGGCAATTCGCCCTGGCTCTTGCAGCTGCCACCTACCTGCGACCCTCCTTGTTCGAGCCGCTTTCCCCATTAGGAGTTCCCCGCGGCGTTGTTCCCGGCCGAGTCACTTGGGCACACGATCCCGCGGCTGTGACCTGGGACGGCACAGGTTCGTGGTGGACCGATGCCCACAATGACCAGTCTGTAATTGACCGCATGGTTTCCCGGTCTATTCGCGGTCTTACGAATCAAAAAAGCGACGCCCAGGCATGGAACTCCATCTTTCAATACTTCAATCGCACTCATGGGCGCGGCAAGGCCGGATACAGTGCTGGGGAGAAGATTGCGATCAAGGCGAACCTGAACAACACAACGGACCATGGCACGATCGAACGCCTGAACTCCTCGACCCATTTGATCCTTTCGCTCGTCCGACAGTTGACCGGCCAGGGACGAGTGCCGGAATCATCGATCACCATCTTCGATTCCAGCCGGTTCATCCCGGGCAATCTCTACGACAAGATTCACCATGAATTTCCCGGCGTCCCGTTTGTGGACCATATCGGAGGGGATGGACGAGTAAAGGCTGAGTTCAAACCCAACGCGATTCCTTTCTCAATTGAAAGCCACAACGCCACGGGACTCGATACCACAGTGGTTGAGGCCGCCTACCTAATTGATGCTGCCGTGTTGAGAGCGCATGTGAGTTCAGGCGTGACACTTTGTGCGAAGAATCTGTTCGGCGCTACGAGTATCAACACCGACTGGCGCAAGAACGCGCACGACGGTTTCCGTCACAACAACGATGGCTCGGCAAGTTACTCTGCTTTCACGGACTATTTGGGTCATAAAGACCTCGGCGAGAAAACCATCCTTTTTATTATTGATGGCCTCTATGGAAACGACAATGTGGATGGTCCGCCTCATCGCAAGTGGAAGATGTCGCCATTCAACGATGCTTGGCCGAACAGCATTTTTATGTCGTTTGACGGCGTAGCGATCGATTCCGTCGGATTCGATTTTCTCACTTCGGAATGGCCCGATCTTCCGGATATCGCGAATGCCGATAACTACCTGCGCGAATCTGCCCTGGCGAATGACCCGCCTTCGAAGACGCTCTATGATCCTGAACGCGACGGCATCCGATGCCGCAGCCTTGGCGTACACGAACATTGGAACAATGGGACAGACAAGAAGTACTCGCGCAATCTCGGAAAAGCCCACGGGATCGAACTTTTCCAAGTCTGAAGTGCGGAACATACTTGAGCCATCGCCGCCGCTGATTGGCGGAGTTGCGCAACTGCAGATAGGTTATCGGTATTCAGGGAGGCAGGATGAGCCGGAGAGCTTTTTCCTTATACTTCGTAGCGCTATCGATGCTACCGGCAATTGCGTTTTCCCAAACATTCTTGAGCCAGTATAAAGGCCTGCCTTATCACGACAGCCGCTATCAGGGCGGCCCACAAAAAATACCGGGAAAAGTGTTGTGCGCCTACTATGACCTGGGCGGTGAAGGGGTCGCGTATCACGACAGCGATCCACAGAATCACGGCAGCGGAGAGTTGAACCCGGCCGATGGGACCTATCTCAACGAATTTCGTACCCACGAGGGAGTGGATACTTCTTATACGAAGTTCAACCGGAAGCCGGATCCGATTGACGACAACCCCTTCGACAAGATTGTTCCCCCTGCAGACCTGCCCTACGTTGGCTGGACCGAACCCGGAGAGTGGTTCAACATCAGTGTAGATGTGACACACGCGGGAACATACGCGGCCGATTTCCTGTACACATCGAATCGTGGCGGAACAATATCCTTCGATGTGAATGGAAAGGACGCGACAGGACCTCTGCAGATCACGTCTACAAATGATCCTGCAGACCCCCTGGCCTGGCGTCAGTGGCACCACTGGAATCTGGCGTCGCAGCTTTTCAAGGTTCGCCTGAACAAAGGGAAAAACGTTCTCACCGTACACATATTGACCGGCGGCAACATGAACCTCGCTTACTTTGACTTCAAGCAGGCCCACAGATGAATGGAATGTGCCAGCGTCTCAGGTCAGCGTCAGGCGTCATCCTGTTGCGTGGGGAAGAGTGACGGAGCACTTGCCCTGCTTGAGCAAGTCTGTTTTCGTTGAGGCTGTGATGTGCGGTTCGCGGCTGTCTAGTGCCGGCGCGTGCAATATTTCGGTTTCGACCGCTCCGCTGACGCCGCGACCGAAATCGAGGTCCACCCCAAGGTCCGCCGCCACGTCCTTGTTCAGAATGATCACCGAGGTCTGGCCGCCGCGCAGCTTCACGGCATAGGCCCAGGGGTTTAATTTTTGTTGCCGAATATGTCAGACATACATATCTATAGCTTTCTTGTCCTCCCTACAAGATGTCGCGTGTAGTGTCCTAATTAGATTGTTGAGCGACCGCGATGAGGTGGGCACTAGCGCCTTGAATGGATGGCTCGTGCTCGATCAATGATAAAAAGTCCATTAGACACTTTCGTTGTTCCGCGTCACTCCAAGCTTCACGGAACAGAGCCGTACTCCATGCGGGACCTTCGACCGACAGTAGCTGTACATCCTCGAATCCGGCTTCGCTAACCTCGGCGGCTAACTCCTCTGGACGATGAAAGTAGGCGGTCGTAAAGTAAGCTAGTTCCTTCGTCGGATTGCAGTGCTGACCGCCTTCGAGGTCTGCGGCAACGATTTTGCGAAACTCCGCGTCACGAAAGAAGCCGCGAGATAGTCCGTCGATCAGTGACGCGAAACGACTGATCGACGCTGCGAGCAGAGCACCACGGGGTTTTAGAATGCGGCGGGACTCCCGAAGTGCCTTAAGACGATCCGAGCGCTCAACCAGATGGTACAGGGGCCCTAACAGGAGAACCGCATCGGCAACGCCGGAGGGAACTTCCAGGTGGCGAGCGTCACCCTGAGTGATTGACGCCAACGCTACGCCTGATTCAGCCGCGGCAGCCCGTGCTTGCTCCAAATGAAGTTCCACCCCATCGATCAAATGGACCTCATATCCCTGCTTGGAGAGCGGCAGCGCATAAACCCCGGCTCCGCCGCCCACATCAAAAATGACTGCCGGTGCCGAAGGAAGATGCCGCGCAAGAATCGCCTGAGTCCGAAGTCGTTCCAGCTCACCCCACGCGTTCGATAGCCGTTCCGATTCCTTGCTTTGTAAGTAGTACGCCTCGATTTCTTTAGGTATCAGGCTCATCCGTACCTCTATGCGTGAGATCCCCCATTCGCTGTCCCGGACTTTGGAGGTCAGGAGGCTACCTTCGGAGCCTAAAGCTATCAACTTAGAACACCACTATGGCGAGCGAACAATTGACATTGTTTTCCGGCCGGGCAGTTCAAATACCGGTTGGCCGATCTCACTCTTTCTTGTTTTCGCGCTTCTTGTTTGCTCCGGCGAATTGAATGGAAACCGTCGCATAAGAATTAGTCTCGCCGCTTTTCTTGGGGAGATCGAGGATCAATTCGGTGCTCCCGTTTGCGGTCTTGAAAAGTTTCGCCCCCTCGGCAGAAGCAATCTGCTCCCCATTCCAAACGGCGAGTCTGTATTGAGTACCGGCTTGCCCCGAGGTGTTGAGCGTCACACGGTCTCGCGCCGCGGTCCACGTTTCGGAGAGAATGCGCAAGCCTTGCGAAGTCGCTCCGATTGCCGGCAATGTCGAAGAATAGCTCAGGCCAAAATCATCTCGCGTCCTGATCTTGAGTGAGTGTGGTCCTCCAGCAACGTTAATCCTGACGATCACGTGTTGGTCAATGCTGTTGGACTCAACGAGAAACGGCACGCGCTGGCCATTGAACTCCACCCCGAGAACTTTCGCGCGCAGGCTCACTGCGGGCTGAAAATCGACGAAACAGGAAGCGTTGCCAGTGGCTTTCACTTCCAGAGTGATTCCTCCGGCGTCCTTCGAATAGTGCAAATCTAGTTTGGCCTTTCCCACCGGCACGTTTCCAATCCCGACGGAGGTCCAATCCGCAGGAACATGCGGCGCAAATGTGAGCGTTCCTGTTGTCGCATCTGCCTGCAATCCGAACATGCCGCGCAACAACGGGCTGACCACCATGGCTGCGGACCAGATCTGATGCGGCGAACTGGTGGACAGCGATTGGTAGTAGGACCCTGAAAGCACTTCCGTGACGTGCCCCAGCGAGCCATCAAGCGCCAAGAGGGCGTTAGCCCGCAAATTCGCGTAGGCAGGGAAGGCGCGGTGGTAGCGATACTCACCAACCGCCGCCCAGCCCGTGAAGAGTGGCCACACCGATCCGTAGTGGTAGCCGCCACCGCTAAATTTGGGCGAATGCTCCGAGATAATCCGCATCCCCCAGTCCGTTTGATGATCCAAATCCGCAAGTTCCGTAATCATCGCGTCTGTTTTCGCTTCGTCGAGCAGTCCGAACCACATCGGCACGGTGGCCAGAACGCTCGGTTCGTCCACGGCGTGATTGTCTTTGTCTAGCGCGAACGCAAATCGTTTCTTCTCCGCAATCCAGAACGCCGCGTTCATCAACGGCTTCTGCTTGTCAAAACTTTGCGCAAGCTCTTTACTTGCATCTTCCTGCCCCGTCAAATGCGCCAGATTCGATAGCGCGCGCAACGCTTCAATCCCCAATCCCGTTTGATATAACTCCGTTTTCACCGGTAGCAGCGGGCCGCCCTCCACCCAGCCGTGCCCAATTCCAGAATTCTTCGGAAAGCCTTGTTCATCACAAGTCGAGCGCAGAAACTCGTAAGCCTTCCACAAACTCTTCCACTTTTCTTTCGCAAATGCCGTGTCCCCGCTTTGCAGGACGTAATCATTCACCGCAATGATGTACAGCGGCGTGGCGTCCGCCGAAGCGTAGGGGTAGGAATAATCCTTGAACCATTGCACAAAACTCGCGCCCTGCGAAATCTCGTGAGGAATCTTTCCGTCCTCCCGCTGGTACTTGCTCACAAATTCGAGGCCGGTGCGAGTATTTGAAAAATCCCCAGCCGCATTAAGCGCAAACGAAGTCCAAAACGAATCGCGCCCGAAAAACCACGCAAATCCGGGCCGCTGGCTCTCGCCTGAAGTGCGATACCCAGCGACAAGTCCCGTGCCCAGATAAGGATTGTTCACCATTCCCTGGAACACGCTCACGCGAGACCAATCGTAAGCTTGCTGGATTTGCGCATCGGGAAGTTCCAAGCTCACGGTCTTCCCCAGGTAATCCCGGTAATATTCGGCGGATTCCCGTTGCAAGTCCGCGTAAGAGGTCGTGAGATGCTGATAAGTTTTCTCCGCTCCAGCCCGCCCTTCCAGCGAACCGGCAATGACGATCAGTTTCCTCTCTTTGCCTTTCGCTGTTGTCCCCAGCCGGAACGAACTCTCCTGCGATTCTGAATAATTAGTCTGAAATTCCGCGCGAGGCTCCGCCGCCGTCGGCGAACCCACCAGCGCGGAGAATTTTCTCTGCTCTTCGCCAAAATAGAACGCATGCTGCGCGGCTGCCCAATCCAAATAGGTAGCTCCGAGAGCCGCCGGCCATTCCAACTGGAAATCCCGATGAAAAGCCGCCTCAATCTCCAATGGCTGTTCAGTCTCCACGTCAAGAACGATCACCGCGCCCTGCTCCCGCACGGGAACGAAAAATGTTTCGCGCACCGTAAACGTATCCCCCGCGTAGAGAATCGTCGCGGACTCCGGCCGTACCGTCACCGTCCTCGCTAGTGATTCTGCCGCCAGAACGCGACCTTCGGTATGGAATTTCAGGTGAAACTCGCGAAAAATCTTCAGCGGGTACACCCACGCTTCCATCCGTCCGGATTCATTCCCCAGAAGTCCAGCGCGCATTCCCGTGATGGGCAGAAACTCCCACGGACGCACCCCGCGCGAAAGCACCAGATCCTGTGTTTTCTCTTCTGCTTGCCGACTCCAGGCGGCGGGAGCACCGATTCCCAGTACTACCGCAGCTGCCAGGCATGCTCCAATCCGCTTCAGTAAGATCCATTTGAATTTTCTTTGAAAGGGAATAGCTATTACCGGCGTGATGTGCATTCTGGTGGCCCCCGCTGCGTGGTGTGCTTGCATTGCGTCGTTGGCCTTACTATAAAGGAAAGCGCCGGATTCTAGCACGGCCCTTGCAAGGAAAGGTATCGGTTCTTTTGTCTTCCACACGCCGCGCGTTTCTCCAATCGCTCAGCCGTTCCGCAATCGTGCTCCCGCTGGAGAGAGTACTCGCTCTGGCGCTCCCGAAAAGGTGGTTGACACTATTCTTTTCTCAGGGCGCGGCTCCGCCACAGAGTGCCGCTCCGGCTGCCGCCACCGATCTTGGCATTTCCTTCCTGAACGTCGCACGTGAATCCGGACTTAACGCCAAGACCATTTTCGGTGGCGAGCACAAAAACAAATATCTCCTCGAAACCACAGGCTGCGGCGTCGCTTTCTATGATTACGACCACGACGGCTGGCTGGATATCTTTCTCGTCAACGGCTGGCGCCTCGAAGGTTTTCCCGCGGGACAGGAACCCACCTCGCACCTCTTCAAAAATAATCGCGACGGAACCTTCACCGACGTCACCGCCAAAGCCGGCCTAGTCCATTCCGGCTGGGGACAGGCCGTGTGCGTCGGCGATTACGACAACGACGGTTTCGACGACCTTTTCGTCACCTACTTCGGCAAAAACGTTCTTTACCACAACAACGGCAACGGCACTTTCACCGACGTCAGCGAAAAAGCCGGTGTCGCCGGCACCGGCAAGCGCTGGAACACCGGCTGTGCTTTCATCGACTACGATCGCGACGGCCACCTCGATCTCTTCGTCGCCAATTACATCGACCTCGACCTGAAAACCGCTCCTGTGCCCGAATCCGGCCCGTGCCTCTATAAAGGTGTCATGGTCGCCTGCGGCCCGCCGGGACTCAATGGCGGCAAAAATATTCTCTATCACAACAACGACAACGGCACCTTCACCGACGTCAGCGAAAAATCCGGCATCCTGAACGCCAACGGCACCTACGGCCTCGGCGTTCTTACCGCTGATCTCGACAACGACGGCTGGCCCGACATTTACGTTGCCAACGATTCCACTGCCAGCGCTCTCTATCAAAACAAGAAAAACGGCACCTTTGCCGACATCGCCATCGAGGCCGGCTGCGCCCTCAGCGCCGATGGCAAGCCGCAAGCCGGCATGGGCATTTCCGCCGCCGATTACGATCTCGACGGCAACCTCGACCTCGTCAAAACGAATTTCGCCGGCGATACGCCTTCGCTCTACCGCAATCTCGGCAACGCCAATTTCGAAGACTCCACATTCCAGGCTGGCCTCGGCCGGTACACCCAATATCTGGGCTGGGGTTGCGGTTTTTTCGACATGGACAACGACGGCTGGCCCGACATTTTGATTTGCAACGGCCACGTCTATCCCGAAGTCGAGCAGCTCAAGACCGAAGCCGGCTACCCGCAGCGCAAGCTGCTGTACAAAAATCTGCGCAACGGCCATTTCGGCGACGTTTCGAATGATGCCGGCCCCGGCATCTCCATTCCCGTCGCGGCGCGCGGCTGCGCCTTCGGTGACTTCGACAATGACGGCAATCTCGACATTGTCGTCAACACTGTCAACGACTTCCCCCAGCTTCTGCGCTGCGATTCCCGTACCGCCAACAATTGGATCAAAATCAAGACCATCGGCACAAAATCCAATCGCAGCGGCATCGGCGCGCGCATCAAGTGCGTCACCCATCTTCCCAGTGAGAAAAGTCTGCATCCGCAAATCGACGAAGTCCGCAGCGGCGGCGGCTATTTTTCCCAGAACGATCTCCGCGTCCACTTCGGCATCGGCAAAGCCGAATCCATCGAACTCCTCGAAATCCGCTGGCCCAGCGGCCTTGTCGAAACGCTCAAGGACATCAAGCCCAATCAAGTCCTCTTCGTCAAAGAAGGCGAAGGCATCGTCCGCACCCAGCAATTCGATCCTCCCAAAAATCCTAAGCCAGCGAAGTAAAGTTCTCTGTTAACTTAGGCGAGCGGAGCTGACCATGATGCGTCTCATGAAATCAAAAGCAATTCTCCCGCTGACCTTTCTGTTCGTCTCTCTCGCCTTTGCCGCGCCAACGGTCGATCTGCCTTTCGGCACCTGGCAGCGTGCCACGAACGAGCCCATCATTTCTCCGCAAGGCACAACCTGGGAATCCGCCGGCACCTTTAATCCCGCTACTGTGCTCCGCAACGGCAAGATCGTCATGCTCTATCGCGTCCAGGACACCTCCGGCACATCGCGCCTCGGCTACTCCGAAAGCTTCGACGGAATCCACTTCAGGCGAAGCCCCCGGCCGGTGCTCTCCCCCGAAACCGACTACGAAAAAGACGGTGGCGTCGAAGACCCGCGCCTTCAGAAATTCGGCGATACGTACTACCTCACCTACACCGGCTACAACAAAAAGGACGCCCAGCTTTGCCTCGCAACCTCACTGGACCTCATTCATTGGGAACGCAAAGGCGTGATCCTGCCTGCCTACAAGGGCAATTGGAACAAAGGCTGGACCAAGTCCGGCGCCATCGTCCCGGAAAAAATTGATGGCAAATACTGGATGTACTGGCTCGGTACCGCCGCCGACAAAACCGACCAGATGGGCCTCTCTTACTCCACCGATCTCACCCTCTGGACCGAAGCCACGCAAACTCCAGTCCTTGCGCGCCGCCCTGGAAAATTTGACTCCCGCGTCGTCGAACCCGGCCCTCCACCAATCCTCACCGAGAAGGGCATCGTCCTCATATACAACGGCGCCGACGACCATCTCGTCTATCGCACCGCCGTTGCCATCTTCGACCGCAAGGATCCCCGCAAAATTCTCTACCGTTCCGACACCCCCATCTTTGCCCCGGAAAAAGAATGGGAGAAAGTCGGTCAAGTGCCAAACGTTGTTTTCGTTGAGGGAATGGTGCAAATGACGCAGAAAAGCTTTTTCTTTTACTACGGCGCAGCAGACAAATACGTGGGAGTCGCCGCGGCCCCAGTGACCCTAGTAACCAACGCCAATCACTAACGAATTTCGAGTCCTTGCCGAATCCTCGGACTTGGACGCTTTTATTTGGCCTTCCCCACGTCCGATATCTTGGCAATGAACACCGTATAAGGCTCCATCGGCAATCCATCCGCCATCCCCGTCAATGGTTTGTGCAAGTTCGTCAGCAACACGCTCAGTTTCGGTGAACTAAAACCGAGCGGCGAAAGGTCGAATTGAACTTTCTGATCCTTCGCCGACATATTCAGCACCACTAGAATCGCCTCGTCTTTGTAGCGCCGAACGTAGGTAAACACGTTGGGATCATCCGCATTCAACGCCACATAGTTCCCCTCCAGCAGCGCCGGTTCCTTATGCCGCATCGCCAGCAGTTGCCGGTAGAAACTCAACACCGAATTGTTGTCCTTCTGTTCCGACGCCACATTGTGCGTCTTGTAGCTCGGCGGCACCGGCAGCCACGGCTTCGCCTTGCTGAATCCCGCGTTCGCGCTGTCGTTCCACTGCATCGGCGTCCGTTCGCCGTCTCGCCCTTTTTCCAGCGGCCACCCCAGCTTGCCGATGGGGTCTTGCACGTCCTCCTTGCTCTTCGGGTCGTTGTTCTCCATCCCAATCTCTTCGCCGTAGTACATCACCACCGTGCCCCGTAGCGTCAGATACATCGCCGCCATCATCTTCGCGATGTCGTCGTTATGTATTCCGTCCGCATACCGCGTATAGGAACGCATGATGTCGTGGTTGGTGATCACGTACACCGGCCAGTGCCCGGAGGCATCCACCGCCCCGATGTGCTTCCGATATTGCTCCGCCGAAAGCCCCGTGAAACCCGTCATCATCAAGTCCATCGGCAATTGCAACTCATCATTCTTCTCGCCGTAATAATCCTTGAGCTCGTTCACGTTCGATGTCCAAGTCTCCCCGATTAGCACTGACCCATACTCGTCCGCCGTGCTCCGCAATTTCCGCATCACCTCGTGCACTTCCGGCAGCTTCTTGTCGTACTTCTCCTCCATGTTCGGCCGCCCGAACTTGTCCGTCCCCGGCAGCACTGGATTGTCCGTCAGCTTCTCATCTTCAAAGAGCGTGTCCACCGCATCCAGCCGGAACCCCGCCACGCCGCGCTTGTACCAGAATCGCGTCACATCCAGCATCGCCTTCTCCACCGCCGGATTCCGCCAGTTCAAATCTGGTTGCTGCGGATAAAAATAGTGGTAGTAATACTGATTCGTCGTGGGATCCAGCTTCCACGCCGACAATCCAAATGTCGAAAGCCAGTTGTTCGGCGGCTGACCGGGCCCCTTGTCGTCGCGCCAGATGTACCAATCGCGGTGCTCCGCGGTCTTCGATGATTTTGAATCCAGAAACCATTTGTGCTTGTCCGACGTGTGATTCACCACAAAATCCAGCAGCACTCGAATGTTCCGCTTCTTCGCTTCCGCCACCAGGTGATCGAAATCCTTCATCGTCCCGTACATCGGATCGATCGCCTCGTAATCCGAAACGTCATACCCAAAATCCACCTGCGGAGAAGGAAAGCACGGCGTAATCCAGATCGCGTCGACCCCAAGATCCCTCAAGTAGTCCAACTTCGACGCAATTCCATTCAAATCCCCAATCCCATCATTGTTGCTGTCCGCAAAACTCCGCGGATACACCTCATAAAACACCGCATGCTGCCACCACTGGTGCCCTTCCGCGTCCACTGCCTTCTGTTGCGCGATTCCAACTCTTCCAGTAACGCAAAAAAAGAGCACGATCGCTGCCGCTGCGATCCTTCCTCTAGACATGGCGCTACCTCCGTCTCCCTGCTTCGGGCGCACTATCTTACCCCTTGCTAAGCCAGCAGACCTGTCCAATTTTTCTGGTTCACTTTTGTTGGTTGGGTTGGCATCCCGGAATGTTTCTGCTCGGCGCCGCACCTTCAATCAAACATCTCCGGCGTTGCGCCGGAGATTCCCTTACTCTCAGAATCCTTCCAGCAACCAGGCGTTTGAGCTGCCGCTGGATTGCCAAATCGCAAGGTGCCGCCCATCCGCCGAAGGAATGGCCCAGCCCAGTTGTTTTTCAGGTTCCTCAAGAACCGCTTTTGCTTGCCCATGCAAATCCACTCTTAAGAGTGCCTGCATGCCCCCCGGTGACGACGCGCTCACCCAGATGCTGCGTCCATTCGCCGCCCAATCGAGACAGGCGATTCCAGACCAACTCTTCAAAGACAGCGTCCGTTCTCTGCCATCCGCCAGGGAAAAGAGACGAATTGCTGCTGGTCCGGGGACGCGGTGCTTCTTAGCCATCGCGATGGTGGAACCGTCCGGCGAAAGTGTCCAGTTTTGCAAATACCAGTCCGGGCCCTCAATTTTCGTCAGCGGCTTCTTTTCCCCCGTCGTCTCATTGAAGGTGAAAAACTCCAGCCGATTCCCCGTGAACTCGCTGAGCACGCAAACCGTCGCTGGTGATCGTGCGCACTGAAAATTGTTAATGCCTGGATCCTGCAGCACAAACTGCGGCGTCCCGCCGGTCAGCGGCAACCGCATCATTCGGATGCGCCTCTGGGCGTCGCTAGGCTCGGGATTGAGCGCGTACAAAATCGCAGAGCTTTCCGCATTCAGTCGCGCCAGGATCACCGATTGCTCTCCGCCCACCAGTAGGTCCGGAGCCGGTTGATCCGCCGCCTGCTTGAAAAGGTGAAATACGCCATCGCGGTCGGACGTGAAAATCACGGATTTTCCGTCCGGCGTCCACGTATACGGAAAATTTCTCCGTTCATCCAGGCTAAGCCTCTGCAGCGGACTCAGCCGGCTGCCAGCGCCTTCGATCTCCGTGACGTACACGCCCGCGGAATCGACCCCACGCACAAAAATCAGCTTCTTGCCATCCGCGGAAATGCTGGCGCGGAATTTGGAATCGGCTCCGTTCGTAAGCCGTGTCGGCGTGCCCCAGGCTTTCACTCCTCGCGGGTCAACTCGCACTGCCCATAGATTGGTATCGTTCTGGCTGCTGGGGGGAAGTTCGCTGAGCGAATAAATCAAGCGTCCATCGGGAGTCCATGCCAGCGCGGAACGCAGCCGCGGGCTGGAAAGAACGCGACTCAAGTCCTGACCGCCCATATCGCGGATGAGCAGCGAAACCTCGGCATCGTCCCATCCCAGCCTATAGCGCGACAGCACAAAAGCGATGCGCCGCCCGTCGGGAGACCACACCAGCGCGTCAATATTGTCTCCAGGCTCACCTAGAATTTTGTGCGCTTGCTCCCCATTTGCTTGCATCTCCCAGATCTCTTGGTGGCCGTAGTCGCCCCGCACAAAAACAATCTCCGACCCGTCCGGCGAAACAACCCCGCGTTCGCCGGCATCCATGATTCTGCGAGGCGTGCCGCCGAAGACCGACACGCTCCACAGGCTTGGTGGCTCCGCAGGTAAAGCCGTCCGCGTGGCCAGCACGTGGCTGCCGTCCGGAAACCAGCTCAGGCAATAGGTATGCGCGCCGTCCGCAGTGCCGATCGGATGCGTCTCCCCCGTGCCCATCTGCCGCAAGAACACTCCACTCCGATCCGCAAACGCCAGCATCTTGCCGTCTGGCGAAATCGCCGCGCTGATCACCGGATCGTTCTCCGGATTGCTGGTCAATCGTCGCTCTACCAAGCGAACCGCAGCCACCGACCGGTGACCCGCATGCCATCCAACCATGATCCCAACGATCAGGAGTGTTGCCCCCACCGGCACAATCCTCCAGTAACGGCGCGAAGTTGCGACCGGCACAGTTTTCCGTGCTGCTCCCCCTCCTGGTGCATGGATGGGCGCCACAAAGCGGTACCCCCGACGCGCTAGCGTCTCAACAAATCGCGGATTTTCCGCGGAGTCTCCGAGGGCATCCCGTAGCCGTTTGACCGCCGCGTTCAGCCCGTGGTCGAAATCCACAAACGTGTCGGCTGGCCACAGCCGCCCGTGCAATTCTTCCCGTGTAACAATTTCACTCGGACGCTCCAGCAGCATCGCCAAAACCTGGAACGGCTGCTCCTGAAGCCGGATTCTTCGCCCGTCCCGGCGTAATTCTCCAGCATGGAGGTCCAGCTCAAAAGTTCCGAAGCTGATGACGCCTTTGGTCGAGTTCTCGGTCACTTGGTACCTACCTCGCGGCGCGCCCACCTCAGATGCCCTACTTCTAGATAACGTTGCGGCCCGGGTAGAAGTTTCCTAAACTCTCCGTCGCCGCTCCCGCTATCCATTTGACGCATCGGCAGTTATCTCGTCACCTGCAAATGAGTTGTTCGCCACCCACCCGGCATTGAGGTACCCGCGCCCCTAACCGATTCTCGCCTCCACGTTGGAGGTGAGCGCCGTGTTCCAGAAGACGCTGTGCAAGTCACTTTGGTCACTGGCTGTTCTAACCTTTCTATGTTCAGCGGCTTGGCCCAAAGTCCCACTCCTGAAAGAGCTACCGGTCACCGTAGCTGTCCACAATGACGCCCGCATTCCCCTCGGAGTCCTACTGCAGGCAGAATCCGAAGCCTCCCGCATCTTTCGCGAATCCGGCCTCGAAATCCGTTGGCTGAACTGTTCTCCCCCGCAGCTCTTCAAGCAAAACCCACCCGAATGCGCCACCTCTGATTTCCCTCGGCATCTTCAACTCCGAATCGCCAAGCATTCCCTCAATTTGAATGAGTTGACTATGGGCGCCTCCTACCTCTCTGCCGACGGTACCGGATGCTACGCCGACCTCTTCTACGACCGCGCCCAGTTGATTCACGAAACCAGTCACGTCAGCGTGGCAACCATCCTCGGTCACGGAATCGCCCACGAGATCGGCCATCTCCTCCTCGGCACCAACTCCCACGCCCCCGCCGGCATCATGCGTGCCCGCTGGCAACCCGCCGACCTGGCCAGCGCCAGCAAAGGCAGTCTCCTTTTCTCAACCCTCGAGTCCCAAGAAATGCGAAGCAAACTTGCGGCCTCGCACGCTCAGGCACGGGATGATTCTCATATTGTTGCAGCGCGGCTAGGAGATTAAGCAAGAAACGCTTATTCCGGTTCGCCCTTCGTTGTCCGGTTTCGCTACGACCCTTCCCGCAACCGGACAATTGGCAGTCGCGTCCCACCACTCGGAAACCACTAAGTCCAGCTATCATAAGCAGTTAGGAGAAAGGAAGGTGGGAAGAATAGGTGCCCCCACCTAACCTGAATTCAGGGGATGTGACCATGCAAACGCTTTGGCAGGACCTACGGTTCGGGCTTCGCATGCTCAGGAAGAATCCCGGATTCACGGCCGTCGCGGTGCTGACACTGGCCGTGGCGATCGGCGCGAACGCCGTCGTCTTTAGCGTAATGAACGGGTTGATCCTGCGCGCGCTGAATGTGCCTCAGGCGCAAAGCCTGTACATAATCGAGCGCTCCGGCGATAAGGACTCGAGCCAATCGTATCCCAATTATCTCGATCTGCGCGATCGCAACGGCAGCTTTGATAGTCTGGCGGCTTATAACATCGACCAGGTGGCGCTGGACCCCGGCAAAAATCCATCGCGCGCCTGGGTCTTTGAAGTGAGCGGAAACTACTTCGACGCCCTAGGCATTCAGCCGTACCTTGGCCGTGTCCTCCATGCATCCGACGAGCATGGCGCGAACAGCGCTCCCTATATTGTGCTCACCTACGCTTATTGGCACAGCCGTTTTCAGGGTGACCTCAGTGTGGTGGGCCGTGTTCTCCAACTCAACAGGCATCCTTTTACCGTCATCGGGGTAACGCCGCCCTCATTCCGCGGGACTGTATTGATTTTCTCGGCCGATTTTTTTGTGCCGATCATCAACCAGGACCAGAATCTCCTGAACGCGCGCGGAAACCGCTGGGTCAGTGAAGTAATTGGACACTTAAAGGCGGATGTCACGCCGGCGCAGGCGGTTGCCGATCTGAACTCGATTGGTTCGGACCTGGAAAAGAGCTATCCCAAAGAGGATGGCCAGATGAGCTTTACCTTAGAGCATGCGGGTCTTCCTGGCGGCGGCTTTAATGTCGCGATACAGGCATTCCTTGCCGGATTGATGTCGCTGGCGGGATTAATTCTGCTGGCCGCTTGTGCCAACCTGGGCAGCCTGTTTGCCGCACGCGCCGCTGACCGTTCCCGAGAAGTTGCTTTGCGGCTCGCGCTGGGAGCGGGCCCCACACGCATTCTGCGGCAACTATTTACTGAGGCCGTTCTGATTTCAATGATGGGAGGCGTTGCCGGGCTTTGGGGCAGCGTAGTGCTGCTGCACTGGCTGAGCGCGTGGCAGCCGTTTCCGCAATACCCCCTGAACATGCCGGTGAATCCGGACGCAAATGTTTATGGAGTCGCTTTGCTGTTGAGTTTAGCGAGTGGGTTTCTGTTTGGCGCGGCCCCGGTGAAGCAGGTACTGCGCGCGGATCCCTATCAGATCATCAAGTCGGGATCGACCGCCGCGGCTGGGCGGTGGTTTACAGTCCGAGACTTGTTACTTGCCGTGCAAATCGCAATCTGCGCAGTGTTAGTCACCTCTTCCATGGTTGCGGTCCGCGGACTGGTACGTTCGCTGCACAGCAATTTCGGTTTTGAGCCGCAGAACGCCATGCTGGTGGACACCGACCTGAATATGGCCGGTTACAGCGGTGACGGAGTGCCCGCGATGCAAACGCGTATGCTCGATGCCATGGCGTCGATTCCTGGGGTAAGCTCCGTGGGACTGGTCAGCGTTCCACCATTACATGCGTCCTGCTGTGCAGAGTCAAATGTCTTTACCGATAAAACGACGGATCTGAGGCCATCGAATGTCGCTGCTAAAGCCATGAGGTTCAGCATCTCTCCCGAATACCTGCGCGCGGCAGGCACGCCTGTGTTGGCGGGCAGAAACTTAACATCGCATGACGACAAGGATGCGCCGCGCGTGGCCGTGGTGAATCGCGTGTTTGCCAGCAGAATATTCGGCTCCACAGCAAACGCACTGGACCGCTACTACAAGATGGACGACGGGACGCGCGTCCAAGTGGTGGGCATTGTAGAAGACGGAAAATATAGTCCGAACATCACCGAAGCACCACCGCCGGCGATGTTCCTGCCAATCTTGCAATCACCCTCCACGGAGGCGTGGTTAGTGATGCGGTCGAGCGGCAATCCGCAGCAACTCGCCGCAGCCATAAGAACCAAACTGCGGGACCTGGACTCAGGGTTGCCGTTATTTATCCAAACCTGGAACGAAGCAATGGACGGAGCTTTGTTTGCTTCGCGGATGGCCGCGGTGTCGCTGGGTATTCTGGGAGCGATGGGTGCCATGCTGTCCATAACAGGCATCTTTGGAATGGCGGCCTATTCGGTCAGCAAGCGGTTAAGGGAATTGGGAATTCGTATGGCTCTTGGCGCACAGCGCAAGGAAGTGTTGCAGGCAGCGTTGGGACGTGCATGCAAGTTGCTGGCCCTTGGTTCCGCGGCCGGACTACTCCTCGGACTTCTGGCGAGCCGGGTCCTGGCTTTCATCGTGTATCAGGCAACTCCCCGCGATCCGCTGGTATTGACCGGAGTTGTTCTAGCTATGGCATTGCTCGGGCTAGTCGCCACCTGGATTCCCGCCCAACGCGCCCTGTCCATCGATCCCGCAATCCTGTTGCGCGAGGAGTGAAGCAGCAGACAGCCGGAAGATGTGACCATACGTCGGGATGCGCCCTGAAAAATCGAAGATTACCTGTCTCAAGGTGTCACAACTCTAGGCGGGTGGCACAGACGATAGATAGTCAAGACGTTTCTGGGTGCCGCATACGCCGGTTTCGCGTGTGCGGGTTTAGAGTCAACTTCATCGCAAACGTACCGTCTCGCGCTATCTCGTTCTCTCTAAACCACTTCTAGATTTAATTCAAATGGCTATTGACATACTAAGTACGGTATGATATAACAGTTTTTGATAGTCAGACGCCACTCTCGTTTACCCAGAGCGTTCCGCGCGAAGGGCTTGCCCAGAGCACTCGCAGCGAACGGCCGGTCCTCGCGTCAATCCGCTCCCCCTTCCAACCTCTGTGCTCTCAACGTCGGAGTTTATCCTGCCTGCCCTGAGCGCGGTCGAACGGCGTTAGATTCTTCGCTTACCTCTTCATCTCAACGTTCAGACTTTCAGACACTTAGACGTTCAGACGCTTCCGTCCTAAGCCCTTTAGAATCAACACTCGAAAAATCCATCAAGAAAACGCACCTAAGTACCTTTAGAATGAACACTTCCAAAAGTGTATCAAAACAAAGGACTTTAAGTTCTTTTAGAATCAACACTTTTGAAAAACAGGGGAGGGGGTTGCCGGTTATTGTTAACTAGAAATCCCACGAAGGATTCCTATCATGAACGACCATCGGGATTGAAGGACCTCTCCAGTCCCTCTAACTATTCCCCCGAATCAGGGCTTGGCAGGAATAGGTGCGGGATTGACCGGAGCGCCGGAGCCTTCCTTGAGGGTATGAATCGCGTCGACAGGCAGGTTCTCAAACCGTTCCACCAAGCCGCTGGGCCAGCGCACCTGCACCCACTCGATCTTGGTGGCGGACCCGAGGCCGAAGTGCACGCGCATATCGCTATTCGAGACGTAGCTGGACCCGCTGCGAACTTCATCGACCAGCGTGCGCGTACCCGCTTTCACCGTGATCTTCGCGCCGATGCCGTCGCGATTGGATTTGCTGCCGCCCGATCCAGAAGAAAACGACGTTCCAATCGTCCGGAACGCAATCCAATGATTGCCATTGCGAACGTCGTTCACCAGCAGCATCGGCGGCGCATTCATGTTGCTGATCACCGCGGACATCCGGCCGTCATTCCACAGATCGCCGACCGCCAGTCCGCGCGCCGAACTCACCGCGGTAATCCCCGGCCCCGCATTGGCGGAAATATCGGTGAACGTTCCGTTGCCGATGTTGCGATAAAGAATTTTCGGCTCCTGAAAATTGCTGCCCAGGTGCTGGCTGTCCACTTCCGGATAAACATGCCCGTTCACCAGCAGCAGATCGGGCCAGCCGTCATTGTCCACGTCAAGAAACATCACGCCCCAGCCGAGGTATTGCGTGTTCAAGCCAAATCCCGCGGGAAAAGTCTTGTCGTCAAACGTGCCATCGCCATTGTTGCGGTAAAGTGTGGAGGTATCGTCTGAGAAATTTGTTTTGAAAATATCGAGCTTGCCGTCGCCGTCATAGTCGCCGACCGTCGAACCCATGCCGGCTTGTTCGCGCCCGTCATCGTTGAACGCTGCGCCCGCGACAACAGCGACATCGGTAAACGTGCCGTCGCGATTGTTGTGATAAAGAATGCTGGAGGTGCTGTCGCAGGCTACAAAAATATCCGGCCAGCCGTCGTCGTCATAATCGAGCGTGGAAACACTGAAACTATAATGGCCGTTGGTCTGATCGATATGCGCTTTCGTCGTGACATCTTCGAACACGCCGTTGCCGAGATTGTGGTACAGAATATTTTTCGCCCACGGCAGCCCGCGCGGGCCGCACATCACCGGAACGCCCTTCCACATGCACGAAGGCCGCTCCCCCGGCGCAAGCGCGGTGGCGGAATCAAAATCAACATAGTTCGCGACCATCAAATCAAGCTTGCCGTCGCGATCGTAATCCACGAAAGCGCAGCCCGTGCCCCAAGCTTTTCCAGTGCCCGCGACGCTCGCTTTTTCGCTCACGTCGGTGAACGTGCCATTTCCATTGTTATGGTAAAGAACATTTTTCCCGTAGTAGGTGACATACAAATCTATGAACCCGTCGTTGTCGTAATCGCCGACGCACACGCCCTGGCCCCATCCGGTGTGCGTCAGTCCCGCTTTTTCCGTCACGTCGGTGAATGTGCCGTCGTGATTGTTGTGGTAGAGATGGCTCGTCGGCGCTATGGAAGCTGGCAAGGCTTCCAGTTTCGTGCCGTTCACGACGAAAATATCCGGCCAGCCATCATTGTCGTAGTCAAAAATGGCCACGCCGGTGCCCGTGGTTTCAATGATGTATTTTTTGGTGTTTTCGCCGCCGAAAATTACGGGAGAGGTGAGCCCGGCTTTCCGCGCCACGTCGGTGAAATGCACAATGGGTTTCGCGTTTGCGCTCTCGGACTTGGCACTTTGCGTGCCCGGAGAACTGGCCGATTGCATCGAGAGACATGCAAAAAGTCCAATGAAGTAGACAAACCGGAAAAAAGAAGAATGGAGCGTCATCAATCTCTAATCATAGCAAGGTCCGGCGCGACGCGGTTCATTCCTGCAGGAGACTCAGCCAAACAGTTGAAAGAGAAGCGGGCAAGCACGAACATGCTAGTATTTTTGAGAATACTCTTGGACTCTTTCGCGTGACATCGAATCTACGTCATTATCGGATGCTTTTCTTTCAACTGCGCGTGGTGCTGCTCTTTCTCTTCGGCGCTGCTTCGGCGACGTGCGCTGCGCAATCCCCGAATTCCACGGACGCGAATCCCGCGTCTCAAGCGGCTGCGACCTACCAGCGAGGCATGTCGGCGCTCCAGCAAGGCGATCTGATTTCCGCCCGCGCAGCTTTCGAAAAAGTTGTGCGGCTTGCTCCGAAAAGTCCGGAAGGGCACAACTCGCTGGGGTGGGTTTTGCTTGCGCAGGGAGAAGTCGATGCCGCAATCGCACAGTTTCGGACCGCGGTGAAACTGAATCCGGATTTTGCTCTGGCACACTTGAATTTTTCCAGCGGGCTCGCTCGAAAAGGAGATTTGCCTGGCGCGCTGCGCGAAGCAAAAGAAGCGGTCCGGTTGGCCCCGAACGATTCGGAGACTCATCACATTCTGGCGCGCACACTGGATTTTTCCCGGGACTTCGACGGCGCCATCCGGGAATTTCAGCGCGCCATCGAATTGGAACCGCAAAGGCCCGAATTGCACGACGAACTTGGGTCGGTGCTAGTGGTGAAGTCCGACACGCCAGGTGCGGCTGCGGAATTTTCAGAAGCGCTCCGTCTGCAACCCAATTTTGCGGGCGCGCATTTTCATCTTGGCGTTCTGCGACTTCAGGAAAAATCGCCAGAAGAGGCTGCTCAGCATCTTGAGGATGCGATAAAGCTGGATCCCGCCGACCCTGGCGCTCACTATTACTTGGGACAAGTTCTGCGGAGCAAGGATCAGACGGACGCAGCGATTCGTGAAATGCGGGCTTGCGTCAACTTGAAGCCGGATTATCCCGACGCCCAAAACAGTTTAGGTCTGCTGCTCGAACGCAGCGGTGAAATGGAACAAGCTGTCGCTGCATTTCGTCTGGCGGCGAAATTTCAACCGCAGAATCCGGACGTCCACAATAATCTGGGACTGGCTCTCTTGCAGAACGGGGACGGCCAGGGCGCGATTGCTGAGTTTCAAACGGCCATCCGCTTGCAGCCCGACGATAGCGGCTACATCGGGAATTTGGGCGCGGCGTATCTGCAAGTTGCTGATTTCGATTCCGCCATGGCCGAGTTTCTCGAAGCCTTGAAACGCTCGCCGCAGGACGCCACGCTGCACTATAACCTCGGTCTCGCGCTCAAGCTAAAGGACAAACTCCCGGAAGCGATTGCGGAGTTTCGCAAGGCGACCGAACTCGATCCCGATCAGGCGGATGCTCATTACACGCTGGGCGTGACGCTCTGGCAACAGGGAGATTTTGCACCCGCAGCGGAGGAGTTGCGCACGGCGATTCGCGCGAAGCCGGATTATGCCGAGGCCTATTACACTCTGGGCACGGTGCTGAAACAGAAAGGCGAGCTTCAAGACGCCGCGGCCGCGCTGCGAGAAGCCATCCGGCTGCAGCCGGGCTTTGCCGGCGCGCATACCACTCTGGCAACCGTGCTCCGGCAACTGGGAGACTCCGAGGGCGCCGCCGCGGAAAGTAAAGTGGGCGCCGATCTCGCCAAACAGAAAACAAACGAGCAAGCCGCGCTGTTCTCCACCAATTCAGGGCGCAGGCTGCTCCAGGCCGGAGACGTTGAGGGAGCCATTTCACAATTTCGCGCGGCGATCAACTCCGCCCCCAAATACGCGGCGGCGCATTTCCAGTTAGGCGTGGCGTTGCGCCAGCAAGGCAAGATCGAAGAGGCAGAAAAGGAATTCAAACAGGCCGAAGCTTTGGATCCCCGCATGACACCGCCAGCATCCGGAAAAAAATAAGATGTCCTCAGGTTACAACTAAACAGGGCCTTTGCGGAGGGCGATCAGTTCCGATCCGACGGGGACGCCCTTCGCGACTCTCACGTGAATGACGGTTTCGAACGGTTTCAATTCGCCAGCACTCGAAACGGATAGCCGCCGGAGTAACTCCTCGAGTGAGTTCTGCTGACAGACATACTCAACGGCGGCTTGCGTACCAATGGTGGTGGTGCCCGCCAGAATCAACACAGAGTGCGAAGGATCCAAGCCTTTGACGAGTGCGATCACGGCGAATTCCTCGGTGAGGGGCTCGTTTGCCGGCGTGGCAAGAAACTCCTTTGGCTCTCCGGACTGGGGATGGACGTTGATGATTTCCGTATTTCCCTTGCGGATCCCCGAAGGCACTGATTTGAAGATGAAATCCTGCGTCCCCGGAATCTCGAGGAGCGTCAAATTCTCCGTCGGCGATCCAACGAAAATGAGGTCGTTATTTTTGGCATCGTCGAGCGAAAAGAGGCTGCCACGTTTGACGCGGATTTTCTGGTGAAGCTGATCAAAGGCGTAATCCAGGCTGTGTACCGCCAATACTTCACCGACGCCGGTATAGTGATCAAAAATCTTCTGCCCGCGATCTCGCGAGGGATCGAAGTACCGGACTCCGCTGTCGGGCAGGCCCACGAAGGCCGCGTTGCTAAAAATCACCCAGGGCTCCTCAGGGCCGGTCAGAAAGCCCGTCCAGAAAACGCGAAGTGCCACCGGCGCTGCCGCGGCATCACCCGTAGTGCGCGCGCTTGCCGATCCGCGCGTGAGATAGCGGTCCGTCGCCACCGCCACGATGGCGGTAAGAACCAGAGCCAGGACCAGCAATACGCTGAACCAGCGGCGGGAAGCCTGGGCTGAAGCCGCAAGCACGGGAGGCACTTGGGAAGCAGCTGGGGAGGCCGTTTTTTGGGTGGCAATCGAACGATGATGAAAAGTGAGGCCGTAGGTTCCCTTGGGGATTTCCACCTGGATCGGATCTTCAAGGCCCTCGGTCGCGTAGTACTCCGACAGCTTGGTACGCAGACGACCGGCCTGTACCCTGACCATGGAATCTATATGGGGGTCAAAGTCCTGCTGCCGTCCAAAGACTTCCGTGGCAATTTGGTATTCCTTAGGCGAAGTTCCGGGACGCTCCAAGGAATGGTTGGCCAGATAGCGCAATAGCTTGCAGAGAGACTCCGACCCGTGGAGGGAGTGACTGGCAAGAAGTTTTTCGATTTGCCCGAGTTGCAGCGCTTTCTCTGTCACGGGGACCACCGAGCGGGCATTGTAACACCAAAGTAACGCTGGCGCATCTCTTTGTGAAGGCACAGCTTATTTCGCGTAACCGTATCAGACCCTCGGACACTTCCATGGTTACTCAAAAAACTGATAGGAAGCATCACAAATACAGGCTGGCCCTGGTCTGGGTGCCCGCGATTGCCTT